>Ga0182745_1000615_pt1 | contig 38046 bp, 40 predicted proteins | sample eDN3rd30CKraftBY_FD_128523 | JGI IMG/M metagenome (GOLD analysis project Ga0182745, IMG submission 128523) | Enriched backyard soil microbial communities from Emeryville, California, USA - eDNA 3rd pass 30_C Kraft BY (version 2) (version 2) | ecosystem: Environmental > Terrestrial > Soil >...
ACAGCGAACGGAAGGAAACGGCGGCAAAGCTGGAAGCAAGGGTGAACCTGAAGACCGCAACCTGACAAGCGCGACTCTGCTGCGGCTGCAAAGTCAGAGCTACGCTGCGGAGCGGACGAATGTCACCAAAGGGCTCTGGAGCTACGTGCTGCGAGACAGAACGAGCAAGCCCTCGGTCGACGAGGACTTCCACCGCCGCGCAGGCGAGGCGGCCCTAAGCAGCCGGTCCAGCTCGCCCCGCGCTGCGTAGCGGCAGGTCGCTTTGATGATCGGGAAGTGTGACATGGGAAGTCCTTGGCTGAGCCCACCGCAAAGCGGCGGCCGAGCGTCCGGCCATGTGAATGGTGCGGAGGCTTGATTTCAGAAAGGACCCGGGTCGGTCGGGGCGTCATGAAAGCTGCTGCCGCGACCGTCAAGCAGAGTGAGGACTGAGCGGGAAAAGCGGGTCTGACGTCCCGAGAATGGCGGGGTTTTCTGTATCTTTCTGATAAACATGAAGATTCAGGAAAGCAGCCCGGCCAATGGCAGATTTATGGTTGCCAAAATGGAAGCAAACCCAGCCGAAAGGCAGTTTTATAGTGGTCGGAACAACCTCACACCGTGTCGAGATAAAGCTCAACCGTTTCTTCATCGGACAACTCCGCCATGTAATGCAGCTCCTGACGCTTGGTCATGACGAAATTCTCGATCAGATGCGCCGGAAAGATGCGCTTGATCTGCGGGCAGGCGGCGAAGGCGTCGATGGCCTCGCCCCAGGTAGCCGGCAATTGGTCCAGCCCTTGCTCATAGGCATTGCCCTGCAGGGCCGGGGGCGGCTCGACCCGGTCCTCGAGGCCGTTCAGCGCGGCACCCAGAACCGCGGCGACGGTCAGGTAGGGATTGACGTCGCCCCCCGCGACCCGGTGTTCGATCCGGCGCGCCTTGGGACCGGAGGAGGGGATGCGGATCGCAGAAGTGCGGTTCTCATAGGCCCAGCCGATCCCCGTCGGGGCATGGGCGTTCGGGACCAGCCGGTCATAGCTGTTCTCATGCGGGGCAAAGAGCAGGGTCGAGCCGGGCATGGCGGCAAGGCATCCGGCAACGGCGTGGCGCAGCCGGTCGGACCCTTCCTCACCGCCATTGTCGAAGATGTTCTTGCCCTGCTGGTCGAGGATCGAGAAATGCATGTGCATCCCCGAGCCGTTCCATTCCTCGTAGGGCTTGGCCATGAAGGAACCCGCGAAGCCATAGCGTCGCGCCAGCCCCTTGACCAGCAGCTTGAACAGCCAGGCATCATCAGCGCCCTTCAGGGGATCGGCCTGATGCATCATGTTGATCTCGAACTGGCCGGGCGCTGCCTCCGAGATCGCGGTATCGGCGGGAATGTCCATCGCCTCGCAGGCGTCATAAAGCGCGGTGAAGAAGCGGTCGAAGGCATCCAGCGCGCGCAGGGACAGGGTTTCCGCCCCGGTGCGGCGCTTGCCCGAGCGTGGGCTGGGCGGGACGCGAAGCTGGCCGCCGGAATCGTCGATCAGGAAGAATTCAAGCTCGGTCGCGACAACCGGAGTCAGGCCGGCAGCATTGTAACGCTCGACCACGCGGGCAAGGGCCTGGCGCGGATCGCCGTCATAGGGGCGCCCGTCGGGGTGAAACATCCAGAGTGGCAGCAGCCCGGTCGGCGCCTCGAGCCAGGGCATCGGCATGAAGCCGCGCTCGGTCGGGAGGAGGAGGCCGTCCGGGTCGCCGGACTGAAAGACCAGCGGGCTGTCCTCGACGTCCTCGCCCCAGATATCCATGTTGAGGACCGAGAATGGAAATTTCGTGCCTTCCGTCAATAGCTTGTCGGCAAATCTTGCGGGAATTCGCTTGCCGCGCGCCATGCCGTTCAGATCGGCGGCGGCAACGCGGATGGTCTTCACTTCGGGATGCTCGCGCAGCCAGTCCATGTATCACCTGAGAAGAATGGGTCGGTAGCGGAACTTCCGCGCCGATCCGGGCAAATGGCGGTTCAGCCGCCGGTTGACGACCCCGAAAAGCGTGATCAGCAACAGGGTCAGAAGGATGAAATATCCGGCAACGATCGGATAGGCGACGAAGGGGTTGAAGGTCTTGTCAGCGAAATAGCTGGCGTAATAGAGGCTGTCGCCCTGTTGCTGGAAGGCCGGGAAGCTGGAGAAGAAAACCAGCGTGGTCGCGTGGAAAAGAAAGATCGCCTCGTTGGTATAGGCGGGCCAGGCAAGGCGCATCGCGGTCGGCCAGAGGACGCGGCGATAGCGCGTCCAGCCGGTCATGCCATAGGCATCCGCCGCCTCAAGCTCGCCCTTGGGCAGGTTCCTGAGCGCGCCGTAGAAGATCTCGGCGGAATAGGCGGCGGTGTTCATCACCAGCACGAACAGCGCCCCCGCCCAGGCCCGCGTCATCCAGCTTGTCTGGACGGTGATCCCGAAGACGTCGATCCCGGCGCGCGGCAGTTGCACCAGCGCCTCGTAGGCGACGAAGAACTGGATGAAGAGCGGGCTGCCGCGGAAGAGGAAGATGAACCATTCCGCGGGCTTGCGCAGCCAGGGCAGCCGGCTGGTCTTGGCGACGGCCAGCGCATTGGCGAGGAAGAAGCCGATGAAAAGCGCGAGAACGCCGAAATAGATGTTCCAGATCAGGCCGGAGCCGATCAGCACGAACTGCTCGCAAAGGGTGAAGTCGCTGCGCGGCAGCAACCGCTCGCCCACGCCGATGGCGCGCAATCCGTAGTCATGGATGGTCTGGAGGCACTGGTTCATATCGCGGTCTTTCGCATCGCCTCGCCGGCCATCGTGGCCTGTCCGGCCGAAAGACGGAACCGGATGCGGTCAAAGATCCGCTCGGACCCCCAGGTCATCAGCAGGTAGAAGACCAGGATCCCGAGGAAGTAATAGATCCGCCAGTCGGGATGGGGAAAGGCATAGGCCGCCGTCTTGGCCCCGCCCAGTTCGCGCGCCCAATAGACGATATCCTCGACCCCGAGGACGAAGAGCAGCGGCGTCGCCTTGATCAGGATCATCCACAGATTGGCGAGGCCGGGCAGGGCATAGGTCCACATCTGCGGGATCAGGATCCGGCGGCTGACCTGACGCGGGGACATGCCGTAAGCCTCGGCCGTTTCAAGCTGCGCCTTGGGCACGGCGTTCATCGCGCCGTAAAGCACGTTCGACGCGAATGCTCCGAAGACGATGGCGAAGGCGATGACCGCAAGGAACAGCCCATAGGCCTGATGCACCCATTGGTCCGCGGTCGAGAGAGGCAGTTTCGCCGCCGCGCAGACCACGAAGTCATTGCCTTGCCGGATCGGCGCGCCGGGATCGCAATAGACCTTGGCGCGTAGGTATTCGAAGCCCTGATCCAGCGCGATGGGGACGAAAAGGAAGAAGATGATGTCGGGCACGCCCCGCACCATCGAGGTATAGATCCGCCCGATCCAGCGCAGGGGTGTAATGCGTGAGCGCGATGCCAGCGCGCCGCCGAAGCCGAAAAGCAGGGCGACCGGCGCCGTCACGGCCAGCAGAAGGATCACGGTGCCGAAGGAAAGGTAGAACAGCAGGTGCTTGCCCGAGGTCAGGTAGCACATGAGCCAGGCAAGCCCTTCGAGCGTCTTGGGGTCGGCGCAGGTGGAAAGCATCAGCCACTCCAGAACGGCCTGCACGGAGAATACCCGCGCAGGCCCTCATGTTTTCCAGCTTAGAACTGCACGGCGCCTTCGCCGAACCATTTCTTCAGCAGGGCGTTCAGCGTGCCGTCGTCCTTCATGGACTGGATGGCGGTGTTGAACTTTTCCTTCAGCTCGCCGTCGGATTTGCGCACGCCCATGCCGATGCCCTCGCCCAGCTCGACCGTGTCATGGCCTTCGACCCAGACCAGCTCGCCATTCGATTCGGCCAGCGCCGGGGCAAGGAAGTCCTTGTCGGCAAAGACCGCGTCGGCCTCGCCATTGCGGACGGCGGCGATCGTCTCCTCGCCGGTGGCGAATTCAAGCAGCGTCGCCCCGGTCTCGGCGACGTGGCTGGCCTGGATGGTGTTCGTCTGGGCCGCGACGATCCCGCCCTCGATATCGGCATCCGGCGTCAGGGCCATATAGGCCGAGGGCGGCGGAGGCGTATAGGGATCGGTGAAATCGATCGCCTTCTTGCGCTCATCGCTGATGTTCATGCCCGCCATGATCGTGTCATAGTTCGAGCTGACGAGGTTCGGGATGATCGAATCCCAATCGTTCTTGACCCAGGTGCATTCAAGCGAGGCGCGCTTGCAAAGCTCGTTTCCAAGCTCGATCTCGAACCCGTCGATCTTGCCCTGATCATTCACGAAGTTGTAGGGAGGGTAGGCGCCTTCGGTTGCCATCCGCACCGTCTGGGCCGCCCCGATCCCGGCGCTGAGGGCAAGGACGGCGGCGGCAAGCATCAGTTTTTTCATTTTTTCTCTCCTGTTGGCAGTTCAGTTGCTCTGCGTCGCGCTGAGGAATTGGCGCAGGCGCTCCGAGCGGGGCGAGCCGAAGACTTCGGCCGGCGTTCCCTCTTCCTCTATCCGCCCCTGATGGAGAAAGACGACATGGTCGCTGACATCTGCGGCAAGCCGCATGTCATGGGTCACGAGAAGCATGGTGCGGTGTTCGGAGGCGAGGTCCTTGATGACGCGCACGACCTCCTGCTGCAGTTCCGGGTCAAGCGCGCTGGTCGGCTCGTCCAGAAGCAGGGCCTTCGGCTCCATGCAAAGCGCGCGGGCGATCGCCGCGCGCTGCTGCTGGCCGCCGGAAAGCTGCGCGGGCCAGGCATCGGCCTTGTCGCCGATACCCACCTTGGCCAGAAGCTGGCGCGCCCGCGCCTCGACCTCGGCCGGGTTGCGCTTGAGCACATGGACCGGCGCTTCCATCACGTTCTGCAGCACGGTCATATGCGACCAGAGATTGAACTGTTGGAACACCATCGACAGATTGGTGCGCAGGCGGATCACCTGGGCGCGGTCGGTAGGCACACGCTCGGCCCCGACGCCCCGCCAGCGGACCGGCTCGCCTTCGAACAGAATCTCGCCCTGCTGGCTGTCCTCGAGCAGGTTGCAGCAGCGCAGCAGGGTGGACTTCCCCGAACCGGAGGAGCCGATCAGGCTGACCACATGTCCACGACGGGCGACCAGGTCCACGCCGCGGATCACCTCGAGCTGTCCATAGGATTTGTGGAGGTCCCGGATTTCGATGACCGGAGTGGCGGCGGCAGAGGGGGATGACATGGAAGAGGAAATCGTGACTGCGTGAGGGCTCATGCCGCAATCAGGCTTCATTTGTCCGGCGAATGCAACGCTTTCCTGTCGTTCGGCACCGTCCGCGACGCAGCGTGCCGGACTATTGACCCTGCAAGCCCAGCCCTTCCAGAACGCGCTGCCGAACCAGGGCAGAATCGCGGTCGTTGACACCCAGAAGCCCGGCGATCAGGCGAATCATGCTCTCCTCCTCGGAGGCGCGGCTGCCATCCGCATAGGCAATCTCCCACATGGCGGCAATGACGTTCTGGCGGTCCTGAACGTCGACCCTTTCCTTGATGATGCGGGTGAAGCGGACGGTGTCCGGTGCCTCGGCCTCGATCATCTCGGCTGCCGCGCGCTCCTCGGCCGCCTCGACGGGGCCGAGGCCGCGACGTCGCGCCAGAACCCCCTCGATCCGGTGCTTTTCCTCGTCGGAATAGCGGTCATCGGCGCGGGCGATGCGAACCAGCAGCGCCGCGACGGCGACCTCGGCATCATGTGACGCCAGAGAACCGGAATCAGGGGTTTCCGCGAAAAGGCGGCTCAGAAGATTGCGAAACATGGGCAGATACTAAAGCAGTCCCGGCGGGAGCTAAAGGCAATAAAGCGCCTCCCGCCGGGGACTTGCCCCATCTTAGTAGCGTTGGGGGACGTAGAGGTCGGGGGGCAGGATCTCACGCTCGTAATCGGGATTGAAGACCCGGTCGGGCAGCGTGACCTCCTCATGGGGCACGTCGGTATAGGGGATCATGCTCAGCAGATGGCTCATGCAGTTCAGCCGCGCGCGCTTCTTGTCATTGCCGGGCACGATATACCAGGGCGCCTCGTCGATATTCGTGCGCTCGAACATGTCCTCCTTGGCCTTGGTATAATCCTCCCAGCGGACGCGGGATTGCAGGTCCATCGGCGACAGCTTCCACTGCTTCAGCGGGTCGTGGATGCGCATCAGGAAGCGCATCTGCTGCTCCTCGTCGGTGATCGAGAACCAGTATTTGATCACCCGGATCCCCGAGCGCACCAGCATCCGCTCGAATTCGGGAACATCGTTGAAGAACTCCTCGACCTGCTTGTCGGTCGCGAAACCCATGACGCGCTCGACCCCGGCGCGGTTGTACCAGCTGCGGTCGAACAGCACGATCTCCCCCCCTGCAGGCAGGTGCGGGACGTAGCGCTGGAAATACCATTGCGTCTTTTCGCGATCGGACGGCGCGGGTAGAGCGACGACGCGGCAGACGCGGGGGTTCAGGCGCTGGGTGATGCGCTTGATGGCCCCGCCCTTGCCGGCGCTGTCGCGCCCCTCGAAGATGACGACCACCTTTTCCTTGTGAAAACTGACCCAGTCATGCATCCGTATCAGCTCGGCCTGCAAAGCCAGCAATTCGCGAAAATAGGTCGTGCGGTCCATCTGGTCGGGATGGGTGTCGCGATAGATGCGCGAGATTTCGCGGGACAGGACGGCATCCTCAAGCTCGATCTCGAAATCCTCGTCCAGTTCATCCTGGAGTTCGGCTTCGAGCCAATCGTTACGGACGTCATCCTGCATGGTCTTCTCCTGAATTTCCCCGCGGGTCTAGCGGGCGGATGTGACAGTTTCGTGTCCGGCGCGACGCCGACCCGAGGGTCAGAACAGGCCCGCGCAGCTGCGGATGATGCCGAAGGCGAAGCTGCCCCCTTCGGCATCGGCGACGGTGCCGCACCAGCGCCCGTCGCTCGAGAAAAGGCTCTTGCTGCCCTTGGGCTTATAGGCCACGCGCTTGCCGTCAAGATCGAAGAGATTGAGGGTGCCGGACCCGTTCGGCGCGTAATATCCGACCACCGATCCATCGCCGGTGAAGATCACCCGCTTCTCGTTCGCCGGGTTCGAGGGCGAGTTGCCATAGCTCGCCGAGGAATTGGCCGCGCTGGCCGTGGAATTGCCGGCGGCATGAGGCGAGTTCGACTGGCGCGAGGGCGCATTCTGCGGCGCCCCCGGTCCGAGGTCGAAGGGCAGCGCCGACTGCTCGATCAGGAACAGCGGCGCATCGGCCATGGCCGGACCGGCCAATAGTGCGAGAATCAGGGCAAGGCGCATCTTCGGACCAGCTTTTGTCTGGCCCGCGATGATGGCGCAGAACCGGGGATCACACCAGCCGTTCGTTCTCCATCGCCGCACGGACGAAACCGGCGAAGAGAGGGGCGGGATCGAAGGGCTTCGATTTCAGCTCCGGGTGCGACTGGACACCGATGAACCACGGATGATCCTCGTATTCCACCGCCTCGGGCAGGCGCCCGTCAGGCGACATGCCCGAGAAGCTGAGCCCGGCTTCCTCCAGCTTCTCGCGGTATTTCCCGTCGACCTCGTAGCGGTGGCGGTGACGGTCCTCAATCTCGAGCGCGCCGTCATAGACCTCCGAGATCTTGGAGCCGGGGGTCAGGACAGCGGTATAGGCGCCAAGGCGCATGGTGCCGCCCTTGTCGTCGCTCAGCTTGCGCTGGACGGTGTAATTGCCCTGCACCCATTCCTTCAGGTGATAGACGACCGGAGTGAAACGGGTCTCGCCCGCCTCGTGGTCGAATTCTTCGGAGCCGGCATCGGGCATCCCGGCAAGGTTCCGCGCCGCCTCGATCACCGCCATCTGCATGCCAAGGCAGATACCCAGATAGGGCACCTTCTTCTCGCGCGCGTATTTCGCGGCGGCGACCATGCCCTCGGTCCCGCGCTCGCCAAAGCCGCCGGGGACGATGATCCCGTTATAGCCATCCAGCAGGTGCGCGCCTTCGCCCTCCAGCTTCTCGCTGTCGACCCATTCGGTCTTGACGCGCACGCGGTTGGCCATGCCGCCATGGGTCAGCGCCTCAGCGATGGATTTATAGGCGTCCTCAAGCTGGGTGTATTTGCCGACGATGGCGACCTTGACCTGCCCTTCGGCATGGGTCAGGCGGTCCATCACATCCTCCCAGCGGGTCAGGTCGGGACGCGGCGCGGGGCTGATCTGGAAGGCGTCGAGCACGGCCTGATCGAGGCCGGCGCGATGATAGGCCAAGGGCGCCTCATAGATCGACTTCAGGTCATAGGCCGGAATGACCGCATCGGGACGGACGTTGCAGAACAGCGCGATCTTGGCGCGTTCCTTCTCGGGGATCGGCTGCTCGCTGCGGCAGACCAGAACGTCGGGCTGCAGGCCGATCGAGCGCAGTTCCTTGACCGAGTGCTGCGTGGGCTTGGTCTTGAGTTCCCCGGATGCCGCCAGATAGGGCAGCAGGGTCAGGTGCATGAAGATGCATTGCCCGCGCGGGCGCTCCTGCGCGAATTGGCGGATGGCCTCGAAGAAGGGCAGGCCCTCGATATCGCCGACCGTGCCGCCGATCTCGCAGAGCATGAAATCGACCTCGTCCTCGCCGATGGAAAGGAAGTCCTTGATCTCGTTCGTGACGTGGGGAATGACTTGGATGGTCTTGCCCAGATAGGCGCCGCGACGCTCTTTCTCCAGCACGTTGGAATAGATCCGGCCCGAGCTGACCGAGTCGGTCTTGCGGGCCGAGACGCCGGTGAAACGCTCGTAATGGCCGAGGTCGAGGTCGGTTTCCGCGCCGTCATCGGTCACGAAGACCTCGCCATGCTCGAAGGGCGACATCGTTCCGGGGTCGACGTTCAGATAGGGGTCCAGCTTGCGCAGCCGCACGGTATAGCCGCGTGCCTGAAGAAGCGCCCCCAGCGCCGCCGATGCCAGCCCTTTGCCAAGCGAAGAAACCACACCGCCGGTGATGAAGATGTAACGCGCCATCGAGGCCCCCGTGAGTTCGAAAATAGAAAATCGCGGCCCGAATCTGGCCGGCTTCACGGGACTCAACTTATAATCGAAAAGTCCCGCAGCCGCAACGGACCGCAAGTTGTCGTGGAGGGGTGCGCGATGCACCCCAATTTATGGTATCAGTTCGTCTGCGCGGGCGCAGGCGTCGCCGGGGCGTCAGCGGCCGGGGCCGCTGCCTCGGGTGCCGGTGCGCTCTCGGCGGGCGCCGCCGGGGCGGTCGCGGCCGGCGGGGTCACCGGAGAGGTCGTTGCCGCGCCGGATTCCGCGGGCGCCGCAGCGCCGCCCGGAACCGGGGGCAGGACCGGCTGGCCGGCTGCCGGGGGCGGCGCATATTCGCCGATGCCGGGCAGGGTGGTGGTCGGTTGCTGGCTGCTTTCGCTGCCGCCGAGGTTCAACTGGTCGATGATCGAGCCGCTCGAAGCATTGCGCGCCGCGATGATGGTCAGCGTCAGCGAGGTGACGAGGAAGGCCCCCGCGAGGATCCAGGTCACGCGCGAAAGCGCGTTCGCGGCCTGACGTCCGGTCATCACGCCGCCGCCACCGCCGCTGCCCATGCCAAGGCCACCGCCCTCGGACCGTTGCAGCAGCACGACCCCGATCAGCAGGACAGCAAGGATCAGATGCACGGTAAGGACGACGTTTTCCACCACGGGGCCTTTCTTTCAGCGACGGGCCTATCTAGTCACCAAGGGCGGGATTGGCAAGCGGGGGCTTTGATGCCGGGATTGATGATTCAGGGAACCGGCTCGAATGTGGGAAAATCGCTGCTGGTGGCCGGGCTTTGCCGGGCGGCGCGGCACCGCGGGATCAGCGTCGCGCCCTTCAAGCCACAGAACATGTCGAACAATGCCGCCGTCACCCCCGACGGGGGCGAAATCGGCCGCGCACAGGCTTTGCAGGCGCTTGCCGCGGGCATCCCCGCCTCGGTCGAGATGAACCCGGTCCTGCTGAAGCCCGAGAGCGAGCGAGGCGCGCAGATCATCGTCCGGGGCAGGGCAGCGACGCGAGTTTCGGCGACCGGATACGCTACCTTCAAGGCCGGGCTGCTGGAGGTGGTGTTGGAAAGCTACGCCCGGCTTTTGTCGCGTCACGACCTCGTTCTGGTCGAGGGCGCGGGAAGTCCCGCCGAGGTGAACCTGCGTGCGGGTGACATCGCGAATATGGGCTTTGCCCGCGCCGCCGATGTGCCGGTGGTGCTGGCGGGCGATATCGACCGGGGCGGGGTGATCGCCCAGCTTGTCGGCACGCAGGCCGTGATCGCGCCCGAGGATGCGGCGATGATCCGGGGCTTCATCGTCAACCGCTTTCGCGGCGATCCGCGCCTTTTCGACGATGGCCGCGATTTCATCGCCCGGCGCACCGGCTGGCCCGATCTGGGGCTGGTGCCGTGGTTCGGGCAAGCCTCTCTGCTGCCGGCCGAGGATGCGCTGGACCTGCGCCGCGCAAGTGAGGGGACGGGGCAATTTCACATCGCCTGCCCGATCCTGTCGCGCATCGCGAATTTCGACGATCTGGACCCGCTGGCGGCCGAGCCGGATATCCGCCTTACCATGGTTCCGCCCGGTCGCGCGCTTCCGGGCGACGCGGATCTGGTGATCCTGCCGGGCAGCAAGTCGACGCGCGGCGACCTTGCCTTCCTGCGCGCGCAGGGTTGGGACATTGACCTGATGGCGCATCATCGCCGGGGCGGGCGCATCCTCGGGATCTGTGGCGGCTACCAGATGCTCGGTCGTGCTATCCACGACCCCGAGGGGCATGACGGCGCGCCGGGCAGCGATGCCGGACTGGGCTTCCTCGATGTCGAGACGGTGATGGCCCCCGAAAAGCGTCTGATGCGGATCAGCGGCCGGGCGCTCGGGGTGCCGGTGGAGGGGTATGAGATCCATATGGGCCGCACCACCGGCCCGGATTGCGGCTGGCCCTTTGCCCATATCCCCGAAGCGGATGGCGCGGTCAGCGCCGATGGCCGCGTCGCGGGCACCTATCTGCACGGGCTGTTTGCGGGCGATGCCTTCCGCGCGGCCTGGCTGGGGCAGCTTGGCATCGGTTCTGCCCTTGCCTATGCCCCTGAGGTTGAGGGGGTGCTGGACGATCTCGCCCGGCACCTTGAAATCCATCTCGATCTCGACCGGCTCTTCGCGCTCGCGCGCTAGAGGATCTCGGACAGGATCCGCCGTGCCTCGGTCCGGCAGGGAGAGAGGGGCGCCCGATCCTCGCCCGGAAAGAAGCGCGCCCGCGTCCCGGTCGGCATCGGCTCGGGGCGCGCGATCACGACGCGGGGGCCAAGATTTGCGTTCTCGGCCTGCCAGCTGCGGGCCAGCGCGATCTGCGCGGCCTTGGTCGCGCCATAGCTGCCAAAGAACTTCTCTCCGGCATGGTCGTCTTCGAAGAACAGCGCGGTGCCGCTGCGGGCGCGCAGCAAAGGCTCGAAGAGGGCGATCAGGCCGCGCGTCGCCACCACGTTCAGATCGACGGATTTCTGGAAATCCTTCGCATCGACATGGCCCGCCGGCGACAGCGGCGCGGCGTGGATCGCCGTATGCGCCCAAAGGTCGAGCCCGCCCCAGCGGCCGGCAATCGCCTCGGCCATCTTCATCATCGGCTCGGGTTGGCCGACATCCATCGGGGCCAGCGTGGCGCTGCCGCCCGCCTTGCGGATGCGGTCGTCCAGCTCCTCCAGCGCGCCGGCGGTCCGCGCCACGGCAAGGATGTGCCAGCCCTGTGCGGCAAGCTCTTCGGCGAGGGCAGCGCCAAGGCCGCGCGAGGCGCCGGTGACCAGCGCGATTTTCGATGCTTCACTCATGCCCGTGGGTGTCGCATTGCCGCGCAAGCCGTTCAAGTCCCTGAATCCACCCGGATGCGAAACGGCCCCGGAGATCATCCGGGGCCGCTGCGGTATTCTCAGGCGTGACGCTCAGCGCTTGTCGAAACCGACATAGTCGCGACGTTCCGAGCCGACATAAAGCTGGCGCGGACGGCCGATCTTGTTTTGCGGATCGGCGATCATTTCCTTCCACTGCGAGATCCAGCCGACGGTGCGCGACAGCGCGAAGATCGGCGTGAACATCGAGGTCGGGAAGCCCATCGCCTCGAGGATGATGCCCGAGTAGAAATCGACGTTCGGATAGAGCTTTTTCGAGACGAAATACTCGTCCTCCAGCGCGATCCGCTCGAGTTCCTTGGCAACCTGCAGCGTCGGGTTGTTGTGGATGCCGAGCAGGTCCAGAACCTCGTCCGCCGATTCCTTCATGACCTTCGCCCGCGGGTCGAAGTTCTTGTAGACGCGGTGGCCGAAGCCCATCAGACGGAACGGATCGTTCTTGTCCTTGGCCTTCTCGATATATTCGGGAATGCGGTCGACCGAGCCGATCTCGCGCAGCATTTCCAGACAGGCCTGGTTCGCGCCGCCATGGGCCGGACCCCAGAGGCAGGCGATGCCGGCGGCGATGCAGGCGAACGGGTTCGCGCCCGAGGAGCCGGCCAGACGCACGGTCGAGGTCGAGGCGTTCTGCTCGTGATCCGCATGCAGCGTCATGATCCGGTCCATAGCTTTCGCCAGCGCCGGTTGGACGGTGTAGGTCTCGGCCGGGACCGAGAAGCACATATGCAGGAAGTTCGCGGCATAGCCGAGGTCATTCCTCGGATAGACGAAGGGCTGGCCGACCGAATATTTGTAGGCCATGGCCGCGATCGTCGGCAGCTTCGCGATCAGGCGGATCGAGGCGATCTCGCGCTGAAGCGGGTCCGAGATGTCGGTCGAGTCGTGGTAGAAGGCCGACATCGCGCCGACCACGCCCACCATGGTCGCCATCGGATGCGCGTCCCGGCGGAAGCCGCGGAAGAAGTTGTGCATCTGCTCATGCACCATCGTGTGGCGCGTGACGCGGGTGTCGAAGTCCTTCATCTGCTCGGCGGTGGGCAGTTCCCCGTAAAGCAGCAGATAGCAGACTTCGAGATAGTTCGACTTGTCGGCCAGTTGCTCGATCGGATAGCCGCGATACCACAGCTCGCCCTTGTCGCCATCGATATAGGTGATGGTCGAGTCGCAGGATGCGGTCGAGGTGAAGCCGGGGTCGTAGGTGAACACATCCGCCTGACCATAAAGCTTGCGGATATCAATTACATCCGGTCCTGCGGTCGGGCTGAGGATCGGCAGATCGACCTCTTTCCCTTCTACCAGCAGCTTCGCAGATTTGCTCTCTGCCATTCCCTGTCTCCTTTACACCTGTCTCCGGCGGACGCCGGAATGGGGCGCGGGCAATCAGCCCGCATGATCCTGCAACCGGGCCAGGGTCTCGTCCCGGCCAAGGGCCAACATCATATCGAATACGCTCGGGGTCGAACTGCGGCCTGCCAGGGCGGCACGCAGCGGCGCCGCAATCTTGCCAAGACCCAGTCCGTGCGACTCGCCAATCTGTTTGGCGGTCGCCTCGAGGTCGTCGCGGACCCAGCTAACATGCTGCAATGCGGCAGTCAATTCGGCCAGTATACCACGGGATACCGTGTCAAGTGCGGCTGCCGCCTTCTCCTCGACCTCGATCGGACGGGCGATCAGCGCGAATCGGCCCTGGTCGAGAATCGCGGGCAGCGTCTTTGCCTTTGCCTTCAGAACCGGCAGGATCGCTTCCAGCCGCGATCTCTGCAGATCGGCCAGCGCGGGCTGGCCCGTTTCCTCGAGATACGCCGCGATTTCGGCCATCAGTTCGGCATTTTCCATGCGACCGATATGATAGCCGCTGACATGCTCCAGCTTCTTGTCGTCCAGCCGGGCAGGGGCCTTGCCGATGCCGCCAAGATCGAACCATTCCAGCGCCTGCGCATCGTCGAAAAGTTCGTCATCGCCATGGCTCCAGCCGAGGCGGGCAAGGTAGTTGCGCATCGCCGAGGCCGGATAGCCCATCGCCGCGAATTCATGGAGGCCGACCGCGCCGTGGCGCTTCGACAGCTTCTTGCCGTCCTGACCGTGGATCAGCGGGATATGGGCAAAGACCGGCAGATCCCATCCCATCGCCTGATAGATCTGGCTTTGCCGCGCGGCATTGGTCAGGTGGTCGTCGCCGCGGATGATATGGGTGACGCCCATGTCGTGATCGTCCACCACGACCGCATGCATATAGGTCGGCGTCCCGTCCGAGCGCAGCAGAACCATGTCGTCAAGCTGGTCATTGCCGAAGGTCACGTCGCCCTGAACCGCGTCACGGATGACCGTCTGCCCCTCGCGCGGGGCGCGCAGGCGGATGACATAGGGCGCATCGGGATGGGTCGAGGGATCGGCGTCCCGCCAGGGCGACAGGAACAGGGTCGAGCGCCCCTCGGCCTTGGCGGCCTCGCGGAAAGCCTCGATCTCTTCCTGGGTCGAGAAGCATTTATAGGCGGTGCCATTCGCCAGCATCTCCAGCGCGACCTCGGCATGGCGGTCGCGGCGCGCGAACTGGCTGACCGGCTCTCCGTCCCAGTCGAGGCCAAGCCAGGTCAGGCCCTTCAGGATCGCCGCCGTCGCCTCGGGGGTCGATCGCGCGCGGTCCGTATCCTCGATCCTGAGCAGGAATTTGCCATTCCGGCCACGGGCGTAAAGCCAGTTGAACAGCGCGGTTCGCGCGCCGCCGATATGAAGATAGCCGGTCGGCGAGGGAGCGAAGCGCGTCACCACGGGGCGGGAATCAGTCATTGTGCTGCCAATCGTTCAAGAAACCGATGTTCGGGAGGATGCCGTTAATCCTTTTGTAAGGCGCGGCATGCCAGATCTTGGCGACAGCAATACGCAAGGCGTCGGACGAGGACAAGATTCCGTGGCAACGGGCGCGATCAACCAGACGGCGGGAAGCTTCGCGGAAGGGCCGGGCAGGGTCCGGGCGATGCTTCGCGTGCCGCATGTCCCGGCAACCGCCTCGCGCCGCGCGGGCGTTCTTCCCTGGGTGCCGCTGTGGCTCTCGCTGGGAATCTTCGGCTGGTTCAGCCTGGCCGAGGAGCCGGGGGCGTTTTTCTATATCACTTGCGCCGCTCTGGGGATCGGCGCCCTTGCCCTCTGGCAGGCGGGGCCGGGACTGGCCGGGCGCCTTGGCTGGGGCATGGTCGACAGGTTGCGCATCGCGGCGCTCGCGATGCTGTTCATCGCGCTCGGGGCGGTTCTCAGCGGGCTCAGGTCAGATCTGGTCGCGGCTCCGGTCCTCGGCTTTCGCTATTACGGCGCGGTCGAGGGGCGGGTGGTCGAGATCGACCGATCCTCACGCGACAGGATGCGTCTGACGCTGGACCGGGTCGTCCTTGACGACGTGGCGCCCGCGCGCGTCCCGAAACGGGTGCGGATCTCGCTGATCGGCGCGGAACAGCAATTGCCGGTTCCGGGTCAGCGGGTGATGCTGACCGCCCATCTTGGCCCGCCGGGGGGACCGGCTGAACCGGGCGGCTTCGATTTCCGCCGCCTCGCCTGGTTCGAGGGGCTGGGCGCGATCGGCTACGCACGTACCCCCGTCGTCACGGTCGAGCCGCCGCGCGCGGGTGGCGCGCTCGCGCTCCACCGGCTGCGGATGCGGCTCTCCGCCGCGATCCAGAACAGCATCGGCGGGCAGGCGGGCGCGGTCTCGGCCGCGCTAATGACCGGGGACCGCTCGGCCATCACCGAGGCCACGAACGATGTCATGCGCGCCTCGAACCTCTACCACATCATTTCGATCTCGGGCCTGCACATGAGCATGCTCGCGGGCTTCGTCTATGCCGCGCTGCGTCTAACCGGCGTCGCGATCCAGCGCCTTCGCGGGCAGTCGGGGGCGAGCGTGCACAAATGGGCGGCCATGGGCGCGCTGGTCGCCGCCGCGATCTATCTCTGGCTCTCGGGCAGCGACGTCGCGACCGAGCGCTCCTTCGTGATGATCGCGGTGATGCTTCTGGCGATCGTCTTCGACCGCCGGGCGATTTCGCTGCGCACGGTCGCGGTCGCCGGGGTTGTCATCCTCGCCTCGACGCCCGAGGCGCTGATGGCCCCCGGCTTCCAGATGAGCTTTGCCGCGACCGTCGGGCTGATCCTGATCCATGAGCCATGGCGCAGGATCGCCCCGCATCTGCCCTGGTGGTTGCGGCCCGTGCTGGTCCTGCTCATCTCCTCGCTGGTCGCGGGGCTGGTCACCGCCCCGATCGCCGCCGCGCATTTCGGTCGCCTCTCGCAATACGGGACGCTGGCCAATCTGCTGGTCGTCCCGGTCGCGGGAATGGTGGTCATGCCGGCTGGAGTCGTCGCCGCGTTGCTTGTGCCGCTGGGGCTGCATGACCTCGCGCTGTGGTTCATGGGGATCGGGTCGAAATGGATGCTGCTTGTCGCGACCTGGATCGCGGGCTTCGACGGGACGACCGCGCTGGTCCCGGCCCCGCCCCGCATGGTCCTGCCGCTGATGGCGCTCGGGGCCGCGATGGCGGTCCTCGCTCCGGTCGGCGCGCGCTATGGGCTTGCCGGGAATATCGCGCTGCGCCGCGCCGTCGGCCTTGGCATGGTCTGCGCGGGAATGATCCACTGGTCGCTGGCCCAGAGGCCCATGGTGCTGATCTCACCCCAGGGGGACGCCGTCGGCGTGCTGATCGGCGAGGGGCGGGTTCCCTCGAAGCCCAAAGGCGGCGCTTTCGTGGTCTCCGAATGGTTGCAGGCGGACGGCGATCCCCGCGACCAGACGGCTGCCGCGGCGAGGCCGGGGTGGGAGGGAGAAGCGCCCGTCCGAAGCCTGCGCCTTGATTTCGGCGCGGGCGGCGTTCTTCTCCATCACCTGACCGGCAAGCGCGCCGTGGGGCTTGCTCCGCCGCTTTGCCGGGATGGCGCGATCATCGTCGCGGATATCCCGCTGGGTCTTCCCGCCGCGCGGAAAGGGGATTGCACCGTCCTTGATGCTGCCGTTTTGCGCGCCACCGGCGCTGTCGCTATCACCGACCTTGACGGTGCGCCGCATCTGACCACCAGCCGCGAGCGCGCGGGAAACCGCGCCTGGACGCGGCAAGCCCCGTCGCGGTGAGGGCATGCTGCCATTGCTCGACCGATCGATCGAAGGCTTCGTGCGCGGATGCTATGGCGATCAGGCGTGGTGCGATATCCTCGCCGCCGCGAACCTCCCGCCCGAGGCGCCGCTGACCCTCAGCCTTTCACGCATGACGCGTGCGCGCCGGCTGGTGCTGATCGCCTCGCGCCGCCTTGGCAAGCTGCCCGAGGACATCCTCGAGGATCTGGGCGGCTGGCTGGTCCGGCGCGAGGCGATCCGCCGCCTCCTGCGCTTCAGCGGCCCGAGCTATGCCGAATTCGTCCTGTCGCTTGGAGAACTGCCGGCGCGGGCGGCTATGGTTCTTGACGGCATGCCCGATGTCTCGCTTGCGGTGCGGCGCAGGGGGCCCTCCGGTTTCACCATCCTTTCGCGCCGCTTCCCCGCGGGTTGGCTGCATGTGCTGGCGGGGGCGCTGCGCGGCATGGCCGACGATTACGGGACGCTGGCGCTGATCTCGATCACCGGCGATGTCATCATCCTTGGCATAGCCGACGAAACCCATGCTTCCAGCCGGCCCTTCGCCTTCGCGGCTGAAGCCTTGTCGCGGACCAGCCCGTGACGGTCTGCCGCATCGATCTTGGGGTGATGCTGCCCATGCATCTGGTCTTTACGTCCGGGGCCGCGATCATCTCGGCGGGTCGGACATTGCGCAAGCTGATCGGCGGAGCCACGCGCCTAGATGAGGCCTTCCTCTTCGAGCGGCCAGGGGGCTTCGGGACGCAAGCACCCCGGCTCGCCCGCCGTGTCGCGGGCGGAGAGCGGGTGCTCCTCCGCCTCCGCGCGCATCCGGGGATCAGCCTGAGGGGTGCGGGTTGTGCGATCGAGGAGGGGTTCCTCCTCGATCTCGGCTTCGGCATGTCGCTGGTCAGGGCGGTGCGCCTCTTCGATTTCGACGACAGCGACTTTACCGCCTCCGAACTGGCGCCCGAGATGCTGTTCCTGCATGAGGCGAACCGTGCCGCCATGGAGGAACTCGCGCGGACCAATCACCGGCTGGAGGCGGCGCGCGCCTCTGCCGCGAACCTTGCCGTGACCGATCCCCTGACCGGCCTCCTGAACCGGCGCGGGTTTCAGGACGCGCTGGCGCAGGCGCTTCGGCAGTCGCTGCCCTTCGCGTTGGCCCAGCTTGACCTCGACGACTTCAAGCTGGTGAATGACCGCCATGGTCATGCGGCTGGGGATCTGGTCCTTCAGGCCGTCGCCCGCATCCTCAGGGATGAGACGCGGGCCGCCGACCGCGTCAGCCGCACCGGCGGGGATGAATTCCAGCTGATCCTGACCGGCCGGGCGACATGTGCCGAACTGGAGGAGATCGGGCGCAGGATCACCGACAGCATCCGCCGCCCGATCCCTCATGAGGGCGCGACGCTTCGCGTCTCTGCCAGCATCGGCTTCAGCCGCTCGGCCGATCATCGCGCCTCTGATGGGGCAGGCATGATGGCGACTGCGGACGCGGCGCTTTACCGGGCAAAGGCCCGACGACGGCGCGCGGCGGCTGAACCGGGTGGGGATTAGTTGCGCCACCGACGCGCTTGCTTCTTGACGGCGGCCGCCCCTGCGGCCTAGGTCACGTCACGGTTCGGGCGTGTAGCTCAACGGTTAGAGCAGGGCGCTCATAACGCCTTGGTTGGGGGTTCGAATCCCTCCGCGCCTACCGGATCAATCCCAGAAATTGCTAGAATCCCTTTGTTTTTCTGGGGTTAGTCCGTTCTACTGTTACAAACACTGTTACAAAGTAGGTGGGCGATGGCTGGTGCGCAGAAGTATCTTTTGAACCGGGACGGCAGGTTCTTCGCCCGGCTGGTGGTGCCGAAAGACCTGCGCAAGATCGTCGGAAAGACCGAGCTTCGCGCGCCCCTCGGGCCGGATCGCAGAACCGCCATGAAGCATCTGCCGGGCGCGGTCGCGACCCTTCAACACCAGATCGCACAGGCTGAGCGGAAGGCCGCACCGGCTAATAGCGCAGCCGCGCCGATGCGCTATCCCCTCGCGCCGGATCAGATCGCGGCTAGTCACTACGCGCAGCGCCTCGCGTTTGACGACCAGATGCGCAACAGTCCGATGTATCCGGTTGCTTCCGCTATCAGCATTGATGATGGCTATGTGACGTCGCTGCGCAGCGGTGCAGCCGGGCGACTAAGCGACCGGGAGCTTGCCGAGGTTATGGGCGCGCGCATCGAGCGTTTCCGGGCCGTTGGAAACCTAGACGCTGCGCCCGGTTCTGATGAATGGCGGACCATCGCTCGTGCCCTGTGCAGCGCCGAGCTAGAGGCGCTGGCGCGCGTTGTGGAACGGGACGAAGGTAACTTCACCGGCCAGCCGTCAACGCCCTTGCTGGTGAACGCCAAGCCGCCCGAGGATGAACCCGAGCCGGTAAACTTGCGGCGGCTTCACAAGGACTACGTTACCGCGCGCGTTCGAGCGGGGTTTATGAAGGACGGCGGCAAGCGTGACAGGCCGGTGATTGAAAACCTGTGCGAGTTTCTGGGGCATTGCGACGCTCGAAAGGTGGCGAAGAAAGACCTACTCGCTTGGCGCGATCATTTGCTAACCAAGCTCGCGGCAAAGACCGTGAGCGATATTTATCTGTCTGCGGTGCGGTCTATGTTCAAATGGGCGCACGAAAACGAACACCTGCCGGATAATCCAGCGGGCACAGTTAAACAGGCCAAGCCGCGCAAGGTATATTCGCGCGAGAGAGGGTATACCGACAAAGAGGCGGTTGTGGTGCTGAAAGCGTCTAGGGCGCATATACCCCGGCCAAATCAGTTCGGCTTCATCCGTGAGACAACGCACATGACCGCCGCAAAGCGTTGGGTGCCGATCCTCTGTGCCTTCTCGGGTGCGCGGGTTTCGGAAATGTCGCAGTTGCGGAAGGAAGATGTGCGGAAGGAAGATGACCGCTATATCATTCGGATTTCACCCGATGCGGGCACGGTGAAGTCTGGCGGCTATCGCGACGTTCCTATTCATCGCCAGATCATCAAGGAAGGGTTTATTGAGTTCGTGAACGCGGCGAAACCCGGCCCGCTGTTTCACGGTGCGACGGACAGCGCGAAGTATAGCCGCGCGGCTCAAACTACATCCGATCAACTAGCGCGATGGCTCCGAAAAGAGGGGCTTACCCCGGATGAGGTGGATCAGCCCAACTATGCTTGGCGGCACCGGCTGAAAACTCAGGCTCTTGAACTAGGTCTGACGATACGGGTTGTCGACGCCATGCAAGGCCACATGGGCAGGACTGCCGGGGAGAACTACGGCGACGTGACCCTAAACGCGAAGGCGCGTGTCATCGATCAATTGCCAGACTACAAACTTGAATGAATTTCATAACAACATGAGCGCTTGTAATAACTTCTGGTAGTGCTACATTGTAACGCATAGGAAGTTGTTGCGAGTATCACGTTGCCCAGTATCACCCAGCGCCTTGCCCGCGAAATCGGGCAAGGCGTCACAGAATCCAAAGCCTTCACGCTGACCAGCCCCGAGGCCTACGGCTTGTTTGCAGGCGTGCCGGTGCGATCCGGCGTCACCGTCACCAGTAGCACCGCCCTGCGCGTTCCTGCCGTCGCCGCCGCTATCGGGTTTATATCCGAAAGCTGCGCAATCATGCCCTTCAAACCGCATGATGAAGTATCAAAGGAAGTTCTGCGGCAACACCCGGCATTCAAAATTGTTCGCAAAAGATCGAACCCTTGGACCAGCGCCGGGAAGCTGCGAGGGCAACTGACCCGCGATGCCCTGCTGTGCGGTCATGGCTTTGCGCAGGTGGTGCGCAACGGCGAAGGTAAGCCCCTCGAACTTCACCGCCTCGACCCCGCCGCCGTTTCGGTTGAAACCGATGATTACGACGAGCCGTCCTATCGCATCCGCCTAAAAGGTGGCGGTGATACCGTGCTGCCTTATACCGATGTGCTGCATATCAGCACTTTGGACGGCGTTTCCCCGATCACCCACGCCAAGGAGGCCATTGGCCTTGCTCTGGCTGCGGAGCAACATCTTGCCAACTGGTTCGGGCGTGCTGGCCGTCCCAGCGGCTATCTAGCGACCACCGAAAAAGTAAGTGGTGATAAGGGCACTGCTGAACTCGAAAAAATGATCAAGCGGTGGAATGACGTCCATGCTGGCGAAAATTCTGGTCGCACCGCCATTCTGGATCGGGGATTCCAATACTACCCGCTCTCCACGAGCAACACGGATGCGGAATTTTACAATAATCGAATCGAGCAAATCCGCGAGATCGCGCGCGCCTTCCGCATTCCAGTAACAATGCTTTGGGAATTGAGCCATGGCACTATGGCAAATACTGAACAGCTTGCACTGCAGTTCATGCAGTGGAGTATTAAACCGTGGCTGGATCGGTGGAAGGATGCATATGCGCAGGTTCTGCTATCGCCGGAGGATTCCGACGAAATCGAAATAGAGTATGAACCGAAAGTGATGCTTTCGGTGGACTTCGCCGCGCAAGCTACTGCCTATTCCCAGTTTGTCGCAATGCGGGCCTATACGCCTAACGATGTTCGTTCTGGTATGAATATGCCGCCGCTACCCGGCGGTAATGATCTTATAAATCCCTTCACCACCTCGGACGGCGGCGCGACCGCGCCCGAACCCCAAGCTAATGAGACAGAAGAATGAAACCCGACCAGAAGAAATCATTTCTCGAATTGCTGAGCGAGGACAAGGATACCTTTGATCGCGTGATCAGCCTTGTTCGCTCCAAGGTAATCGCGCCGCGCGAGGTCCGCACGCTGTTCAATCTGGATGGTGATGCATGAGGGAGAACCTGAAACCGTGGCAGGAAGCTGTTGTGCGCGTGCTTCTCGGTCCGACCGCGCCCGCACTGATCAAGGAAAACCCCGATGAATGATGAACCGAATGATCTGGTGATCATGCTGGCGGCGATGCAAACTGTCCTGGCACTTGTCAATGCCGGTATCCTGACCGCCGCCGAAGTGCGCGCCATGATTGAGCTGCCTGTCGCTGGTGACGCATGAGCATCACCGCCACCGCGTTCTTTGGCGACAAGGAACGCCCGTTCACCCTGACCGACGAACTGGTCATGGAACTGGAAACCATTACCGGCACCGGCATCGGCACCCTGTTCCAGCGCCTTGTCGGTCAATCCTTCAAGCTGGCCGATCTGTCCGAGGTTATCCGCCTCGGGCTGATCGGCGGTGGCACCAACCCCGAGGAAGCCGCCCGGCTGGTCAACAGCTACGCCCGCAACCGCCCCATTGCCGAGGTGCGACCGCTGGCAACTGCGATCCTTGCTTGCAGGTGGTTGGGCACAGAAGCCGCATTGAAAGCCGAGGAGGAGTAACCCATGGCTGACAACCTCGAAACCCTCGACCGGATCGAAACCAAGGCGCAGCTTTCTGTTTCGGAAGCTGGTGAAATCTCGGGTATCGCGTGGCCGTTCTCTGGCCCCGACAAAGTTGGCGACACCATCGAACCGGGCGCCTTCAACCTTCCGTCGCAACTGCCGATTTGCCTTGAACATGACCAGTCTAAAGCTATCGGCGTTTGGGAAACCATCACCGAAACCGACAAGGGTTTGGAGGTGAAAGGCCGACTGTTCCTTGAAGGTATCAGCGGCGCGAAATCAGCGCATCGCTATTTGAAAAACGGCGTCATTAAGGGGCTGTCTGTCGCCTTTAACAATGCGCTGTTCCGTCGCCTGCCGAGCGGCGGCAGGCAATTTGTTGAGGTTTCGCTTACTGAAATCTCGCTCTGTCAAAACCCCGTCCATCCCGATGCGCGAATTAGCGCTGTTAAATCCCACCCTGTTAACGAGGAAACTGTTATGGAAAACGCAGAACTGGCCCAGAAGGCCGAAACCAAGACCCCGGCCAATGACGCGGCCCAGATCGACACCAAGGCCCTCAACGCGGTGCTGTCGCGCCTCGACAAGCTGGAAGCCAAGGCGAACCGTCCGGGCGCACCGACAATCCACCTTGGCAATGTTGAAAAGGCAACCAAGGCTTTTGCGGACTTCATCCGCACGGGTGACGCCTCGGAATTGAAAGCGCTTGCCGTCAATGCGCCTTCGACCGGCGGCATTCTGGCCCCGGATTCGACCAGCACCACTATTCTGGAAAAGGTGGTGGAGATGTCGCCGGTTCGTCAGCTTGCGACGGTCATTCAGATGTCTGGCCCGTCGCTGAAGGTGCCCCGTCTGGTGGATAGTGTGCAGCCGCAGATCGTCTCTGAAACCGGCACCAAGCCCGACGATGAGCCTAGCTTTGAGGAAATCACGCTTGAGCCGTTCCTCGCCGGTGTGAGCGTCCCGATGACGCTTTCGCTGCTGGAAGATTCGCACGTCAACCTTGAAGCCTTTGTTACCGGCCATATCGCCAAGCAATTCGCGCTGAAGGAGTCGCAATGGTTCGTCAACGGCGACGGCACCACGGCCCCGGAAGGTGTCATGTCGGCATCGGCGGGCATCGCGGAATATGACGGCACTGCTGCAATGGTGCAACCGAACGACCTGATTAGCATGTTCTATGAACTGCCTCAGGAACACGCGAACAACGGCGCATGGCTGATGCACCCCCAGACCATCGCCGCTATTCGTATGCTGGCGAATACGACCGGGGATTATCTCTGGCAGGATGGTCTAGCGAATGGTCAGCCCGCCACTCTGCTGGGCCGCCCGGTCTATTCGTCGCGGGATATGCCGCTGATGGAAGCGGATAGCACGCCGGTTCTCTTCGGTGATTTTGGCTTTGGCTATACCATCGCTGACCGCGTGGGGCTGGAACTGATCCGCGACGGAATCACCGGTGCTAAGACGGATATTTACCGCATCACCGCTCGCCGCCGCGTTGGTGCCCGTGTCACCATGCCTTCGGCCTTCATCAAGCTGCGCACCGCCAGCTAATGCCCTTGCAGCCCGCCTTTGAGACCACCCTGTGCCACGGCAACCATGCCGTGACGCTCAGGGCGTCCCTGCGGGCTGCTGTCGCCTTGGACAATCTGCCGGGCGGCATCCCCGGCGCAGGGGATAGCCTCATGCGCCAATCCTATACCGGAATCCGTCAGGTGTTACTCGCCACCGCGACGGATCAGGCAGCGGCGCTTTCCTTACTGGCGTCGCTGTCTGGCAAGCCGCTTGCGCCCTTCCTTGGTCCTGCGCAGGCGGCTTGCCTTGATCTATTGCAGCACCTGTTGCCGGAACCAGATGCAGCGCCCGAGGCTCCGGCACCGGTCATGGTGATCACCACCGCCGAGCATCTGACCAATCTATTCACTTTCGGCACTGTGATTGTGGGCTGGCCGCCTGCTGAGGTCTGGACCGCCAGCCCGCGCGAGCTAACCCTGATTGCGACGGCCTATTACGACCGGCAGGAGCGCATCGCCGACGCCATGAGCGGCAAGAGGCCCGGCCAGTCCGCCGAACAGCGCCAAGCGAACATAGACGCTGGCCTCGATCCCGAATTTGACCGCCACGGGCTGCAAGCCCTGAAAGCCCGCCACAGTGCCTAAGCCTCCGCGCCTCTGTTCTTGCGGTGCCATCGTGTCGCACGGCGTTCTCTGTGCTTGTCAGGAAGCCCGTCAGCTTGAGCGCAAGCGCCGCTATGACCGCACCCGGCCCAATAGCCGCCAGCGCGGCTATACGCGGGAATGGGAGAAGGCACGGGCCGAGATCCTGCGCCTTCATCCCTGCTGCGCCATGTGCGGTGCCGACGCGACCCTAGTTGACCATATCAAGCCCCATAGGGGCGACAAGGCGCTGTTCTGGAACTGGAACAACTGGCAGGCGCTGTGCACGCCTTGCCATAGTTCGGTAAAGCAGAGATGGGAAAGCATTCGAACGCAGCACTGCTTTTAGAACTCAAGCCCATCATCTTCCCATGCGCTGTCATCGTCGTAACCGTATCTAGTTCGACTTATGGCCCTCACGGCACGTTTTTTAATCTTATCCTCGTGCTCTCGAAAATCTATAAGCTTAATTCTTCTGTCGGATAGATGCTGAAACTCCGATGAAAAATCTCCGGAAAATTTAGCTGAGGAGTATCCTTGAGATTTGGCGACTAGATGTGTAAGCCAATCTTCATCGACCGTAGAAAGGCCAGACCCGAGCGAAAGCCGCGGTTTTCTGGAAATTTTTCCATCGACATATGCCTGAATGAGGATTGACCTAATGTGCCCGTTTCGGGATTTTTCCAATAACTCTAGAAGTGCCCATGGTAAAGAGATGTCGCAAGTTATTAACAGCCAAATCAACCACACCACTTCGTGATGGTGATTTAAAGCGAGACTTCTTGGGATAATTGTCTCCGCAACTGCGAGCCATCCCTCTTTGTCTATAGATTCCTCAAGCGCATGCCGCTTTGCAGTTAGTAAGCAGGCATAGTCCAAAGCATGAGGAAATTTCTGGATAATTCTCTGCAGATAGCTTTCGACGTATTCCCATTCAATGTCATCATATACTTCAGATTCATCGAGTGATCGTAGAAGTATTTTAATAGGGCTGTCTGACTTAATGGCGCTAGCTGTTGCAGCTGCCTCGGAGATTGCCCTCTCTAGCTTGTCGACTTGGACCTTCCTGAAGTCAAATGCCATAAAATCACGCAATCTCTGTGCCCAGAGATCATTTATTGGCTCCATGCTTGAGTAAATTCTTGTCTTGTAGTCGTTTAAATTCAAAGCAAAGTTTGCCAATGCTTCTCGCAGATGAGACAATACCGACTGAGCATCATGCTCTGTGCGAAGGCCTATATAGTAATCATCAACATGACGAACGGCACCAACAATGGTATCGCCGATTTGCTTTTTTAAATCTTCGTCGATCTTTGAGAGGATAAATTCTGCTATTATTCTGTGGCCATCAGGACCAATTAAGACGCCCCTGCTATTTCCTCGCTGTGCATTTCTCACGAAAAAATCGAGCGCATTGAAGTAATTGACTTCGGATTTCTTCTCGGTGTCTGCCTTGGATTTTTCTATGCCGTGGGCAGCCCACGATATCGAGTGTGTGTATATTGAGGGAAAGCATTGTGCGATATCGGCTTGAAGGATGAAAGGAGCGTATCTGAGTTTTTCATTGGCGCGCGCGGAAAGTTCCGACAGGGATGATACCTTTACTGCCCGATCATCCTTTGCGCTTAAAACTTTTGGGGCGCCGAGGGAGAAATCTGATATGCCAAACCCCTTCTCAACGCTCTTCCAATTCTTCCAGAGAAAACTTGATATATGAAAATAAGATATGATATTTGGCGTTCCGAACAATCGGCGGCTGCCATCGTGCTTGGTGGCGCTATACCTCACATAGTCTGTTTTTCGCTCATGGAATTTCTCATCATCCAGCCGCTTAACTATCCCGCGGAATGCCCGTTTTGCATCTCTAGAAGTAAAGCACGGCGGTAGTGTTTCGGGATAGAATCCAGAATCTATCAAATGAAATCTCGTTTTCATCTTCCCGCCCCCTTTGCTTTAACGCTGAAATATCATGCCTTGGATGGAGGTCAACTGTCGTTTATTGGTGTCATCTATCAAGTGTCGTGTTGAGCGGGGGTATTCTCAAACTTCCGCCCTGTCTCGGGAACCGGCGGGGGGAGGCGCGCGCAAGACAGGCGGAATATAACTTTTTCTGCTGGTTGCAACGTGATAACATAACACTAAGTTGTTAGTGCTGTGTTTACGAGTGACCTGTTATGCCCCTGCCTTCCGCCCTTGTTCGGGCGCACCTGAACTTCCTGCCGGATGAAACCGCCGATGATGCGATCCTGACCCACTTCACCCGTTGGGCTGAGGCTTGGGTTGAATCCTATACCGGCCTGCCGTTTGACGCAGATAGCCCCTTGATGGTGGATGCCGCGTTGCTGCTGGTGGCCTATCGGTATGAGAACCGCGAGGCCGTCACCTTTTCCAGCCCTTACCAGCTTCCATTCGGCGTGATTGACTCCCTATCTGGTATCAAACGGCAGGTGGTGGGCTATGTGCCCGAGCCGGAGGCCGCCACCAATGGCTAAGATGGTGCAGGGTTCCGAGGCCATTATCCGCAAGATGAAAGCCATGCGGGATGCCGCTGCGCCGGTCCTTCGCCCTATGCTGGTCAAGGCGGGCGAGGAAATCGCCGCCGATATGCGGGCGCTGGCGGAATCGTCGCGGCGCACCGGCGACCTGATCGAGAGTATCCACGTCACCGGCCCCGGTGAAACCACGCCCGCGCATTCGACCGATGGCGGCCAGCGCACGGCGGGCGAATTTGAGGTGCTGGTGACGGCAGGCGATACCGATGCCCGGCACGCGCATCTTGTGGAGGGCGGCACCAAGCCCCGGCTGCACAAGGACGGCACCACCACCGGCACCATGCCCGCGCAACCGTTCTTCAACCCGGCATGGCGCTTGAACCGGACCCGCTTGCAGGCCCGTATCAACCGGCTGCTGCGCAAGGCGATGCGCGAGGCCAGCCAATGACCCCGGATATTGCTCTGCAACGTGCTGTTGGTGGGGCGCTTGTTGCTACATCCGGCGTAGTGCAACACGTTTCGCCGCTGTCCATTCTGGCTGGCACGGTGCGGCCCAGCGATCTGCCCGGCATCACCATGGCACCGGCCAAGGTGGAAATCCTCGGGCGAGCATCCGGCGGCTATGTCGTGACTGAGGTGCGGATGATGCTGCACATCTGGACCGATGCCAAACAAGGTGCGATTGCGCGTCAGATCACCAGCGCTGCCATGTTGGCACTGATGGATGCGCCGCGCGCGCAAGGTTGCACGATTGAGGAATGGGACCGCCCGGCTATGGCGTGGGTGCCTGACCCTGACCCGGCTATGTCCTTTGCCCATGCTGCAATCAACCTGCGCGCAGTGATTTATTGGAGGGCCAGCTAATGCGGGCGGGAAAGCTGCAACATCGTATCCAGATCGAACGCATCGGACGGCTGGTTGATGAGAATTTCTTTGGCCGTGATGACTGGCTGCCGATCCTGACCACGCGGGCCGAGATAAAAGAGGCCAGCACGACCGAGTTCCTGACCGGCCCCGGCGAGATGGATAACGGCCGCGCCGTGTTCCTGATCCGCTTCCCGCTGGTGGCGATCACCACCGCCGACCGGCTGGTCATGGGTGGCAGGGCTTACAACATCGTGGGACTTGCCGAGATCGGGCGCAGGCGCGGGCTGGAACTGCGGGCGGTGGCGGCATGAGCAAGCACCTGCGCGGCGTGAAGCCTGCGATAGGCAAAGATGCGGAGGCCCTGACCAAGGCACCGCCCGCACCGGCCTATCTTACCAGCCACGCCAAAGCCGAATGGCGGCGCGTGCTGCCGTTGCTGGTGGCGCGTGGCGTCATCACCAAAGCCGATCTAGCGGGCGTGGAAGCCTATTGCGTTGCTGCCGGTGCTGCCCGCCAGATTGGCGAGGCGATGGCGCTGGCTGGCGGTCTGCCTGACCTGCGCCTTGGCGGGCTGCAAATCCGCTACATGCAGGCCGCGCGCCAGTTTGCCGCCGAATATGGTCTGACCCCGACCAGCCGCGCCCGCATGGCTGCTGGCGGCGATGCCGACGACGACACCAGCCCGAACCCCTTGGCGATCTGATGGCTCAGAAATCCAGTTTCCCTGAATGGGTCTATGACAACTCGCCCATTCCCGACCCTCTCGGGCATGGCGAGCGCGCGGTGCAATTCCTGCGCGCCTTGCAACATCCCAAAAGCAAAGCACCGGGTAAGGCGTTTACTCTCTATCCATGGCAGGAACGCATTATCCGGGCGATCTATGGACCGCGCGATGCCGACGGACATCGTATCGTGACGCGGGTGTTTTTCTATATTCCACGCGGCAACCGCAAGACGACGCTATCAGCGGCGCTGGCGCTTTTGCACCTGATCGGGCCGGAAAAGGTGCCGGGTGGCGAGATTGTCTTTGCCGCATCAGATAAGAAACAAGCCTCAATTGCCTTCAAGGAGGCAATGGAGATCATCCGAATGAATCGACACCTTGTTAAAGCCACTAAGATCATCGACCAGCGCAACGCGGCGAAAGAGGTTCATAGCCTGATTGCGGGCTATAAATCTTGGCTTGAGGTTGTTTCTTCCGATGGTTCACGGCAGAACGGCGGATCACCTACCTTTGTTTTGGCCGATGAAATCCACGCTTGGAAGGAAGCAAGCGGTTCCGAGATGATGGATGTTATGGAATCCGGTCTTTTCAAAACAGAAAACTCACTGATGGTTATTGCAACCACCGCGGGACGTGGAGCTGATGGGTTTGCCATAAAGGCATATCAAGAAGCGCGCGCTATAGCCACAGGTGAGGTTGTTGACCCTTCCTTTCTGCCGATCATGTTTGAGATGCAAGAAGGCGAGGATTGGACGGACGAAGCTATCTGGCATCGCTGCAATCCCGGTCTAGCCGATGGTTTCCAGAATATCAAAGACCTGCGCAATAAGGTGAATCGTGCTAAGAACGCACCAAACTTGATTTATGGCATCCAGCAATATCATCTTAATGTCTGGCAACAGAACAGCCGTGATCCGCTGTTTGATCTGGGCGTCTACGACAAGCGCAAGCTGGACGATGACCCCGCCGACCTTGAACAGCTTCCGGCCTATATCGGTATCGACTTGTCGCAAACTGATGACCTGTCGTCCGTTTCCATCGCCTTCCGGCACGACGATGGCCAAATTACCTTACGCAACCGCTGTTTCGTGCCTGCCGCCGATCTGAAGGCCAAGGGCGATAAGGACCGCGCACCCTATCAGGAATGGGCTGACGCTAGCCTGATCGAAATTTGCCCGAGCGGCATCATTGATGAGAAACAGGTGGAGGACTACGTTCGCCAACTTTGCGCAACCTATGACGTGCAGGAAATCGCTATCGATCCGCATCTTGCAGAAAAGATCATGCATAATCTTCAGGATGCCGGGCTTCCAATATTTCAACATCCGCAATCCATTATGCAAATGTCCCGAGCTACTGGCGAACTGGTCAAGGCGGTGAATGGCGATCTGATCCGCCATGACGGTGACCCTGTTCTTCGCAATCATTTGGCAAACGTCGCGGTTTCCACGAACCCGCAATCTGGTTTGATAAGGATGCACAAGCAACGCTCGAACGGCCGCATTGACGCGGCTGTTGCCTCGGCGATGGCCGTGAGCCGTGCCCGCATCGCCCATGAACAAGGCGGCCTCTATAGCCGTGATGATATTTTTGACCTGCTGAGTGCAGCGTAACGAATAGGATGTTTGACAATGCCCCTTGATGAAACCGGCCTGTTGGTCAAGCTCGAGGCGAATATTGCCGGATGGCAAAAGGATTTTAACCGCGCCATCACCCAGCAACAGCGCGCATCGCAGCGCATGGAGCGGCTGGCGCAACAGAACGCCCGCAAGATCGGCGATGCCTATGAGGGGCTTGGCCCGCGTATCGGCAAAGCCTTCAACAGCATTCCGGCATCCCTGAAGGGTCTGGGCGGCGCGTTCCTTGGTGGCGTGGCCGGTGGCATTGCTATTGGTGGGCTGGACCAGATGGCAACCAGCGTGTTGCGCATCGCCAAGGAAACCGCCAATTTCAGAAATGAGGCGGATAAGGCCGGTGTTTCTGTCGAAACGTGGCAGGAATGGAAGTTCGTTGCCGATCAGAACCGCGTTGGTATCGACGCGCTAACCGATGGTATTAAAGAGCTTCATATCCGCGCGGGCGAGTTCTTCACCTATGGCACGGGTGCGGGTGCGGATGCCTTCAAGAAACTCGGATATTCCGCCGAGGAATTGAAAGCCAAGCTCAAAGACCCTTCGGCCTTGATGACCGAAATATTCGGCAAGCTGAAAAACCTCGACCAAGCCGGGCGGTCTTTCATGCTTGAGGAGATTTTCGGCGGCGCGGGCGAACAATTCGGCACCCTCGCCAATCAAAGCGAATCCGCGCTGAACCAGACGATTCAACGCGCCCATGAAGTCGGCGCGGTGCTGGATAGCGAGATGATCGACAAGGCCGCCGAAATCGACCGCAAGTTCGGCGAATTGGCGGCGCGGGTGGAATCCTTTGGCAAACGCGCTGCCATCGCCATTGCCGAGGCTGCGGTTGAACTGACCGATCTGCGTGACCGGCTGGACGGTATCTTTTCCAGCGAGACCGAGGGCCGGGCGATCCTCGGGAATGACCTATACGACGCCATGCAGCGCGACCGGGACGCGGTGGAGGCACAGGCCGAGGCGCTGCGCCAGCTTGACGGCCAGTATCAGCGCTTGGCCGAGGAAGCCGCCACGGCGGGCAATGCCATGCGCGGGGCTATCGGCCAGCTTGATAGCTGGGGCTATGGTGAAGCCGCCGACCAGCTGCGCACGCTTTCCGCCGAATTGGAAAGCGCCCGGCAGGACTTCCGCGACGGCACCATGACCGGCGAGGATTTTGCTGCCAAGCTAGGCGAGATCGAGAAGGGCGCGCAGGATGCGTTCGCCAGCCTCTCGGATGTCGACCGGGCGCAATTCTCGGGCGTCATGTCGCAGCTTGGCCGTCTGGGCAGCGTGATCGCCTCTGTCACCGCGCAGGCTTCCGCGCTGGTCGGTGAACTGGCGAAGGCCGCCCAGATCGACCCCGGCACCAAACAGCTTGAAGCGCTGCGCCAGCAACACGCGGCACAGGCGACCAGCATGGATAGCCTTGATGCCATGCGCGCGGCCAATGACCGCTTCACCGCCAGCGAGAATGCCAGGAATATCGCCACCAGCGACGGCCTGAAGCTGGAACGCGAGAAAGAGGCGGTGCGCAAGCGTGCTGCCGAGGCGGGCGCGACCCTGACCGATGCCGAGATCACCAGCACGGCGCAGGCAACGCTTGATGCCGATGCCGCCCGCGCTGCCGCCGACAAGGCCGCCAATGCCTCGGGCGGCTCCAAGGGTGGTTCTGGTGGCGCTGCGAAGCTGGACGAATACGCCCGCGAGGCGCAGGCGATCCGCGACCGGACGCGGGAACTGGAGTTTGAATCCGCTGCCCTGATCGCGGGCGCTGCGGCGGGCCGGAACTACGGCGATGCCGTCATTTTCGCAGCCGAGAAAGCCAAGCTGCTCCATGCCGCGCAACAGGCGGGGAAGGCGATCACACCCGCCCTGACCGCCGAAATCGACAAGCTGGCGCAGGGGTATGTGACGGCGGGCCAGCAGGCTGACGCTGCCGCTGATCGGCTTAAACAGATCGAGGACGCGGGCCAGCGCGGTGCGCAAACCTTGTCCGAGATGTTTTCCGGCATCCTGACCGGATCCATGAGCGCAGGCGAGGCGCTGAAACAGCTATTGATGAAGCTGGCCGAGGTGCAGTTTCAGAAGGCCGCGCTTGGCTTGTTCGGCGAGGGCGGCTTTCTTGGTGGTATCGGAACCGCTGTTGGCGGGCTGCTGGGCTTTGCCGAGGGCGGTTATACCGGGCGCGGTGGCAAGTATGAGCCTGCGGGCGTGGTTCATCGCGGCGAATACGTTTTCTCTGCCGAGACGGTGAAGCGCATCGGCGCGGGCAATCTCGAACGGCTCCACCAGAGCGCCCGTAGGGGCTATGCCGAGGGCGGGCTTGTCTCGGCTGCCGGGAAGGTCGCAAGGGCCGTCAGTGACTCGCCTAGCGCCTCTGCGGCTATGCCCGAGGGTGTGACTATCGGCAGCGCCACTATCAACACCACCGTCAATGTCACCGGGGCGAATGGCGGGGTCCAGCCCGACAACGAAATGGCCGCGACGATCACGCGCGAGATTGAAAAATCCATACGCGGTTTCGTGCAAACCGAGATGGTCCGGCAAATGGTGCCGGGCGGATTGATGCGCCCCCTCGCTAGGAGCCTCTGAGAGGCCCGTAGGGCGGCATAGTCATGCTGCGGGGTAGGGGTGGACCGGAAAGGGGCGTTGCGGGACTCTGCGGCGCCTCTCTGAGTCTCTGCGGTGTATTGCCGGGGCGGCACGGCGGGTTCTGGTTAACCGAGACGTGGTTTTGGCGCTGGCGCTTGTCGACCGAGGAAGGGAGCGGGCGTAGCCCGCGATAGACCGAGGATGGTTCATCGTGAGCGGAGAAGGGCTTCGCCGTGGACCGAGGAAGCCATGGAAGAAAACTGCCCGATACGTCTACTATTCTAGGAAATAACCAAAAACATCTTAAGATATGTATATAACTCGGGCAGTTTTCTTCCATGCTTCGGTCCCCCTTCAGTGCTTACGTAACGTGCAAAATTCTTCCACTTTGTGCTTGCGTCGATAGATGGGTGTTCCTATCCTCCGGCGCAGGAACGAAAGGACGACCAAGTATGTCATTCAACATGAAGCTGCCAGATGAGCGCGGTGAACAGCTTCGGCAGATCGCTGCGGCCAAGGGTATCCCAATGGTGCAGGTGGTGGAGGATGCAATTCGCCGCGAGATCGCCGAGGGCACCATTCCCGCCGATCTTCCGGGTATCTCTGTCACGAAGACAGCCACGACTGTTCGGATCGAAATGCCGGATTTCGAGAGTGAAGTTCCGGCCATTGAAGCCGCTCGGCTAGTCGATAGCTTACGCGAGGCTGGTTCGGACCTGACTGCCGATGATGTGGAACGCAAGAAGCGCTGGCTTGAAGGGTTGGCGGCTCTGTCGGGCATCAAGCTTGAACGTATGGCGCACGGCGTCCGTCTGATCTCGCCTGTTACCGGACGGAAATACAGTTTGGGTTTTGGCGTTGCCGCTGATCTGGCCGATCAAATTGAGCGCGACCCGAAATAGAAACAGGGGCTGACGCGGCAACGTCGAACCCCTGCAAAGTCTTCTAAGCTGAGTTGAGTATATGCAGAATCCCGAGAATCCGCAAGGCGATAGCCGCATCGACGCGCTAATTTCCGAGCTTGAAGCGATGATTTCCCCGGTTCCCGAGCGTGTTCCAAAAGGGACCGGCGTGAGCTTCCAAGACCCCGATCCTAGCGATCCTGACACCATCATGGATGAGGTCAGGTTGACGCGGTATGACAAGGCCAGCCGCAAGCTGCGCGAACTGGAAGCCAAGCGCGCCGCGCTTCCGGCTGACCCTGACGCGAACAAGGTCGCGATCCTGAATCTCCAGATTGAGAACGCCCGCAAAGCTGTGGCGGCTGCACAGGATGATGTTGCGCGCCGTCGCGATGAAATTGATGCGTGGCGCGCGGATGCAGGACGCGAGGAATATAATGCCGGTCGCCGCAAGGTGCGCGACAAGCCGAATGCCGATCTTTCGAAGCTGAGGCCCGAGCAGATTAAGCAGCGCAAGCTGGACCAAACTGCCGATAAGAAATGGCTGGATCGCCGTCGCGCGTTGGGAGCGCCCGAGGCGCAGATACAGGCTGAATTTGTTGTTCGTGTCCGCGAACGCGAGGCTAAGCGGGCAGCGGCGGCGCAAGACGCGATAGAGCAGGCCGAGATGGAGGCGCTACCTAATTACGGCAAGTTCTAAGTCGTTCCTGCCTGCATCGGCAGGGCCGTCCTAACCGCTCCACGCCTAAGTAAGCACTTACTTAGTTTCTAAAATAAAATCAGTTACTTACGCATATTTCCTCTTGCACCCGGATTCGTCATCGGCCTAGATTCCGGGCATTCCAAATCAGCAATGAGCAAGACCATGCCGAGCATCTATCTTTCTGATTCCGCTTATTCCGACCTGCTGGCCGATCTGGCTGGCGCATTCATGGCCGCTGCCACGGGCATGGGCGATCTGCATGGCAAGCTGGCCGAGGCTCTGGCTGTCGCTGGTGTGATGCCGGAAGCCTGCCGCGAGGGTGCAGAGGTGGTGGTGTTGGCTGCGTGAAGTTTTCAAACTGCCCAAAGTTTAGAATGTTCACGCAATGATCTGCGCATAAAATGCGCATATATCAATATCTTGTGGATAACTAGATGATACAGCGAATTGCCTTGCGACAGGTTCTTGCGATCTGTCCAGTAGAGGATTTGCCGAAACGTCCGGTGCGATTCGGCAAACGCGTGGTGGTGCAACACCACGCTTCACCAGTGTTCAAGAAAGGAACGCGAATGACTGAATACAGGAAGTCCGGTAACGGCGCAAGCGCCAGCGAAGCTGACACCTTGCGCTTCGAAGTGCGGGAACTTGAGCGTGAACGCGAAGCGCGCAAGTTGCGCGTCATCACTGCGGAAGACGTCACCAGTGAACGCCGCGATATCCGGGTGGTCCGGGCTATGCTGAGCCATCTGTGTGATGCTGATCTGCACGGGGAGGCGGCTGCATATATCGCACATGAGATTGCGGCACGTTTGTTTGCGCTGCGGAATATCGAGAAGGAGACTGCATAATGGCTCTTAACCCCTACCTGAACGACCTTGTGAACCGCTCCGCCGCCCCGAACTGGCAAGAGCAGGTGCATGAACTGTCGGTTGACCTGATCGAGCATGAGGCCGTTGTCTCGCGTCTCAGGGCGGAACTGGTCGCTGCCAAGGCCGAGGTGAAGGCTACGCGTCTGGAAGTTCGCTTGTTGAAGGCCGAGCAGGTCCGCCAACAGACATCGAACGAACTGCGCTATGCCGAATGGATGCACGATCAGCAAGGCGAAGAAAAAGCTGCCTGACCCATGAGACACACCGCCGCGCCAGCCGTAAGGGAATGTATAGGGCTGGCGCGGCCCGGTGGTAAGCTTCCCACCGAACGCGCTGCGATTAGACGGTGAGTGCGCGGGCCGAGAAGCCAAAACCCCGTCACGGTGCGGTGACTACTCCAGTCACGCGGCACTCAGAACCTTACTTAGTTGGTGAAAATGGGAAGGGCGGGGAGCGATCCTCGCCCTTTCTTTGTGTAACGATATGACGCTACGTCACATCGCCCATTTTAGGGGCCGTCACACCGTTACAAAATGTCTCGTAACATATTGATATTACGTCGCTAAAGTAAGGTTCGAATCCCTCCGCGCCTACCGGATCAATCCCAGCAATTGCTGACAAGAGCGTCCCGCGAATTCCAACTACGGGACATCTTGCCAATGCGGCGGCACCAAAACCCGTATCCCGAGCAGGCTATGGCCCGAAACATGCCGGAAACGCTCGGGAAAAGCTGCGGCATTCGGAACTTCATTCTCTCCCCAAGGCGATTTTTAGCCTTCCGAAGATCGGATTGCGCTGCTAACGTCATCGTGAGCTTTCGAATATCTGCCTAATTGCGATGCAAAGGGAGATGCGCGTTGCCTGCCTCACCAGACGAAATCCAGACCAGACATTCCTCGCCCGGACAACGCATACGCGAACTGGCGGTGTTTCTGTTCCTGGCCTTCGCGATATGGCCGGTCTTTTCGGTGGCGGTGGTCGGGGGCTATGGCTTCCTGGTCTGGATGTATCAGGTCGTCACCGGCCCGCCTGGCCCGCCCTCATCGGGGCATTGACCCGATATGCCAGCCGCCGCCAGCATATCCCGCCGCCAGCTTCTGAAGGGCCGCCCCGTCCCGCCGCCATTCGCGCCGCGACCTCCGGGCATCACCGACGCCTCCATCGACGCCTGCACCGGCTGCGGCGAATGCCTTGGCGCCTGTCCTGAGCGGATCCTCGGGCTCGATGCGGGGCGCGTGATCCTGCTGGCCGGGCAGGGCGAGTGCATCTTTTGCGGCAAATGCGCCGATGCCTGCCCGGAACCGGTCTTTGGCGAGGTGCGGGTCATGGCCCATCACGCCGAAATCGGCGGCGACTGCCTTGCCGCGCTTGGCGTCACCTGCATGAGCTGCCGCGACGTCTGCCCCGAAGGCGCGATCTCGATGCGCCCGCGGATCGGCGGGCCGTTCCTGCCGAGCCTTGATGCAGGCACATGCTCGGGCTGCGGCGCCTGCCTCGGGGCCTGTCCCGGCGCCGCTATCCAACTCGTCCCGGGGGCAATCCTTTCAGCGGAGGCAAGCGATGCAGGATGAAAACTGGCACGTCTCCTCGGCGGTGATCACGGTCGTCCCACGCGCGGTCCCCGCGGTGCTGGAGGCGCTGGACGGGCACCCGAATGTCGAGGTCCACGGCCATGACAATTCCCGCATCGTCGTCACGATCGAGGGGCGCAGCAGCGGAGAGCTGGGGCAAAAGCTGACGGAAATCAACCTGATGGACGGTGTTCTCGGCGCCAACATGGTGTTCGAGCATGCAGAGCGGACGGAGTGAGCGAGATGAGCGTCGACCAGACCAGACGAAACCTCCTGAAGGCCCATGCGGCGGCGCTGGCGGCTTCGGCCGCGGGCATTCCCGCATCGGTCCTGGCCCAGCCCGTGCCGGGCGGGGTCGAAGCCTTGCAGATCAAGTGGTCAAAGGCGCCCTGCCGCTTTTGCGGCACCGGCTGCGGCGTCATGGTCGGGGTGAAGGAAGGCAAGGTCGTTGCCACCCATGGTGACATGCAGGCCGAGGTCAATCGCGGCCTGAACTGCGTGAAGGGCTATTTCCTCTCGAAGATCATGTATGGCGCCGACCGCCTGACCACGCCGCTCATGCGCAAGACGAACGGGGTTTTCGACAAGAATGGCGAGTTCGAGCCCGTCACCTGGGACGAGGCCTTCGACACCATGGCCGCCAAGGTCAAGGAGGTGCTGAAGGCCAAGGGCCCGGAAGGCATCGGGATGTTCGGCTCCGGCCAATGGACCGTGCTTGAGGGTTATGCCGCGACCAAGCTGATGCGGGTCGGTTTCCGGTCGAACAACCTCGACCCCAATGCGCGGCATTGCATGGCCTCGGCCGCCTATGCCTTCATGCGCACCTTCGGCATGGACGAGCCGATGGGCTGCTATGACGATTTCGAACATGCGGACGCCTTCGTCCTCTGGGGCTCGAACATGGCCGAGATGCACCCGATCCTGTGGACCCGGCTGGCGGATCGCCGGCTGGGGACGCCGGGGGTGAAATGCGCGGTGCTCTCGACCTTCACCCATCGCTCGATGGATCTTGCCGATATCCCGATCGTGTTCAAGCCGGGCACCGATCTGGCCATCCTCAACTACATCGCCAATTACATCATCCAGAATGGCGCGGTGAACGAGGAATTCGTCGCCAATCACACCAAGTTCGTGAAGGGGCAGACCGATATCGGCTATGGCCTGCGCCCCGACAA
>Ga0182745_1000616_pt1 | contig 38036 bp, 29 predicted proteins | sample eDN3rd30CKraftBY_FD_128523 | JGI IMG/M metagenome (GOLD analysis project Ga0182745, IMG submission 128523) | Enriched backyard soil microbial communities from Emeryville, California, USA - eDNA 3rd pass 30_C Kraft BY (version 2) (version 2) | ecosystem: Environmental > Terrestrial > Soil >...
CACCGGCCGGACAAGTCGGCTGGAAGGCACGAAGGCCAGTCAGGCGTAGAGCCACGGCCGCTGCTGTCGGCGACAGCCCAGCACGAACGCCAGGCCCTCGCTGATCTTCACAGTCAGGCGTCGGCGGCGCGGGAGCGCCAGTCCTCGAGGAGGTCGGTGAGGGTCTGGTCCATGGGGATCTCGGGCTTCCAGCCGGTGGCCTGGTGGAGGCGGTCGTAGCTGCCTCGGAGGACGGGGACCTCGACGGGACGGAGCAGCTCGGGGTCGGTCTCGAAGCGCAGCGGGATGCGCGCCTGGGCCAGGAGCTGGTCGGCGAGGTCCTGGACCGCCAGGTCGACGCCGGAGCAGACGTTGTAGACCTCGCCGGGCTCGCCGTGCTCCATGAGCAGGCGGTAGGCCCGGACGACGTCGCGGACATCGGTGAAGTCCCGGCGGGCCGACAGGTCGCCGATGGGGAGGACGTCGCTGCCGTGGCCCAGCTCGGCGCGTGCGATGCGCGAGGCGATGGCCGGCGCCACGAACTTGTCGGTCTGGCCGGGGCCGAGGTGGTTGAAGGCCCGGACCCGCAGGACGGGGAGGCCGTTGCCGAGCCACGCCTGCAAGCCGAGGTAGTCGGCCGCCACCTTCGACGCCGCGTAGGGGCTGGCGGGCCGCAGGGGGGAGTCCTCGGTGAGCGGGAGCTCGGAGGGGTCGACCTTGCCGTAGACGTCGGCGCTGGAGACGGCGAGCACCCGCTCGACCCCGGTCTCGGCGGCGGCGCTGAGCACGTTGAGCGTGCCCTCGGCGTTGGCCCGGAACGCCTCGACCGGCGCCTTCCACGAACCGCCCACGTCGGCCCAGCCGGCCAGGTGGTAGATCGTGCGGGGCCCGATGCTGGCGATGAGCTCGCGGATGGCGCCGGCGTCGGTGATGTCGACGCCGTCGTTGGTGCCGGACGGATCCGGGAGCCGGTCGACGCCGGTGACCTCGTCGCCGCAGGCTTCGAGATGGGTGGTCAGGTGGCGTCCGACGAAGCCCTGCGCACCTGTGATCAGGACCTTCCCCGGCGACATGGACTGGGAGTCTAGGCAGGGCCACCAACTACCCTTGTCCCGATGTCTGAACGAGGGGCCGGCCGTGGGCTGTGACGTTTCTGTGCTCATGCCGGCCTACAACGAGGCCGAGAACCTGGTCGAGGTGATCCCCGCGACGGCCGCGGCGCTCGACGCGCTCGGCCGCAGCTGGGAGATCGTCATCGTCGACGACGGGTCCACCGACGGCACCCGTTCGGTGATGTCCGGCCTGCGCAGCGCGAACGTCCGCTACATCCGGCTGCGTCGCAACTCCGGCAAGTCGGCCGCGCTCGAGGTCGGGCTGAACCACGTGCAGGGCGAGTACGTCGTGCTGATGGACGCCGACGGCCAAGACGACCCGGACGAGCTGCCGAAGATGTTCGCCAAGCTCGACGAGGGCTACGACCTCGTCACCGGCCGCCGCGAGGTCCGCAACGACCGCTTCATCAAGCGCAACACGTCGAAGGTCTACAACGGCGCCACCTCGATGGTGACCGGCGTGAAGATGAAGGACTTCAACTCGGGCTACAAGCTCATGACCCGGGAGCTGGCCGACAGCCTGGAGATGTACGGCGAGCTCCACCGCTACATCCCGGTGCTTGCCGTGTGGAACGGCTTCAAGGTCACCGAGGTGACCGTCGAGCACCACGAGCGGCTGCACGGCACCTCGAAGTTCGGTCCGGCCCGGTTCTGGCGCGGCTTCCTGGACCTGGTCACGGTGAAGTTCCTCACCACGTACACGGCGCGGCCGTTCCACCTCTTCGGCGGCATCGGCTTCGGCATCGGCTTCGGCGGCGCCGCCATCTTGCTGTGGATGTTCGCCTCGAAGCTGCTCGGCCACAACATCGGCCAGCGGCCGGTGCTCCAGCTCGGTGTGCTGCTCATCGTGGTCGCGGTGCAGATGATCTCGCTCGGCCTGCTCGGCGAGCTGATGGTGAACCTCCGGCGGCGGGACCGGCTCGACTCGTCGGCTGAAGGCGACCTCCGGTGACCGCGCCGGCGAACGAACGCCCCAAGTCCATCGGCCTGGCTCCCGGGCTCGACGACGCTGCTGCGGGCCAGGACGCCGCCAAGTACGGCACGTCGAACCCGGTGGTGCAGAAGCTCCTCGCCCGCTGGATGGCGACGATGCACACCGTGCTCGGCGACACCTCCGGCGTGGTGGTCGACATCGGCATCGGCGAGGGCTTCGCCCTCGAGCGCATGTTCCCGGCCGACACCCCGGCCGTCGGCCTCGAGTACCGCCACGACAAGGCGCTCGTGGCGTCGGAGAAGCTGCCCGAGGTGGCGGTGGTGCGCGGCGATGCCGGCGTCCTCCCGTTCCCCGATCGCTCCGCGGACCTGGTGACTTCGATCGAGGTGCTCGAGCACCTCCCCGGCTACGAGCAGGCGGTCGTGGAGATGGCCCGCATCTGCCGGGGCCGGCTCGTGGTGTCGGTGCCGTGGGAGCCGTGGTTCCGCCTCGGCAACCTGGGCCGGGGCAAGAACGTCGAGCGCTGGGGCAACGACCCCGAGCACGTGAACTTCTTCAGCCCTCGCAAGCTCCGCACCGCGCTCGACGGGCACTTCGGGGACGTGAAGGTCACCAAGGCCTTCCCCTGGATCATCGCCGAGGCCACGAACCCCCGCTGACCCCCTCGAAGACCGGTGGGTCCGCCGCGCCTCGTGGGGGCGAGGCGACCCACCCCCACGAGGGCGCGCGCGGGATCCACCGCAGCGGCACGACCGTGCAGCACCGTCGAGAGGCTCCCGCTGGTGTCGGAGACCTCGATCGACGCCTCCGATTCAGAGGCTCGGCGAGCCGCCCTGGTCGTCGGCGACCTCGTCGAGCCGGGCGTCGGCCGTCTCGGCGGCTTTCACCGCCGCACGCTGGAGGTCGACGAGCTGCTCGCGGAGGGGGTCGACCTCCCACGCGATGACCCGGCGGATGAGCCGCTTGACCGTGCTCACGCCGGGACGGGCCGATGTCGGCGGGGGTGGCGGGTTGAGGCCGAGGCGGCGCAGCGGGGTGGCGACGTGCGCGGGAGCCGACGACCGAGCGGCGGCGGCCCCTGGCTGGGCGGTGACCGGCTTGAGCCGAACCCCGCGCTGGGCCGCCGCCCGACGGGTGATCTCGGCCATGACGGTGTCACGATCGATCGGACCGGTGAAGGTCCAGGTCGGGGCGGCGGATCGAGCGGCGTCGCCGTCGGCGCCGACGGCGCCGACGGCCGCCGCCATCGCCCGGGCGAGGCCGGCGTTGTCGTCGACGACGGTGTTGGCGGGGTGCTCGCCGATCTGGTCGGCCAGGCCGCCGACGCGGGTGGCGATGACCGGGCGATCGTAGAGGCGGGCTCGTTCGGCGACCGACGACGACCAGATGTGCCGGTAGGGGAGCACCACGGTGTCGGCGGCGACGATCCACCGGTCGAAGGCCTCGTCGCTCACGAACCCGAGGTGGAGGTGGACCCCCGGGATCTGGGACTCGAGGGCCTCGAGCTCGCGCTGGTGATCGAGCGCGGCCGGGTCGTCGACGCGGACCGACCCGACGACGTGCAGCGAGGCGCCCTTGTCACCGAGGCCGCGGAAGGCCGTGGCGGCCCGGTCGAACCCCTTGTGGGGCTGGATGAACCCGATGCACACGAAGACGTGGCCGTCGGCGGGCAGGCCCAGCGAGGCCCGGGCGACGGCCTGGTCGTCGGGAACCCGGCGGGTGAAGTCCTCGCCGTGGTCGACGAGGCGCACCCGGCCCGGCGCCACGCCGAACTGGTCGACCATCATGCGCTCGTGCTCGGGGACGTGGACGGTGATCTCGTCGGCCGCCTTGAAGACGGCCCGTGAGGCCCGGGCGGCTTGCTCGAAGACCTGCGTGGCGACGAACCCGCTGCGGCTGGAGGCCTCGACCTGCTCGGTGGCCGACGCCCACCGGCGGTCGACCTCGTGCAGGCGGATCTCGACGGGCGGCCCGCTCCGGAACGCCGAGGCGAGGGCGGTGCCGGTGCTGATGCGGGACGTGGGCGTCGACGGGTTGGCGTAGAAGACGTCGGGGTGGAAGTGGACGATGACGCGGTCGAACCCGGCCATCAGCTTCTTCAGGGCCCGGGCGCCCTTCGGACCCTCGAGCGAGAGGTGGTGGTGGGCCGCCGACGGCCACGGCGACACGACCTCGACGTGGTGGCCCTGGCGGCGCAGCGCCCGGACCTGCTGCACGGCGTAGGCCCCGATGCCGTCGCGCACGGGCGGGTAGGGCGAGACGACGAGGATCCGCTGGCTGGCGGACGCGGGCGAGGGCGTGCTCACGGCATCGCCTCCAGGCTCGCTTCCATGCGGTCGAGCGTGACCGGCCAGGTGTAGCGGTCGAGCACGTACTGGCGCCCGGGAGCAGCGAGGGCGGCGGCCTCGGTGGGTGCCTCGGCCACGAACCGCAGGCACTGCTCGAGCTCGGTGCGGTCCTCGTAGGTGAGACCGGCGCCGCTGCGGTCGCAGTGCCAGGAGACGACGGCGCTGGCGGCGTTGGCGATGACCGGGGTGCCGGCGAGCCAGGCCTCCATCACCGTGCGGGAGAACGACTCCATGGCCGACGGCTGCAGGTAGGCGGCGGCGGCGGCGAAGGCGTCGTCTTTGTCCCGGTCCGACAGCAGGCCGAGGTCGACGACGCGCCCCTCGACGTCGGGCGGCACGCGGACCTCGCCCACGCCGAACGTGACGAGGTCGAGGTCGAGGTCCTCCTTGCGGATGGCGGCCACGAAGCCGTCGAGCAGGGCATCCCAGTTCTTGGCCCCCTCGCGGCGCCCGGCGTAGAGGGCGAACGGCCGGTCGCTCAGGCCGTGGCGCTTCCGGAAACCGGCCGGGTCGTAGGCCTCGGGCACCGGGATGCCCTCGCCGATGACCTCGGCCGGCGCGTGGGCCGGCCAGATCTCATCGAGCAGCTCGGCCTCGGGATCCGTGTTCAGCCAGAGCTTGGCGACGCCGGTGACCAGCGGCTCGAACAGCTCGAAGCGGGCCTCGGGCTCGTCGTGGAGGCACGGCCGCACGATGGTGCGCTCCGGTGCGACCAGGCCCCCGGCGAACGACGTCCAGAACAGGTACGGCGACACGACGATGGCCCGGTACTGCTCGGCGGTGTCGAGGATCTCGTGGAACAGGTCGGGCACGCGGAGCCCGTCGTTCATCCACGCCTCCTGCTGGGCCAGCGTGGGGGTCTCGCCCAGGGCCATGGTGCGGACGAGGTCGGCCCGGGCGGTGCCGGAGGTGTCGTCGACCACCGCGAACCGCTTCACGGTGACGCCGGCGTCGTCGGTGGTGGCGGCGGGGTAGTGGTTGGCCCAGGTGTGGTGGTCGCGGGCGCAGGTGGTGAGCACGTCGACCTTCCACCCCCGGGCGGTGAGCCCGTGGGCGACCTCGCGCAGGACCAGCTCGGCGCCACCGACCACGTCGGGTCCGTATCGGGGTGGCACCAGGGCGATGCGACGGTCGCTCACGAAGGGTCCACGGTAGTGGTCGCCGCCGGCCGGCCGGGCGACGGGGCCACGAGCGCGATCAGCTCGACCGGACGCTCGCCGCGACCATCGTCCAAGGCAGCGGGCTGCGGACGGCGCGGACGTCGAAGCGCCGGCCCACCAGTTCGGCGAACCCGTTCTTGGACCAGTGGTTGATGTGGCCCGGGGTGTTGCCCTTGTCCTTGACGTACTTGCCGCGTGCGAGGTTCAGCGCGCACCAGATCGGTTCGCGGGGCACCGAGGTGACGAGGTCGCGGCGGGCGACGCGGCTGAGCTCGGCGAGGGCCAGCTCGGGGAACGGGACGTGTTCGAGGACCTCGATGCAGAGCACCAGGTCGAACGTGCCGTCCTCGAACGGCAGCCTGCCGATGTCGCCGAACAGCGGCGAGAAGCCCTTGCCGTCCCAGTGGCCGGCCAGCTCGGGGTCCGGCAGGTCCACGCCGCAGAAGACGGCGTCGGGCCAGCGCTGCGCCAGGCGGGCGGTGACCTCGCCCTCGCCGACGCCGACCTCGAGGATCCGGGTGGGCGATGTGGCCGGCAGCGATGCGTCGAGCGCCGCGAAGAAGCCGTCCATCAGCCTCTGCTCGATGGGGTTCTTCGAGGCGTACTTGTCGTAGGTGTTGCCGGTCTCGACGTCCTCGCCGTCGACCTCGATGGTGGTCTTCGCCATCAGGCCACGCTCGGCTTGCCGCGCTCGCCGGCAAGGTGGACGGGGGCACCCATGGCGCTCCAAGGTACTTGGCTCCCCTCCGGCCGAGGGAATCGCCCGGCGCCGCGCCGGGCCCCGGTCCGGGGTGCCGAACACGCCACCGGTAGGCTCGTGCCCCGTGCCCGATCCGACCGAGACCCGGCCCCGGCGCCGCGGTCCCGTCCCGGTGGTGGTGCTCGCGGCGACCCTGGCCTTCGGCCTGCTGGGAGCGGTGTGGTCGGTCGTCGCGCCGCTGGGCGAAGCCCCCGACGAGCCGGCGCACCTGGCCCTGGTGCTCCACCTGGCCGACGGCCACCCGTACCCCGCCTACGACGGGCTCACCAACCAGTCGGCGATCATCCGCCTCTGCAGGACCTACGCCGCCGCCACCCGGGCCTGTCCGCGCGCGGGTGAACCGGTGACGCCGACGTCGATGCGCCGCCATCCGAAGGAGGAGGCGCCCGACAAGGCCGCCCGGCCGGCATGGGACGACGAGGGCGGCGCCGACTCTGTGGGCCAGCTCAACCAGATGCCCCAGCACCCGCCGCTCTACTACCAGTCGATGGCGATGATCCTGCGCGTCGAGCGGGCCATCGGCGGCGGGCCGATGTCGACCGACCGGGAGCTGGCGCTGCTGCGCCTCGTCAACGCGGCGATGCTGGCCCCGCTCCCGCTGCTGGCGTGGTGGGCCGCCCGCCGGTTCCGTCTCAGCGACGCGGTGGCGGTCACCGCTGCCGTGTCGGTGTTCGCGGTGCCGATGCTCACCCACATCGGGTCGACGCTCAACAACGACAACCTGCTGACCCTGCTCGCCGCGGTCGGCGCCGCGCTCCTGGCCGGCGTGCTGCGCGGCGACCGCTCGCTGCGGACCGCGGTCGCGGTCGGGGCGGTCACCGGGCTGGCGCTGCTGGCCAAGGCCTTCGGGATCGTGCTCGTCCCCGCCATCGTCGTCGCCTACCTCCTCGGCTCCCGCGAACGCCCCGACCCGACCGACCTGACCGACCTGACCGACCCGACCGACCCGACCGACCGGAACTTCGTCGGTGAGGACGCGGATTCGGGCGCTCTGGCCTACGAAGTTCGAGAAGGGGCGGGGAACTTCGTCGGTGAGGACGCGGATTCGGGCGCTCTGGCCTACGAAGTTCGCGAAGGGGTCCGGCGGGGGTGGGGGGAGCGGGTGCGGTCGATGGTGGTGCCGCTCGCTGCGGCGGGCGGCACCGTCGTGGTCGTCGCCGGGTGGTGGTACGTCGGGGTCCGGGCGCGGACCGGGACGTTCGCACCCACCGTCGAGTCGGCCCGCATCACCTCGGCGCTCGCTCCCCCGGGGTTCGAGCCGAGCGTGGGCGACTTCGCCGGCGAGTTCGCTCGCGACGTGAACAACCGGTTCTGGGGCTCGTTCGGCTGGTACACGATCCGGTTCCCATCGTGGCTCGCCACGGCGTGCACCCTGCTGGTGGTGGCTGCCGTGGGCCGGGCGCTGGTTCCCCGCCGTGACCCATCGGGGAGCAGCCGGCTGCAGCGGTTCGCGCTGCTCGTGCCCGTCGTGGCGCTCGGAGGGCTCGTCTTCGCCCGGGGGTGGAGCCTCTACTCGACGAGCAGCAAGTTCCAGTTCCTGCAGGGCCGCTACCTCTTCGCCGGGATCATCGGTCTGCTCGTGCTGGTTGCGCTCGGCGTGGTGCGGGCCGTCGGTCGGTGGGCTCCTGCCGTCGTCGCCGGGTTCGCCGTCGTGCTGCAGGCCGAAGCGCTGCGGCGCTGCCTGCAGGGCTGGTGGGGCGGGCCGGGGCTCGGGCCCCGCGGCCAGGTGCGCGCCCTGACGGCGTGGAGCGCCTGGCCGGGCGAGCTGCTCGCCGTCCTGGCGCTCGGCACGGCCGCCGCTGGAGTGTGGTGCGCGGTCGCCCTCATCCGGTTCGTGCTTCGAGCAGGCGACGACCGGCCGGTAGGGTCGGTGGCTCCATGAGCGCCGTTGAACCGATCGCCGCATCCAAGCGGCGATTGCCCCTCGAGACGCTTGCGGTGGCCGGCCTCGCCTGGGCCTGGGGCGCGATCTTGCTGCGCGTCTGGGACATGCCCAAGCGGCTGCCGTTCGACACCCGGTCCGATGCCACGCTGATCTCGGCGATGGTCAAGACCATGGAGGAGCGCGGCTGGTACCTGAACCAGCCGCGGCTCGGCGCCCCGTTCGGCCAGCAGTTCTACGACTTCCCCCACGGTGGCGAGTCCTTCCAGCTGATGGCCATGAAGGTGCTGGTGACCGTCACGGGCGACTGGGGCCTCGCCGTCAACCTGTACTTCTTCTTCGGCTTCGGGTTCCTGGCAGCGGTCACGTTCCTCGTGCTGCGCCACCTGCGGTTCGGCCCGGTCGTCGCCGGCATCGCCGCGCTCACCTACACGTTCATGCCGTACCACTTCACGCACGGCGAGATGCACCTGTGGCGCAGCACGTACTACTCCGCGCCGCTCGCCGCCCTGCTGCTGGTGTGGGCGACGGCGTGGCGCGAGCGGTTCCTCGAGGACCCGGCGCTCGTGGGCAAGGGGTCGATCCGCAGCAACCTCCGGTGGCCGCGCATCGCCGGGGCTGTGGCCATCGCCGTGGTCATCGCCGGGACCGAGACGATGACCACCGGCTTCACCATGGTGCTGCTCGGTACGGGTGCCCTCGTGGCTGCCATCCGCTTCCGGGAGCCGGCCCGTCTGGTGGTCGCGGTCGGGCTCATCGCCGTGATGGGCATCACCTTCGGGATCTTGAGCTACCCGACGCTCAACTACTACCGGGCGTACGGGACCAACGAGCAGGCTGCCCGCCGGCTGGTCACCGAGAGCGAGCTCTACGGCCTCAAGCTCAGCCGGATGCTCACCCCCCAGGGCGGCCACCGCCTCCACGCCCTCTCGGAGATCGGCAACCGCGCCCAGGACCAGAGCTCGGTGCGCAGCGAGGGCGGCCAGGCGCTCGGCATGCTCGGCATCGCCGGGTTCCTCGGTGCGCTCTGGGGTGCCTTCTCCGGCCGTTGGCGTCGCGAGCGACCCGACACCCGGCCGGGCTGGGACCGCTCGGCGCTGCGCGAGGACGCCACGACGTTCACCTTGCTCGCCCTGCTGTTCGGCACCATCGGCGGCCTGTCGATCCTGGTGTCGATGGCGGGCTTCTCGCAGATCCGCGTCTGGAACCGGATCGTGCTGATCATCGCCTTCTTCGCCATGGTCGTCGTCTTGATGTGGTCCGAGCAGCTCACCGCCTGGATCCGCGGTCGGGTGCCGCGGCCCAAGGCGGTGCTCGGCGTGGTGGCCGTGGCCGTGCTGGCGTTCGGGCTGTGGGACTCGATCCCGCCGCAGCGCAAGCCCTATGCCGAGATCGAGGCCCAGCACGCCAGCGATCGGGCCTTCGTGGCCGAGATCGAAGACCTCATGCCCGACGGCGCCAAGATCCTGCAGCTGCCCATCATCGAGTTCCCCGAGGCCCAGCCCGTCGGGAAGATGGAGGACTACGACCACCTGCGGGCGTACCTCGCCGACGACGGCACGCTCGAGTGGAGCTACGGCAGCATGAAGGGCCGTCCGGATGCCGCGTGGCAGATCACGCTGCGCGACGAGGTCGGACCCGTCGGGGCGCTCCCGGCCATCCTCGGGCTCGGCTTCGAGGGCATCTGGATCGACACCTACGGGTACGTCGGCAAGGAGGACGAGGTCGACCAGATCACCGCGGCGGTCGGGGTGGAGCCGCTCGTCTCGCCCGACGGCCGCTTCGTCTTCTTGGACCTGCGCGACTACAAGCGCCGCATCGACATGACCGACGAGGAGCTGCGCCAGGCCGCCATCGACGTCCTCGGCGTCACCCCGCCCGAGGAGCACTCGTGACCGAACCCGCCGACGCCACCGCCGACCACCTCACCTCTGAGGGCATCCTCGACGAGCTCGTCGTCGAGGCGCTCGAGCACGGCGACGGCGGCGATGGCGGTGCGCCACCCCGCAAGGCGGGTCGGGCGGCGAAGCTCATCACCGCCTTCGGCCTGCTGCTCGGCGCCGCCGCCGTGTTCTTCGTCGTCAAGCGCCTGGTCCACGACTGGCCGCTGGTCCAGCCGGAGCTCGAGGATGCCGACTACGCCTGGCTGGGCATCGCCGGCGTCTCGGCGATCCTCGGCATGACCAGCATCGGCTGGGGTTGGTACCACGTGATGCGGACCCTCGGCGCCGAGGCGCCGTTCGGCCGGACCATCGCCTGGTACTACGTCGGCGAGCTGGGCAAGTACGTGCCCGGCGGCGTGTGGCCGGTGCTGGGCCGAGGGGAGCTGGCGCGTCGCGGCGGCATCCCGCGGTCGCGTGCGTTCACCAGCGTCGCCCTGTCGCTCGGGATGCTCTACCTCGCCGCCATGTTCACCGCCGCCGCCTTCTTGCCGTTCGCCTTGGCCGGCAAGGGCGGGGGGTTCAGCCCGTGGATGCTCGTGCTGCTCGCCCTGCCCGTGGGCGTCGTCTTGTTGCACCACGACGTCCTCGACTGGCTGATGGCCAAGGCGTCGAAGGCCACGAAGCGAGACATCAAAGTCGAGGTCCCGCAGTGGAAGGACTCGCTCGTCCTGGTGGCCCGCTACATCCCGACCTGGGTCTTCATCGGCACGGCCACGTTCGCGGTGACCCGCTCCATCACCACCGACGTGAGCTACCCGCGGATGATGTTCGCCACGATCCTGTCGTGGGTCGTGGGCTTCCTGGCCGTCCCGGTGCCGTCGGGCGCCGGCATCCGGGAGACCGTGCTCTACGCCGCGGCCGGCGTGCCCAAGCCCATCGCCATCACCACGGCGGTGGGTGCCCGGGTGATCTTCGTGATCGTCGACGTCGCCGGTGCCGCGATCTGCGCACCGCTCGTCCGGCGCAGCCAGGGCGCCGCCATCGCGGACGAGGCCGATGTCGCGGCTGACCCGTCAGCCGTCGACCCGTCAGCCGTCGACCCGTCAGCCGTCGACCCCGCCGAGTAGCTGCTGGGCGGCCACGCCCGGGGCCAGCTCGCCCGCCATCACCGCCGCCTCCACCGCGTCGACCTCCGAGCGCGGGTGGTCGGCCTGGAAGCGCTCGACGAGGCCCGAGCGGATCTCGTCCCACAGCCACGCCTTGGCCTGGCCAGCCCGGAGGGCATCGAGCTGGCCGGAGGACCGGAGGTGGGCGTGGATCGCCTCGACCGCATCCCAGACCTCGGGCACGCCGGTGCCGGTGGTGGAGCTCACGAGCAGCGTCTCGGTGACGAGGCCCTCGTACTTGGGCCGCAGCAGGTGGATGGCCCGGCGGAGGTCGGCGGCCGCGTGGTTCGCCGCGCTCGCGAGGTCGCCGTCGGCCTTCGTCACCACCACCAGGTCGGCAAGCTCCATGATCCCGCGCTTGATGCCCTGGAGGTCGTCGCCGCCGCTCGGGCTGGCGAGCAGCACGAACACGTCGACGAGGTCGGCCACCGCCAGCTCGCTTTGGCCCACGCCCACCGTCTCGACGATGACGACGTCGAAGCCGGCGGCCTCGCACAGCAGCAGCGCCTCCCGGGTCCGTCGGGCCACGCCGCCGAGCTCGGTGCCGGCGGGGGAGGGGCGGATGAACGCCCGGGGATCGCGGGCCAGGCGCTCCATGCGGGTCTTGTCGCCCAGGATCGAGCCGCCGCTGCGGGCGCTCGACGGGTCGACCGCCAGCACGGCGACCTGGTGGCCGGCCCCGGTCAGCGACGAGCCGAACGCCTCGATGAACGTCGACTTGCCCACGCCGGGCGGCCCGCTGATGCCGATGCGCACCGCGGTGCCGGTGCGGGGCAGGACCCGCTCGAGCACGGCCGAGGCATCGCGGCGGTGGTCCTCGCGGGTGGACTCCACGAGCGTGATGGCCCGGGCCAACGCCCGCCGATCGCCGTCCTGCACGCCGTCGGCCACTCCTGCAACGTCGGCGGCACCCACGGGTCGCAAGCTAGCGCCGCCACCGGCGGCCTTGGCGCCCTTGGCGCGGCCGTCGCCCCCTGATCGGGCGTCGCCGGTCCGGTTCTTGGCCGCCGTCGGCGCTGCCGGGTCGGCGCACGAGCCGCGCACCGCGAACGTGCGGCCTAGATCGAGGCGCAGGCGACGGTGACGAGGTCCTCGGCCGATGCCTTGGCATCAGGGTCCTGCCCCGCAGCGCCGGTGAGGTAGACGCCGTCCTTCCGGGCGTTGAGCAGGCTGCCGTTCCAGAACGCCTCGTCGCAGCCGGCGATCTCGGCGGTGTCGCTGTTGGCGCCCTTGGTCGTGGTCCAGAAGTCATCCATGGACATCGTCTCGGGCGGGGAGGTGACGCTCAGGGTGAGGATGTGGCCGGCGCCGTCGAGGGTCGGGTCGTCCTTGCCGGCTTGGGTCTGCCACGCGCACGACTTCGAACCCGTGCCGACTTCGGCGTCGGTGGCCACCGGGTCGGCCGATTCGCCGCCGAGGATCTCCGATGCCTTCTCGATCGGAACGAGGTCGCACGGGTCCGGGAACGTGTGCGACTCCGAGCCGCCGCCCTTGCCCGCGTCCTGGGTGGTCGTCGTGCTGCCGTCGGAGCTGCTGGCGCCGTCGCTGCTGCTGCCGCCGCAACCGGCGGTGCCGATCAGCAGCAGCGCGGCCACCGCCGCCGCGGCCACCGCCTGCCCTCGTCGTCCTCGCATGTCCTGCACCTGCCGCTCCTGATCCGTCATCGGGCCCACCGCCGAGTGGCGATGCTACGTGGGTCGAGCAGGGTCCGGATTCCTCGTCCGCCGCCAGCCGGCCTGACGTGTCGCAGCTCCTGGTCGAGTCGGGCCCGGGCCAGCGAGCGGTCAGGCCTGCCTGGCCTCGATGAGGTCGAGGACCTCGGTGGCGGACTCCAAGATGTTGGTGCCCGGACCGAACACAGCGGCCACACCGGACTCCCGGAGGAAGTCGTAGTCCTGGGGCGGGATCACGCCGCCCACCACCACGAGGATGTCGTCGGCGCCCTTGGCCTTCAGCTCGGCGATGAGCTGGGGGACGAGCGTCTTGTGCCCGGCCGCCTGGCTCGACACGCCGATCACGTGGACGTCGTTGTCGACGGCGTCGGCGGCGGCCTCGGCCGGCGTCTGGAACAGCACGCCGACGTCGACCACGAAGCCGAGGTCGGCGAAGGCGGTGGCGATGACCTTGGCGCCGCGGTCGTGGCCGTCTTGGCCCATCTTCACCACGAGCATGCGGGGCCGGCGGCCCTGGGCGGCCTCGAAGGCGTCGATGCGGCCCGACAGGGCGGCGAAGGCCTCGTCGCCCTCGTAGCTGTTCACGTAGACCCCCTCGATGGTGCGGACCTGGGCGGCGTGGCGGCCGAAGGCGGCCTCCATGGCGTCGCTCATCTCGCCGACGGTGGCGCGGGCGCGGGCGGCGTCGATGCACAGGGCGAGCAGGTTGCCGTCGCCCCTGGCTCCTTCGGTGAGGGCCTCGAGCGCGGTCTTCACGGCCACGTCGTCGCGCTCGGCGCGGATCTTCTCGAGCTTGGCGATCTGCTGCGCCAGCACCGAGGCGTTGTCGATGTCGAGGACGTCGACCAGCTCGGGGTTCTCCACCTTGTACTTGTTGACCCCGACCACGACCTCTTCGCCCTTGTCGATGCGGGCCTGGCGGCGGGCGGCCGACTCCTCGATGCGGAGCTTCGGCATGCCGGACTCGACGGCCTTGGTCATGCCGCCCAGCTCCTCGACCTCGTCGATGAGCGCCTGGGCCGCCTCGACCAGCTCGTTGGTGAGCGACTCGATGTAGTAGCTGCCGCCCAGCGGGTCGATCACGTGGGGGACGCCGGTCTCCTCCTGGATCACCAGCTGGGTGTTGCGGGCGATGCGGGCCGAGAAGTCGGTGGGCAGGCCGAGCGCCTCGTCGAAGGCGTTGGTGTGCAGCGACTGCGTGCCGCCCAGCACCGCGGCCATCGCTTCGATGGTGGTCCGGATCACGTTGTTGTACGGATCGAGCGCGGTGAGCGACACGCCCGAGGTCTGGCAGTGCGTGCGCAGCATCAGCGACTTCGGGTTCTTGGGCTCGAACTCGCTCATGGTGCGGTGCCACAGGATGCGGGCGGCGCGCAGCTTGGCGATCTCCATGAAGAAGTCCATGCCGATGGCGAAGAAGAAGCTGAGCCGCCCGGCGAACTTGTCGACGTCGAGGCCCTGGGCCATGGCCGCCCGCACGTACTCCTTGCCGTCCGCGATGGTGAAGGCCAGCTCCTGCTCGGCCGTCGCCCCCGCCTCCTGCATGTGGTACCCGGAGATCGAGATCGAGTTCCACTTGGGCATGTGGTCCGACGTGTAGCTGATGATGTCGGCCACGATCCGCATGGAGGGCTCGGGCGGGTAGATGTACGTGTTGCGGACCATGAACTCCTTGAGGATGTCGTTCTGGATGGTCCCGGCCAGCTGGTCCTGGCGGACGCCCTGTTCCTCGCCGGCCACCACGAAGGAGGCCAGCACCGGCAGCACGGCGCCGTTCATGGTCATGGAGACCGACATCTGGTCGAGCGGGATGCCGTCGAAGAGGATCTTCATGTCCTCGACCGAGTCGATGGCCACCCCGGCCTTGCCGACGTCGCCGACGACGCGGGGGTGGTCGGAGTCGTAGCCGCGGTGGGTGGCGAGGTCGAAGGCCACCGACACGCCCTGCTGGCCCGCCGCCAGGTTGCGGCGGTAGAAGGCGTTGGACTCCTCAGCGGTGGAGAACCCGGCGTACTGGCGGATGGTCCAGGGCCGGTTGGCGTACATGGTGGCCCGCACGCCCCGGGTGAACGGCTCGAAGCCCGGCAGGGTGTCGGTCTGGAGGCCCTCGGTGTCGGCCGACGTGTAGAGCGGCTTGACGTCGATGCCCTCGGGCCGGGTCCGGGTCAGGTCGTTGGGAGACCGGCCCTTCAGGTCCTTGGCGGCCAGCGCCTCCCAGTCGGCGAAGGAGGGCGTGGGATCCGAGGTCGCGTCGTCGCTCATCGAGGCTCAGCCTACGATCCGCCTCGATCGCGCCCCCAATGCGGCCTGACGGGCCGTCAGCAGGCTCGGTAGAAGATCTGGATGCCGTAGACGGTGCTCCCCTTGCGGACCACGCCGGTGCCGATCCGGTCGAACTTGGTGTTGAGGATGTTCGCCTTGTGGGCGGACGAGCGCATCCAGGCTGCGTGCAGGTCGGCGATGCTCGGCGCCATGCCGACGTTCTCGCCCACCGCGCACCACTTCGGGATGCCGGACGTGTCGATGCGGCTGCCGCCGCCGGTGTGCTCGACCACCCCGGTGCGGGCCATGTGCTCCGCCCAGGCCTGCGCCTTGGTCGCGGCCTGCTCGTTGGCGCTCACGGCCGAGACGCGGGCGCTGCTGCGGCTGCGGTTGACCAGGTCGACCATCTTCGTCTGGTTGGCGTTGAGGCACCCGCTGAGGACCACGATGGCGCCCAGCGTGGCGAGGGCGGCCACCGCTCGCCGCGGCCACGGGCCGTGTTCCACGGTTGCTTCCAACGTCGGTCGGATGGTCATGTCGAGGCCGCCTCGTCCTTTGGGGTGCGTCTAGGTTCGCACATCGTAACCGAATTGTCACATCGTCATGAAGTCGACACGTCGACCGCGGACGGTGGTATTCTGCCCCGCACGGGAGCCAGCCAATCAGGGCGCTCGATCCGCCGGATTGGGAGTCGGCTCGGTGGGGTCGCCTACGGTCCGAAGCGTGCTGCCGCTGATCTGCCTCGACGTCGACGGAACCCTGGTCGGGCTGGCCGGCCGGCCGAGCGAGGCCCTCTGGACGTCCGCGGCGGCGGCCCGCGACCGGGGCCAGCGCCTCACCTTGTGCACCGCCCGCCTCGCCGCCGGACCGACGAGGGCGTGGGCGGAGCGGCTCGACCCCCTCGGCTGGCACGTGTTCCACACCGGGGCCGCCCGCTGGAACCCCGCCTCGGGCGAGGTCCGGGCCGAACCCCTGCCCGGCGACGCCATCGGTGCGTGCGCCGCGGTGGCCGCGTCCCGCGGGTGGGTCCTCGAGACGTACTCGTGGGACGACTACGTCGTCGACTCCGACGACCCGCTGGCGGTGGCCCACGCCACCCTGCTCGCCCTGCCGCACCGGCGCCGCCCGATCGAGGACCTGGCTGACCCCGTGGTGCGGGTGCAGTTCGTGGTGCCGCTCGACCAGGCCGGTGCCGCCGTTGCCGCCGCACCGCCCGGCACCACGGCCTCCGCGGCCACCTCGCCGGTGATGCCCGAAGCCGCGTTCGTGTCGGTCACCGTGGCCGGCGTCTCGAAGGCGGCCGGGATCGCCCACGTCGCCGACGACCTCGGCGTGCCGTTGTCGGACGTGATGATGGTCGGCGACGGGCACAACGACCTGCCGGCCATCGACGCGGTCGGCTGGGGCGTGGCGATGGGCAACGCCGAGCCGGAGGTCATCGCCGCCGCCCGGCTGCTCGTGGCCGATGTCGAAGACGACGGAGCGGCGCAGGCGATCGACGCGTCGGCGGCGCTCGGGGGCTCGGACCCGGCCCGGTAGCCTGCGGCGATGGCTCATCGGTTCGTCGTCATCGGTGGAGGCCCCGCCGGCAACACCGCCGCCACCACCGCGGCCCGTCTGGGCGCCGAGGTGACCTTGATCGAGCGGGACATCGTGGGCGGTGCCGCCCATCTGCTCGACTGCATCCCCTCGAAGGCGATGATCGCCACCGGCGGGGCCATGAACGACATGCGCCGGGCCAGTGGCATGGGTCTGGTCCACGTCGACGCCGAACTGGACTTCGAGGCGCTGCGAGCTCGCATCTCCGGCATCGAGAACCGCCTCGAGGGGTCGGTCACCGGGATGCTCCGGAGCCAGGGCGTGAACCTGCTGCAGGGCACGGGCCGGCTCCTCGACGCCCACCACGTCGAGGTGACCGAGGCCGACGGCACCACCCGGGTCGTCGAAGCCGACACCGTGGTGCTGTCCACCGGCAGCCGGCCCCGCATCCCCGAGTGGGCGCCCATCGACGGCCGCCGCGTCCTCACCACCCGCGACGCCTACCCGCCGCCGGAGTTGCCGTCGCACCTCGTGGTGGTCGGGTCCGGTGTCACCGGTGTGGAGTTCGTCCACATGTTCTCGGCGTTCGGCGCTGACGTCACGCTCATCGTGAGCCGCCAGCAGGTCCTCCCGCAGAAGGACCCCGAGGTCGCCGCCGTGCTCGAGGATGACTTCCTCGGCCGCGGCGTCCGCCTGTTCAAGGGGGCTCGGGCCGAGGGCATCGACGTCACCGACGACGACGTCGCGGTGCGCTGCGACGACGGCCGCGTCGCTCGGGGATCGCATGCGCTGCTGTGCATCGGGTCGATCCCGAACTCCGAGGGGCTCGGCCTGGAGGACATCGGCGTGGCGCTCGACCACGGGTACGTCACGGTGGACCACAACTGCAAGAGCTCGGTGCCCAACATCTACGCCGCCGGCGACCTGTCGGGGAAGCTCCCGCTCTCGTCGGTGGCGTCGATGCAAGGGCGCAAGATCGCCGAGCACGCGCTCGGCCTGCACGCCGGGCCGCACCGCCACATCGACTACGAGAAGGCGGCGTCGGCCATCTTCACCGACCCCGAGATCGCCGACGTCGGACTCGCCGAGGCCGATGCGTTCGCCGACGGCCGCAAGGTGCGGGTGACCAAGGTCCCGTTCTCGGCATCGGCCAAGGCCCTCATCAACGACGACCCCCGCGGCTTCGTGAAGATCATCTCCGATCCGGCCACCGGCGTCGTCTTGGGCGGGTCCATCGTCGGCCAGCACGCCGCCGAGCTCATCTCGGTGATCGCCGTCGCCGTCACCGCCGGGCTCAAGGTCAGCGACCTGGCCGAGAGCCTGTTCGTGCACCCGGCCCTGGCCGAGGCCCTGAGCGACGCTGCCGACTGAACGACCCGCCGTGACCGCACCCGTCGATCACGCCGGACCCGAGCCCGGCGCCGTGGACCACACCCTCTCGGACGCCCGCACCCGTCCGGACCTCGGGGGCCGGGCCGAGCTGCCGCCCGTCCACCGCCTGCGCGGCCTGACGGCGCGGGGCCGGGCGGCCGCGGTCGCCCTGGGCGTCCTCCTGGCGCTCGTGCCGCTGATCGCCGCCGCTGTGAACCACGGGCGGTGGGAGCCGCAGGGCGACGACGCCCTCATCGAGCTGCGGGCGCGCGACGTCTTCACCGACCGCAACCCACTCGTCGGCCAGCCCTCCACCAGCGGGTCCTACGGCGAGAAGGCGGAGAACGTCGCCCATCCCGGACCGCTCGGCTTCGTGGTCCTGGCGCCCAGCACCCGGGTGTTGGGCCCGGTCGCCGGCACGCTCGTGGCGGCCGCCGCGGTGAGCGCGGCGTCGATGCTGGCCGTCGCCTGGCTGCTGTTCCGCCAGCTCGGCCCGAGGGGCGGCGCGGCCGGCGCCGCGCTGGCCGCCCTCGCGGCCTTCTCCGCCGGCGCGGCCGGCCTGGTCGATCCGCTGAGCTCGAACTTCGGCCGCATGGCCCTGCTCGCCGCGTCTGTGGGGGTGTGGGCACTGCTGTGCGGCGACCTGCGCACGGCGCCCCTCACCGCCGCCTTCTGGACCTTCGCCGCCCAGCAGCACCTGTCCGTCCTGCCGGCCGCGGCCGTGCTGGGCGGCGTCGGCGTGCTCGCTGCGGCGGTGTGGGTCGGGCGGCTCCGCGGTCCCGGCCGCCGCCAGGCGCTGGCGTGGGCCGGCGCCGCGCTCGCCGTCGGGCTGGTCCTGTGGGCACCGGTGCTCTACCAGGAGGTCACGGGCGACCCCGGCAACCTGACCGCCCTGTCGCACTACTCGGGCGACGGCCAGCGCGAGGACCTCGGGCCGCGCTCAGCGCTCAACCAGCTGGCCAACGCGCTGGGCCCTCGACCGTTCGTCGGGCGATCGAGCCCCAAGGGCTGGGACCTCGTGGCCCACCGCTCCACGGGCGGCATCGCCCTCACCTTCCTGGCGGTCGGCGCCGTGCTGGCGCTGGGCAGCTGGTGGCGGCGCAAGGAGCCGAAGCTCCTCGCCGCCGTCGCCATGATCGGCGTCTTGTCGATCGCCGCGCTGGTCACCGGCACCAACATCCCGGACTCGCCGGAGCAGGGCCGGCTGAACTTCTACCACTGGGCCTTCGCCATCTCGTTCTTCCTGCTGCTCGTGACGGGCTGGCTGCTCGCCCGGCTCGCACCGGTCGTCACCCCGAGGCTGAGGCACGGGCGGCCGGCCACCGCCGTCGCCGTGTCGGCGGTGGTGATCGCGGGCACCGCGATCACGCCCCTCGTGGTCCAACGGTCGAGCGACCGCCTGCTGCAGCCGCTGCCGGCGGCCGCGGTGGCGGACCTGATCGACCAGCTCGAGTCGTCTGACGCCCTCGTGGGCGTCTCGCCGCCGATGCTCGTCCTCGTCAATGGGGACGACCGCTACATCCAGGTTGGCGACACCGTCGGCGCTCGCCTCGCCGTCGACGGTTGGCCTGTCTTGTTCCCGCCGAGCTCGAAGGGCTTCGTGCACCCCGACCGGATCGCCGACCCGTGCGCTGTCCAGCGGGCGCTCGTGATCAGCCTCGTCCGCGGCGACGTCGCCGAGCCGCCGGGCACGAAGGCGGCCGACGTCGATGCGGCCCCGACGCTCGACCGAGCGGCGCTCGACCGGCTGATCGAGCAGGCCTATGGCGTACCGGTCGAGTTCGGACCGGACCTCCAGGCCGCCCTCGACGCCCTGCCCGGCGACCAGGGCGACCTCATCGGGGCCACGATCGCGTTCCGCCTCGGCTTCCGGCCCGAGGAGGTCCTGCTCGCGCGCTTCAACCTCGATCTGCTGATCGACCACCCGATCGCCGAGCCCGCACTCGACCACGACGATCTCGTCGCCCTCCGCGGTTCGCTCCCCGACGGCGCCGCCACCCTGGTGGCCGAAGACCTCACGGCCCACGTCCTCGACCGCCACCAGCTCGAGCAGTTCCGCCCCGACTTCTTCGAGGGGTGCTGAAGGCCGCTCGTCGCAGAGCCGGTTCCCTCGCCGCTGCTCGTGCCGCCGCCGTCATCGGTCGTCCCTTGCTCCTTGAGCCGGCCTCGCCCGAAGTTGGTGTGGCAACCGAGGCACTGCATCAGTTCGCACACCAACTTCGGTCACGTGGCCCGGGCTCTGCGCCTCGGGAGTGGTCAGGCGGGGGAGGGCTGCTGGCCCAGGCCGCCGATCTGGCTGGCGCCGGCGCCGGCGTCGTGGGCGGCCTGGTCGGCATCTGCGGTCTCGTCGTCGACGGCGTCGGGGAAGACGGGGAGCACGCCGGCGATGCCGAGCTCGGCGGCGTCTTCCATCGACTCGACCGGGCCGTGCAGCGAGGCCTCGTCGGCGAGGTCGCGGGGCAAGAAGCGGTACACCGCGAAGGCGGCGATGACGGCGAGGATCGAGCCGACCGTCACCGCGAAGTGGATGCCGTCGATGAACGCGTGCTCGGTGCCGACGGCGAGCGTCCGGCCCGCCTCGCCGCCCAGCTCGGCGGCGGCGCCCAGGGCGTCGGCCAGCGAGGTGCGGGCGGCGTCTTGGATCTGGGGCGAGAGGCTCGCGGTGAGCTTGTCGACGTGGTGCGTGTACTGCGAGCTGGCGACGCTGCCCATGATGGCGATGCCGAGCGCGGCGCCCAGCTCCCGGGTGGCGTCGTTCATGGCCGAGCCGGCGCCGGCCCGGCGGGGCGGGACGGCCGACATGATCGCTGCGGTCATCGGGGACATGGCGAGGGCCATGCCGCTGATGAGCGGGATGAGGGCGACGAGCAGGTACCAGTACGACGTGTCCACGCTCAGCGCCCGGAACATCAAGAGGCCGACGGCCACCATGAGCATCCCGAACGCCACCGTGCGGTGGGCGCCGAACCGCTTGGAGAGCCGCGGCGTCATCGGCGCCACGATGATCATGATCGGCGCCATCGGGAGGAAGCGGACAGCCGAGCTGAGGGCGCTGTAGCCGAGGATCAGCTGGAAGTACTGGGTGACCAGGAACATCACGCCGTACATGGCCATGAACACGAGGATCATGCCGCTCGTGCCCGTGCTGAACGCCGGGACCTTGAAGTAGCGGATGTCGAGCATCGGCTCGTCGTTGTGCAGCTCCCAGAAGACGAAGACGGTCAGGACCACGACGCCGACGGCGAAGGAGATGAGCGTGGTCGGGCTGGTCCAGCCGTGCTCGGGCGCCTCGATGAGGCCGTAGACGATGGCGACGACGCCGATGATCGACAGCACGGCGCCGACGGGGTCGAGGCGGGCCTGCTGCGGGTCCTTGGAGCGGGGGATGAGGGTCCCGCCGGCCACCAGGGCGAAGACGAGGATGGGCACGTTGACGAGGAACACGGCGCCGTACCAGAAGTGGCCGAGGAGCCAGCCGCTGGCGACCGGGCCGATGGCGCCGGCGGCGCCGGTCACGCTCGCCCAGATGGCGATGGCCTTCGTGCGCTCCTCGGGCGAGAACACGTTCACGAGGATCGAGAGCGTCGACGGCATGATGAACGCCGCTCCCACGCCCATGGCCGCTCGGGCGGCGATGAGCTGGGACATCGAGCTGGCCTCGGAGGCGCCGACGCAGGCGATCAGGTACACGACGAGCCCGAACTGCAGGGCGCCCTTGCGGCCGTAGCGGTCGCCGGTGGCGCCGCTGGAGAACAGGAGGCCCGCGAACACGAGCGAGTAGACCGCGATCACCCACTGCAGCTGGGAGTTGGTCGCGTTCAGGTCCCGCGACAGCGTGGGGATGGCCACGTTGAGGCTCGAGTTGCCGATGAAGACGATGAGCAGGCTGAGGCACAGCACGGCCAGGATCCACCAGCGGCGGGCGTGGATCTTCGGCTGCTCGTGGAGCGGGAGGTCGGCTCCCGCTTCGTGCGCTTGGATGTGGGACACGGCTTCGCTCCTGCCGCCCGCCTCGAGCGGTGGCTTCGATCGCAAACAAGTAAGGTCCCCTGACTATATGGCCGGCACGACCCCCGACAAAGCTCCGCGCACCACGCGCGCCGAGACATCGGTCACGTCTGACCTGGGCGCGCTGCCGCACCTGATGATCCGCGCCCTGAAGGCGATGATCGCCGACCTGGCGGCTCGCAACGACGACCCGCAGCCGCCGGCGCACGGGCTCACGGCCGTGCACGGGATCGCGGCCCGCTACATCGAGGCGAACGACGACGTGACCGTGGTGGAGCTGGCCGCCCACCTCCGGGTGACCAAGCAGTCCGCCTCGGAGATCGTCGCCGCGCTCGAGCGCGAGGGCGGCGTGGTCCGGCGTCCCCACCCCGCCGACGGGCGGGCCCGGGTCATCGAGCTCACCGACCTCGGCCGCGAGGGCCTCGTCGAGTCCCGCAAGCGGTGGGGCGAGCTGATCGCCGGCTGGGAAGCGGTGGTGCAGCCCGGCGACCTCGAGGTGGTGGCGCGGTCGCTCGAGGCCTACCTGGAGGCCAACCCGCCGGTCGCGTGACGGGCGGGCTACTCCGCGGCAGGGGCGGGGGCGGGGGTGACGACCACGAGGACGTCGCCCGAGCCGACGGCCTGGCCGGGCTCGACCTTGACCTCGGCGACCGTGCCGGCGACGTCGGTGGCGACGTTGTTCTCCATCTTCATGGCCTCCAGCACGCACAGCACCTGACCGGCGGTGACCTCGTCGCCCACCGCGACCTCGACCTTGAAGATCGTGCCCTGCATCGGGGCCGTGATGGAGCCGGTGCCGGCACCGGCTCCCCCGGAGGCGCCACCGGCGCGACGGGGACGGGCCTTGGCCGTGGCACCACCACCAGCGGCAGGGGCGGCCGCCATGGCCGACTCGGGGACCCACATGGCCACGGCGAAGCGCTTGCCGTTGACCTCGACGTCGACGTCGCGCCGGACCTTGGGCTCGGCGTCGTCGCCCTCGGCCTCGGGCTCGCCGCCACCCAGGCGACCTGAGGTGACGCCGCTCAGGTCGACCACGCCCTTGTCGACCCAGTTGGTGGAGTGCTCGCCGGCGATGAAGTCCGGGTGATCGAGGATCACCAGCTGGGCGGGGAGCGTCGTGTCGATGCCCTCGAGCACGAACTCGTGGATCGCCCGCTTGAGCCGGCCGATGGCCGTCTCGCGGTCGGAGCCCCACACGATCAGCTTGCCGACGAGGTTGTCGTAGAACTGGCTGACCTCGTCGCCGGTCTCGTAGCCGCCGTCCCAGCGGGTGCCGAAGCCCTGCGGGGCGACGAGCTTGTCGATCTTGCCGGGGGCCGGGAGGAACGTGCCGCCTGCCGGGTTCTCGGCGTTGACGCGGACCTCGATGGCCCAGCCGCGGAGGTCGATGTCGTCTTGGGTGAACGAGAGCGGCTCGCCCGAGGCGACGCGGATCTGCTCGCGGACGAGGTCGATGCCCGAGATGAGCTCGGTCACCGGGTGCTCCACCTGGAGGCGGGTGTTCATCTCGAGGAAGTAGAAGGCGCCGTCGTCGTAGAGGAACTCGACCGTGCCGGCGTTGTAGTAGCCGCACGCCTTGGCGACGCGGACGGCCGCCTCGCCCATGGCCTGGCGGATCTCGGGCGGGAAGTTGGGGGCCGGGGCCTCCTCGATGAGCTTCTGGTGGCGGCGCTGCACGGAGCAGTCGCGCTCGCCGATCCAGACGCAGTTGCCGTGCTGGTCGCCGATGATCTGCATCTCGACGTGGCGGGGCTTGACCAAGAAGCGCTCGACGTAGCACTCGTCGCGCCCGAAGCCCTTCAGGGCCTCGGACTGCGCCGACGCGAGGGCGGTGTGGGCGTCGGCGGCGGATTCGACGACGCGCATGCCGCGGCCGCCGCCGCCGAAGGCCGCCTTGATGGCGACCGGCCAGCCGTGCTCGTCGCCGAAGGCGACGACCTCGTCGCCCGAGGTCAAGAACTCGGTGGTGCCGGGCACGCCGTGCACGTCGGCGGCCTCGGCGGCGATGCGGCTGGAGACCTTGTCGCCCATGACCTCGATCGACTCGGGCGGTGGGCCGATGAACGTGACGCCGCGCTCGGTGATGGCCCGGGCGAAGTCGGTGTTCTCGGAGAAGAACCCGTAGCCGGGGTGGACGCCGTCGGCGCCGGAGCGCTCGATGATCTCGAGGATCTTCTCGGTGTTGAGGTAGCTCTCGGCCGCCGTCTGGCCGCCCAGCGCGTAGGCCTCGTCGGCGAGGCGCACGTGCAGCGCATCTCGGTCGAGCTCGGAGTACACCGCCACGGAGGCGATCCCCAGCTCCTGGCAGGCACGGATGACCCGGACGGCGATCTCGCCCCGGTTCGCGATCAAGATCTTGGTCAGCACAACCGCCATGTCTACGGCGTCGGCGGGTGCGAGTGCCAGATGACGCGCGCGGCACCCGCGGGCGGCCTTGCCCGCGCCCTCCGGTTCAGGGTGGACTGCCGTTCGTGGACGACCGCCCGGCAGGAGATCTCGCACGTTCGTCGCTGGTCGGAACCCGTTTCTCCGACGTCCGGTGGGTCGCTGAGACGGGTTCCACCAACGCCGATGCGCTGGCGATGGCGAGGCACGGCGAAGCCGAGGGCGTGGTCCTCGTCGCGGACCACCAGACGGCGGGTCGGGGCCGACTCGGCCGCACGTGGCAGGCCCCCGCCGGCGGGTCGCTGCTGTGCACGATCCTGTTGCGGCCGCCGGCGTCCATCGCACCGGCGACCACCATGGCGGTGGCCGTCGCCGCCGCCACGGCCGTCGAGGACCTCACCGGTCGCTCGCCGCGGCTGAAGTGGCCGAACGACCTGGTCTGGCCCGGTGACGGATCAGCCGCGGACCGCAAGCTCGCCGGCATCTTGGCCGAGGTCGACTGGCCGGCGGCCAGCCAGATCTCGAGCGGGTGGCGCGAGCCCCGGCCCCAGGACCGGCTCGTGGTGGCCGTCGGGATCGGCATCAACGTCGCCTGGGGCGACGACGTGCCGCCCGACCTCGCCGACCTCGCCGTCGCCATCGACCAGCTGACCGGCCCGGATGCGGCACCGGATCGGGAAGACCTGCTCGTCGCCCTGCTCCGTCACCTCGATCGGCGCTACGCCGCCCTGCTCGACGGTCCGGGCGGCGCGGCGGGCCTGCGCGACGAGTGGCGCCGGCGCTCGGCCACGCTCGGGCGCCGGGTGCGCATCGACCTGGGCGCGGACGACCTCGAGGGCACGGCCGTCGACATCACCGAGGAGGGCCACCTCGTGGTCGAGACCCTCGAAGGCGGTCGCCGCACCGTCGCCGTCGGCGACGTCATCCACCTCCGCCCCCTCTGATCCGCCCCGACCGAGACGAGCTCCGTGAGGGTCGGGGCACCAGGGCGGACACCGGAGGTGGGCACGCCCAGGTCTGCCCACACCCAGATCGGCCCTCTCGCACACGAGGTTCGTGGAGGGGTGCGAGCGACCGGGTGGCGGTGTCAGGCGCTCTGGTTGGGGGAGGGGACGTCCTCGTAGGAGCGATCGGGGTTGGCGGGGACCAGCTCGCCGACCGAGGGGCCCGACCAGTCGCACACGCCCTGGACGAACACGCCCTGCAGCTTCCGCAGCTGATCGGCGGTGAGCTCGGGCTGGTAGTCCATGGGGTCCACCGGCTTGAGCGCACACTTGACGACCTGGTCCGAGCGGGGCGCGCCAGCCACGGTCCGGGGGTCGCCGGAGATCGGGAACCGGTCCGCGCACGCGCCGTCGGTGCCGCAGTCCTGCACCGCGTCCCCGGGCCGGTTGCGGAAGAGGACCGCGTCGATCGACCCGCCGGCAGCGTCGTCGCGGAGGGCGGTCAGCCACCGGTCCATCACGGCGATGGCGTCGAGCGGGTCGTGGTCCTTCGGGGAGGCGGTCCAGATCTGGAAGCCGGGGACGGACTCGGGCGTGCCTCCGGCCAGCCGGTCGAGCAGCGAGAAGGCGCGGAACCGGTCGGCGGTGGCGCCGGTGGGGTCGTCGAACACGTCGATGTCGATGATCGGGACCGCCACCAGGTCGCCGCCGCCCATGGCGACGCGACCGGTCTCGTAGGCGTGCAGGACGGCCTCGGGATCGGCCTCCTCGCGGGCCTGGGTGATCCGGCCGTCGATGTCGTAGCCGCCGATGCCCGCGTTGAGGGCGGCGAACTCGTCGAAGGTGATCGTGCCCTCGTTGAGCGCCTGGAGGCCGTACTGGACGCCCACGTTGTCGAGGGGGCGGGCGGCCCAGCCGGTGGCCGGGTCGGTGCCGAACTGGTTGCGGTTGGCGTCCTGCAGCGTGCAGCGGAGCCCGCCGCGGTTCGTCTCCGGGTCGTACACGGCCGAGGCGGGGATCTTCGGGTCGCAGCCGTCGGTCGGGTCGATGGCGCCCAGCCAGGTGTCGGCCCACGTCTGGCACGTCTTCGCGGTGGCGTGCCCGTTGATGGCCGTGCGCTGAGCATCGCTGAGCGACGTGCCCTTCGCCGACGCGTAGTAGTGCAGCAGCAGCCCGCAGTCCGTCACGCCGGACCAGACCGACGCCACGTCGGGGAGGGGCGACGATGCGACCACGCCGTTCACCAGGCCGGGGTAGTTCTGGACGAGCAGGTGGAGCTGGGCGGCACCGCCCTCACGGCCCTCGCCGATGGTGAGGTCGGGGACGCCGAAGCGCTCGATCACCCGCTCCTTCACCATCATCGCCGTCTCGGCCGAGAGGACGTCGTTGCACTGCACGTCGAAGTTGTTGAACGACGCCGTGGCGACGGCGTAGCCCTGGCGGAGGAGGCCGGCATCATCGCCTCCGGTCGGGAGCGCGCCCTGGCCGTAGGTGGTGCCGCACCCGCCGCCGAACCGGTAGACGAGCCGCTTGCTCCAGCCGGGTCCGGTCGGGTCGTCGTCGGCCGGTGTGGCGTCGATCGACGCGATCTCGTACACGGCCCGGTTGATGACCCCGCGCTCGGTGCGGATGTAGAGCGGCACCTCGGCGCCATCGACCCCCGCCCGGGCGAGGTCCTTCGGCGGGGTGCTCCGGCTCGGCAGGTCGGCGATCGCTCCCTTGGTCGTGATGTAGCGCCACGTCGTGGACACCGGGGCCGAGCAGTCGTCGTCGAGCGGCGCCCCGAGGCCCTGTTCCTCGGTGGAGCAGGCGAGCAGCGGCAGGTGCGGGCCGGAGATGACCGGGCCGGTCAGCGGCCAGGCCCGGATGTGCTGGATGACCTCGGTCCCTCCGGCCGTCGCCTTCACGGTGTTGTTGCCTTCGATGAGGCCGTGGACCACGCCTTCGAGGTGCCCGTCGGCGACGGCGAGCGCAGCGGTGGCGTCGACGTCGTTCACCTGGACCCGCACCGTGCTGGCGGCGGTGCCCGGCGCCGGCGTGACCCGGATGCGGGCGTCGTCGCCTGAGACCCGGTCGGGCTGGCTGCTCACGACCTCGATCCGCAGGCCCTCGCGCAGCGGCGACGTGCCGCTCCCGAGGGGGCCGCTGGTGGTCGGTCCGCCCATCGACGGGTCCTCGGTGGTGGTGGCCGACCCGCCCGGGTCCGCGGCGCCCTCGCTCCCGCCTCCGGTGGAGCAGGCGGCCGCGAGCAGCGCGAGGGCGAGGAGGAGGGCGGTGCCGGCCGCGCGCGGCGCGCTCACACCGGGTCCAGCGTCCGGGCCTGGAGCGCGCCCAGCGCCTCGATCGCCGCGGTGGTGAGGGGCCCTGGTGCGGACCGGGCCAGTGGTGCGCCGTCGATCCGATCGATCGGGTGGATGTCGCGGGTGGACGAGGTGAGGAACGCCTCGTTCGAGCGGCGGAGGTCGTCGAAGCGGAGGTCGTCGCGCTCGACGACGTCGACGGTCTCGCACACGAGAGCGCGGGTGATGCCAGGCAGGCAGCCGGTGGCGAGCGAGGGCGTGCAGAGCATCCCGTCGAGCTCGAGGAAGACGTTGGAGCCGGTCCCCTCCGACAGCGCGCCGACGGTGTTCGCCAGCAGCGCCTCCGACGCGCCGTGGCGGTGGGCCTCGGCGAGGGCCACCACGTTCTCGGCGTAGGAGGTGGTCTTGGCGCCGGCGACGGCGCTGCGCTCGTTGCGCACCCAGGGCACGGTGGCCACGGACGTGGTGGCCGGCCACGGGCTGCCGGGCCCGGCCGCGATGACGAGGGTCGGCGGCACGTCGCTGCGGTCCGAACCGAGCGGCCCGGGTCCGCCGGTGGCCGTGATGCGGAGCCGTTGGACCCCGGCGGTGGCGTTGGCCGCATCGATGGCGGCGGCGCCGATGGCCTCGTCGCAGGCGGCGCGCAGGGCACCGTCGGTCCAGGGGAGGCGCAGGCCGATGATCTCGGCGGAGCGCCGCAGCCGGGCGAGGTGGCGGGTCAGGGCGAACGGCGTGCCGTCGACCACCTTGCAGGTCTCGAACACCCCATCGCCCACGGTGACCCCGTGATCGAGCGCGGCGACGCGTGCGTCGCCAGCGGGGGAGAGGTTGCCGTCGACCCAGACCCAGGTGCTCATCGCGCTCCAGTGTGGTCGGTGGCGGTCAGCGGCGGGACCTCCGATCCGGCGGCGACCCGGAGCAGGCGCCGGGCCTTGAGCTCGGTCTCCTCCCACTCGCCGTCGGGGTCGGAGTCCCACGTGATCCCTCCGCCGGTGCCGAAGCGGATCTCGCCGTCGGCGAACCAGAAGGTGCGGATGGCCACGTTGAGCGAGCCGCACCGCCGGTCCGCGTCGACCCATCCGACGGCCCCGCAGTAGACCTGCCGGTCGGCCCGTTCGAGCGCGGCGATGTGCTCGAGCGCCGCCACCTTGGGGGCACCGGTGACCGATCCGGGCGGGAACGTGGCCGCCACGGCATCGGCCCAGCCGAGCCCGGGCCGCAGCCGGCCCTCGACGGTGGAGACGAGGTGGGCCAGGCCCGGGTGCTCCTCCACCGCGCACAGCGCCGGGACGTCGATCGACCCCCACTCGCACACCCGGCCGAGGTCGTTGCGCACGAGGTCCACGATCATCACGTTCTCGGCGCGGTCCTTGGGCAAGAACGCGTCCCGCGTGGCGGCGGTGCCCTTGATGGGCGAGGACCACACCCGGTCGCCGTCGCGCTCGAGGAACCGCTCGGGCGACGCCGACGCCACGTGGATGCCGTGCGACGGGATGCGGACGACGGCGGAGAACGGCGCCGGGTTGCCATCGGCGAGCGCGGCCCCGAGGGCCGCCACGTTGGCGCCCGGCGGCAGCGGCGCGGCCAGCACCCGGGTGAGGTTCACCTGGTACACGTCGCCTCGGCCGATCGCCGCTCGGATGGCGGTGACCCCGGCCTTGAACGCCGCCTCGTCGAGCGACGACCGCCACGATGCCGGGTCGACGCCCACCCACGGCCGTCCCCGCCACGGGCGAGCCGGTCCGACGTGCTCGAAGCGGGCGCACACGGGTCCGCCGGCGAACGGGAGCACGACCGCCCAGTACCCGGATCCGTCCAGCGCAGCCAGGTCCGACGTGACGTCGCGCAGCCCGGTCAGCAGCCGGTCCCCGACGACGGCGAGCGGCGGTGCAGAAGACGGGCGGGACACGGCCGGAGCGTACGCGCCGCCTGCTCCAGATCGCCCCGGCGTCCGGCTCGCACGTACGCTCGCCTCCGATGGACTTCGAATTCACCGATGAGCAGGAGATGTTCCGCAAGGTCGTGCGGGACTTCGCCGAGACCGAGATCGCGCCGCACGCGGAGGCCTGGGACCGGGACCACGCGTTCCCCACCGACACCGTGCGGGCCATGGGCGAGCTGGGCCTGTTCGGCCTGCCGTTCCCCGAGGAGCACGGCGGCTCGGGAAGCGACTTCACGACCCTGTGCATCGCCATCGAGGAGCTGGGCCGGGTCGACCAGTCGCTGGCGGTCACGCTCGAGGCCGGCGTGGGCCTGGGCGCCAACCCGATCTTCACGTTCGGCACCGAGGAGCAGAAGCAGCGCTGGCTGCCCGACCTGTGCGCCGGGCGCACCCTCGGCGGGTTCGGCCTGACCGAGCCCGACGCCGGGAGCGATGCCGGCGGCACCCGCACGCGCGCCGTCCTCGACGAGTCCACCGACGAGTGGGTGATCAACGGCGAGAAGGCGTTCATCACCAACTCCGGCACCGACATGACGTCGCTCGTGACGATCACGGCGCGCACCGACGCTCCGGGCAGCACGGGCAAGCCGGAGATCAGCACGATCATCGTCCCGGCCGGCACCCCCGGCTTCGAGGTCCAGCCGCCCTACCGGAAGATGGGCTGGCACGCATCGGACACCCACGGCCTGTCGTTCGTCGACTGCCGGGTCCCGGCCGAGAACCTCCTGGGCGAGCGGGGCCGCGGCTTCGCCAACTTCCTCGCCACGCTCGACGACGGCCGCGTGGCCATCGCCGCCCTCGCCGTCGGCGTGATCCAGTGCTGCTTGGAGGAGAGCGTCCGCTACGCCAAGGAGCGCAACGCGTTCGGCAAGCCGATCGGGTCGTACCAGGCGGTGGCGTTCAAGTGCGCCGACCTGGCCGTGATGGCCGAGCAGGCCCGCAACATCACGTACCACGCGGCGTGGCTCAAGGACCAGGGCAAGCCGTTCAAGCACGAGGCCGCCATGGCCAAGCTCTACGCCACCGAGGCGGCGGTGACCGCCACCCGCGAGGCCACCCAGATCTTCGGCGGCTACGGCTTCATGGACGAGACCCTCGTGGCCCGCCAGTACCGCGACGCCAAGATCCTCGAGATCGGGGAGGGCACCTCCGAGGTGCAGCGCATGATCATCGCCCGAGGGCTGGGACTGCCGCTCTGATCGGGCTCGCTCCGCTTCGCCCGATTCTCCTCACTCGCTTCGCTCCGTTCGTCGAGCTTCGATCGACGGGCTGACGCCCGGCTGCCTTCGCAGTTCGGCACGACTGCGTCGCACCGAACTGGACTTGGGGGCTCCGCAAGCTCTGCCCCCAAACCCCCGGGCTCGCTCCGCTCGAAGGTCAAGCCCGCCTCGCGCCGCGTGTCCAAGGTTTCTGCACCGAATGTTCACCGTGGGTGACTCTTGGGTCATCAGGGTGTCCGATTAGGTTACGAACCCATGTCGCGACGCAAGAGAGCTCGACGTCCCCACCGGACGTGGCCCCAGCGCCTGCTCATCACGTTCAACTGCTGCATGGTCATCGTCGCCCTCGTGGGTGCCGGCTCCTTGGCCTACGCCAAGCGCAAGGTCAGCCAGATCGACCGCTACGAGCTCACGAACATCAACGACCCGACCTCGCCGGGCTTCGACTCCGACCAGCCCCGGAACTTCCTGCTCGTCGGGGCCGACTCCGACGACGGCCTCGCCGCCGACGACCCGGCCCGCGCCGGACGAGGCGATGTGGGCGGCATCCGCTCCGACACGATCATGGTCGTCCGGGTCGACCCCAAGACGAACGAGGCCAAGGTGCTCTCGTTCCCCCGTGACCTGTGGGTCGACGTCCCCGGCTTCGGCAAGGGCCGGATCAACTCGTCGCTCGAGTTCGGCGGGCCCGACAAGCTGATCGAGACGATCAAGACCAACTTCGACATCGACATCAACCACTACGTGCAGGTCAACTTCGCCGGGTTCAAGAGCCTGGTGGACCAGATCGGCGGCGTGCCGGTGTACTTCGCCACGCCGGTCAAGGACCAGGGCGGGCTGAACGTCACGAGCGCGGGCTGCAACACGCTCGACGGCACCGGCGCCCTCGCCTACGTCCGCGCCCGGCACATGAAGTACCTGAACGAGAACGGCCGCTGGAAGTCCATCGACCCCACCTCGGACCTGGGCCGTATCAGCCGCCAGCAGGACTTCATCAAGCGAGTGCTCCGCGGCGCCATCAAGAAGGGCGCCCGCAACCCCCGCACCCTCGCCACCCTCATCAACACCGGCGTGACCAACATCCGCCTGGACCAGGGCACCACCGCCGGCGACCTCATCGCCCTGGGCAACGCCTTCCGGACCTTCGATCCGAACGCCCTGCAGACCTACAACCTCCCGGTCACGGCGACGGTGAGGAGCGGCGCGGACGTGCTCGACCTCCAGACCGGTGGCGCCGAGCCGATCCTCGCCCAGTTCCGCGGGACGGGTACCGAGGCCACGGGCGACCTGACGCCCGCGTCCATCGCCGTGGCCGTCTTGAACGGCAGCGGCGTCCAGAACCAGGCCGGGGACGCCTCGTCGGTCCTGGCCACGGCGGGCTTCAAGATGAGCGAGCCGGGCCAGGCGGCTGGCGTCATGCGCACCCAGGTGCGCTACGCGCCGGGCATGGAGGCCCAGGCCGCCCTGGTGGCCCGCCACCTGTTCGCCGACGTCGACCTGATCGCCGATCAGGATGTCGCGGAGATCACCGTGGTCACGGGCCCCGACTTCCACGCCGCACTGGTCGATCCTCGCCCGGAGAAGGACTTCCCGGTGCCCACCACCACGACCACCACGGCGGTGCCCGGCTCGGAGTCCGGCTCCACCGATCCGGACGCCGGCAGCACGACCACCAGCTCCGTCGTCGGGTACGTCCCCGGTGCGGCACCGGTGGGCGAGCCGAGTTGCGGCTGACCTCCGGTCGGACTGCTCCGGTTGCCGTGTCCCGAAGGGGCGCGAACTACGGTTGAGCGGCTCACGTGCGCTCGCCGCGCCCGTCCATCGAATCTCGGGAATGCATCTGTGGGAAGCAAGATCGCCATCATCGGCACGGGCTACGTCGGGCTGACCACCGGCGCCTGCCTGTCGCACCTGGGGCACACCGTCGTGTGCGCCGACGTCGTCCCCGGCAAGGTCGAGTCCCTCTCCCGGGGCGAGGTGCCGATCCTCGAGGCCGGGCTCGACGAGCTGGTCCACGACGGCATCCGCGACGGCCTCTTGTCGTTCGTCCTCGGAGCGGAGAACGCCGTCGGCGACGCCGAGTTCGTCTTCTTGTGCCTGCCCACCCCGCAAGGCGCCGACGGTGCTGCCGACCTCTCGTTCATCAAGGAGGCGGCCCAGCAGATCGGCCCGTACCTCCAGCCCGAGACGGTGGTCATCAACAAGTCCACCGTCCCCGTCGGGTCGGCCGGCGAGGTGGCCAAGAAGCTCGAGCGCAGCGACGTGCACGTCGTCTCCAACCCGGAGTTCCTCCGCGAAGGCACGGCGGTCGACGACTTCTTGAACCCCGACCGCGTCGTCATCGGCGCCGACGACCGGGGCGCGGCAGACCGCGTCGCCGCCCTCTACGACAAGCTCCCCGGCGAGGTGCTCATCACCGATCCGGCCTCGGCCGAGACCATCAAGTACGCCTCGAACGCCTTCTTGGCCACCAAGATCAGCTTCGTGAACGCCATGGCGGCGGTGTGCGAGGAGGTCGGCGCCGACGTGCAAGACGTCGTCAAGGGCATGGGCCTCGACCAGCGCATCGGCAACCGCTTCCTCGTCCCCGGCCCGGGCTGGGGCGGCAGCTGCTTCCCGAAGGACTCGCACGCGCTGGTGCGCATCGCCGAGAACTCCGGCTACCAGTTCGGCCTGCTGCGCCAGGTCATCGCCGTGAACGAGGAGCAGTTCGGCCGGGTGGCCAACAAGATCTCCCGCTTCGCCCGCGGCTCGCTGGAGGGCAAGACCATCGCCGTGTGGGGTCTCACCTTCAAGGCCGCCACCGACGACCTGCGGGACTCGCCCTCGCTCAACATCATCAACCGCCTCCTCGAGGTCGGCGCCACCGTGCGGGCCTACGACCCGGCGGTGGAGGACGCCTCGGACGTCCGGCTCGCCGGTATCGAGATCTGCGGCGACCCCTATGAGGCGGCGTCGGGGGCCGACGTGCTCGCCGTGCTCACCGAGTGGCCGGAGTTCAAGGACCTCAGCTTCGAGAAGGTCGGCGAGGTCATCGGCACCAAGGCCGTCGTCGACGCCCGGAACCTGCTCGACCGTGACGCCATCAAGGGCCTCGGCTTCGCCTACGACGGCATCGGCCGGAGCTGATGGCGCGGGTCGTCGTCACCGGCGGAGCGGGCTTCCTCGGGTCGCACCTCTGCCACCGCCTGCTCGACCGGGGGGACGAGGTCGTGTGCCTCGACAACCTCATCACCGGGTCCGTCGCCAACATCGAGGACCTGTTCGGCCGGCCCGGCTTCTCGTTCGTGGAGCTCGACGTCTCGACGTTCATCCACGTGCCCGGCACGGTCGATGCGGTGCTGCACTTCGCCAGTCCCGCATCGCCCGTCGACTTCGAGCGCATCCCGATCCAGATCCTCAAGGTCGGCAGCCTGGGCACGCACAACGCCCTGGGGCTGGCCAAGGCGAAGGGCGCCAAGTTCTTCCTCGCCTCCACCAGCGAGGTGTACGGCGACCCGCTCGTGCACCCCCAGCCCGAGACCTACTGGGGCAACGTGAACCCCATCGGCCCCCGCGGCGTCTACGACGAGGCCAAGCGCTTCGCCGAGGCCATGACCATGGCCTACCACCGCCACCACGGCCTCGACGTCCGCATCGTCCGCATCTTCAACACGTACGGGCCCCAGATGCGGCCCGACGACGGGCGTGCGGTGAGCAACTTCATCGTCCAGGCGCTCCAGGGCCACGACATCACCGTGTTCGGCGACGGAAGCCAGACCCGGAGCTTCACCTACGTCGACGACGAGGTCCGCGGCTTCTTGCTGCTGCTCGACTCGGATGTCGTGGGTCCCGTGAACATCGGCAACCCCAACGAGTTCACCATCCTGCAGTTGGCTGAGCTGGTGATCGAGGCCACCGGCTCGAGCTCGAAGGTCGTGTTCGAGCCGCTTCCGGTCGACGATCCGACCCAGCGCAAGCCCGACATCACGAAGGCCACCGAGCTCCTCGACTGGAAGCCCGAGATCGAGCTCCGCGAAGGCATCGCCAAGGCGACGGAGTACTTCCGCGGCGTGCTCCGCTGACGCTCCGCGCTCTCGTCGCTCGCTCGCTCCGCTCCTCGAACTCCCCGGGGCCTCGCTTCGCTCCGGAGCCGTACCCGCGCTCGCGGCTCGAGATCAGGTCGGGGCAGGGCAGGTGTTCTTCACCACGTCCTTGCCGGCGAAGAGGCCTTGCATCCAGGTCAGGGCCTGCTCGTAGGCGGGGACGGCGGCGCTGGTGTGGTTGCCTTCGGGGAGGTCGATGCGCTCGACGACTTGGCCGTTGGCGCACATGCGCTGCTCGACCTGGTCGATGAAGAAGGTGGGGACGGTCTGGTCCTCGTCGGAGTGCATCAGCAGGATCGGCGCATCGTTGGTCTTCTCGGTGCCGGCGTCCTGCTCCTTGCCGAGGTCGGACCACGGCTCGGTCTGGTTGCCGTCGGGCACGAAGAGCTGGCCCTTGGCGGCGCCGGCGGCGTCGAACACATCGCCCACGCAGCCCTCGTCCACGGACTTCAGGACCGCTTGGCCCTCAGGCGTGAGGATGTCGTCGAGGTCGGCGTCGGGGTAGGCGGCGTTGATGCCGGCGATGACCATGATCCCGAAGCCCTTCACCTGCTCCGACGCGGCGAGGATCACGCCGATCTCGCTGGCCGGGGCGCCGGAGAACGTGCCGACGACCTCGAGGCCGGGCGCCCACTCGGTGGCCACCTGGTTGGCCCAGAGCGCGCCGTGGCCGCCCTGCGAGTAGCCGACGATGCCGAGCTCGGTGCCCGGGTGGGCGTCGGGCAGCTCGCCGGCGGCGAGGATGGCGTCGATGGTGCTGCGCCCCTCGCTCTGGCCCACCAGGTAGGGGTGGCGGCCGGGGGTGCCGAGGCCCTCGTAGTCGGTGGCAGCCACCAGGTACTTCTCGGAGAGGGCGTTCTCGACCAGGCTCATCTCGGCGTTCTTGCCGGTGACCGAGGGCGAGCACGCATCTGCGATGCCGGTGGTGCCGTGGGCGACGGTGACCATCGGGCGGCCGTCCTCCGGCGCCTCGGCGGTGGGGACGGTGGCCATGCCGGTGACCGCGATCGGGTCGCCGGCGAGCGACTCGGACAGGTACATGATCCGGTAGGTCGTGGCGCCGTCGAACTCGTACCCGTCCATGACCTCGTAGCGGATGAGCGTGCCGTGCGGACCATCGGGCAGCGGGTCGGGCACGTCGTAGAAGCCCTTGGCGTCGCCCTCGTAGACCTCGGCGGCGGGGGCTGTGGTCGTCGTGGTGGACGCCTCGGCCGGCTCGTCCTCCTTGGTCGCCGAGCCCGAATCGGAGGAGCCGCTGCAGGCGGCGAGGGGAGCGAGGAGGCAGAGGACGGCGGCGGCCGAGACCGCAAGGCGAGGGGCGCGCATGAAGTTGCACGCTACCTGCAACAACACGCCGGTCATGGTCGGGGGCAGGCGTGGTGTCCGATGCGGCCGGCAGGGGCCAGAATCTCGGGTGTGGAACGCAGGCGCCGAGTGGCGGTCACGGTCGAGCAGTGCTGGCACCGGGTGCCAGGGGGCACGGCCACGTCCACGCTGGGCGCACTGCGGGCGCTGGCCGAGCGCGACGACGTCGACATCGTCGGGGTGGCGGCGCGGCACGCCGAGCCGCCGCCTGCGGCCTTCGCCCTGCCCGTCCCGGTGGCGCACCTGCCACTGCCGCGCCTGGCGCTCTACGAGTCCTGGCACGCGCTGCGCTGGCCGTCGGTCGAGCGGGCGACGGGGCCCGTCGACGTGGTGCACGGCACCGCCGTCGCCGTCCCACCCACCAAGGCGCCGCTCGTCATGACCATCCACGACCTGGCGTTCCTCGCCGACCGCAGCCAGCCCACGCGCCACGGCCTCCGCTTCTTCGAGCGGGGCACGGAGCTGGCTCGCCGCCACGCCCAGCTGGTGCTGGTGCCGTCGGAGGCGACGGCGGTGGAGTGCCGCGAGCACGGGTTCGACGCCGACCGCATCCGCGTCGTGCCGTGGGGGGTCGAGGTCGTCCCGGTCTCCGAGGAGGCGGTCGAGGCCGCTCGACGGGAGCGAGGACTCGACCGCCCGTACGTGCTGTTCGTCGGGACGATGGAACCTCGCAAGAACCTGCGGGGTCTGATCGAGGCCATGGTGCTGCTGGCAGGACGCGAGGTCGATCTGGTGCTCGTCGGCCCGGAGGGCTGGAACGAGGACGTCGCCGCGCTCGTCGGGCGCCTGGCTGGCACCGGGATCGCGGTGCACGCGCTCGGGTTCCTGCCGCCCGACGACCTGCCGCCGCTGTTCGCCGGGTGTGCTGCGTTCTGCTTCCCGAGCCGGCGCGAGGGGTTCGGCATGCCCGTGCTCGAGGCCATGGCCCACGGCGCGCCGGTGGTGACGTCGTCGGGGACGGCGACGGCCGAGGTGGCGGGCGACGACGCCCTGCTCGTCGACCCCGACGACCACGAGGCCATCGCCGAGGCGCTGGCTCGCATCCTCGACGACCCGGCGCTCGCCGACGACCTCCGGGCACGCGGCCGGGTGCGGGCGGAGGCCTACACGTGGGACCGCACGGCCGAGGCGACCGCGGCGGCCTACGCCGAGGTGGCGCCGTGACCGCGCTCAGCGCCACCCGGACCACGCCGCTGCGCGTCGGCGTCAACCTGCTCTGGTTGGTGCCCGGCGTGGTCGGCGGCAGCGAGGAGTACACGACGCGCCTGCTGCGGGGGCTGGCCGCTGACCTGCCGCCTGACCTGCACCTCACGCTGTTCGCGCTGCGGTCGTTCGCCGATGCCCACCCCGATCTCGTCGCCGCCTACCCGACGGTGACGGCCCGCCAGGACGGCCACCGCAAGGCCGAGCGGGTCGCCACCGAGGCCACGTGGCTCGCCCGCGAGGCGGGCCGACGCAACATCGAGCTGCTGCACCACGCGGGCGGTGTCGTGCCACCGGGGCCGGCTATCGGCCGCATCCCCGCCGCGCTGACCATCCACGACCTCCAGCCGCTGGTCATGCCGGAGAACTTCACGTCGGTGAAGCGCCGCTGGCTGGCCACCATGCTGCCCCGCTCGGCTCGGCGGGCCTCGATGGTCTTCACGCCGAGCGACCCGGCATCGGCCTCGGTGGTCGAGCGCCTCGCCGTGCCGGAGGCCCGCGTCCGCACGGTG
>Ga0182745_1000618_pt1 | contig 37974 bp, 30 predicted proteins | sample eDN3rd30CKraftBY_FD_128523 | JGI IMG/M metagenome (GOLD analysis project Ga0182745, IMG submission 128523) | Enriched backyard soil microbial communities from Emeryville, California, USA - eDNA 3rd pass 30_C Kraft BY (version 2) (version 2) | ecosystem: Environmental > Terrestrial > Soil >...
GCTTGGCGTGGTGCAGGACACACGTCAGATGCTGCTCTCTCTGCTTTCTTCGGTTCCGACGCCTTTGGTGATGGATGCCGATGCTTTGAATATTCTGGCGTTAGAGTCCCAGTGGCCCGGTGACGGTCTGTTGGTGCTTACCCCCCACCCTGGCGAGATGGCGCGATTGATGAAGACCACGACGCGTGATATTCAGGGGCATCGCGTGGAGCGGGCCCGGGAACTCGCCGTTCTTCGCAACGCGACTGTGGTGCTGAAGGGGCAGCAGACCGTGGTTGCCTTTCCGGACGAAGACGTTTGGGTAAATCCGACGGGCAACCCGGGCATGGCGACAGCGGGGTCCGGAGATATTCTCTGCGGCATGGTCGCCGCCATGTTGGCGCAGTATCCCAGTCAGCCTAAATCCGCCGTGGCGGCTGCGGTCTATCTGCACGGCCTGGCTGGTGACCTGGGCGCGGCGGAACAGGGCGAATCGTCGCTGGTTGCGACGGATATCCTGCGTTATTTGCCCGCAGCTTTTCGTCAATGTGCCGCGGACTGAGGGCGCCGCTGCATCGTGATGCATCGTGAAGTCGGTCGGGACGCCGCCTGAGGCTTGTGGCCGTCTGGATGACGCTGCAGCCGTCCGTATCGAGGGGTAGATCCGCGTTCCGGAGTAAGAAAGGTTCTCGTTCTCATGTCCGTACCCAGTTCCGATCTAACGTGGAGCCCGTCCTCCGAAGAAGCCATGCTTCTTGTGGGACAGGAGCTTGCGTCACATCTTCCCGCAGGCCAGGTGATTCTGCTCGATGGCCCAATGGGGGCAGGGAAGACGACGTTGGCAAAGGGAATCGTGGAAGGGCTCGGCGCTGGTGTCGCTGATGACGTCAGCAGTCCCACATTCCCCATCGTGCACGAATATCGAGCGCGGACGCTGGTTTATCATTTGGACCTCTACCGCCTGGATACCGTGCAGCAGGTGCTGGGGATTGGGATCGATGATTTTCTAGAGGACGTCCAAGCCGGGGAAGCCACCATGCTGGTGGAATGGGGAGAGCGGTTTCCGGAGCTTTGGCCTAGGTCTTACTGGCGCGTGGCTATCCGCGTTGTTGGAGATGGTCGGCAGGTAAGTCTGGAGCGCAACGTGGCGGGGCTGGCGTATCAAGGCGATGCGGCGGACGAGCGCTAGGTTCTGGAGCGTTAGGAAGCGGGAATGCCAGTCAAATCGGCAGTCCGGAACACCGCAAACTCTTCGTTTTGAAATAGCGCAGCGTATCCGGCTGGCGCTTGCGTAGGTGGCACCACCAAATAGTCGATGCCCAGAGCTTGCAGAGCGGGGACGCGATCCAATTGGAAGGTTTTTTCCTTCATCACCAGGTTCCAGCGTTCCCACCAGATGCGTGCGAAATCGACACTGAAGTTGACCTGCCCGCCGCTCTTCCAATCGGTGTAGACGGCGCGTAGCGCGGTGGCCCGGAAGACGCCGGGTTGGCCACCGCGTCCAAAACCGGGAAACGCGAATACGGCATCCTTCGGTGTATGATCGCTAGCCCAGTCCGAAAGCGATGTCAGGTTTGCGCTGCGGGTGTCCGTGGCAAACGCGTCCACGTTCAGGACACTGCGGAGAATCCAGAATGGTGCGATGGTCAGCAACACGGCCAACGCGATGCCGGCGATGCGATAGCGGCCCGCAGTCGGATGGCCTGTGGCGCGACGATCGCCCACCAGGCGGAAAGCGCCCACGGCCAGAACGGCCAGCGCGACGGCCCAAAGAAACCGGAAGCGGGAACTGGGCCAGCCGATGGCGCCAGCCAGAAAGACAAGCTGGTTCGAAAACGGAATGGCGAGGCCAGCCAGGAACCACCCGCCTGCTTCCAACCACTTGGAACGGCGCAGCGCCCAAAAGGCTGCTGCCGCGAAGACGGGAATTGCCGCCGCATACATGAAGGCGACGGCTCTAGCTGGCTGAAACTGCGCCATCAGGAACCAGCGCATCTTCTCCATCAGAAACCAAGCGACCGGAATGGAGAGAATTCCCACGAGCGGCAGGCCGAAAAACAGCCATCCAAAGCACGCAGGGAGTTCCCGGCGGATGCGCCACCACGCGCCCACAGCGGCCAGGCCGAGTGCGACCGGCGTCCAAAGGACGGCGGGGTGCCACAGGCTGGGGTAGTTGTAGCTGGCGCGCAGCTTCTGCAACTCTGCCAGCCAATCAGGGACCAGATCTAAGCTGGCCGAACCACCCGTTCCCTCTCCCCAGGATGAACCGACAACCACCGCCAAACCGGCCAAGACAGGCAGCAGATACCGAAAACGGCTCAGCCAGCCCAGGGGGCCATTCTCTTGTTTCCCGAAAGCCAGATAGCTGGTGAAACATAGCAGGAAGGGATAGGCCATGCCTGCCTGATAGAGAATCGAGAGTCCGGTGATCGTTCCCGCAAGCCACAAACGTCCGTACAGCACACAGGCCACGGCGGCCAGCGCCAAGCTGAAGGTGAAGCCGCGTGGAACCCCCTCATACTCCATCACCATTACGGAAGGCCCGGAAATGAAGGCCGTGGCCGTCATGAGCGCGGCTGCCCAGACCGCCTGCCAGCGACCGCAACCCAGCGCCAGAGCAATGGCGTAGAGGGCTGTGATCTGCGCCATGCGGAAGACAACCTGATGCAGGTAGATGGCGCTTTGCACGGAGATGTCGGTGACTGTGCGTAGACCGTTTACGATTTCGTCGTAGAGAGAAAGCCCCAAGTGCGGATATTGCACCACGGGATCCTTCGTCAGCAGGCTGGGGTCGTGCTGATGCTCGAAAAGTGGAACGTAGATCTGCGTGTCCGAGGTCAAATATTGTGTGCCCGGGAAATAGAGAAGGCTCGCAAGCAGCAGGGCGAGGAGTGCGAATAGCTGCGGAGTATGGCACTTGCTGAGGCGCAGCAATCCGCCTGCTACCTGGTTGGGACTGTCTGCCGTCGGAGCTGTGACGACCTGCGGTTCTTGCGGCAAGCGCCCGGCGTCGGACAGATTTCCGGCTCCCTGTCCGGCTTGGGGCGTCACTTTCATGGTGTGCAGTTCAGCATCCATCATAGGACGCCTGGGACAAATACAGCCAAGTGGCACTGGACTTTGATGTCCATCTGTCTGCCTGCCTCTGGTGTGAAATCCGTGTTCTCTTCCGCTGTTGCGCGGAATCGTTAACCTGAGATACTAACGGGATCTGTTCCTGCACAGAGTCCCGATCCTGTCCTGGTAGAGGCAGAGCCGAGCCCTTGTAGAATCGTCTTGGCGAAATCCAGGTACAGACATGAAAACAAGCCAATTTGCACATATGCACGGGCCTCGCACCGGCATATGTGTTGTAAAATCGGGCCATGGCTGCGGGCAGCCATTTGCTCTTTTTAATTTTGAGCCAGGAAGAACAAGATGGACAAATCAGCGCAAAACATACAAGAAGCCTTTTTGAACAATGCGCGCAAAGAGAAAATTTTCCTCACGATTTACCTGACCAGTGGCGTAAAGCTATCCGGCAGAATCAAGAGCTTCGATAAGTATTCGGTGATTCTTGAAACCAACAATCAGGAGCAGTTGATTTTCAAGCATGCAATCTCGACCGTGGTCGTGTCGCGGCACAGCCAGGGTGGTCCCCACTCCCATGTAGGTTCGTCGCAGGCACAGGCCCCTGTGGCCGTGGTGGCGTCCAGTGCTGGAAGCACCAGCCCTGGTGCTCCCAGTGAGAGCTAAACGCAAAGTGTTTTCTAAGGCCTGCCGGGCTGTCGTCCGCAGGCCTTAGTGTCCGCAGCTACGAAACGCCAGTATTGCTGGCGCCCGGCGATCGGGCCACCCGGTATTTGTGGCCACGAAGAGTGATTCTGGATAAACAACTACATCCCCGGCAGCAAACGTCTGCCGAACGCGCGGCTATCGTCGGGTTGGATTTTGGGCGGAACCCGTCCCGGACAGCCCAGCCCGACGCTCCCACTCTCACCGCAGCCGAATCCCTAGAGGAACTTCATGAACTCGCCGTTGGCGCTGGCGCCGAAATCGTCTATTCCGCGCTGCAACAGCGAAACGCCCCAGAGGCGGCGACGCTGATTGGTTCCGGCAAGGTGGAGGAACTGGCCCTTCTGCGGGAGTCGGAATCCATTGACCTTTTCGTCTTTGATACCGAATTGACGCCGACGCAACAGCGGAACCTGGAATCGCGCCTGCATGCCCGGGTGATCGACCGCACCCAATTGATTCTGGACATTTTTGCCAGTCGCGCCCAGACCCGTGAAGGAAAGCTGCAGGTGGAACTGGCGCAGTTGAACTACCTTCTGCCCCGTCTTGCCGGTCGAGGGATCGAAATGTCCCGGCTGGGTGGAGGCATCGGCACCCGTGGCCCGGGTGAGACCCAGTTGGAAACGGATCGCCGCCGCATCACCCGTCGCCTTCGCAAGTTGGAAGGTGATCTGGAAAGTGTGCGTCGCGGGCGTGGCGTTCAGCGCGCGGGACGCATCTCGGTTCCGCTGAGCACGGCAGCGCTTGTCGGCTACACGAATGCCGGGAAGAGTACGCTGTTTAATCTGCTTTCCGGGGCTCGCGTGCTGGCCGATGACCGGCTTTTCGCCACCCTGGACCCAACCGTACGCGCGGTCGAGTTGCCCACCCGCCGCAAACTGCTGCTTAGCGACACGGTTGGCTTTATTCGCAACCTACCAACCAGTCTGGTGAAGGCCTTCCGCGCGACCTTAGAAGAAGCCGCGCTTGCCAAAGTGCTGATTCACGTCGTGGACGCATCTTCGGAACACTGCCTGGTGCACATCGCTCACGTTGATGAAGTGCTGCGGGAAATTGAAGCGGATTCGATCCCGCGCATTCTGGTTCTGAATAAGTGTGATCGTCTGCCCGATGGCGGTGAGGCCCTACGGCTTTCTCTGCTGCAGGCGGCCGAAGCGCCGACGGCTCCTGGTACCGTCACTCCGGTTTTGCGTATTTCGGCTGTCAGCGGTGAAGGCTGTGATCGTTTGCTGGCCGAGCTCGACCGGCATCTGCTCCACGATCCGGTCCGGCGGGTTCGCTTCCACTTTCCTCATCACGACGTGCAGTATCTGGGGCTTGTTCATGATCGGGCGCGGGTCATCCACCGCGAATATACCGACAGCGAATATCAAATTGAGGCGGAGGCTCCCGAATCTCTCATTCGGCGGCTACAGCAATTCGTGGAAGACATGGAGCCGCAAGAAATTTCGCCAAGCGACACAGCTCTTCCTCGCGGATAAACAACTGGGTTGACTGCGGGGCCTGAGCGAAGGGCCATCGAATTGGCTAAACTAAAGCCGAAAACCGTGCGCATACGGCTGTGCGCTTTCTTTGTTGCATGTTCACTGGGAAACCCAAGACGCGGCCTGAAAGACTGGCGGGGTCAGGATCTTCGTCCGACGCCGAACCCGCAGTGCCCATTTCTCCACGCAAAGCCACAATTCCCAACTTCCTGACCATCCTGCGCATCTTTTTTGTGCCTTTGCTGGTGGCCTTGCTGGTGCAGGAAAGCTGGGGCGTTAGTATTTTCGGGCGGCAGGTCTCGAATGAGGTGATCGCGCTAACGGTTTTTCTTGCCGCTGGTCTGACAGATCTGCTGGATGGCTATCTCGCCCGTCGCTGGAAACAAATTACTACCGTGGGTACCCTGCTGGACCCGGTGGCGGATAAGTTGCTGATTTCCGCCGCGTTGATCGTTCTCGTCCAGGTAGGCGCGGTTCCCGCATGGATGGTGATTGTGGTGATCGGGCGTGAGTTTGCGGTTACCGGCTTGCGTAGCATTGCGGCCGCCGAAGGCTTCACCATTCAGGCAAGCGAACTGGGCAAGTCCAAGATGGTTTCCCAGATTTTGGCCGTTGCCCTGCTCATTCTGAGCATCCAGCACCCGGCCTTGCGCGGGCCAGCTATCGCGCTGATGTGGATCATGGTGGCCTTTGCGCTGGTCTCCGGCACGCAGTACTTCCTCCGTTTTTGGAGCAAGCTAGATGATCGTGTGAAGAACAGTCGTCGCGCTGAATTTCTACACCTGGAAGCGGAGCAACGGCGGAGCACGATCAGCGCAGCGCGTCTGGCTCGCCGACGGAGCAAGGCCTCTGGTCGTTTGTTCCGCTGGAATCCGCTCCGCCCATGGGCGCCAGTCCGCCATAACCGAGCCGCCGCTCCCATGCCGGATCCAGAGCCCACTGTGCCCGCTGGCTTTGTTTCCCGGCAGCCCTCCGAAGAGAAACGTTAGGTTTCACACACACCACCCCAAGGCGAAGCTGCCGCAGAGTTTGCCGCGCAGCATATCGCCGCGTCTCTGAGTATTCGCCGCGGCACGGGGATTTACCGCGTCCCGGGGGGATTCGCCGCGGCACTGGGGCTGTCGTCACATGGTGAAGAAGCGGATCGAAGTGTCGCCGGCGCCCGGCGGAAGATACATGGGGCTTGGATGCAGCGTCGGCTCTGACCGAAGGGGCTACACGCTTTGAGGGCGCCGTTGCCCCGATCTGCTGATCCTCTGGAGTCGGCCTGGATCGAGGCTACCTCGTCGACAGCCTGCTGGTTGCGTAGAAAACGCTCTAGCGGGATTCGCGTGGGGCTGCGGTGCTCGTTTCGGTTGGGTTGGTGGTCGTTGCAGGCTTCGGCGCGGGAGCTGCCACAGAGACGCCATCGCTCGAGATATTGACGATGCGCACTTGGCCCAGGGGGCCGATGCTGCCCACATTCTCGCCCTGCCAAACCACCTGCAACCCGCCCGCGTTGCCCACCAACAAACGGGCGCCTTCGCTAACGCGGAGTACTTCCGTCTGGCCAGGGTTGATCACTCCGACAAATACGGTGCGGTCGCCCTCTCGCGCCTGCACCCATGTGGACGCAGAAGCAGATAGTCGTAATTCGCGGGTTCCGCTGCCGTGGATAGCGGCGTTGCCCGATGTGGTTGCGTTGGCCGAGGCGGCTGGGTCTGTCGCGGTCGTTGTCGAACTGGGCGCGGGAGCTGTCTGTAACGGCGCGCCATCGTTTGTGGCTGGCGTTCCGTTTGCTGGAGTCGCGGCATTGGTTGCGCTGGCATTCGGATCCGCTGGCGTGGCGACGCCCTGCGGCTGCGTATCGGAGGCGCTCGGGTTCGACGAAGGAGTCTCCGCTGACTGCCGGTTCATGCCGTCTACTGGGGGCGGATCGAGCGTCTGCGCCACGCTTCGCGACTGATCTTTACGAGCGCTGTAGTCTTCCCAAACGGTGTAGGCCACCGCACACACCGCCAGCACGCCTAGCAGTAAGCCGATGGATAGAAAAACCTGCTGCAGAGGCAGGGGGCGATGCCCCGAAATTGGAGGTAACGGCGGCAGGTCCGGCTGTTCGTGCATGCGCACCGGGATGGCGCTTTCCGCGTTTCCGCCGGTCGACCGGAATTCAATGGGAGCTTGGGGTTGAAAGTCTTCGGGATTCTGGCCCAAAGCCTGGGCGTACTGCTTTACAAAGCTGCGACGGAAGAACTCGCCAGGAATGGATTCTAGCTGGTCAGCCTCAATGGCTTCCAGAAATTGCACAGAGATGCGTGTCTGCTGAGAAAGCTCATTGATAGACTTTCCCAGTTTCAGGCGTGCATCCTTCAGTTTTTCCCCGTTCGTCGCCATCCATGTCCTAGTCGATTGTGATTGTCTTCCAGCCTTGGAGCAAAAGCAGCTACTTATTTGATGTCAGAAAGTGGATAGAAGAACTGCCCAGATTCATGGAGAATAGCCCCAGATTCATTCTGGCGCTTCACGTAAACGGAAGCAAACTTCTTTGTACTGAACCCAGTATCCGGTTACGCGCCGATGTCTAGTACTTCCTGATGGGAAGAAGGCGCGATCTCTATTCTAAAAACAGACCACGCAAAGCGTGTAATCGTTCCACGACAACGAAAGTTGGCGTTTCGCCCCCCAGTAGGGAGGGGTCAATTTCCGCCTTACTAGGGGAAAACCCGGGGCCTACCGAAACCACGCGATCACCTAGCAGCATGCCAGCGCGTGCCGCCGCTGATCCAGGAGTAATGGATTGCACTACTTCCCCCTGATTCAAAGACGCCAAAACCACCGGGGCGTCGTCGCTTTTGGACTCCCCTATCTGTAGACCGATTCCTGGAGGAAAAGTCACAGAGCGCTCCGTCCGACCCCGTCGCGTCGTCAACGTGTAGGCTGGGCGATACATGGGCAGGGTCATCACGTTCAGGTCTTCCAGGTCTTCGATGGGTTCCTTATCCAACGCGACGATGACATCACCGGGACGGAGTCCCAGCGTCCACGCGGACGAATCACGCCAAACTTCTCGGATGAGCATACCCTTCGTGGCCCCAAAATATTCCTGTTCTGCTTCGGTCATGCCGGAGGGCAAAAATCCGTAACGGAACTGAATTTGGCTATCTACCGCTCGCGCCCGGTCGACGGCCTTACCCAAACTTTCCGCCGTAATCACGCGCGGTTCTCCGTCGCAATCCAAAATCACCCCAAACAAGCGGCCTTCGAGGTCGAATACCCCGGAGCCGAGCGTGCGTGACGCAGCCGCAGTGCCAATCAGAAGTTCGCGTAAATCCAGGGAGCCGCATTTCACGGGGCGGGTCCCACTGTAGAGCGACGGTTCAATCTCGAAGCTGTCACGTCCGGTGAGATGAATTGCGGCTAGCCAGCTGCCTTGGCTCAACGCGCCCGCTGGAGCCGTCTGTACCGGAATCAGTGCAACCTCCGCCGGAGCCTTCATCACCCGAAACCCCGGTGATGCCGAATAGAGATCCGTGGGCATTGGGAGTTCCACTTCGCTGGTGCTGCGCAACTGGCCGGTGACGCGGGCCATGTTGGGGGAGGCCGAAGCCAGAATCGAACTGGAATTGTCCCAGACGATTCCAGTGCTCTCCAGGCGGTCTATCCACACCAGGCTTGCTTTTGAACGGTCGGCGACTTCCAGAAAATAGGTCGCCATATTGTCCAGATTGCTGCGCTGCGTCAACCGCTGCAGGCGCGTGATATCTGCCTGGGACTGCGTTTCGCTGCCCTTGTTGGGGCGGATTTGCCATCCGACGATGAGAATCAAACCGGCTATAAAAGCCAGAATCAGCAAGTATTTGCTCTTGCCCATCATGGAAACGCCGTTTTGTGAGGAAGGCGATGACATAGCGCGGATCTCTCGAACGTTAAGGGAGGCGATGTCCAGGTGACTGCCTGGCCTCTGGTGCATGCCCTTGCATACACGGAATTTTTTGAGGCGCCTATTCGAACTGGCTGCTTAGGACTTCTTTCATTGTAGCCGACCATGCATTTTCGTCGTTCTTTTCAGATATCTGCGCCTTCGCCCGTAAGGTACAGGCTGTCGGCTCTATGTTTTCCAGTGAGACTCCTCTCAACGCTCCGGCTTCTTGTCCCGCCAATTCGCCGAGCGGGAGAAACAGGGAGTGACCTTACAGTTTCCGTTCCAAGTGAGTATTGAACTACGTGAGTGCTGAATGAGAAGGACCTTCTAGCGCGCATGCGCAGTGCCCCTGGTGGCAGACCGCATGTTGAGGGCCTGTAGCGGATCTTCCCGTTTGGGGCCGGCGAGATGCGCTGTGTGGTCGCTCTTCGCAGTCTGTGTTTGGTTCGCAGCTACAGGAAAAATTTCTATGATAGAACTCAGTCCAGGATCTCCCTACCCCCTTGGCGCTACCTGGGATGGTAGCGGCGTGAACTTTGCGATCTTTTCAGAGCACGCTACCAAGGTTGAATTATGTCTCTTCGATTCGCCCGAAGACACGCGGGAATCCTACCGCGTCACTCTTCCAGAGCAATCCGATTTTGTCTGGCATGGTCGCATCACGGGCATCGGGCCGGGACAACTCTACGGTTATCGTGTCCACGGTCCCTATGCCCCGGAATCTGGCCATCGCTTCAACCCGAATAAAGTGCTCTTCGATCCTTACGGCAAGCTAGTGGGGCGCACCACCGGCAACGGGTCCGAGCTTTATGGCTACACGCTTGGCGACCCTGCCGAAGACCTGAGTTTCGACGAAAGGGATAGCGCTGCCTCCGCACCGCTGGCGCTTGTAGCCGACACTGCCTTTGATTGGAGTGGAGACATTGCGCCAGCCGTTCCCTGGCATAAGACGGTGATCTACGAAGCTCACGTGAAGGGGCTTAGCCAACTCCGGAACGACCTTCCGGAAAGCATTCGCGGCACCTATGCTGGGGTGGGCAGCGACGAAGTGGTTCGTTATCTGCAGGACCTGGGGATCACTTCGCTGGAACTACTGCCGGTCCACCACCACATGAATGAGCACTATCTGCTTGATCGAGGGCTCACCAACTACTGGGGCTATAACACCCTGGGCTATCTTGCCCCGGACATCCGGTACGTTTCCGCCAGGAACCCGAACGATGCCCTGGTGGAATTCAAAAATATGGTGCGTAACCTGCATTCCGCGGGCATCGAGGTGATTCTGGATGTGGTCTACAACCATACGGCGGAAGGGAACCACTTCGGGCCCACGCTGAGCTTCCGCGGTATCGACAATTGCTCCTATTACCGGCTTGTGGGCGGCAACGAGCGCTATTACATGGACTACACGGGCTGTGGCAACACCCTGAATATGCTCCATCCTCGCGTGTTGCAACTCATCATGGATAGCCTGCGCTACTGGGTGACGGAAATGCACGTGGACGGTTTCCGCTTCGATCTTGCCAGCGCCCTAGCCAGAGAGCTTCACGAAGTAGATAAACTTGGCGCGTTCTTTGACATCATTCACCAGGACCCGATTCTTTCGCGTGTGAAACTGATCGCCGAACCCTGGGATATCGGCGAAGGTGGCTATCAGGTGGGCAATTTTCCTGTCGGGTGGACCGAGTGGAATGGCAAGTATCGTGACTGTGTACGTAAGTTCTGGAAGGGCGACGGCGGCACGATGTCGGAATTCGCCACCCGTCTTTCCGGAAGCGCCGACCTCTACGAGCGGAGCAGTCGGCGTCCCTACGCCAGCATCAACTTCATTACCGCGCACGATGGTTTCTGCCTGCGGGATCTTGTCAGTTACAACGAGAAGCACAACGAAGCCAACGGCGAAGATAATCGCGATGGCGATTCCGATAACAACAGTTGGAACTGCGGGGTGGAAGGGCCTACCGACGACCCTGAGGTATTAGCCTTGCGAGCCAGGCAGCAACGCAACTTTATTGCCACGCTAATGCTGTCACAAGGGGTGCCCATGCTCTGGGGAGGCGACGAGGTCAGCCGCACCCAGCAGGGAAACAATAACTGTTTCTGCCAGGATAACGAGCTCAGTTGGCACATATGGGAACACAACGAAGAGCAGGCGGATTTGCTGCTCTTCACCCGCTACATGATTTCGTTGAAGCGAAACCAGCCCGCCCTTACCCGGCGCTTCTTCTTTCAGGGCCGTTCACTGCGAGGCGAGGGTGTGCAGGATGTGGTCTGGCTCAACCCCGACGGGGACGAAATGGATGATGCGTCGTGGGGGCATTCCTTCGCCAAGACTGTGGCCGTGCTGCTGAACGGAAACAAGATCGGGGAGGTAGACGAGAAGGGGAGCGGTATCGTGGGTGACACGCTCTACCTAATCTTCAATGCGTCGCACGAAGCCATCACATACACACTGCCGAGTCCATGGGAAGACGTGCAGTGGCGCCGCATTCTGGATACCGCTGAGGACGATTGGGATGCGCCAGCCGAGTCGAGCGATTGCCACTATGAGGTGCAACCGCGATCCGTGGTCGTTTTTGCCGCAGACCCGCAGCCAACGACAGATGAGAAGTCTGGCTTGCAGGAACTAGTCGTCAAAATAGACGATTAGTTATCTGAATATCAAAGTATGAGATAAACGAAAGACAAAATCTCAGGATGAATAAACGCTAAAAATCGGCTGCACTTCCAGATGGAAGTGCAGCCACTCTCTCACTGTGCTGACGTATTCGAAGAAGCGTTTGGAAATACGAGACGAGTGTTAGTTCCACCTACTCGAATTTCCCGCACCTTCATTTCTCCATTCGCTTCGACATAACGAATGGAATCCTTTGAAAACTTTTCTGTAGACTCTTCCACTTTCACCGTGGTCTCTGCGGTCTTCCGGCCATTCGTGATGGTGAGCTTCTCTCCATTGATTTCCATCTTGTATTTACCGGGCTTCAGTTCGGTGCCGCCGATCTCAGTAGGGGCGTGGAGGGTGAGGCTGTGCGTTGAGGCCATGGCCGATCCGGTGGCCAGCATAAACGTAGCGATCAGCATCAGCAGGGTCTTCTTCATGGTGTCTGGATCTCCTTGGAGCATCGTCCTTGCTCACTGGGTATTACGAGATCGTCGCTGGATTGTTCCGTGAAAAAAAGAAATTTATTCTTCTTCCCAGCGCATTGTTATCTCTTCTGCAATAACGTGAAAGCAAGCGCATTCTTAATCACATTTCTGTAATGAATGTCTGACATTTTTACTCGACGGACTCAGCAATGAATGAGGTCGTCGGAATATGTGCGCTTTCGGTCAGTGCAAAGGGCGTTTCGTTCCGGAACCGGACACATCCAAGGCGTATCCCGCAACTTTGGGTGAAGAGTGCACGGCGTTTGCCAAACTGAGAGGAGAGATCAAATAGCCTGCGGGGCGGCTATCCGCAGCGTGGAGCCGGGTACACCTATGGCTTCGGGCCGTCACAATCGATAGCCGCCACGGCGCTTGGGCATCTTCCTTCGGCAATCCGTCGCAATTGGCGCGAAGAATTCGAGGCAAGCGGGTGGGCGGAGATTATACTCAGAGTTGGCTTGCGCCGCTTCTTCCTCTGCGTTGTGGTTCTTGGCAGGGGGTGTGCTGCTGACGCGGTCTGACTACGTGTAATGATGTACACTATGGCAGTGGTGCTTTTGCGCCGCAGCGAGAGGGGTTATCACCATGGCTGACGATAAAGAAAAGTCACGAGTACTGGGCTTGGCCCTGAGCCAGATTGAGAAGCAGTTCGGCAAGGGCTCTATTCTGCGTTTGGGCTCCAAGGACTCCGTGCAGCCCGTGTCGGCGATTCCTTCCGGGTCCATTTCCGTCGATTGGGCTCTCGGTATTGGTGGTTTTCCCCGTGGCCGCATCATTGAAATCTACGGTCCGGAGTCTTCGGGCAAAACCACTTTGGCGCTGCAGGCTGTTGCGAGCGCCCAAAAACTGGGTGGAATGGCAGCCTTCATTGACGTCGAACATGCACTCGATCCCGGATATGCCCGTGCTCTTGGCGTCGATATCGATAATCTGCTCGTTTCCCAGCCCGATTACGGCGAACAGGCGCTGGAAATTGCCAACACCCTGATTGCTTCCAATTCCATTGACTGCCTGGTGGTCGACTCCGTGGCCGCGTTGGTGCCGAAGTCTGAGCTTGAAGGTGAAATGGGCGATTCCTCGATGGGCGTCCAGGCTCGTTTGATGTCGCAGGCTCTGCGCAAGCTGACGGGCATCGTGTCGAAATCGAACTGCTGTTTGATCTTCATCAACCAGATCCGCGAAAAGATCGGCGTGATGTTCGGTAACCCCGAAACCACTACCGGTGGCCGTGCCCTGAAGTTCTACTCCACGGTGCGTTTGGATATTCGTCGCATCGCCGCCATCAAGGACGGGGAAAGCATCGTCGGCAACCGCACCAAGGTAAAGGTTGTAAAGAACAAGGTGGCTCCGCCTTTCCGCGAAGCGGAATTCGACATCATGTACGGCGAAGGCGTCTCGCGCGAAGGCGACATCCTCGACCTTGCGGTCAAAAACGACATTGTCGAAAAGAGCGGCAGTTGGTACAGCTATCAAACCGAGCGCATCGGGCAGGGAAGGGAGAACGCAAAGCAGTTTTTGCGCGATCATCCCGACCTGACGAATTCTCTTGATGAGACCTTGCGCAAGTCATTGGGATTGACGGGCGTTGTGCCGCCTCAGGCTGACGAAGCCTAGCATTTTTCCGGCATTTTCAGCGAAAGTAAAGGCGTTTTCGGGGAAGGAAGCTTTCCTCGAAAGCGCCTTTTTTCAGCGGCTTGAGGGCTTGTCTGACAGGAAGAACCGCCGAAAACCCAGTAAACACGAGGTTTTCTTGCCTGAAAAGTGCTTGAAACCCTTGAAAATCAGGCCTTCCAACGCACTTCGCTCTTTACATCGGCTGGGTTCTTTCTTATTCTTGAAATCGACAGGCTCACTGGAACCATTCTTTGTCCCAGATGTTTTAGGAATGGCGATTCTAGGGCGCATGTCTCCTCACGTATTGGGAGCAATCGAGATTTAGAAGGAGTGAATCGTCATGGCAGAAGTGAAAAAACTGACGCAGACCGATTTAATCAAGGAACTCGCCGCAGCCTTGGAAGTTACCAACAAACAGGCGAAGCTGTTCCTGGAAAAGTACGCGGAAATCGCGGTTCGTGAGACCAAAAAGAACGGTGTCTTTGTCGCGCCGGGTCTTGGCCGTCTCGTTCGGCAGGAACGCAAGGCGCGTACCGGCCGCAATCCCGCAACCGGCGCTACCATCAAGATTCCCGCTAAGAAGGTCGTGAAGTTCCGTGTCGCCAAGGCGGTTCAGGACGCGATCGTTCCCCCGAAGCCTGCAAAAAAGGCCGCCGCGAAGTAAGCTTGGTTGGGCATTACGCCTCGACCGAGTTTCACTACGGGGAACTACAAATACAAAAGCGCTCCGCAAGTTGCGGAGCGCTTTTTGCGTTTATCGTGATGTGCCGTGGCCATCCAGGCGGTGCGACGGTCGGCCCGCAGTACAGCGGAGGCGCGCCCCAATGAAAACGCCCCGCGGTCGTTTCGCAGGGCGCATCGTTATGAAATCCGTGGGTCTACAGAGAGCCCAGAAGCGAGAAGGTGCGGGAGGGGAGGCTTAGCTTGCCTGCTTCTTTTCCTGTTCGGCGTCCTTCTTCTGCTCGTCTTTCAGTGCCACCTTGAAGTTCTTGATACCTTCTCCAAGGCCTTTTGCGATTTCCGGGATTTTCTTGCCGCCGAATAGCAGCACGGCAATCCCAAGAATCACCATTAGTTCCCATACGCCGATTGAGCGCATTCGGCCTCCTTACAGTAGTCTCCTTATTGTAGGTAGCCGGAAAATCATGCGTCAACCGGGTACCCTCGCATTGTCCTTGGGGGCGCAGCCTCGCCAGGTGGCCTCGCTGATACGAAGAATGTAGCAATCAGAGCCTTTTTTGCGTGTCTTTCGTCCGCTTCCTCCCTTCCAGCCTAGGAGGCTACCTAATATGATGTCCGAGTCAGGCGGTAAGTCTTGGGATTGCGAGGGAAGCCTAGGTTGATGTAGCGAGTCGCCCGACCGAGCACCCGGACTGACCTGCGTGTTCGTATGGAGCCGAGGGAATTGTGATGACCACACGAAGAACGTTTCTTGCCGGACTCTCCGCGTTCAGCCTAGCGGGTCTGTCACCGTCGGTCGGAGCCTCACAGGCCCCAGCCAAGGGGAGTCGTCGTCCTCCGAACCTAGTGTTCATTTTGGCCGACGATTTGGGATATGCGGATCTTGCCTCCTATGGCAGTCCGCTGCATGAAACCCCGAATCTCGACCGTCTTGCCAAGAACGGCATTCGATTCACGAACGCCTACGCGGCCTGTCCCGTGTGCTCGCCCACAAGGGCGAGCATCGTGACTGGCAGATATCCAGCGCGTGTCGGCATCACCAACTTCATTCCCGGCAAGCACCCTGTGCCCTATGCCAAGAAGATCGGCGCCGAGCAAAAGCTGCAATTGGATCTGGAAGAGATCACCATTGCAGAAACCTTGCAATCCGCCGGTTACCGTACCGGGCACTTCGGCAAGTGGCATTTGGGGGGAGAAGCCTTTTCGCCGCTCAAGCAAGGGTTTGATGTTGCCTTTGGCCACACTGCCAGCACGGCCAGCTATTTTTATCCGGGTTGGGCTGGTAAGCCGCCCATTGCCGGAACGGATGGAGAGTACGTCACAGACCGTCTGGGGGATGAGGCGGTGCGCTTCATTCACGAGAACAAAGACCGGCCATTCTTTGCCTACCTGCCCCACTTTGCTCCGCACGTGCCCCTTCAAGGCAAACCCGAACTGGTGGCGAAGTACAAAGCAAATCTAAAGCCCGAAGCGCCGCACAACGATCCCATCTATGCGGCAATGATTCAGAGCCTCGATGAGAATGTGGGCAAGGTGCTCGACGCGCTGGATAAGGCTGGCATCGCCAACAATACCGTGGTCATCTTCACTTCCGACAACGGTGGATTGACTGCGCCGGAATGGCTTCTGAAACCGACAACCTCCAACTTTCCACTGCGGGAGGGGAAAGGGCATGTCTATGAAGGCGGCATCCGAGTACCGCTCATCATCAGTGGGCCCGGTTTTCGTAAAGGAGCCACGGACGCCACCCCGCTTTCCAGCGTGGATCACTTCCCCACACTGGCAGCATTAGCCGGGCTTCCTGCCTCCGCCAGTAAACAAGTGGATGGGCGCAGCTATCAGGCGCTACTCACGAAGGAAGAGCGTCTGCCGGAGCGCGGGATTTTCTGGCACTATCCGCACTACAGCAACCAACTGGGGCGGCCTGCCAGCGCCATCCGTCGTGGTGATTTCAAGCTCATCCGCTTCCACGAGGACGATCACCTGGAACTCTACAACCTGAAGTCGGATATTGGGGAGACCCGAAATCTGGCAACGGCCCAAGCGGCACGGACAAAGGCACTTTCCCGGGAACTGGACGCGTGGCTGCAATCGGTGGGCGCGAAGTTCCCGACTGCCAATGCTGACTATGACCCCAAACGGGAAACCGAAGGCTACTGGTGGAAGCAACCAGGAGCTTTCGAGCGCTGGGGTAAATAGGCGCTTGGGGAGCCGAAAGCAAGGGGATGGCTCGGACGTTAGGGATCGTAGGTTTCCCCTCCCGGGCGGTAGCGACGCCGGAAAAGGGTCCGCCCGGGGGCATGATATCCTGGTAGAAGTCCTGTTCTATCTTCGTCCGAGGTCGTTCTACCCCTGTGAAAATTGGCTTTGTCAGCTTGGGATGTCCCAAGAACCTTGTGGATTCGGAAGTGATGATGGGTGACCTGCTCGCCCATGGTCACGAACTTACCGGGAGTCCCGAGGACGCCGATGTGTTGGTGGTTAACACCTGTAGCTTCATCGATCCGGCGAAGGAAGAATCCGTTAACACCATCCTGGAGATGGCCGAGCATAAGAAAAGCGGCAAGGCGCAACGTCTGGTCGTGGCTGGCTGTCTGGTGGAACGCTATCGCGATCAGATTCAGGCGATGCTGCCGGAAGTGGATGCGATCGTCGGCACCAACGAGCTGGATAAGATCGTGCCGTTGTGTGAAGGGCTGACGCCCAAGGAAGTCGCAGCGCAGCCTTACCTGTACCACGACCTTTCTCCGCGTGTGTTCACCACACCGCGCCATTCGGCCTACGTCAAAATCATTGAAGGTTGCGATCACCCCTGTACCTTCTGCGTGATTCCGCAGTACCGGGGCAGCTTCCGCAGTCGCCGTTTTGAGAGCGTCGTCAGCGAGGTGACCCGCCTTTTCGCCCAAGGTGTGCGCGAAGTGAACCTGATTGGGCAGGATACGACCAGCTACGGGTCTGATCTGGGTCACAAGGACGGACTGGCCAACCTGTTGGAGCGCTTGGCTGAGATTCCGACCTCGCAGGAAACCTGGGTGCGCTTTCTGTATGCGTATCCGAATCGGGTTTCGCAGAAGCTGCTGGATACCATTGCGGCGCATGACCGCATCTGCAAGTACATCGATATTCCGCTGCAGCATGCCAGCGCTTCCGTACTGAAACGCATGAAGCGCGGCGCCAATGGCGATATCTTCCTGAAGCTGATTGAGCGGATGCGCGCGACCATTCCTGGCGTGACCATTCGCACCAGCATGATTGTTGGTTTCCCCGGTGAAACGGATGCCGATTTCGAGGAGCTGTGCCAGTTCATTGAGGCTGCGCAGGTCGATAATCTGGGTGTTTTCCGCTATTCCGACGAAGATACCTCGCAGAGTTTTCTACTCGACCAGAAGGTCGACAAACGTACGATTTATAACCGCCAACGCAAGCTGATGTCCTTGCAGCGCCGGATTTCCGCCAAGCGGAACAAACGCTATCTGGGGCAGGAAGTTTCGGTGCTGGTGGAAGGACCTTCCGAGCAGACGGACCTGCTATGGGAAGGCCGGTTTATGGGGCAGGCTCCAGAAATTGATGGCGTTGTGCTGATCAACGACTTCAACGATACGCCGGTGGAGCCAGGCCAGATTCGTAAGGTCCGTATTGAAGAGGCGCACGATTACGACCTCTTAGGCGGGATTGTGGACGAGCCGGGTGAGCAACAGATTCCCAAGTCGCAGGTGCTTTTCAACATTCTGCCGCAGACGGGGGCTACCGCGTCTCCACGGTCTCGTACTGTTAGCCAAAGCCTGAAAGCCGGACTCCCTCGCCCTTCAGCGGCCGTGGTCGGCTAGGCGCGAAAGCCCATGAGTGAGCAACGAACCATTCCCTGTCCGATTTGTAAGGCTCCGGTGCCTCTCAGTGCTCCAGAGATGCCCTTTTGCAGCGAGCGCTGCCGTCTGATCGATTTGGGCATGTGGGCGGATGAGTCCTATCGTATTTCGGAACCGGTTACGGACTTCAATATCCCCAAGCCGTCAGAGGCGGAAATTGAGTAAGGGGAGATGAGTAAACACGGGCCAGCGCCATCGACAGTGGGGGCGCCTACTGGCACGACCCGCGCCATTGCTGAGGCTCTTGCCACGTGGTTCGGCTGTGGCCGATCTTCGTTCGCGCCGGGCACGGTGGGGTCATTGGGAGCGTTGCTTCCCTTGTTGCCCCTTCTCAGCACGCAGCCCGTATGGTGGCGTTTGCTGCTGATCGTTCTGGTTGCGGTCTTCCTGATTCCCGGCATTTGGTCGGCTACCGCCTACGAGAAGATCACCGGACGCGCAGACCCCCAGCCCGTTGTGATTGATGAAGTTCTTGGACAATGGATTACATTGGCCTTTGCGACCAAGCTGAGTTGGATGAGTTTTGGCCTTGCTTTTCTGCTGTTTCGCGCCTTCGACATTGTGAAGCCTTTTCCGGTTCGTCAGGCGGAAAGTCTTCCAACCGGCACAGGGATTGTGATGGACGATGTGGTGGCAGGGCTTTATGCCGGCCTTGTGTTGTACGCAGCCGGGTGTTTCAATTTCTATTAGCACCGCATTTCTCTGACACTGTGTTTTTGAACGCGGTGTTTCCGCAAGATCGTGTGAAGCGGATTGCTTTTGGTGAGTGCCAGATAAAAGGATCGAATGCGACCTGAAATCGCCAGACCCGAAATTTCCAGCGTCAGTCCTGTCGCCGCCATTGTGGGCGGTGAGTTCCAGGTCCGCGGGCAACGCTTCTTCCAGGATGACCGGCCGGTTATCCGTTTTGGAAAGGTGCGTGCTCCGCTGATTGTGGGTTCTGACTCCTATTTGATGGTGCGCGTGCCTGAAGACGCCACCGTAGGGGAATTGATTGTCGAAAGCAGCAGCCAGGAGCAAACCTCCTACACCTGCGGCATCGGCATTCAGATCGCCGACAGTTTGCACCCGGTCAGCAACCCCGCGATTGACGCTTTTGGCACTGTGTTCACCACCTTCAGTGGCAGCCGGGGTCAGAAAACGCCGGTTTCCATCTATCGCATCGATCATTCCTACGAGTCGAAACCCTTTGTCAGCGAGCTGATGAATCCCACCGGGCTAGCGTTTGACGACGAGGGCTCCTTGTATGTCTCCAGCCGTCTAGACGGGATTGTCTACAAGGTGACGCCCTCTGGTTCGATGACGCAGTGGGTGGAAGGCATGGGCGTGGCCACCGGGCTAGCCTTCGATGCTGCGGGCAATCTGTTTGTGGGAGACCGTAGCGGCACCATCTTCAAAATCAGCCCAGATCGCCAGATTTATGTGTACGCCACCATGGAGCAATCCGTGTCGGCCTACCATCTGGCGTTCAACGCCGAAGGTGATCTCTTCGTTACCGGGCCCACCACGTCAAGCTATGACGCGGTTTATCGCATCAACAGCCGTGGCGAAGTATCTCCGTTCTTTCGGGGATTGGGTCGCCCCCAGGGCCTGGCGTTTGATGTGGACAACAATTTGTACGTTGCCGGGTCGTTACGTGGGCGCAAGGGCATTGTGAAGATTGATCCCGCAGGCAATGCTGAACTCTTTGTGTCCGGCCCCAATATTGTGGGCTTGGCCTTCTCGCCTACTCGGGCGATGGTCGTCGCCACCACCAACGCCATCTATCGGGTGGATGTGGATGTCCGGGGGATGATGGTCCGCTAGTATGCCAAGCGCACAGATTATTGCCATCGGCTCCGAGATGCTGACCCCGGAGAAGGTGGACACCAACTCCCTGTTCATCACCCGAGAACTCAATCGGCTGGGAATCACGCTTAGCGGCAAGCGGATCGTCGGCGATACCAAAGAGGAGATTGCCGAGGCGATTCAGCAGTGCTTTGCCCGGGCGGATATTGTGATCGTCTCTGGTGGGCTTGGGCCTACGGAAGATGACCTCACCCGCGAAGGCGCGGCCATGGCTCTGGATAAGACGCTGGTCTATCGCGAGGAGATTCTGGAAGCTATCGCCGAGCGATTCCGTCGCACAGGTCGCCAGATTGCCGAACGGAATCGCCGTCAGGCTTTCGTCCTGGAAGGCGCGCGTGTGCTTCCAAACCCGAACGGCACGGCCCCCGGCCAAGTGGTGACGGTAGAAGGGGGCAAGCTGCTGTTTCTGTTGCCCGGGCCCCCTCGCGAACTGGAGCCGATGGTGCAGGAAGAGTGCGTGCCCATCTGGGCGACCTTCTTCCCTGGTCGTTTCCTGCGTACGCACATCTTGCGTATTGCCCGTATGTCTGAATCGGCGGTCGACGAACTGGCTGCGCCGGTCTACACGCAATTTACCAACCCGGAAACCACCATTCTGGCCTCGGCGGGGGATATCAGCCTGCAGTTTCGGGCCTCGACGCAATCTGAAGCAGAGGCGGAACGGCTGCTTGCCGAGGTCGTCGACCCGATTCGCAAGATTCTGGGCCGCCGCATCTACTCCGAGGACGGATCTTCGCTGGAAACGACGGTTGTCCGCATTCTGACCGAGCGTAAGCAGACGGTGGCGTTGGCGGAAAGCTGCACGGCCGGGTTTGTGAGCGCGCGTCTGGCTGCGGCCCCCGGTGCTTCGGTCTGCCTGTTGGGTGGCTTTGTCGTGTATACCGACGAGATCAAGACAGAACTGACGGGCGTCGATCCGCAGTTGATCGCGGCCCACACCGCAGTAAGCGCAGAGGTTGCCGAGGCGCTGGCTGCCAATACCCAGCAACGCACGGGTTCGGACTACGCAATCTCGCTTACCGGATTTGCTGGCCCCATGGGCGGCAACGAGAAGGACCCGGTCGGGACTGTATATTTCGGGCTCGCGACGCCCAATCGTGTTTTGACCAAACGCCAGATCTTTGTCGGCGATCGCGGCCACGTCGTGCGTCTGGCCTCGCAGTGGGCGCTCGATCTACTACGGACCGAACTGGTTGCCCCGGACCAGAACGACGGATAAGCGCCGACCATACTCAAGATTCCCAGCTGGAATGACCCTCTGCTTAGAAGGCAGAGGGTCATTCCAGTTCCCCGGGTTTCCCTGTCTATCGATCTTCTTCCTGAGCCCTTCCGTGCCTCTCATCTGTTCCAGAACGAAAATCCACCGTCCCCCCGACTCTGCGAAATCAGCTGTATACGAAACGAAGCCTGACTATCCGACGGCGCGAACCGGATTCAGAGGATCATTTTGACCTGAGGGCATTCATAAGAAAAGGCCCACCTTGCGGTGGGCCAAGTGCGATTTGCACTGCCAAGAGAGGGTTTAGAACATGGTGCGACCGACGCGGCAATGCCATCATCCGGCTCCGCAGCCTATCGGCCAAGCCCGCGTGGGGGGAAGTCCTACGTTGGCCGGTCGAGTGACAGACGGCAGGCATTCGAAGAGGTTGGCCGTGGCCGTCTCTGCTCCCCGGCGGCCACGGCCAACCTCTTCGAATGCTCTGCGTGTGCAGTGGTGACTGCTTACTGCTGGATGTTGACCTTGATGGCGCGGGGCTTGGCCAGTTCCTTTTTGGGGACGGTGACCGTCAACACGCCATCTTTGTAGTCTGCGGCCACCTTCTCGGCATCCGCGTATTCCGGCAGCGCAAAGGCGCGTACGAACGAACCATAGCGGCGCTCAATGCGGTGATAGCCGCGATCTTCATTCGACTTTTCGAACTTACGCTCCCCCTTCAACGTCAGGGTCCCATTCTCAAGCTGAATGTCCAGATCTTCCAGTTTCATTTCCGGAAGGTCGGCCTTGAGCACCAATTCGTTCTCGGTCTCCCGGATATCCACAGCCGGGGACCAGGGACGGGAACTGGTGGGTTCGCTGAGGAAACGGTTGAGGGTGTCCTCGAACATACGGAACGAAGCCAAGGAATTGTCGAGCGGGTCATATTTGGTGATTGCCATAGTGATAACCTCCCAGCCATGATGGCTGCTTACAATTCGATGATATTATCTGAGTGTTATGCTGTCAAGAAAAATTATCGCTCCCGATTAGATTCTGTAGACTCCTGTCCACTTTCCTGCTATTTATTTGAAAAGAGGAGGGATGACGTAGCCTCGTTCTCTTCCGGACTACCGAAGATAGCCATTTTGGGGCGCAGTCCGGACCTTAAGGCGCAATTTTTCCGCGAGGAATTTTGTGGAGGAAGCGCCAGAACGAGGGGAAGTAAGCCAGAGTGAGAGCTGCCGGTAAATTTTTTGCACGCAGAGCTCATTTCTTTTGTCACCCTGGCAAGCGGAAGGCGTCTACATCGATAAGTGCACACCTCAGGACCAATTAGCTCAGACGGTTTTATACCGACAACGAGCGCCGCCAATCCGGAAGCCGACTTAATTCGCGCCGCGCAAGCGGGTGACAGCGATGCGTTTGAAGCACTGGTGCGTTCCTATGACCGTGGGGTCTTGCGGATCGCCATGAACCTGCTTCGCAGCCAGGAAGACGCAGCGGACGTGTATCAGGAGACCTTTGTGAAGGTCTATAAAAACCTGCATACCTTCCGTTTCGATTGCAGCTTCCAGAGTTGGCTGTTCCGCATCGTGACCAACTGCTGCCTCGACATGCTTCGCAAGCGAAAAGTGCGGCGAGAAGAGGCGAGCACCGTAGATACGGAAGACGGGTTGTGGAACCGGGCGGAGATGTTGCCCGAAGATCGTTCGCATGGGGACCCGCAACGGCTGCTGCAGAACAAGCGCTTGCAGCAGCGGATTCGGGAGACGCTAACCCTGCTGACCGATAAAGAGCGCATGGTATTTGAGTTGAGGCACTTCCAAGGGATGCGCCTTCGTGTGATTGGCGAGGTGCTGGGCACCACGGAAGAGGCTGCCAAGACCTGCCTGTTTCGCGCTACGCAGAAGATGCGGAATGCATTGGGAGATTTTCTATAGTGGCCGCGCCGTGTAACCGCGGACAGGAGAAGATCCGATGACCCTGGAACAAGCGCGCAAGAAGCTGCCATTTCTTCTGTTTGACGAACTGGATTTTGAGGAAGAGAACGAGGTTTCCCGGCTTCTGGCCGAACATGCCGAACTTCGCGAAGAGCTGGAGCGGCTGCGGGAAATGTTCTCCGCGATTCAGGACACTTCCACCGATCCCCCGCCGGGTTTGCTTTCTCAGTGCCGTAGTCGGCTACACGCCAGCATGCGCGAAGATTGCGGAACGGCGACTGTGCCCAGGCCGACATCGCGTAGCCGGTGGTTCCCGGAATGGCTGGTAAACGGTTGGAATTGGCAGGCGGCAGGAACCATGGCAATGGTCCTGATGGCCTTTCTGATTGGCCGCTGGTCGCTGGATCGGCGTACCCCGGTGCAGACCGCGACTCCGACCTTTGCCGTGCTGACTGGCTCGGTGACGAGCACTCCGTATGACGAGGACGGCTGGGCGCCGCGGATACGCAACATTCGCACCAACGCGGATGGCACCCTGCAAATCGAAATTGAAGACGTAAAGCAACGGTTGATTGAAGGAAGCCCGGATGACCGGGAGGTTCGTGCGGCCCTGCTGAACGCGGCTCAGAATACCCTGGACCCTAGCCTGCGTGGCGGTACCATTGATTTGCTGCGGGCTCAGTGTGATCGCCCGGATGTACGCGATGTTTTGCTGCACGTGGTGCGCAAGGACACGAACCCGAATGTGCGCATGAAGGCGCTGGAGGGGCTGGCCGGGTACCCGGATGAAGTTCGTGTGCGGGAGGCGTTGCGGGATGTGTTGCTCCGCGACCAGAACCCAGCCGTGCGCATGGAGGCCGTTAACCTGCTGGTGCGTGAGCAGGGGCGTCCAGAAGTCATTGGTCTGTTGCAGGAAGTGATGCAGCAGGAAGAGAATCTCAGCGTTCGAGAGCGTTGTCAGCATGTCTTGACCGGCATGAACGCGTCGACCACCACTTTTTAGACACCACTTTCTTAGGTGCACCATGCAAGCAGTCACCACATTACGAACACGAACCCACAGCCAGGTATCTGGCCAAGCAGGCAAGTCGCGGCGCTTCTTACGGACCTGTCGTCCGCGTCGTTTCCATGCAGGCGAGTTTGGTCGCGCCGCCTCGGTGGCATTGTGGTTGAGCCTGAGTGTTGGGGTAGTCGGCGTGATGGCCCAAACAAGCGCGTCTCCGGGTGTGGGCGCCAGCACACGGCTGGCGGAGCGGTTGGCCGAGCAGGAGAACGGGTTCAGTACGGGCTCCTATTTCGGAATTGGCGTCGCCGAGGCAACTCAGGAGATGGCGGCCATGCTGAAGATGGACACGCCACGTGGCGTGGTCATCACTTCCGTCACGAACGGATCCCCTGCCGATAAAGCTGGCCTTCGTGTGAAGGACGTTTTGGTGTCGGTGGACGGGGATCCGGTGGAATCCGGAAATCAGATGCTCCGGATCGTGAGCCAGACGCCTCCCGGTCGTACGGTGCGTTTGGGAATTGTCCGCGAAGGACAGTTGCAAGAACTTTCCCTGGTGGCTGCTGCGCGTCGTGTCAGCCTGAGCAACGCGGCCTCGGTGACCCCCGTGAAGCGGATGGCCGCGACACAACCTACGGCGCCAGCCGAGGTGCCGAAGTTGACCCCTGTTTTTGAGTCGTTAGCCTTGGGAATCGAGAGCGAAGCCCTGAATCCGCAGTTAGCCTCATTCTTTGGCGTACGTGCTGGCGTTCTGGTGCGCGAAGTAGGCGAGGATTCCCCTGCCGCCCGCGCGGGTGTGCGTGCCGGGGACGTGATCATCCATTTTGGCGAAGTATCTGTAAATACCCCGGCTGATCTTTCCCGAGTGCTGCATGACCGAGAAGGGGAAGAATCATTGAAGCTTGGTGTTGTGCGGAATCGCCGGGAAGTGATTTTTGCGGTTGCGCCGAAAGATATCCCGCGTGGCAATTTGCACTTCAGCCAAGAGAAAACCTATCGACGGACACCCACCGCCATTCCAGTTAGCCAGCGTAAAGGCCGCAACTGAGACGAAAGATGGTCTAGGGGAGATAGCCCCTGGACCATTAGTCAAATCGCCTCAATCGCCGACGACGGTAAAGTCTTTCAGTTCTCCCTTGAAGGTGCGTGTCGGATAGATTTGGCTAACGCGCACACACTCGCATCGGACACATACCCGCCTGCCGAGGCGTTTTTCTTTCCCCGACAATATCTTTTGCTCTGTTCTGGTTGGTAAGGGACGCGGCGCGTCTTCGTGCTACCTCTACTCTGCATAGGCCAAACTCTGCATGGGCAGGGTCTTGTAAGGACTCCCGAAAACATATCCTGTCCATTGAAACGTTAAGTGGTCGTAATTACAACGGCTTGTGGTGTCGTTAAACTGTCACTGGTCTGCCATAGCGTGTTCACATCCGCTCGCTACACTGCGTGCTGGTGAGAGCACAACCAATGACTTCAGTAGTACCTAGAGTTCATTCGCGGCTGACGACATTCGTCGTCGGGCTGCTTGTATTTCTTCCTTTTTTTCAACTTCACAGCCAGGACCTTCGCGCCTCGCTGACCGGTTTGGTTGCCGATTCGACGGGCGCGGTGATTCCGAACGCAACCGTCACGGCTACAAACATCGACACCCAAGTAGCCAGCACCACGCAGACCAATGCGGCTGGCAGCTATGTGCTGCTTTTCCTGATCCCGGGACAATACCGGGTACAGGTAGAAGCAGACGGTTTTAAAAAGCTGGTGCGGGAAAGCGTGGTGCTTTCCACGTCGGAACGCGGCACCCTGGATATCGCCCTTGAGGTGGGACAGGTGACCGAGACGATCAGCGTGAGCGATGCGGCGCCGTTGCTGGAAACCGCCACCGCGTCTCGCATCAATGCCGTGACCGGACAGCAGGTGACGGATCTGCCGAGCCAGGGCCGCAGTATTTTCAACCAACTGCTGGCTCTGCCGGGCGTGCAGAAACAAGATCGCCGTTGGGGCGCCTTTTCCAACTATGGGCTGGTGAACTCCACACGTATTTCCATCAACGGCGGCATTGCCCGCGACAACGAAGCACTGATGGATGGCGTGGTGAACACGCAGCCAGATCGCTCGGTTACGTTTCAGCCGCCACTGGAGGCTGTGTCTGAGGTGAGCGCGCAGACCAGCAACTTCGATGCGAGCTACGGGCGTTTGGGCGGCGGTGTGACGGCCGTGACCACGAAGAACGGCACGAATGCGTTGCATGGCTCGGCCTTTGCCTATCACACAAATTCGGCATTCGCGGCGAATAGCTGGCAGCAGAATTTCATCGGACAACCCAAGCCAAGCGCGAAGATGAACCAATTTGGCTTTGAAGTGGATGGGCCAGTATTCATTCCGAAGTTTCTGGATGGCCGCAACAAGCTGTTCTTCATGTTTTCGTATGAAGCGCGCCGTGTGAATGACGCCGGTGGTGAGACCACGGTATTGCCGGACTCCGCGTTGCGGGGTGGCGACTTTGCCTCGGTGTCCCGTGTGATTTATGATCCGCTGACGACAACCCCGGCTGGCGTGCGTACACCATTTGCGGGCAATCGGATTCCCACGAGCCGCATCAATGCCGTGAGCTCGAATCTAGTAAGCTTACTGCCCCTACCAAACATTTCCGGACAGGCCTATGGTCTGCCGAACTACATCAGTTCGGTCGGCAGCACCGGCAGCTACAACCAGTTCTATGGCCGCATCGACTATCGCATTAACGACAAGAACTCCGTGTATGTGACCGGAGGCCATATGCCCTATGCCGAGACGGATGGGGTGTTGTACGCAGATAGTCCGGCGGACCCGAGTACGGAGAACCCGCTGGGCCGTTACTTTGACCGCTATGTGGCGGACTGGACGCACACGCTGGATGCGTTGACGGTGTTCAATCTACGCGCCGGCTATGTGCGCTATGGAGAACGTTCGGGGAATCCGCATGCGGTGGGCTTCGACCAACGCTCATTGGGGATAGACCCGGCGCTGATTTCTCAGCAACGTGTTGCGATGTTCCCGCGCGTGGAAATTGGTGGATTCTACACCACCATTGGCAGCCCAAATCCGCTGAACCGCGCGGTGCGTGATACCCAGTCCTATCAGGCGAACCTGCACCGAGCGCAGGGTCGGCATCAGATCAAGGTCGGCACTGAGTTCCGCATCTATAATGCAAACCAATGGACCTCCGGCTACAGCGGTGGGCGCTATCTGTTTGACCGCGGATTCACGCAGGCGAATCCGATAGTGAGCGATGCTGCTTCCGGTGAGGAGTTCGCATCTTTCCTGCTGGGTTATCCCGTAGGTGGGCAGATGGATTTGGCGATTGACCCTTCCTACCAGAGCCGTTATTACACGACCTTTGTGCAAGACGACATTCGTCTGAGCAACCGACTGACGGTGAACTTGGGTTTCCGCTGGGATTACGAAACGCCGACGCGGGAGAGGTACAACCGGATGGTTCGTGGTTTTGCCTTTGACGAGGCGAGTCCGTTGGCATCGGCGGTTCCTGGCTTGAAGGGCGGCCTGTTGTATGCGGGCAATGATGGGAATTCCCGATTTGCTTTTAACCCGGACCGCAACAACTTCCAGCCCCGCATCGGTGCGGCTTGGCAGGTTAACAAGAACCTTGTGCTGCGCGGAGGCTATGGCCTTTACTACATGGCTACGTTTGGCGGTCAAGCCTCTACTGGCTTTAGCGCCACTACGCCGTTGGTGTCGTCCGCGGACGCGGGCCTGACCCCGCGCGTGAATATGACAAACGCCTTCCCGGGCCAACTGATCCAACCGATTGGAAGCAGCCAGGGTCTGGCCACGAACCTGGGACAGAGTGTGGATTTCTCTTACCTGGAGCGGGGCACGCCCTACTCCCATCAATACTCGTTCGGGTTCCAACAACTGCTGCCCTGGGGCATGGTGGCGGAAGCGACCTATAGCGCCAATCTTTCCCGTCGTTACCCAGTGGACCTGAATCTGAACGCCATTCCCAAGAATGAACTGGGAAACCCCAATAGCTACTACACGGAACGCGTTACGAACCCCTTCCGGGGTCTGTTGCCACTGAACTCCGCAAAGAACGGGGCTACGATTCCTCGCCAGGATTTGTTGATGCCGTTCCCACAGTTCACGAGCGTGACGATGCGCAACATTCCGCTGGGTAAGAACGATTACCACGGTCTGCAGACGCGTCTGGCCATGCGCTACCGCAATGGCATGACCTTGAACTTCGGCTATGTATGGTCGAAGACGCTGGAAGAGCGGTCGTTCCTGAACCCGCAGGACTTCAACCTACAGGATATTGATTCCTCGAAGCTCGAACGACGTTTGGCGGAGTTCGACGCGCCCCATCGCTTCACCGCTATGTGGACCTACATGCTTCCTTTCGGCAAAGGGCATCGCCTTGGGTCCAATGTGAACGGGTTGGTGGACAAGATCATCTCCGGTTGGCAGGTGAATGCAACGGGGATTCTACAGTCTGGCTTCGTTGCCAATTTCCCCAATGCGATGAATCTGGAAGCGCGCAGCGCAAAGCTGAGTGGCGATCAGCGTGACCTGTATCACCTGTTTGATACCAGCTTGTTTCCGACTGCGGCTCCGAACCTGAACTATACGTATCGGACCTGGCCGACGCGTTTCCCGGATGTGCGGACGAACCCGTTGCGCAACCTGGATGCCAGCATTTCGAAAAAGACCCGACTGACAGAAGGGTTAACCTTTGAATTCCGTGCGGAAGCGTACAACGTGACGAATACGCCGTGGTTCAACGTGCAGCATTCGCGAGGCGCCGATGTCGCGGCGCGCAATTCCGGCTTTGGGTGGTTTGCGCTTTCCTCGGAGACCAACCGCACGATGACGTTGATCGGAAAATTTATCTGGTAGTTTGCCAATACCAGTAGACAGGTTACCCCCTCGGTGTGTGGAGGGGGACGATGGGCCAACGCAGCGCAGTTGCTGCGTTGGCCCACTTTTTATTGCCGCGGATCGTTCACATCGAGACTGTCTGGATGGGATCTAGAATGGGGGCGCCTCAATGGATGCGGCTCCATCGACCATGGCTGTGGCGAAGCGCAGGGCTACGGCCTTGCCGTCGTCGCCCACTTCACCGATGGGGCCAACGCAAGAGGGGCAACCTGCTTCACAGGGGCATTGCTCCACCAGATCACGGGCGTTCTGCAGCAACTGCGTGCTGACGCGGAACAAGGGTTCGCTGAGGCCGATGCCGCTGGGATAGGCATCATAGAGATAAAGATTGGGTTCGATGCGCATGCCTGCCGTGAGCGGTTCGTCAGAGAAAGCGAGGCCCAGGTCGCGGGAATCGCACATCAACAGAAACGCAGCTACCGTACGCAGGACGTTGCCGAGGCCGGAAAGGCCGTTCTGCTTCTGGATGGGCGTAAGATCCGGGAACTGCGCCAGAAACTCTTCGGTGAAATGCAGCCACCAGGAGGTGGTCTGGATTTCCTGTTCCGGCATGGAGAGGTGGCCAGCGCCGATGTTCTCCATCGTGTAGAACTTAATCTTTTTGAAGCCGACGACTTGGCGGTTCACACGCACCTCGCCGTGTTTCACGGTGGCCAGTTGCTGAGGCTTCGCGTCAAACTCTTCGATGGAACGCACCTGCGTGTAGTCGATGGCATCAGTGAAGTAATCGCATTCCACAGCGCGCACGTAGGCTTTGCGCCCGTCGTAGTCAAAGCGTTCCACCTGGTATTGGCGTGCTTCGTGGAGGTAGATGGCTTTTTCGTGCAGGGTGACGAGGCCAGAAGGGAAATCGACTTCGGCGATGACCTTAGCTTCCCGGGTAATGTCGATGACGATGAAGTTATCGCTGGTGATGGCGCGCAGGCTGACGGCGTCGGCGGGGTAGGTGTCGGAGATCCAATGCCAGGATCCGCCGGATTGGTGGATGAAGCCAAACTCGGCGAGGAACTGACATAGCTCCATGGCGTCTTGCGTGCCGAAGCGTTCCCCCGGGCGTACGGGTAATTCAAAGACCGCGCATTTCAGGTGGCTGAGCAGGATCTCCAGATTGTCCGCATTGATGGCGGCTCGTTCCGGGGATTGTTCGAAGAAGTACTCGGGATGCTCGACGATGAACTGGTCCATGGGCGCGCTGGATGCGACCATGACGGCGAGCGAGGAAGTGTGTCGGCGGCCCGCGCGTCCGGCACGTTGCCAAGTGGACGCGATGGTGCCGGGGTAACCGGCCATGACGACAGCGTCGAGAGAGCCGATGTCGATACCGAGTTCGAGGGCGTTGGTTGCCACCACGGCGCGGATGTCGCCATCACGCAGGGATTTCTCAATGGCGCGGCGCTCTTTGGGTAGATAGCCGCCGCGGTAGCCGCGCACGGCATCTTCGGGAAGGCCGTTGCGTTGGTGGCCATCCTTCAAATATTTGGTGAGGACTTCCGTGGCCAGCCGACTGTTGGCAAAGACGAGCGTCTGTAGATTGCGATTGATGAGGTCCAGCGCAAGGCGACGGCTTTCGGCAAGATAACCGCGCCGGATGCCTAACTGCTCATTGACCACGGGCGGGTTGTAGAAGACGAAGTATTTCTCTCCGCGTGGGGAGCCGTTCTGATCGATGAGGGCAAAGTCCTGACTGGTTAGGGCTGTGGCCAATTCTTCCGGATTTGCAATGGTCGCGGAGCAGCAGATGAACTGCGGCTTGGAGCCGTAGAAGGCGCAAATACGTTCAAGACGACGCAGCACGTTGGCTAGGTGGCTGCCGTAGATGCCCCGATAGGTATGCAACTCATCAATGACGATGTAGCGCAGGTTTTCGAAGAGCTTGGCCCAACGAGTATGGTGCGGCAGAATGCCCGTGTGGAGCATGTCCGGGTTGGTCAGCACCACGTTGGCGCGTTCGCGGATGGCGCGCCGGGCATCCTGCGGGGTGTCGCCATCGTAGGTGAAGACTTTCAGATTGCTGCCGCAGGCTTCCACCAGACCGTGCAACTCGTGAAGTTGATCTTCGGCAAGGGCTTTGGTCGGGAAGAGGTAGAGGGCCCGAGCCCCAGGGTCAGCCAGCAATGATTCCAGCACCGGCAGGTTGTAGCAGAGCGTTTTACCGCTGGCCGTGGGCGTAACCACCACGATGTGGCGTCCCTGGCGAATCTGCTCGTAAGCGGCATGCTGATGCGAGTAGAGTTGCGTGATTCCCTGTTGTTGCAGGGCTCGCACTGCTTCTGGCGGCAGAGAGGCAGGGAGTTCGGCGTAACTGCCGTCAAAGGCTTCCTGCTTGTGCACCGCACGGATGGAGGGGTCGCCGCTATCGTGCATAGCGGTAAAGCGGGTGATGGCCTTATCGAGGGCTTCCTGCTTTTTTGGGGTGTCGAGAGTGGGGTCGCCGAAGCCGGGAAGGCCGAGTGGCAGATTCATGACTTCGCCTTTTCTTTGCTAGCTTAGCGAAGATCTGCTGGCTTCTCAACCAGCGAAGCTGTACCTCGATTGCCGACTACTAGGTTTCGGTGGCGATCAAACGAAGCGCTTCTTCTGGAGTGGCGGCGCCGTGCAGCATCGCCATCAATGCGTTCACCAAGCCTGCGGGATGCTCGGCCTGCAAAATGTTGCGGCCGAAGACGAGACCCTGGGCTCCGGCGGCAATTTGTGCGTGGGTGCGTTCGAGCAGCGCTTCGAGGCCGACGGTGGCTCCACCACGCACCAGCACGGGTTTGCCGGATGCGGCTTCGACGATGCGGGGGAAGTCGGCGGCATCGGCGCAGGGGTCGGATTTCAGGAGGTCTGCGCCCATCTCTACGGCCTGACGGCATAGAGCCGCAATGGCTTTGGGGTCATCGGAGGATTCCCAGCGCGAGCCATCCGCCGATAGACGCAGCACAAGGGGTTCCACCATCAACGGCAGGCCATAGATGGAAGCTTCCGCGCGCAGCTTAGCCAGATTCCGCAGGCAGGTTGCGTGCAAGGCGCTATTGCCAGGGGCGGCGATCAGATTCACGACGATAGCGGCGGCATCCAACTGCACGGCGCGCAGGGCCGCGCCTTCCAGCAACTCATCGAAGAGGTCTTGCTCGCGTGGCCGTGTGTAGATGTTGGTGGTGTCGGCCCGCATCACAAACGTAGGCTTGGAAGGACCAGGAATCGCTTGCAGAAGGTGAGCCTGACCGGGAGTCAATTGGATGGCGTCCGGCGCTGACTCAGCGAGTTTGCGCACCGCTGCCGGAGCATCTTCGATGCCCTGCAGAAAACTGGCTTCATGGAACATGCCATGGTCCAGCGCGACGACCAAGCAACGGCCATCAGCGGCAAACATACGGTTGAGGCGAGGTGTGATGTCCATACGACTTCCCTGTTCTTTCTGGCCTTTCGGCGACGATCCCCGGTTGACCTGCTTAGCGGGCGGCGGGATAGACGCTGCGGATGGCTGTCAGAATAGTGCGGGTGGCCGCAGACTTGTTCAGCGTGTAGAAGTGGATGCCGTGCGCCCCTTTAGCCAGCAGATCCAGACACTGCGCCGTGGCATGGGCCACACCCAGTGACAACACCGCTTCGGGACTATCGCGCAGTTGGTTGAGCTCGGTGAGTAGGGGCTCTGGAATGGAGGCTCCGCACATCTTGGTGAAGCGCTGTACCTGATCGACATTTGTGATGGGCATCAGGCCCGGGACGATGGGCACTCCGATGCCAGCCTGCCGCGCACGGGTTACGAAGTCGAAATATTTCTGGTTGTCGAAGAAGAGCTGGGTCACCAGGAACTCAGCGCCAGCATCCACTTTCTTGCGCAGGTTCTGGATATCTGCATCCAGCGAGACGGCTTCGGTGTGGCCTTCGGGATAACAGGCTCCGCCGATGCAGAGCCCCCAGTTCCCTCTCAGAAAGTCGGCCAGCTCATTGGCATAGCGGAAGCCGCCATCCACAGCCTGAAACTCGGTTTGACCCTTGGGTGGGTCCCCACGCAGAGCCAGTACATTCTCAATGCCGCCTTCGGCCAGACGGTCCACGACGGAACGAATCTGGTCACGGTCAGACCCGACGCAGGTCAGATGCGCCATGGTCTCAATGCCAAACTGGCTTTTGATGCGGCGGACAAGATCGATGGTGAGATCTCGGGTGCTACCGCCCGCACCGTAGGTGACCGAAATATAGGCGGGCTTCAGGTCACTGAGAGATTCAATGGTCTGCAGCAGGTGCGCGCTGCCTTCTTCCGTCTTTGGAGGAAAGAACTCGAAGGAGAATGAGGGGCGGCCTGTGGCCAGCAGTTCACGAATTCGCATGATGGGCTAGTGAGTGTTTCCGCGCTTCCGCAAAATCAGGGCGGCATACGCATAGGCACTGGCGCAGCCCAAAGGCTACGGCCAGTAAACCCATTTTCCCAGCACGATCACATAAACCGCTAGTAGACCATTTGTAACAGCGTGCGCCAGGATGGTATCCGCCAGAGATCGGGTGCGGACCAGCCACGCATTGTAGGCGATTCCGGCCAGCAATCCGACATCCCAGTATGCCCCATGCTCCACCGCAAACAGAATGGCGGTGATCCAAAAGGCTTCGCGCGCATAGGTTCCCATGGGCACGGAAAGAAAGTCTGACTTGATGAGGATACGCATCACGAAGCCGCGCCAGAAGAGTTCCTCGATCACCGGAACCAGCAGCACAGAGACCAGGATGCGCAGCAGCATGTAGACCGGCGTGCGGTTGGCCTCAATGGTGCCAACGGGGTCGTACGCGCCGGTGATGGAGTTCGAAAGCAGCCAGTGATGGCGATACTCCGGGAAGAGCAGATCTGGCCCCACCCAAAGAGCAAACACCACAATCCCCACCAAAATGGAGGCGACCGGTTGCACGGGCCGCGCGGAAAACATCTTGCGCGAGCAGAACAAGACGATGGGCGTTACCACCAGCAGACGCAGGATGTGATTCCATTCCGCGCTGATGGGCAGGTAAGGACCCGCGCTCATGATGAGGATGTAAAGAGCAAAGGGGGCAACCCAGGGGAACCAGGGGTGCCAATTGCAAGGGAAGAGGCCGGAAGGGGGCGGTGGAGAGTTGAGGCCCCCAGGGGTGGGGGCCTCGTTTGCGTTTAGAGAATTGCTCATGCGATTAGCGGATCGGCGTCGAAGTCGGTGTCGTTCGCTAGTGAACTGACGTCGGAATGCCTAGAGCTTGGACAGCAGCTTGCGGATTTCCGCGGCGTCCTGCTCTGACGGCTTGCTGCGCAGGGCATGATTCAATTCCTGCTTGGCTTGTTCCGTATCTCCGCTCTGCGCCAGAGCCACACCCAGGTGATAGCGATAGGTGGGGTTTTCCGGAGCATTCTTGACCAGATTGCGGAAGATGACCAGAGCATTGTCGTTCAGCTTTTTCTTTACATAGATCCAACCGAGGGTGTCGTCGATTTCCGGGTTGGCGGGCTGCTTACGCTTTGCGGTTTCCGCGTAGCGCAGAGCCAAGTCCAGATCGCCGTTGGTTTCCGCATGCATGTAAGCCAGGTTGTTCAGCGCAACCACGTTTTCCGGATCAAGCCGGATGGCGCGTTCGTAGGCGTCCGTGGCTTCGCGGTTGCGGCCCATTGCGGCAAGAACCATGGCGGTTTCCATTAACGGCACGATGTTCTTCTGGTCGAGTTCGCTCGCGCGCTGCAAGTAGGTAACAGCGGATTGCAGGTCTCCCTTGCGGCGATACACCTCGCCCATGCGCAGGTTCAAATCCGCAGATTGCGGCACCGTCTTGGCCAGTTCCTGATAGTTAGCAAGGGCTCCATCGTAGTCGCCCTTGCGGACCAGCAAATTGCCGATGCCGTTGCGCAGCAACACAGGGTTCTGTGCGCTGGGCAACTGATCTTCCATGAACTTAATGGCCTGATCGAGACGTCCCGTACGTGCGTAAACTTCGGCCATGCCAGAGATGCCGCGGAAGTCTTTCGGGTTGAGCTCCAACGTTTTCTTGAAGTGCTGCTCCGCTACCGGAACCTGATTCTTGGCAAGCGCGATGCGCCCCAGTTCAAACTGGAACTCCAGCAGGTTCGGGTATACGGCGGTGGCGCGGGTCAGCAGTTCCTTTGCCTTATCCAAATCTTTTGTGCCGATTTGCGACAAGGCTTTCACCATGATGGCGTCCGGATTGGGACGGCGAGCGGTAAGTTGCAGCACCTTATCGGCGCTGGAGACTGCCGAACCGTACTCTCGCTTCAGCAGATAGAGTTTGGCAAGGGCCAAGTGTGCCGGCGCATAGTTCGCGCGTCGCTGCACCGCTTGCGTGAACTCGTTCATGCCCTTGTCGATATCGCCGGATGCGACGTAGGCGCGGCCCAGGTCGTAGCGCATCACGACATTGTTGGGCTGTGCGTTGACGGCCTTGGTCAAGTCATCGATCGCGGTCTTGGTGGCCCCGGCGTCCTGCGAATCCAGGCTGATCTGCCCTTTCAGGGCAAGCGCCACAGGATTGTCAGAGCTGTTGGCCAGCGTTTTATCTACAAGAGCCTCAGCGCCCTTGCGATCGCCCTTCTTGAGCATGGCTTCGGCGATGTAGTTGTCGTAGGTCGCCTTCTTTTCGGCGTCTTTTTCGGCGCCTTCCTTGGCGAACTCGATCACACGATCCCATTCAGAGAACTGGAAGAGGTGACGGATGACAGCCTCGCGGCCATCCTTGTAGAGTTCCGTATTGCTTGCAACTTCCTTGATGAGCGCGTCGCGTTCCGCCTTTTTGCCGAAAATCAGATAGTGCTGCGCGAGCTTAAGGGCATTGGCGACGTTGCCGGGCAATGCTTTATTGCGATCTTCCAAAACGCGTGCGGCGTTTTCCTGCTTCTGTTCCATCATGTAGAGCAGATAGAGGGCGTCATAGGCGGCCGCGTATTTGGGATCTTTCTCGATGATCTGCCTGGCGATGCGCTCGGCTTCTTCGTTCTGGCGTTCGCGCATCTTGATGCCCATGATGGCGAGCCACAGCCCGTTGTCATTCGGCTTCTTTTCGAGCGCCTTGCGGAATAGCGCTTCGGATTCCGCAGCGTTGCCTTCGGTGAGCTTCAGAAATCCATCCAGGCGGATGCCTTCGAAGCTGCCCGGGTCCATCTGATAGAACTGATCACGGAGCTTGGTGACTTCGGAAGTGAGGAACTCACGGTCTTTGCCAGCCGGGTTGGTGGTGAAATACCAAACATAGATTTCGGCCAACTCCGACATGGTGGCGACGCGGGTTTCTTTGCTGATGCGCTCATCTTCCAATGCGCGGCGGAAGCTATCCACGGCCTGCATGATGTCTTGCGCGCGCATGGAGCCCTGGAAACCCTGCTTCTTGTGCAGCACACCGAGCCGGTAGTATGCCTCGCCGTACTTCAAATCTTTCTTGAGAGCATTGCGGAACATGATGGAAGCTTCTTTCAGCTTTCCTTGTTCCATGTACTGATTCCCGCGCTCCACAAAGCGCAACTTTGCCGCTTCCGGATCCAGATTGCAGCCAAACGTGAAAAGAAGAAGCGGCAGAATCAGCAGGGCTCCTGCTAGAGGCCTGGCGACATAGCGATTCATTCCGCGCAAAGACAAAAGGCTCATGCTCTTGATTATCCTATTGATCCCCGAATTCCGTGCCCCTGAACTCCTGCACGGTCGTCCCATTTCAGGGTACCTTTAGTTCCATTACTGCTGAAAGTACCCAAGCAACTGCCCGGTCTGCCCCAAAAGCTCCAACGCGGCCAGTTCCGCCTGGGCTCGGCTCCGGTAAAACTCCACCCATTTCCGTGCTTCTTCGGCGCGGGCCACTTCCAGTTCGTCTAAGGTAGCACGGCCTTCGGCGCTACGCGCCAGCAGCACGGAAACGCGCTCGCGGGCTACATCGAGTTCCAGACTGGTGAGTTCATGATAGGCCTTGGCATCTTCCATGTCGCGGAACTGCTTGCTGGTATCCAGCACCACACGGCGCCTCAAGTCGAAATCCTGACGCCGCAACCGTTCTTCTTCCACATTGGCTTGTTCGGCGGCTGCCCGAGGGGCTTTGCCTGTAAAGATCGGCAATTCAAAGCTGGCGCCGACCTGACCATTGTGCCGCTCGAAGTGATTGTAAAAGCGGTCATAGTTGTTGAACTTCGAAAACATGGAGTATTGCGAGATCAGACGGACAACCGGCCAGTGGGAAGACTTTGCAGCCCGCATTTGATAGCGGTTGGCTCGCATTTGTAGTTCGTTGCGTTCAATCGAAGGGTGTTTGCCGAGGGCAATGCCCGTGGCCTGCTCCAGATTGGCGGGGACATCCACCGGCAAACGATTCTCGCTGGCGGTAATCACACGTGCGCCGGCTTCCATGCCCAGCACGAAACCAAGGGACTCCTGCGTATTTTGCAGGCTGGTCGTGGTCTGTCGAGCGCGATGGCGTGCGCGTGCGAGTTCCGCGCTGGTCTGTTTTAGGTCGAGCGCCAACATGCGTCCCTCGCCCACCTGTGCCTTGCGGATTTCGGCCAAACGTTCGAGTGACTGCAATTCCTGGTCCGCCAGTTGTTGCGATTTCTGCAGATTTTCGGCTTCCAGGTAGAGTCGCGCGACCTCCATGGCCACGGTGCGTCGCTGCTCC
>Ga0182745_1000619_pt1 | contig 37928 bp, 29 predicted proteins | sample eDN3rd30CKraftBY_FD_128523 | JGI IMG/M metagenome (GOLD analysis project Ga0182745, IMG submission 128523) | Enriched backyard soil microbial communities from Emeryville, California, USA - eDNA 3rd pass 30_C Kraft BY (version 2) (version 2) | ecosystem: Environmental > Terrestrial > Soil >...
ATCTTGGTGACGACATAGTCGATCGTCGGCTCGAACGACGCCGGGGTGACGCCGGTGATGTCGTTCATGATCTCGTCGAGCGTGTAGCCGACCGCGAGCTTCGCCGCGACCTTGGCGATCGGGAAGCCCGTCGCCTTCGACGCGAGCGCGCTACTGCGCGACACGCGCGGGTTCATCTCGATCACGATCAGGCGGCCGTCCTTCGGATTGACCGCGAACTGCACGTTCGAACCGCCTGTTTCGACACCGATTTCACGCAGCACCGCGATGCTCGCGTTGCGCATGATCTGATATTCCTTGTCGGTCAGCGTCAGCGCGGGGGCGACGGTGATGCTGTCGCCGGTATGCACCCCCATCGGATCGACATTCTCGATCGAACAGATGATGATGCAATTGTCCTTGCGGTCGCGCACCACCTCCATCTCATATTCTTTCCAGCCGAGGAGCGATTCCTCGATCAGGACTTCGGTGGTCGGCGAGGCAATCAGGCCGCCGCGGACGATATGCTCGAACTCCTCGCGGTTATACGCGATGCCGCCGCCGGTGCCGCCCAAGGTGAACGACGGGCGGATGATCGAGGGCAGCCCGGTGCGTTCGAGCACCGCGAACGCCTCGTCGAGCGTATGCGCGACGCCGCTGCGTGCGCTCTCCAGCCCGATCTTGTCCATCGCGTCGCGGAACTTCTGCCGGTCCTCGGCCTTGTCGATCGCCTCGGCATCGGCGCCGATCATCTCGACGCCATATTTGGCGAGCGTTCCGTCCTGCGCGAGCGCGAGCGCGGTGTTGAGCGCGGTCTGCCCGCCCATCGTCGGCAGCACCGCATCGGGGCGCTCCTTCTCGATGATCTTCGCGACGATCTCGGGCGTGATCGGCTCGACATAGGTCGCGTCGGCGAGGTCCGGATCGGTCATGATCGTCGCCGGGTTGGAGTTGACGAGGACGATGCGATAGCCCTCCTCCTTCAGCGCCTTGATCGCCTGCGTCCCCGAATAGTCGAACTCGCACGCCTGACCGATAACGATCGGGCCGGCGCCGATGACGAGGATGGATTGGATGTCGGTTCTTTTGGGCATTATTCTTTTTCCGTCTGTGCCACGCAGCCCCAACCGTCACACTCGACGCCGAAACTGTCCTCAATTTGCAAATAAGTCATCGTCAGATCGCGCATCGACTCTTCGTCCGCTGCCTGCGTCCTGACCAGAAAGAGCCAAGGCTCACCTTTTTCATCGGCCTCGATAAATTCCTGAACATCAAACCCAAAGTTCTCACAGGAACTTTGCAGCCGCTTCAGCGCATCGAGCGACCCGCGAAATGAGACGTCAATCTCCCTCGGAATTTCCGGGTTATCGCCATTGCCGCGCAGATTACGAATGACGTCCAGATCAGCAGCCCAAACCTCATTCCAGCGTTCCGAAGGAATTGGGTTTGATGTCACTTCAGCCCGCCCACGAACTTCTCGAACAGATAGAAGCTGTCCTGCGGACCCGGGCTCGCCTCGGGGTGATATTGCACGCTGAATGCCTTCTTCCCCGTGATCGCGATGCCGCAGTTCGATCCGTCGAACAGGCTCTTGTGCGTCTCGACCACGCCGGCGGGCAGCGTCGATGCGTCGACCGCGAAGCCGTGATTCATGCTGGTGATCTCGACCACGCCATCTTCGGCGCGTTGCACCGGGTGGTTCGCGCCGCGATGGCCCTGGTGCATCTTGATCGTCTTCGCGCCGACCGCGATGCCGAGCATCTGATGGCCGAGGCAGATGCCGAACAGCGGAATATCGCGGTCGAGCAACCCCTTGATCACCGGCACCGCATAGTCGCCCGTCGCCGCGGGATCGCCGGGGCCGTTCGACAGGAATACACCGTCAGGCTGGTGGCCCAGCACTTCGTCGAGGCTCGCGGTCGCGGGGACCACGGTGACGCGCGCGCCGGCCTTCACGAGGTTGCGGAAGATATTGTCCTTCGCGCCATAGTCGATCGCGACGACATGCGGGCGCTCGCCCCCGTCCTCGGTCGCATAGCCATGCCCCAGCGTCCACGCGCCACCGGTCCAGTCGCCAGTGTCGGTGCGGCTGACGTCCTTCGCGAGGTCCATGCCCTCGAGCCCCGCCCAGCCCCGCGCCATGGCGAGCAGTTCGTCGATATCGAACTTGCCGTCGGGGCTGTGCGCGATAACCCCGTTCGGCGCGCCCGCGTCGCGGATGCGGCGCGTCAGCGCGCGCGTGTCGATCCCTGCGAGCCCGATCACGCCCTGCTCGACCATCCATTCGGGCAGCGTCTGGACGCTGCGGAAGTTGCTGGGCTGGGTCGGCAGCTCGCGCGTGATGCAGCCGAGCGCGCCATGGACGCCGCGCTCCATATCCTCGGGGTTCGCGCCGACATTGCCGATGTGGGGAAAGGTGAAGGTGATGATCTGCCCGGCATAGCTCGGGTCGGTCAGGATTTCCTGATAGCCGGTCATCGAGGTGTTGAAGCAGATCTCGCCAACCCCCGCGCCCGCCGCGCCATAGCCGATACCCCACAGGATCGTTCCATCGGCGAGAACGAGAACGCCCGTCGCCCCGGAAGGCTGGGTTTTGGACGCGACGGATGGGTTGGCTGGTGCCATTTAAACTGCTCCGGACGGAAGGCTAAACGGCCGACCAAGTAGGCGGCAAAAAAGTGATTCACAAGCTATCGGATTTGGAATCTTCCCGCTAAGAGTGCTTCTTTCCCACATTGCAGCGCAAAGAGGACACGCATGATTCGCGATGACATCAAGGCTGCGCAGGTTGCCGCGATGAAGGCGGGCGACAAGGCGCGTTTGGGCACGATCCGGCTGATGCTGGCCAAGATCAAGGACCGCGACATCGAACTTCGCACCGGCACCGCGCCAGCCGACGACGATGTGCTCGTCACCGACGTGCTCCAGAAAATGGTCAAGCAGCGCCGCGAATCGATCGCCATGTTCGAACAGGGCGGCCGCCAGGAGCTCGCGGACGTCGAGGCGGCCGAGGTCGCGGTGATCGAGGATTTCCTGCCCGCGCAGCTTTCGGAAGCCGATGCGACCGCCGCGATCAAGGCGATCGTTGCCGAACTCGGCGCGGCGAGCCTCAAGGATATGGGCCGCGTGATGGCGGCGGTGAAGGAACGCCACGGGTCCGAGCTCGACATGAGCAAGGCGTCGGGGTGGGTGAAGGCGGCGCTCTCCTGAGACACGCCCTCCCCTAGCCCCTCCCGCAAGCGGGAGGGGGACAGACGGCCGCAAGTATATTCTCCCCTCCCGCTTGCGGGAGGGGTCGGGGGAGGGCCTGTTGGACAAGGGCTACAAACGACCGACCGCGAGATCGCGCGAGCTCCGACTGCACGCCACCGATGCGGAGCGAAGACTTTGGCAGCAAATCGGCGCCCGAAAACTTGCAGGCGTATGTTTCAATCGCCAGTTCCCCATCGGACCCTTCATCTGCAATTTCGTCTCGCGAACAGCCAGGCTCGTCATCGAAGTCGATGGCGGGCAGCACGCGGTTGATGTAGCGAAGGACGAAGCGCGCACGGCCTATCTGGAAGCACGGGGTTATCGGGTGATCCGGTTCTGGAACAATAATGTGTTGGAACGGATCGAGGGTGTCGTGAGCGAGATCGAACGCGTTCTTGCGGTCATGCCCTCCCCTAACCCCTCCCGCAAGCGGGAGGGGAACTGATGGCCCTCACCCCGCAATGGCTGGACGAACTGCGCGCGCGCGTCACCCTCTCGACCCTCATCGGGCGGACGGTGAAGATCACCCGCGCCGGCCGCGAGTACAAGGCCTGCTGCCCTTTTCATAACGAGAAGACGCCCAGCTTCACGATCAACGACGAAAAGGGCTTCTACCACTGCTTCGGCTGCGGCGCGCATGGCGATGCGATCCGCTGGATGACCGACCAGCGCGGCCTCTCCTTCATGGACGCGGTCAAGGAACTCGCCGGGGAGGCCGGGATGGAGGTCCCCGCTCCCGATCCGCGCGCGGCGAAAAGGGCCGAGGAGCAGGCGAGCCTGCGCGACGTGACGCAGGCGGCGGCCGACTGGTTCACCCAGCAGCTGGGCAGCAGCAACGGCGCGCCGGCGCGCGATTATCTTGCGAAGCGCGGCATTTCGGACGCCACCCGCGCCGCCTTCGGCTTCGGCCTCGCGCCCGACAGCCGCAGCGCATTGAAGGAGGCGCTCAAGAAATATCCGACCGCGATGCTCGTCGAATCGGGCATGCTGATTTCGGTCGACGACAAGGAGCCCTACGACCGCTTCCGCGGGCGGCTGATGATTCCGATCCGCGACGCGCGCGGGCGCGTGATCGCGTTCGGGGGACGCATCCTCGGCGACGGCGAACCCAAATATCTGAACTCGCCCGACACGCCGCTGTTCGACAAGGGGCGCACGCTCTACAATCTCGACAAGGCCAGCCCCGCGTCGCGGCAGACGAACCGGATCATCGTCGTCGAGGGCTATATGGACGTGATCGCGCTCGCCGAAGCGGGGGTCGCCGACGCGGTCGCACCGCTCGGCACCGCGCTCACCGAGAACCAGCTTGCCATGTTGTGGCGGATGGTGCCGGTGCCGCTGCTCTGCTTCGACGGCGACGCGGCGGGACAGAAGGCGGCGATGCGCGCCGCGACGCGCGCGCTGCCGCTGCTCCGTCCCGGCTTCAGCCTTGCCTTCGCGACGCTGCCCGCGGGACAGGACCCCGACGACATCGTCCGCGCGCGCGGCGCCGATGGGTTCACCGCGCTGCTGGAAGAGGCCCAGCCGCTCGTTGAGCGCCTCTGGGCGCACGAGGTCGCGGCGGGGCCGCTCGCGACGCCCGAGGAGCGCGCGGCGCTCAAGACGCGGTTGCTCGGCCACGCCGACGCGATCGAGGACGCCGACGTGCGCCACCATTACCGCGAGGCGTTCCGCGAGCGGCTCGACGCGCTGTTCGCGCGGGCCCGGCCCGAACGCGGGCCGCGCGTTCCCTGGGCGCCGATGGCCCAGCGCGGCGGGCGGCGCTTTACACCCGACCCCCGATTGCAACCTCCGGGCGCCGAGACGCGTTCGATCGGGGAAGCCGGGATCGGCGCGCCCTATGTCGCGGCGCTTCTCGGCGGATTGCTGCGCTATCCTGCGGCGCTGCGGCGCCACGAGGAGGCGCTGATGCGGGTCGCGATCGGCAATCCCGCCGACGCCGAACTGCTGGGCGCGATGCTTGACATCGCAAATGCCCAGGAAGGGCTTGATTGCGAGGGGTTGCTTGCCATATTGGAGCCGATGAAAGTGTATAATAGGGCGACGACGCTGCTCAGAGCCGACGGAATGCACTTCTCGTTCAATCGACGGCTGGAAGACGGCGAAGGAGCCGCGGAGGCGCGCGAAACCGCGCTTCGCGACCTGGACGAATATATCGGCGTGCTGGTGACCCAGCCCGAAATCCGTGCCCGGCTGGCCGAGGCGACCGCGGATTTCCAGCGCACGATGGATGATGAAGGATTTGCGCGGCAGCAAAAGCTGTACGCCATGGACAAAGAACTGACCCGCCGCCTGGCCGCGCTGTCCGACAGCAGCCAGGACTGACGACCCCTTATTTGCCCGCAGGCAGGATGGATAGATGGCCACCAAGAACACCGCCGAAACCGACGCGCCGCTGATCGACCTCAACGAAGCCGACGTCAAAAAGCTGATCGCGCGCGGCAAGAAGCGCGGCTACCTCACCTATGACGAACTCAATGCGGCGCTGCCGCAGGACGAGATGTCGTCGGAGCAGATCGAGGACATCATGTCGGCGATCTCCGACATGGGCATCAACATCGTCGAGAGCGACGAGGATGTGCAGGAAGAGGCCGAGCAGGAAGCCGACGACGAGGTCGACGTCAGCGCCGGCACGGGTTCGGTCTCCAACCCCGCGATCGAGAAGAAGAAGGAAACGGTCGATCGCACCGACGATCCCGTTCGCATGTACCTGCGCGAGATGGGCGCGGTCGAGCTGCTGAGCCGCGAGGGCGAGATCGCGATCGCCAAGCGCATCGAGGCGGGCCGCGACACGATGATTCTCGGCCTGTGCGAAAGCCCGCTGACCTTCAACGCGATCATCGAATGGTCGAACGCGCTCAACAACGGCGACATGCAGCTTCGCGAGATCGTCGACCTCGAGGCGATGCTGACCAAGGATCCCGCGCCCGAAAGCCTCGAGAACGAGGAAGAGGATAATGGCGAGATCAGCGAGAAGACCGCCGGCGTCTCGTTCAAGGACGAGGATGAGGTCGAGGACGAGCCCGAAGCCGACAGCGACGACGAGGATGGCGACGGATCGGCCAAGAAGCGCGAGAGCTTCGAGGACGACGACGAGGACAATACCCTGAGCCTCGCGGCGATGGAGGAGTTGCTGAAGCCCGACGCGCTCGAGAAGTTCGCCGCGATCACCAAGAGCTTCAAGGCGTTCCAGAAGCTGCAGGAAGCGCGGCTCGAATCGCTGTCGGGCGGCGAGGAATTTCCCGCGGCGTCGGAGAAGAAATATCACAAGCTGCGCGAGGAGCTCACCGCGCAGGTCGAGAGCGTGCAGTTCCACGGCACCAAGATCGAATATCTCGTCGACCAGCTCTACAGCTACAACCGCCGCCTGACCGCGCTGGGCGGTCAGATGCTGCGCCTCGCCGAGCGCCACAAGGTGCCGCGCAAGTCGTTCCTCGACCATTATGTCGGGCGCGAGCTCGAGGAGAATTGGCTCGACCAGGTTTCGGGTATCGACAAGAAATGGGCCGCCTTCGCCGAGAATGAAGCGAGCGCGGTCGACCGCATCCGCGTCGAGATTTCGGAGATCGCGCAGGCGGCGGGCATGAGCCTCGTCGAATTCCGCCGCGTCGTGAACATGGTCCAGAAGGGCGAGCGCGAGGCGCGCATCGCCAAGAAGGAAATGGTCGAGGCGAACCTGCGCCTCGTCATCTCGATCGCCAAGAAATACACGAACCGCGGCCTGCAGTTCCTCGATCTCATCCAGGAAGGCAACATCGGCCTGATGAAGGCGGTCGACAAGTTCGAGTATCGCCGCGGCTACAAGTTCTCGACCTATGCGACCTGGTGGATTCGCCAGGCGATCACCCGCTCGATCGCCGATCAGGCGCGCACGATCCGCATCCCGGTCCACATGATCGAGACGATCAACAAGCTGGTGCGCTGCAGCCGCCAGTTCCTCCACGAAAGCGGCCGCGAGCCGACGCCGGAGGAAATGGCCGAACGCCTGTCGATGCCGCTCGAAAAGGTCCGCAAGGTGATGAAGATCGCCAAGGAGCCGATCAGCCTCGAAACGCCGATCGGCGACGAGGAGGACAGCCACCTCGGCGATTTCATCGAGGACAAGAATGCCGTGATCCCGGTCGACGCCGCGGTGCAGTCGAACCTCAAGGAAACGGTCACCCGCGTCCTCGCCAGCCTCACCCCGCGCGAGGAGCGCGTGCTGCGCATGCGCTTCGGCATCGGGATGAACACCGATCATACGCTCGAGGAAGTCGGCCAGCAGTTCAGCGTGACGCGCGAGCGCATCCGCCAGATCGAGGCGAAGGCGCTCCGCAAGCTGAAGCATCCGTCGCGGTCGCGGAAGATGCGCTCGTTCCTCGATCAGTAAGACGCAGGGGCGGTGGGGCAGGGCAGCCCCTCGCTGCGCCCGCACGATAAGCCGGAGGGTTTCGCGCAAAGACGCGAAGACGCGAAGAAGAGGGTTCGGGCCGCAAGGCCCCATTCTCCTTCGGCGTCGCGTCCTGCACGAGGATCGAAAGGAAGGCCGCTTCGCGGCAGACGCGACATCTTCGTGTCTTTGCGTCTTTGCGCGAAATATTCCAGCCGTCGCTAAGGCCGCCCTTCGCCCATTCATCGAAAATCAAGGGTGGCCGGTCTAACCGGCCACCGCCTTGTCACATGGTGCCGCTAGGAGACTCGCGTTCGCCCCATGTGGCGGCGTCTGCTCTCCCGTTCCCGAGACTTCGGCTATGACAAAACATCTGGACTGATGGCGTAGTTTCCCGCCCGATGGGAAAAATTCCCACCGCGACTTTACCCTGCCCGGGAGAGCCGAGGAAAATCGCGCGGAAAATCAACCGTCAGAGAATTTGGCACGCCCTTTGCGAAGCTGGGGGCACGAGCATGGGGCGACGCCCGCAGCCAAGAGGAAAGACGAAAAAATGGACAGCGAAACCACCAATCTCTTCCGCCGCCGCGATACCTTCTTCGGGATCTGCGAGGCCGTGGGCCAGGACTTCGGCTTCAACCCCCTGTGGCTGCGCCTGGCGTTCGTCGCGCCGCTCTTCTTCTTTCCGGTCCAGACCTTCGCGGCCTATTTCCTGCTCGGCGGCGTCGTGCTCGCCTCGCGGCTGATCCACCCGCGCAAGGCAGTGGAGCCGGCTTCCGCGCGGGTCGAGACCGATAGCCCGGCCGACACGCGCGAGGAACTGGCGCTCGCGGCCTGACCTTAGCCGGGGCGCGGCGGGCCTCCCTCTCCCCGCCTCGCCCGCTCCGGCCTCGCGGTCCCGCCATCCACGGGCCGCGCGACAAGGACCGGCAAGCCTTTCCCGGCTTGCCGGTCCTTTGCATTTTCGTCCCGCTTTCGGACGGGGAACGGCGAACGCTTCACCGCATTCCGCGGCGCTCATAAACGCTACGTTTACGACGTTATCCTATGGCTGGCCGTTGCAATGGAATCGCGGGGGATGGCCTCGCCGCGACAAGCAAGGATGAAGCGTTGAGCCAATCGACCCAGCCCCGCATCCAGACGCGCAGCGTCGCCGAACTGCTCGACTCGCTGGTTGCGAGCGAGGGCACCGGCGCGCATTCCTACGTCAAGTCGGGAGCGCTATCGAGCGGCACGGAGGCGATGCGCAATCTCGCCGACGCGGTGCATTTCCTCTGCCTGCTCCACGGCCGCTATCCGGGCGTGATCGACAGCGCCGCACGCAAGGCGGTCGACCCCGCCTCGCGCCGCTGGATGGACGAGGCCGCGCAGGCCTTCGCCGAAGAGCGCGCCTTCCTCTCGACGATCGCCGCCGCGGCCGGCCCGATGCCGAGCACTCACGGCCAGGACCAGTGCGAGGCCGCGGTCGCCGCACAGCGCCGCGCGCTCGACATGCTCGCCGAATCCGATCGCCACGGCTGCGCGGTCGGCGCCGCGATCGCGCTGACGCTCGACTGGCGGACGATCCGCGTTCTTCTCGATATCAGCGCCCAGCGGCTCGATCTGCCCGCCGTCCGCTGCACCCTGCCCGACCTGCGCGAGACCGCGCGGCTCGCGAGCACGGTGGCCGACACTCCCGCGGTCGAACGCGCGATCGCCTTTGGCGCGCAGCAGCTCATCACCCAGCACGGCGGCCTGTGGGACCTGCTCGCCGCGCGGGCGGAAAGCCGGGGGCACGGCTAGCCTTCTCCCCTCCCGCGAGCGGGAAGGGAGATTCGGTTGCACCCTCTTCCCACCCCCGCTATGCCAATCCCAGTTGACGTTCACGTTAAGGGAAAGGCTGCGCGCCGATGCGTTTCGAGGGAACCAGCGCCTATATCGCGACCGACGACCTGAAGGTCGCGGTCAACGCCGCGACGATGCTGCGCCGTCCGCTGCTCGTGAAGGGCGAGCCCGGCACCGGCAAGACCGTGCTGGCCGAGGAGATCGCCAAGGCCTTCGACGCGCCGCTGATCACCTGGAACATCAAGTCGACGACCAAGGCGCAGCAGGGTCTTTACGAATATGACGCGGTCGCGCGCCTGCGCGACGGCCAGCTCGGCGAGGAACGCGTCCACGACATCCGCAACTATATCAAAAAGGGCAAGCTGTGGGAGGCGTTCACCAGCCCCAAGCTGCCCGTCCTGCTGATCGACGAGATCGACAAGGCCGACATCGAATTCCCGAACGACCTGCTTCAGGAACTCGATCGCATGGCCTTCCACGTCTATGAGACCGACGAGACGATCACCGCGAAGGAACGCCCGATCGTCGTCATCACCTCGAACAACGAGAAGGAACTGCCCGACGCCTTCCTGCGCCGCTGTTTCTTCCACTATATCAAATTCCCCGACCGCGACACGATGGCCGACATCGTCGACGTCCATTTCCCCGGCATCCAGAAGACCCTCGTCAGCCGCGCGATGGACATCTTCTACGACGTGCGCGACGTGCCGGGACTCAAGAAGAAGCCTTCGACGAGCGAACTCATCGACTGGCTGAAGCTGCTCCTCGCCGAGGACATGCCGCTGGAGGTTCTGCAGAACCGCGACGTCGGCAAGGCGATCCCGCCGCTGCACGGCGCGTTGCTCAAGAACGAGCAGGACGTGATGCTGTTCGAAAAGCTCGCCTTCATGGCGCGGCGGCAGGGCAGTTGAACCTTTCGATCCTCCCTGTCGCGCAGCGATGGGGAGGTGGCAGCCCGCCGGGCTGACGGAGGGGCCGAGCGCGCAGCGCTCGCTTGCGCTCGCGGCCCCTCCACCACCGCTTCGCGGCGGTCCCCCTCCCCACGGCTGCGCCGCAGGGAGGATTTTTCGCTAAAGCTGGTACGCGACCTCGACGTCGCCCCAGCGGCGGCCATGGATCACCGCGGGCATATAGACATTGCGCACGGTCACATAGTTGGTGCCGTCGCCTTCCTGGCGATACACCGCCATGAAGAAGGGCGCGTTGCTGCGTTTCGCCGCGGCGTCGGTTTCGTCATAGAGGATGCGGCCGTTGCGGCAGTGCGCGGTGTCGTGCTCGACCTCGCCGGTCGGCGCGCGCGAGCAGTCGGTGATGTGGGTCGGAAGAAAGCCGTTCATGTCGCCCGCTGACGACATGCGCACCTCGGGATGATCGGCGACGATACGATCGAACAGCGGGCGCCAGTTGCGGTCGGCCCAGTCGCACAGGCTGGTGCGGAAGCGTTCGGGGTTCGACCCCGGCACGCGGACATAATCGGTGTCGAACAATTGCTCCATCGTCAGTTCGCCGCGCGCGACCGCCGCCTCGGCAAGCCCGACGAATTCGTCGCGCACCTTCGCCGCCAGCTCGACGACGGCGGAATCGCGCGGGGACACCCCCGCCGAAATCACCGCGTTGAACATGCGGTTCGACACATTCTCCATCGACAGGATCGAATCGCGCGTGCCCTCCAGCGTCGAGCTATTATCGCGCACCGACGTCACGACCCGGTCGAGCGCCTCGCGAACACGCGCCCCGTTGGCATGCACCATCGCGCTCGACTGCGCGATGCGGTCGCTCTGGTCGTCGAGCAGCGCGACGAGGTGCGTCGCGTCGTGAAGCGCATCGGTGATCGTTTCGAACTGCGCCTCGGCGCGGCTCGATTGTTCGACCCCCGACTGGATTTCGGTGACCAGCCCGCTCGCTTCGGTCGCGAGACTGCCGATCGAGCGGCGGATCTCGTCGGTCGCGCCGCGCGTGTTCTGGGCGAGCTTCTTCACCTCGGCGGCGACCACCGCGAAGGTGCGTCCGGCGTCACCCGCGCGCTCGGCTTCGATCGCGGCGTTCAATGCGAGCATGTTGGTGGTCTTGGCGATCGACTCGATCGACTGGCTGACCTGCTGCACCTGCTCCATCACCGCGGCGAAATTGGTGACGTGCTGGCCGAGCCGCGCGACGAGGTCGATGACCGATCGGAATTCGGTGACCGCCGCGTTGACGCGCTCGGCGCCGGTGTCGAGCTGTTCGCACGCGCGCGCCGAAAGCAGCTTCGCCTCATCGGTCGAATCGGCGATCTGGCGCTGGTCGGCTTCGAGGCCGACGACATATTCCTCGAGCCGGCCGAGTTCGACGATCTGGCGATCCATCTGATCGGTCGAGCGTTTGATACGGCCCGCCGCGTCGCTGCACCCGACGGCGAGTTCGCCGCAGTCGCTTGCGACCGACTGGTCGACCATTTGGCCGGCAGGACGGATCGGATCATGTTTCATCGGCGCACCCACATCCTATTGATTGCAGGGCTATGCCCGACATTGGTTAATGCGGTGTCAATGGGTGGGCGCAAGCCGTTTCTCTTCGGAGAAAACGGCCGGTCATTCCATGGTGGCTGGTTGCAAATCGCGCGACGCTTGATGCCGTGGATGGATAGCCCCAAGCAAACGTCCGTTCCGACGCGCGACCCGGTGCGTGCGGCTATTTTCAGGCGCATCCGTGGTGCGCCACCCCCCGCTTCGCAGTGGCGCACTTATACCGCGCGGAGAGCGAAGCCGCAAGCGGCGATCTCGGTCTTTTCGGCGCCACCGGGCCCGCGATCAGCGCCCAATCGCGGGCCAGCTCAGCTGGTTCGCGGGAAGGCGGCCGCTGGGATCATAGACGCGGATCCGGTTCGGCAATTCGGGCCCCCATCGCCAAAGGACGAGGTTGAAATGGTTCGCCAGCATGCTCGAGTGGGAGATGCCCATGGCCCTCGGCTATGGTGGGATGTTCGATCACATCGACATTCCCCGCTTCCCGGGACGGCGCTGATCCGGGGCCCTGGCTCGCCGTCCTTCGGACGGGCGGCCCGCGGATGAAGGTCCGTGGAAATTGGATGAGGTGGGAATGACCAGTTTCTACGTGGTGATAATGGGGGCCGGCGCTAGACGCGCCGATCAGCATGCCGGGGGCGGCGCTGGGGCTGGCCGGGTAGTCTGATCGGCCTTCCTGCTCTCCTTCACCTGATTCTAGGAGCCTCAGCGCCGTCTTAGTATGATCGGGGATCGGCCGTCTGACCTCTTCCCGGTCCTTGGCCCGAAGCGAATATTGGATTTCCCGCCGCCCGTCGAGGCGGAGTCGAAGCTCCATGGGGATGCCCACAGGGAAATAATACACCCCAAAACACCCCCTTTGGCCGGCAGCGGAACGGCCGCTTCGGATTACAAAAACTCCAAAGCGGCCGTTCTCGTTGCCTCCGAGCAGTTTTATCCTCTCTGCGAGTCGAGCATTTCATGCTCGTTCGCGACCTGCTGCGCCTTGGCGTAGCTTTCGATGAGCAACTGATAGGGTGGAAATATCTTGGTGTAGACCTGGGCCCATTCGGCGGAGTCGTCGCGGTGCCATGTTTTCTGAAGCTCCGACGCGACGGCGGCGGTGTCGATCGGAACGACGCCGGCTTGGACAACACGCGCGAGCGTGATTTCCTGTGCCATCTTCGAATAGGTTCCCGATGCGTCGACGACCGCGAACACTTTGTAGCCATCCTGGACAGCGCTGATCGACGGGAAGGCCATGCACACGCTGGTGATCGTGCCCGCGATGATCAGCGTCTTGCGGCCGGTCTCCTTCACCGCGGCGACGAAGTCGGGATTGTCCCACGCGTTGATCTCGCCCTTGCGCGCGACATACTTCGCATGTGGCGCATTTTCGTGGATCTCGGGGATCAGCGGGCCGTTGGGTCCCTGGGGAACCGACGCGGTGGTGATCACCGGCATATTGGCCAGTGTCGCCATCTTCGCGAGCGCCGTTGCATGGTTACGAAGGACCGGCATCGGCATGTCGGCAACGGTCTGGAACAGGCCGCTTTGATGGTCGATCAGCAACATCACCGCGTCATCGGGGTCGATCACGGGCCGCGCCCCCTTGAAGTTTGCTGGCGTAGACATCGGGGTTTCCTTTCGAGGATCGGCCCTGCCGGCGCGTTGGATGTCGTGCCGGCAGGATAGATGGAGGCTCAGTCGGCCTTGTCGTACGAGAACTGGATTCCCGCGGTGCCGCCGGTCTCGATGAACAAATTCATGAAGGCGGGAACGGTCTCGCTACGCTTCCAGTCGCGCTGCAGTTCGCAGAAGAGCTGCGGGACCGAGATCAGCTTGCCGCCCGCCTGTTCGATACGGCGGAGCGCCGCCTCGTGCGCTGCGAGCGAGGTCCCGCCGACGGCATCGACGGGGACATAGACCTCGTAGCCCTCCGCAAGCGCGTCGAGCGCGGGGAAGGTCAGGCACGCCTCGGTCCATAACGCGGTCATGATCAGCTTCCGGCGCCCGGTCGCCTCCACAGCCTTGCGGAACTCGACGTCTTCCCAGCTGTTGATCGTCGTACGGTCGTAGGTCGGATAATCGGCAAGCACCCTGCGCACCTGCGGCACCGGCGGCTTGTTGAGTCCGGTTTCGACGTTGACGGTTGAATGGATGATCGGGAGATCATAGGCGACCGCCGCCTTGGCGGCGCCGGCGATATTGTTGAGCAGCAATTGCCGGTCCATCGAGGCGATCGAATTCACCTGTACCGGTTGATAGTCGATGATGATGAAGGCCGAGTTCTGCGGCGTCAGCAGATGATCGGTCTTGGGGTCACGGATGGCTTCACTCGTCATGGGTCTTCTCCTGCTTTGGGGCGTGCACAAGGGGCGGCAACGGCCTGCCGTCGCGGCGGGCACACGGCCGCCGCAATTTTCCGAAAGGGAAAGCGTTGGACCCGGCCCCCATGCGAATTTGGGGGCGGGAGCCGGGTCCGCGTCAGGCTGCCGCTGTCGCGAGCCTGCCGTTGTTGTAATCGTCGATCGCCTGACGGATCTCCGCCTCGCTGTTCATCACGAAGGGACCGTAACCGACGATCGGCTCGTCGATCGGTTCGCCGGTCAGGACGAGGATCGTCGCATCGCCGTCGGCGTGGACGCGCACCGCATCACCCTCGCGGCTCAGCAGCAGCATCTCCGCCTCGCCCACGCCCTCGCTCCCGTTAAACGTGATGTGGCCGCCAAGCACGACGAGCATCGCCGTTTGGCCTTCGGGCAGGTCGAGCGTCAGATCGGCGTCGCGGTTGAGCCGGACGTCCCAGACGTTGATCGGCGTGAAGGTCCGTGCCGGACCTTTGGTACCCAGCAGTTCACCCGCGATGACGCGGCCAAGCCCTGCTCCCCCCGGCAGTTCGACCGTGGGAATGTCCGCCGCGGTGATGCCCTGATAGCCGCCTGGCGCCATCTTGTCCTTCGCGGGCAGATTGACCCACAGCTGGACCATCCGGAACGGCCCGCCGGTCTTGCTGAATGCGGGCGAATGATATTCCTCGTGCAGGATGCCGCCCGCAGCGGTCATCCACTGGACGTCACCGGGACCGATGATGCCGCCGTTCCCGGCCGAATCCTTGTGCTCGACCTCGCCGTCATAGACGATGGTGACCGTCTCGAATCCGCGGTGCGGGTGCAGGCCGACCCCGCGCCGGCCGGTGGTGGGCGCGAAGTTGTAGGGACCCGCATAGTCGAGCAGCAGGAAAGGGCTCACCTGGCCGCCGAGGCTATTGTACGAAAAAAGCGAACGCACCGGAAAGCCGTCGCCGACCCAGTGCTGGTTCGGGTTGCTGTAGGTGCCGAGGATCGTTTTCATGCTTCATCTCCTGCGCCTCCCGACGGGAAGGCGGCTGTTGCAGAAACAATAATGCCGCACCAATGAAGGCAGAAGATTGCGATTCCGGACTCAGTGTCCTAAAAATCGGACGATGCAGGACCTCAATGACCTCTACCTCTTTGTCCAGGCGGTCGATCATGGCGGTTTCGCCGCAGCGGCGCGCGCGCTGGGGATGCAGAAGTCGAAGCTCAGCCGCCGTGTCGGGCTGCTCGAGGAGCGATTGGGCGTACGCCTGATCCAGCGCTCGACGCGGCGCTTTTCAGTCACCGAGATCGGCCGCGAATATTATCGCCATTGCGTCGCGATGCTGGTCGAGGCGGAGGCGGCGCAGACCGTCGTCGACCAGTCGCGTGCGGGGCCGCGCGGCGTCGTCCGGCTCAGCTGCCCGACGGGGCTCATCGCGTTCCAGTTCGGCGATCTGTTCGGGCGTTTCATGGCGCTTCACCCGGATGTCGAACTACATGTCAAAAGCACCAACCGCCGCGTCGACGTGATCGGCGAAGGCTTCGACCTCGCGATCCGCGTCCGACCGCCGCCGATCACCGAGAGCGAGCTCGTGATGCGCCGCTTCGACGAACGTACGATTCGTATCGTCGCCAGCCCCGCGTTGCTGCGGGTGCGGAGCATCGCAGCCCCCGCCGACCTCGCGGGCCTGCCCAGCCTCGATTTCGGCCCGGCGGGCGGCGAGCATCGCTGGCGGCTTGCGCACGCCGACGGAAGCGTCGCCGAGGTGCGCCACCGCCCGCGGCTGATCACCGACGACATGGCGGCACTCCGCGCTGCCGCGCTGGCGGGAGCAGGTGCGGCGCGCCTCCCGACGCTGGTCGTGTGGGACGATCTTCAGACCGGCCGACTGGAAACGGTGCTGCCCGAATGGCGGCCGGCGAGCGAGATCGTGCATGCCGTTTTTCCGTCGCGCAGGGGCTTGTTGCCATCGGTGCGGGCGTTGCTCGATTTCCTGGCCGCCGAATGCGCGTCGCAGCGAAAGCGCATCCCCGAGTCTGGCAGTGAATGATCTGGCCGATTGGAGATCGTCGGCTTTCGGTATCAAATCAAGATACCGGGCCTTCCGATGATCATCTATGTCTTCGTCAGGAGTGAAGCTCCTTTTCATCACACGGAACTGCCTCGGTCTGGATCGTCGCGTGATGAATGTTGAAGCGCGTACCAAGCATTTCGACCGCCACGCGGCGGACGCTGTCCGTGTCCTCGTTGTCATTTATAACGATGTGCGCCGTCAGGCTCGCATCGTCTCCAGCAATCGACCACAAATGAAGATCGTGCACATCTGATACGCCGACGACCTCCGCCAGCGCCGTTCGGATCGCCTGCAGATCATAACCACGCGGAACACCCTGAAGGAGAATATGGATCGTATCGCGCAGCAAGATCCATGTGCGCGGAAGTACCCAAAGGCCGATTGCGATCGCGACGATCGGATCGATCCAGAACCACCCCGTGAAATAGATTGCGACCGCGGCCCCAATGACCCCGAGCGAGCCGAGCATGTCGGCCCAGACTTCCAGATAGGCGCCTTTGACGTTGAGACTCGCCTCCTTGCCACCGGCAAGGATACGCATCGAAATCAGGTTGATGCCGAGACCCAGCGCGGCGACGACCAGCATCCCGACGGACTCCACAGGGCGCGGCTCGAAGAAACGGCCGACACCTTCCACCAGGACGTAACCGGCTACCACGAAGAGCAGGATCGCGTTGAACGCAGCGGCGAGAATCTCGAAGCGGCGATAGCCGAAGGTGCGTTTGTCATCGGGCGGCCGCTGGCCGATGCGCACGGCGGCCAGCGCAATCGCGAGCGCCGCGGAATCGGTAAACATGTGCGCGGCGTCGGAAAGCAGCGCGAGGCTGTCGAACACATACGCCCCGATGACTTCGGCGATCAGAAACGTCGTGGTCAAAGCAAGTGCCACAGCTAGTCGCTTACTGCTCGCCCCGACCCCATGATTGTGTCCGGCGTGACCGCCGCCCGCTGCCGCATGTGAAGAGCCGTGACTGTCGCTCATCTCAGTTCTCCACTTTCGTAGGGCGGTCTCCGGGGCGCGAGCGTTTCGCCAGCCAGGCGCGCATCTCGCCGATTTCTTTTTCCTGGGCAGCGATAACCCCCAAGGCAAAGGCGGAAATGAGAATGGGATATTTCATAGTCTGATCTCCAAATGGATCGGCGCATCGGGAGTTCCCGCTCCGCGAAGGCCGCGAGCACGGACGCCCATGCTCGCGGATTTCACGAGTTAGCGGGCGGGCTTTTGGCCCCCGTCCTGAACCAGAGCCCGCTCGCCAGTTGCGGTAACGTCCGAATAGTCGCCCGCCACATGCTTGCGCGCGCGCCCGCGAAGCAGCAGGTGGCTGATCGCGGGAAGGACAAACAGCGTCAGCAGGGTCGAGGTAATGAGACCGCCGATCACGACGATCGCGAGCGGCTTCTGCACCTCCGCTCCCGTTCCGGTCGCGAGCGCCATCGGCACGAAGCCGATCGCGGGGACGATCCCCGTCATCAGCACCGCGCGGACGCGTTCCATGACGCCCTCACCGATCGCGATATCGACCGTCTTTCCTTCGTCGATCCGCTGGTTGATGCTCGCCATCACGACGAGACCATTCAGCACCGTCACGCCCGAGAGCACGATGAAGCCGACCGCGGCCGAAACCGAGAAGGGCAGCCCCGTGAGCAGCAACGAGAAGACGCCGCCCGCGAGCGCCAAGGGAATCGCGGAGTAAACCGCGACCGCCTGCCGCACGCCGCCGAGCGCCATGTAGAGGATGCCGAAGATGGCGGCGAAGATGATCGGGATGACGATCGAGAGCCGCGCGGAAGCCGCCTGGAGGTTCTCAAACTGCCCGCCCCACTCGATAAAGCTTCCCGTCGGGAGCTTCACTTGGGCGTTCACCTTCTCCTGCGCCTCGGCAACGAACGAGCCCAGATCACTGCCGCGCACGTTCGCCTGGACAACGACGCGCCGCTTGCCATTCTCGCGGCTGACCTGATTGAGGCCTTCGGAGAAGCCGAACGTCGCAAGCTCGCCGAGCGGCACCGAGGCCCGCGCCGCGCCCTCGCCGGGTAGAAGCACCGGAAGCGCCGCCACCGCGTCGAGATCGTCGCGCGTCGCCCGGTCGAGCCGGACGACGATGTCGTAGCGCCGGTCGCCCTCGAACACGATCCCGGCTTCACGTCCGCCGAGCGCGGCCGCGACCGTATCGCTGACGTCCTGAAGGGTCAGGCCGTAGCGCGCGATCGCGTCGCGATCGAACTGGACGTCGAGCACCGGAAAGCCCGCCGTCTGTTCGACCTTGACGTCGGCCGCGCCGGGAACGGTGTTCAATATCCCGGCCACCTGCTGCGCCACGCGGCCCATTTCATCGAGATCGTCGCCGTAAAGCTTGATCGCGATGTCGCCGCGCACGCCCGCGATCAGCTCGTTGAACCGAAGCTGGATCGGCTGGCTGATCTCGAAGGCATTGCCGACGAGCGGTTCGAGCGTCTTTTCGACCCGCCCGATCACGTCATCCTTGGTACGAACGCCATCGGGCCAGTCGCCCCGCGGCTTCAGGATGATGAAAGTATCCGAAGCGTTGGGCGGCATCGGGTCGCTCGCGACCTCCGCGGTACCCGTCTTCGAATAGATGAACGCGACTTCGGGAAGCGTCGCGATCGCCTTCTCTACCTGGAGCTGCATCGCCTGCGATTTGCCGAGCGATGTCGAGGGAATGCGAAGCGCCTGCATCGCAAGATTGCCTTCGCCGAGTACCGGAATAAACTCGCTGCCGAGCATCCCGAACACCATGATCGCCGCGGCAAATGTACCGCCTCCCGCGCCGATCCACGGCCAGGGACGCGCGATGACGCGTTTCAGGATCGGCTCATACCGGTCCTTCACCCAGGCAATCGCCCGCACTTCCTTCTCGGCCACTTCGCCGCGAATAAGCAGTGCGACCATCGCCGGGACGAAAGTCAGCGACGCGACGAATGCACCCGCAAGCGCGAGCAGCACCGTGATCGCCATCGGCGAGAAGGTCTTGCCCTCGACCCCAGTGAAGGTGAGCAGGGGCACGAAGACGAGGAAGATGATCGCCTGTCCGTAGATCGTCGGCTTCACCATTTCGCGCGATGCCTCAAAGACCTCGTGCAATCGCTCGTTCAGCGACAGGAGCCGTCCTTCGTGATGCCGCCGTTCGGCAAGGCGCCTCAGGCAATTTTCGATGATGATAATCGACCCATCGACGATCAGCCCGAAATCGAGCGCGCCGAGGCTCATGAGATTGCCCGACGTGCCGGTAATGTTCATCCCCGTTCCCATGACGAGAAACGAGATCGGGATCACCAGCGTCGCGATGATCGCGGCGCGGATATTCCCGAGCAGCCAGAACAGCACGGCGGCGACGAGAAGCGCACCTTCGGCGAGATTCTTCTCGACCGTGCCGATCGTCGCGTCGACGAGCTGCGAGCGGTCGAGCACCGGCTTGACGACGATCCCGGGAGGCATCGACTTTGCGACTTCCTTCAACCGCTCGGCGGCCTCCGATGCGACGATCCGGCTGTTGCCGTTCGCGAGCATCAGGACGGTGCCGACGACAAGCTCCTTGCCGTTTTCCGACGCCGAGCCGGTTCGCAGTTCGCCGCCGATCTGGACCGTCGCGACATCGCGTACCATGACGGGCACGCCGCCGCGACTCGCGACGGTCGCGCGGCTGATTTCGTCGAGCGAGCGGATCCGGCCATCGGCCCGCACAAGAAAGGCCTCACCACCCCGCTCGACGAAGTTCGCGCCGACCGAAACATTGGCGCGTTCGAGCGCCTCGGCGAGTTCGGAGAAGGAAATCCCGTAGCTCGCGAGTTTCGCGGCGTCGGGCTGGACCACGAACTGCTTTTCATAACCGCCGATCGAGTCGATGCCGGCGACGCCCGGGACCGACCGCATCTGCGGGCGGATCACCCAGTCCTGCACCGTCCGGAGATAACCGAGCTTGGCGACCTCGTCGGTCAGCAGCTCGCCGGTCGGCGTGAGATAAGACCCGTCGGGTTGGAAACCCGGCTTGCCCGCGACCTTCGGATTATCCTTCGTCGCGGCCGGCGCAAAATCGACCGTGTACATCAGCACTTCGCCGAGCCCCGTCGAAACGGGGCCCATCTGGGGCTCGGCGCCGTCGGGCAAGGTGCCCTTGGCCTGCGCCAGCCGCTCGGCGACCTGCTGCCGCGCGAAATAGAGATCGGTATGATCCTCGAAGATCACCGTGACCTGGCTGAAGCCGTTGCGCGAAATCGAGCGCGAGCTCTGGATACCCGGGATTCCCGCCATCGCGGTTTCGATCGGAAAGGTAACGAGCCGTTCGATGTCGAGCGGGCCGAGGTTCGGCTCGACGGTATTGATCTGAACCTGCTTGTTGGTGATGTCCGGCACGGCGTCGATCGGCAGCTTCAGGAGCTGTGTCAGGCCGTAGGCGGAGATGATCAGGGTGAGGAGAACCACACCCCAGCGAAAGCGTATCGACGCATCGAGAAGTTTTTCGATCATCTCAATGCTCCGCCTCGCCCTTGCCGAGTTCAGCCTTGAGGAGGAACGCACCCTTGGTCGCAATGGTGGCGCCCAGCTCCACGCCGTCGACGATCTCGATGCGTCCGCCGCCGCGCTTGCCGGTAACGACGGTCGTCGCTTGGAAGCCTTTCGCGGTCTTCACGAACACGACTGCGCGTCCCTCGACCGTCTGCACCGCCTCCTCAGGCAGCGCGATGAGCGGCGAGCCCGCGGCGCCCGCTGGTTTGATGCGCGCACGAAGGCCCTGACCCGGGGTCAGGCCGCCGATGCCCTCGGGGACGAGGACGATCGTCGCCGTCTTGCTGTCGGGGTCGAGGCTCGGGGTGGCGGAGCGAACCGTCGCATTCATCGTTTCGCCGCCGACGAGCTCGATCACGGCGGTGTCGCCCGGTTGGATCCGCCGCGCATCGGCGGCGAGCACCGACGCGTTGACCTGGATGCGGCTCGGATCCGAAACGCGAAACAATTCGGTACCGGCAAGCACGTAAGAGCCGAGCTTGGCGTCGGCCTTCGTCACGCGGCCGGAGATCAGGCTCGTCACGGCGAGCGTGCGGCCGTCGCCCGAGACTTTCGCTGCCGAGGCGGCCGATTGCGACCGCCGCGCCTCCGCTTCAGCCTCGGCGAGCGCCGCAGCAGCGGCTTCCAGATCCTGCCTCGCGGTGATGCGCGCATCGAACAGCTTCTTCTCGCGCGCATAGGTCGAACGCGCGAGCGCCCGCCGTGCGAACGCCGAACTCCGCTCCGCCGCGATCGCGGCCGCATCGCGGCTTTCCATCACGGCCACCGCCTCACCGGCGCTGACGAAATCGCCGAGGCGGCGGTCGATCCGCGTGATCGCGCCGTCGGCCCGCGCGGTCAGGACGGCCTCGCCTTCGGGTGTCGATGCGACGATGCCTTGCGCGAGAATTTCGGAGCCGAGCCCGCCAGCCGCGATCGTCTCGGTAACGATGCCCGCACCCTTGGCGCGCGCTTCGTCCATGAGGATCTGGCCTTCGACATGGCCCTCCTCTTCTTCCTCTGCCGGGGCCGCAGCGGGGGCGGGTTCGCTCGGCGCCATCGAGCGTCCGAGCAGGATGCCGCCGCCGCCGATCACCAACGCTCCGACCGCTACGGCAGCGATCAGGCGGTTCTTATTGTCTAGGTTCAACATGGATTGGTCCCCCTATTGCGCGTTCGCGCGGCCCAGCGCGGCAAGGGCGCGGGCGCGGTCGAGTTGCGCTTCGATGAGTTTGAGATTGGCGCTGGTCAGCGCCTCCTGGGCGTCGATCAGTTCGATGAGCGTGAACTTGCCTTGCTGGTATCCGATCTCGGCGACCCGCGCGGCCTCGTTCGCCTGGAACAGCCCGGCCCCCGACAAGGCCGTCAATCGCTCGTTCGCGGCGGCCAGCAACAGTTCCGCCTCGCGCCGCGAATAGCGCGTGTCGAGCCGCGTCTGCGCGAGCTGCGCCTCGGCGGCATCGCCTTCGGCGCGTGCAGCATGGATGTTACCGCGGTTGCGGTTGAAGACCGGCAGCGGGATGGAGACGCTGACGAGGAAGGCTGTATCCTTGCTCTCACGAAAGCTCCGCACCCCGCCCGACGCCGTGATGTCGGGCACCCCTTCGGCCTGCGCGAGACGAACCCGCGCAGAAGCGGCATCGCGCTCGGCAGCCGCCAGGCGTTCGTCCAAACTTTGCGCGTTGGCCGGCAAGGCAGGCGGGGTCGGCAGATCCTGAACCGATGCCGACAGGTCTCCATCGTTGCTACCGATCAGCAGCGCTAGGCGCTGCCTCGCGGTGAGCAGTTCGGACGTCGCTCGCAAATCCTCGGCTTTCGCCTCAGCCAGTAACGCATCAGCGCGCAGTTTTGTGAGCGGCGGATCGCGACCGACGTCGACGAGCGTCTCGGCGATTCGGGCAAGTTCGACCGCCCGCGCGAAAACCTTGCCGGCAAGGTCCGCCCTGTCTTCAGCCGCCCGCAGCTCGGCGTGCGCGACGACGATGTCATAGGCGAGATCGGCTTCCGCTCGGCGGAGCGCAATCTGCGCATATTCGCGCTCGGCGGCGGCGACTTGCTTTCGCGCACGCCGCTTGCCGCCAAGCTCGAACGGCTGCGCCACCGACACCGTCGTCTCCGTGGACCGGAAGGTACGATAGGGGCCCGTGCCGCTGAAGTTTTCGACTTCGACGGAGACTTCGGGGTTCGGCCGGACACCCGCCTGGATAGCGCGCCCTTCCGCAGCTTTGAGTTCCGCCCGGGCCTTGGCGACGCGCGGCGAGACTTCCTGTCCGCGCGCAAGCGCATCGGTCAGGGTAACGGGCTCGGCAAAGGCCGGACCCGTTACGGCCAGCATCCCTGCGAACAGCAGGGTGCCCATTGATTTAGACATAAATACTCCTGATCAGTGCGTGACGACGCAGGCGAGCGCCTGCGCGAAGCAGTGATCAGGCGGCAGGAGGCTGGGTTGGGGGCGCGGTCGCGTAAGAGGCGAGCACAGTCGCGGGCTGGCCGAAGAACAGATTTTTCGATACGAGCATATCTGCAGCCGGCGAGCGACCATTCAGCTCGGCGCAGGCCGAGCAATGATGATGATCGATATGAAGCGGCGGCGCGCTGTCCGAGGAATTCCCATCCGCCGCAACGGTGAGAACGTCGCAATCGACATCGACGACTTCCATCGCATGCCCGGCTTCCGCGCCCCCCATAGCGGGCACCACGACGCTGCCGAACAGCAGCGAAATCGTGAGGACAAGGCGGGCGAGAAAAGCCGACATTGCTCGCCGCCTACCATGGAGATGGCGACGCCGCAATGTAGCCGGGCGCAGAGGGACATGGCGGCTCTGCCTTCCGGGGGCTGCGCGGAACCATCCATAAGACCATCGAAGCTGATGATATGCTGATGGCTCCGGCTGGATCAGCCCGGATTCCATTCAGCGATTGTCAGCTAAAAAGCGGTGGAAAACCAGCCGCTTACTGGACGCTCCCGGATGTTGCCGGAAAGGTCAAATGGTGCCCAGAAGAGGACTCGAACCTCCACGACCTTGCGATCGCCAGCACCTGAAGCTGGTGCGTCTACCAATTCCGCCATCTGGGCACGGGGTAGGAGCGGGCGCTTAGCGGTGGGGGCTGTTGCTTGTCAACCGCGCTGGGGGCGATGCCGCATATTTTCTTCCGGGGCGGGCGTTTTGCGTCGGCGGGGGCGGCGTCGCCCCTTGCTCCATCCGGCGCTTCGCGGCATGGGAAGCCCAGCGGCGCGCGGCGCCGGGACAGAATCACGGACGGACGACATGCGGAACCTCGATGGGCAATTGATCACGGTGCTGGGCGGCGGCGGCTTTATCGGCCGCTATGTCGTGCAGAGGCTGCTCGCCCGCGGCGCGCGGGTTCGCGTCGCGCAGCGCGAGCCGCGCGCGGCGACCTTCCTGAAGCCGCTCGGCGGGCTCGGCCAGACGCAGTTCGTCGCCGCCGACGTCCGCGACGCGGCGAGCGTCGCGCGCGCGGTCGCGGGCAGCGACGCGGTGATCAACCTCGCCGGCAGCTTCGACGATATGCAGGCCGTGCAGGCCGACGGCGCCGGCCATCTCGCGACGGCGGCGAAGGCGACCGGCGTGCGTGCTCTCATCCATCTCTCGGCGATCGGCGCCGACCCGGCGAGCGCCTCGGCCTATGGCCGCAGCAAGGGCGACGGCGAGGCGGCGGTGCGCGCCGCTTTCCCCGGCGCCGTCATCCTGCGCCCTTCGATCGTCTTCGGCCGCGAGGATCATTTCATCAACCGCTTCGCCGCGATGATCCGCCTGTCGCCGGTCATCCCGGTGATCGCCCCCGCGGCAAAATTCCAGCCGGTCTATGTCGGCGACGTCGGCGACGCGGTGGTCGCGGCGCTCGAGGCCTCGGCCGCGGGCCGGACCTTCGAGCTCGGCGGGCCGCAGGTGCTGACGATGGCGACGCTGCTGCGCTGGATCGCCTACACCACCGGGCGCAGGCGGCTGTTCGTCGACGTGCCAGACGCCGTCGCTTCGGCGCTCGCGAGCGGGCTTGGCTGGGCGCCCGGCGCGCCGATCACCAAGGACCAGTGGCTGATGCTGCAATCGGAGAATGTCGTCGCGCCCGACGCCGAAGGACTCGCGGCGCTCGGCATCGCGCCCGCCTCGCTCGCTTCGATCGCCGAGGGCTGGCTCGTGCAATATCGCCGCCACGGCCGCTTCGCCGAGATTGCGGCGCAGTGAGCCGCAGCGGCGACCTGCGGCATTCGCGCCGCTTGGCAAAATCGCCGGCCGCGGCATAAGAGCGTTTCAGGACAGGGCGTCCGGCATGCGTCGGGCGCCCTTTCGCCTATCTTTCCCCATCAGGATCCGCGCATGACCCTGCCCTGCCCCGTCCGCTGCGCCGCCGCCAAAGGAGCACCCCGTTGATCTGGCTGACCGCGATCATCCTCGGCATCGTCGAGGGGCTGACCGAATTCCTGCCCGTCTCCTCGACCGGGCACCTGATCCTCGCGACCGAGCTGCTCGGCTATGACGCGTCGAAATGGGCGATCTTCAACATCGCGATCCAGCCCGGCGCGATCCTCGCGATCGTCGTCCTCTATCGCCACCTCTTCTGGGACATGTTCGTCGGCCTGTTCCGCCGCGATCCCGTCGCCATCGCCTTCGTGCGCAACCTGCTCCTCGCCTTCTTCCCCGCCGTGATCCTCGGGCTCGCTTTCGGCGACCAGATCGAGCTGCTGCTCGAAAACGCCGTCGTCGTCGCCTGGGCGCTGGTGATCGGCGGTTTCGGCATATTGCTCGTCGAGCGCTTCGCCAAACCGAAGGAGAGCGGCGGGGTCGCCGCGCTGACGACGCGCCAGTCGATCCTCGTCGGCCTCGTCCAGTGCCTCGCGATGATCCCCGGGGTCAGCCGCTCGGGCGCGACGATCATGGGCGCGATGTCGCTCGGCGTCGATCGCAAGACCGCCGCCGAGTTCAGCTTCTTCCTCGCGCTGCCGACGCTGACGGGGGCGACCGTGCTCCAGCTCTTCAAGCATCGCGACGCGATCACGACGGGCGACCTCGGGCTGATCGCGGTCGGGGCGCTGGTTTCCTTCATCGTCGCCTGGGCGGTGATCAAGGCCTTTCTCGCGGTCGTCACCCGCTATGGCTTCGCGCCTTTCGCCTGGTACCGAATCGTCGTCGGCGGCGCGGCGCTGGTCTGGCTGGCCATGAGATAGGTCCGATATAGGACTAAATTGCGAAAGATAATTGCGCAAGATACCCTAGCGGTCTGACAGACTCAAAATTTACGTCAATAATATTGTCCTATATGGCATTTCGTCCGTGACAGCGCGCGGCGCGTCCTGCATCCGCCCTTTCAACGAAGGGAAATTTGCATGGCTGCCGACCGCATGCTCCAATTTGTGGGGCGCGAACAATCCTACCCCGACAAGCGCTCGCCCGAAGAGCGCGCGCGCGATTTCCGGGAGATCGCCGAACGCTACGCCGCGCCCGACGCCGACGCGCAGGCGGCGCGCTGCTCGCAGTGCGGCGTTCCCTATTGCTCGGTGCATTGCCCGCTGCACAACCATATCCCCGACTGGCTGCGCCTGACCGCCGAGGGGCGGCTGCGCGAGGCCTATGAGCTCAGCAACGCGACCTCGACCATGCCCGAGATCTGCGGCCGCATCTGCCCGCAGGACCGGCTGTGCGAGGGCAATTGCGTGATCGAATTTTCGGGCCACGGCGCGGTGACGATCGGCAGCGTCGAGAAATATATCACCGACACCGCCTGGGCCGAAGGCTGGGTCGAGCCGGTTCATGCCGGCCCCGCGACGGGCCAGTCCATCGGCATCATCGGCGCCGGGCCCGCGGGGCTGACGGCGGCCGAATATCTGCGCGTCGAGGGGCATGAGGTGCATGTCTACGATCGCCACGACCGCGCCGGCGGGCTGCTCACCTATGGCATCCCCGGCTTCAAGCTCGAGAAGGATGTGGTGATGCGCCGCGTCGAACGGCTCGCGGCCAGCGGCATCCACTTCCACCTCGGCTTCGAAGTCGGCGGCGACGCGACGCTCGACCAGCTCCGCGCGAAGCACGACGCGATCCTGATCGCCACCGGCGTCTACAAGGCGCGCGAGATCAACGTGCCGGGCAACGAAGCCGCGGGCGTCGTCGCCGCGCTCGATTATCTGATCGCCTCGAACCGCAAGGGCTTCGGCGACGCCGTCCCCGAATTCGAGGACGGTCGCCTCGATGCGGCGGGCAAGCATGTCGTCGTGATCGGCGGCGGCGACACCGCGATGGACTGCGTCCGCACCGCGGTGCGCCAGGGCGCGAAGTCGGTCAAATGCCTCTATCGCCGCGACCGCGAAAATATGCCGGGCTCGCAGCGCGAGGTCGCCAATGCCGAGGAGGAAGGCGTCGAGTTCGTCTGGCTCTCCGCCCCCGAACGTTTCACCGCCGGCACATCGGTCAAGGAGGTCGCGGTCAAGGGGATGCGCCTCGGCGCCCCCGACGCCAGCGGCCGCCGCAGCCCCGAGCCCGACCCGGGCCGCGCCTTCGACCTCCCCGCCGACATGGTGATCAAGGCCCTGGGCTTCGACCCCGAGGAGCTGCCGCACCTCTTCGGTTCGCCCGATCTCAGCGTCACGCGCTGGGGCACGCTGCGCGTCGATCACCAGACGATGATGACCAGCCTGTCGGGCGTCTTCGCCGCGGGCGACATCGTCCGCGGCGCCAGCCTGGTCGTCTGGGGTATCCGCGACGGGCGCGATGTCAGTGAACAAATGTCGAAATGGTTGAAGGCGAAAGCAAAAAGCGAAAAGAAGGCCGCCTGACCAACAGGGGAAGGAATCACCATATGTCGACCTGGAAATATATGCTGCTCGCCGTCGCGCTCGCCGCGCCGCCGCTCCACGCGCAGGAGGCGGCCCCCGCCGCCGCATCCGCGGCGGAAACGCTTCCGCCCGACCGAATCGCTGCTGCCGATCGCTTGATCGAAGTGATGATGCCGGCGGCACAGCGTAAGGAAATGATGGGACAGCTCGTCGCGGTAACGATGGCGAACATCTCGGCCGGTATCCAGCAGCATTTCGGCACCGAGGGATTCGCCGCCAATCCGAAGGCCAAGTCGGTTTTCGACCGCTTCGTCGAGCGCCAGCAGCAGCTGACGGCCGATCAGATCGACGCCCAGTTGCCCGGCCTGTTCGAAGCGATGGCGCGCGCCTACGCCCGCCGCTTTACCGTGGCGCAGCTTGGAGAGATCGAGGCCTTCTTTCGCACGCCGACGGGCCGCATCTACATGGTCGAATCGATGAAGATCATGTCCGATCCCGATATTGCCGCATGGCAACGCCAGTCGATGGCGACCGGCATGGAACGGCTGCCCCAGGAACTCGAACGGCTACGCAAGGAGCTGGAGGCCGTCGGCGTAACCAGCGAAGCGCCGGCGCAATCCTGAGCGAACAGTGACAGAGGATATCGAGATGACGAACAAGTTCAGAATCATGCTGCTCGCCGGCACCGTCGCCGTCGCCCCGGTTCACGCCGCCTTCGCGCAGGAGGCACCCGTCGCGGAGCTCGCAGCGCCGCCGATTTCGGACTCTGCCGAAGCGGCCCCCGCCGAGGATCAGGGTCTCAGCGACGAAGCCATGATGGCCAGTGCCAAGGCGAAGATGCAGAAGGAAATGGACGCGGCGATCGCGCTCGTCGAGAAGATGTTCGACACCAGCGATCTGCCGCCGATCGAGCCCGCGCGCCTGACGCTGGCGGAGCGCACGACCGCCGCGCTGATCCCCGATGGCAGCCTCGAAAAGATGATGGACAATCTGTACGGCAAGATGCTGCGCACTATCCTAGAGGAAACGGGCGGCAATTCGGACCTGTCGCTGTCGATCAAGACCGGGGTCGAAAGCGACCGGATCGCGGCGCTCGACGCCGACACCAAAAATGCCGTCGCCGACCTGTTCGACCCGCACCGCAAGGAGCGCGAGGATCAGGTGATGAAGGTGATCAGGCCGCTGATCAGCGAGGCCCTCGCCGACCTCGAGCCTCCGATGCGCGCGGGGCTCGCCAAGGCCTATGCCCGCAAATTCTCGGCCGGCCAGCTCACCGAGCTCAACGCCTTCTTCGCGACCCCGACGGGACAGTCCTACGCCGGCGAATCGCTCGCGCTGCAGGCCGATCCCGAGGTGATGCTGGCGATGATGAAGGCGGTCCCGCCGCTGGTCACCAAGTTCATCGACCGCGCGCCGACGATCGAGGGCCAGCTCAAGGAGCTGCCCAAGGAAAAGGGGCTCGCCGACCTCAGCGATACCGAGATGAACAAGCTCGCCAAGCTGATGAAGGTCGACGTCCAGACGCTGAAGGACAATCGCGACATGTGGAGCGGCGATGGCGAGCCAGCGGAGGCTATGATCGGTGAACCGGGTGACGAGGCCACATGGGATTCGGCCGACGCCGCGGCCGATGGGGCCGAAGCGGCGGTGGCCGCCGACGCAGCGGAGGCGGCGGCAGCCGCCGCCGATGCCGCGATCGACGACCCCGCCTATGACCGCGGCAATTGGTCGGAGGCCGACCGCCAGCGGGTCGAGCAGCTCGAAGAGGCTGCCAGCAACGCCTCCTCGGCCGCGTTCGACGCGCAGGAAGAGGCGGTCGCCAACGCCCGCAAGAAGACGCCATCAACAGACTAAGAACCGCTCGCCGCCCCGGTTTCCGCCGGGGTGACGAGGTCCCGCCAGGAACGAAGACATGACCCATTTCCCCACCCCCGAACACGCGCGGCTTGCCGCCGAGGGCCTCTATCGTCCCGACCTCGAATCCGATGCCTGCGGCGTCGGCATGGTCGCGGCGACCGACGGCAAGGCGTCGCGCCGCGTCGTCGAGGCCGCGATCGAGGCGCTGCGCGCGGTGTGGCACCGCGGCGCGGTCGATGCCGACGGCAAGACCGGCGACGGGGCGGGGATCCATGTCGACCTTCCCGAACGCTTCTTCGACGACGCGATCGCGGCATCGGGGCACAAGGTGCGCCCGAACCGCCTCGCCGTCGGCATGATCTTCCTGCCGCGCACCGACCTGGGCGCGCAGGAGGAATGCCGCACGATCGTCGAGACCGAGATCATCGAGGCGGGCTATACCATCTACGGCTGGCGCCAGGTGCCGGTCGACGTGTCGGTGATCGGCGACAAGGCGCAGCGCACGCGCCCCGAGATCGAGCAGATCATGATTGCGGGGCCGCTTCCCGACGAACAGTCGGTCGCCGAATTCGAAAAGCAGCTCTATCTCGTCCGCCGCCGCATCGAGAAAAAGGTGATCGCGGCGCAGATCGCCGACTTCTATATCTGCAGCCTGTCGGCGCGCTCGATCATCTACAAGGGGCTGTTCCTCGCCGAGAGCCTCGCGGATTTCTACCCCGACCTCGCGAACAAGCTGTTCGAAAGCCGGGTCGCGATCTTCCACCAGCGCTATTCGACCAACACCTTCCCGCAATGGTGGCTCGCCCAGCCTTTCCGCTGCCTCGCCCACAATGGCGAGATCAACACGATCCGCGGCAACCGGAACTGGATGAAGAGCCACGAGATCAAGATGGCGAGCCTCGCCTTCGGTGAGCATTCGGAGGACATCAAGCCGGTGATCCCTGCGGGTGCGTCGGACACGGCGGCGCTCGACGCGGTGTTCGAGACGCTGTGCCGCGCCGGCCGCGACGCGCCGACCGCGAAGCTGATCCTCGTGCCCGAGGCATGGGAAAGCGACCCCGACGCGCCCGACGCGCACAAGGCGATGTACGCCTATCTCGCCAGCGTCATGGAGCCGTGGGACGGCCCCGCCGCGCTCGCGATGACCGATGGGCGCTGGGCGGTCGCGGGGATGGACCGCAACGCGCTCCGCCCGCTGCGCTATACGCTGACCGCCGACAATCTGCTCGTCGTCGGCTCCGAAAGCGGGATGGTCCTGCTGCCCGAGGCGAGCATCCGCAAGAAGGGCCGCCTCGGCCCCGGCCAGATGATCGCGGTCGACCTCGACCAAGGCACGCTCTACGACGACCGCGCGATCAAGGACCGGATCGCGGGCGCGCAGGATTATCCCGCACGGGTCAGGGGTTTCCGCACCATGGCCGACCTGCCCAAGGGCGGGAAGTCGAGCCTTGCAGCCTGGGAACGCAGCGAACTGCTGCGCCGCCAGGTCGCGGCCGGGCTGACGATGGAGGATATGGAACTGATCCTCTCGCCGATGGTCGAGGACGCGAAGGAGGCCGTCGGATCGATGGGCGACGACACGCCGCTCGCGGTCATTTCGGACAAGCCGCGCCACGTCGCGCAATTCTTCCGCCAGAATTTCAGCCAGGTCACCAACCCGCCGATCGACAGCCTGCGCGAACGGCATGTGATGAGCCTGAAGACGCGCTTCGCCAACCTCGCCAACATCCTCGATGAAAAGGGGCAGAGCGAGCATGTCCTCGTCATGGATTCGCCGGTGCTCGTCGGCGACGACTGGGACCGGCTGCGCGCCTATTTCGGCGACGCGATCGCCGACATCGACTGCACTTTCCCCGTCGGTGGCGACGCCTCAGCCCTGCGCGACGCGATCGCACGCATCCGCCGCGAGGCCGAGGATGCGGTGCGCGCCGGGCGCAGCGAGCTGTTCCTTTCCGACCAGAATATCGGCGAAGATCGCGTCGGGGTCGCGATGGTGCTCGCCGCGGCGGCGGTCCACACCCATCTCGTGAGAAAAGGCCTGCGCAGCTACGCCTCGGTCAACGTCCGCTCGGCCGAAGTGCTCGACACGCATGCGTTCGCGGTGCTGATCGGCGTCGGCGCGACGACGGTCCACGCCTATCTCGCCGAAGCCGCGATCGCCGACCGTCAGGCGCGCGGGCTGTTCGGCGAGCTCGGCCTCGACGACTGCCGCAAGCGCTTCCGCAAGGCGATCGACGACGGCCTACTGAAGATCATGGCGAAGATGGGGATCGCGGTGATCTCCAGCTATCGCGGCGGCTATAATTTCGAGGCGGTCGGGCTGTCGCGCGCGCTGGTCAACGATCTCTTCCCCGGCATGCCGGCGAAGATTTCGGGCGAAGGCTATCAATCGCTGTTCATCAACGCGACCGAGAAGCACGAGGCGGCGTTCGACGCGCGCGTCACCACCCTGCCCGTCGGCGGCTTCTATCGCCAGCGCGCGGGCGGCGAGACGCACGCCTATTCGGCGCAGCTCATGCACCTCCTCCAGACCGCGGTCGCGACCGACAGCTATTCGACCTATCTGCAGTTCGCGCGCGGGGTCGCCGACCTGCCGCCCGTGTATCTGCGTGACCTGATGGAGTTCAACTTCCCCGCGCAGGGCGTGGCGCTCGACAGCGTCGAGGCGATCACCGAGATCCGCAAGCGCTTCGTCACCCCCGGCATGTCGCTGGGCGCGCTGTCGCCCGAGGCGCACGAGACGCTGGCGATCGCGATGAACCGCATCGGCGCCAAGGCGGTGTCGGGCGAAGGCGGCGAAGCGAGCGAACGCTATCGTCCCTATGCGAACGGCGACAACGCCAACAGCAATATCAAGCAGATCGCCAGCGGCCGTTTCGGTGTGACCGCCGAATATCTCGGCGCCTGCGACGAGATCGAGATCAAGGTCGCGCAGGGCGCGAAGCCCGGCGAGGGGGGGCAGCTTCCCGGCTTCAAGGTCACCGAATTCATCGCCCGCCTGCGCCACGCGACGCCGGGGGTGATGCTGATCAGTCCGCCGCCGCACCACGACATCTATTCGATCGAGGATCTGGCGCAGCTCATCTACGACCTCAAGCAGATCAACCCGCGCGCGCGCGTTTGCGTCAAGCTCGTGAGCTCGGCGGGCATCGGCACCGTCGCGGCGGGCGTCGCCAAAGCCCACGCCGATGTGATCCTTGTCTCGGGCAACACCGGCGGCACCGGCGCCTCGCCCCAGACGAGCGTCAAATATGCCGGCACCCCGTGGGAAATGGGCCTCAGCGAAGTCAACCAGGTGCTGACGCTCAACGGTCTGCGCCACCGCATTCGCCTCCGCACCGACGGCGGGCTCAAGACCGGACGCGACATCGTGATCGCCGCCATTTTGGGCGCCGAGGAATATGGCATCGGGACATTGAGCCTGGTCGCGATGGGCTGCATCATGGTGCGCCAGTGCCATTCGAACACCTGCCCGGTCGGGGTCTGCACGCAGGATGAGAAACTGCGCGCAAAGTTCACCGGCAGCCCGGAGAAAGTGATCAACCTGATGACCTTCATCGCCGAGGAGGTGCGCGAGATTCTCGCCAAGCTCGGCTGCCGCAGCCTCGACGAGGTGATCGGCCGCACCGAACTGCTCCGCCAGGTCAGCCGCGGCGCCGAGCATCTCGACGACCTCGACCTCAATCCGATTCTCGCCAAGGTCGACGCGCCCGACGAGGAACGCCGGTCGAAGGGGCCGAATTTCCGCAACCCGGTGCCCGACAGCCTCGACGCGCAGATATTGAACGACGCGAAGCCGCTGTTCGAGCGCGGCGAGCGGATGCAGCTCACCTATAATGTCCGCAACACGCACCGCGCGGTCGGCACCCGCCTGTCGGCCGAGGTCACGCAGCGCTTCGGCATGACCGGCCTCGCGCAAGGCCATGTCGAGATCCGCCTGCGCGGCACCGCAGGCCAGTCGCTCGGCGCCTTCCTGTGCCAGGGCATCACGCTCGAGGTGTTCGGCGACGCCAACGACTATGTCGGCAAGGGCCTGTCGGGCGGGCGCATCATCGTGCGGCCCACCGTGTCGAGCCCGCTCGTCAGCCAGCACAACAGCATCGTCGGCAACACCGTCCTTTATGGCGCGACAGCGGGCACGCTGCTCGCGGCGGGGCAGGCGGGCGAGCGCTTCGCGGTGCGCAACTCGGGCGCGAACGTCGTGGTCGAGGGCTGCGGCGCGAACGGCTGCGAATATATGACCGGCGGCACCGCGGTGATCCTCGGCCCCGTCGGCTCGAACTTCGGCGCCGGGATGACCGGCGGCATGGCCTTCGTGCTCGACACCGACGACGCCTTCGAACGCCGCGCCAACGGTGAATCGATCGTCTGGCAGCGCCTGGAAAGCGCGCATTGGGAAACGGTGCTGAAGGAGCTGATCGCCGACCATGCGCAGGCGACGGGCAGCAAATGGTCGGCCGAGATCCTCGCCGACTGGGACCTTCGCAAGGGCCAGTTCTGGCAAATCTGCCCCAAGGAAATGCTCCCCCGCCTGGCCCAGCCCTTGAGCGACGCCGAGATCGAGGTGGTGGCCGCCGAGTAGCCCAAGATCCTCCCTGCGGCGTAGCCGTGGGGAGGGGGACCGCCGAAGGCGGTGGAGGGGCCGCGAGCGCCAGCGAGCGCTGCGCGCTCGCCCCCTCCGTCAGCCCTGCGGGCTGCCACCTCCCCATCGCTGCGCGACAGGGGAGGATTTCGGCGCAGGCAAAGTGCACTTCATCGCACATGCGGCAGCGTTCAGCGCAGTGAAAGCGTCCATCGCGTAAAGAGCGCGGCTTAATAGCCTCACGTCCTTATGGAAGGATGCTGCCATGACCCGCCGCCTGCCCCTGATCGCCCTCCCCCTGCTCGCGCTCGCCGCGCCGCTTCCCGCCTTCGCCGCCGACGGCGATACCGCCGCCGCGGTGCTTGGCGACCCGGTCGCGCAGGATCGCATGGCCGATACGGTCACCGCGCTCGTCGACGCGCTGATGCGGCTCAACGTCGGCCCGCTCGCCGAAGCGGTCGCGCGCGCCGATCCCGAATCCGACGCCGCCTACATCCCGCCCGACGCGACGCTCGGCGAACTCGCCGGCCGCGACCCCGATTATGGCGAACGCCTCGGCAGCGACGTCCGCGCCGGCACGCGCATGGCGGGTCACATGGCCGCCGCGATGGCCGCCTACGCCCCCGTGCTCAAGGACATGGCGCGCGACATGGCCGCGCAGTGGGAACGCGAGCGCGACGCCGCGCGGCGCTGATCCCTTTGGTGGATAAATAGGGACAGCCCTGTTTATTGGGCGCCATAGCCGTTGCGCGCGGCGCCCCGCTGCCGCTATGCCGAACCCATGTGGCAACTCTATCAATTCCCCTTGTGTCCCTTTTCGCGCAAGATTCGGCTTTTGCTCGGCGAAAAGGGCGTGGGCTACGAACTGCTGCGCGAATCGCCGTGGGAGCGCCGCGACGAGTTCATCGACCTCAACCCGGCGGGCCGCACCCCGGTGATGGTCGACCAGGAACGCGGTCAGGTGCTGATCGACAGCGCCGCGATCGCCGAATATTTCGAGGAGACCGTCGAGGGCAAGGCGATGATCAACGGCACGGCGGCCAACCGCGCCGAAATCCGCCGTCTCGTCGCCTGGTTCGACCAGGATTTCTATTATGAAGTCACCGGCCCGCTGCTGTTCGAGCGGATGCAGAAGCGCATCGTTCACCGCCAGCCGCCCGACGGCGGCGCGTTGCGCGAGGCGATGAAGGCCGCGAACAACCATCTCGACTATGTCGACTATCTGATCGACCACCGCACCTGGCTCGCCGGCGCGACGATGAGCCTCGCCGACCTCGCCGCCGCGGCGCATATCTCGGTCGCCGACTATCTCGGCGGCATCGACTGGACCGGCCACGAACAGACCAAGGGCTGGTATTCGGGCCTGAAATCGCGCCCGAGCTTCCGCCCGCTGCTGGCGGAGCGGATGGAGATCGTGTCGCCGCCGAAATATTACGAGGATGTGGACTTCTGATCACAATCCGTCGCCCCCGCGAAGGCGGGGGCCGCTGGCGGCCTTTAACCTCGCCGCTGCGTAGACCGATCGCGGCCCCCGCCTTCGCGGGGGCGACGGAATAGTCAGCAGCCCTTGTATTTCCAGTTCCGGTCCTTGCCCTCGGCGACCTGCGCGACGATCGTTTCGATCCGCTTGACGCGCGTTTCCTCGCGCTTCGCCTCGAGCACCCATTCGATATAGTCGCGCCGCTTGCCGGGCGAAAAGGCGTCCCAATGGCCTTGCGCGGCGCCATTCGCCTTCAACGCCGCCCCCAGGTCGGCGGGCAGGTCGAGCGCCGGCTTGGCCGCCGCCTTCGCCCGCTTCGGCTTGCCCTCGCCCGCCAGCGCCACCGCCTTCGCGATCATCGCCGCGAGCGCCTTGTCGTCGGGCAGGTCGGCGAGCGAGGCGAGCCGCCCGAAGCTGCCCATCGCCCCCTCCTTGCGCGCCGCGCCGGTGACCTCCTCGTCGCGCCAGAAACCGAAGGTCGCATGGCCCTTGAACGACGCCATGCCCGCCAGATTCTGCCCGTTCAACACGAAATGCGGCACGCCCCATTTCAGCGTCTCGTCAGCGTCAGGCGCGTGCTTGTGCATCAGCGCGCGCATATGGGTCAGGATGGTCTGCGCGAAGGGCTGGGCTTTCGCGATATAGGCGTCGACGCGCGGGTCGCGGCCGCCGCTCATCCCGCGTGCCGCGCCGCGATCAGATAGTTGAGCGCCTCGCTGCCGCCGAGCTTGAAGCCTTTCGCTGGCGAAGGCGACAGCCCGGTGCGGTCGATGACCGCCAGCCCCGCGCCCTCGATCAGCGCGGTCAGTTCCTCGGGCCGCAGGAAGCGGTCCCAGTCGTGCGTCCCGCGCGGTACCGCGCCGACGCGCTCGGCCGCCTCGACCAGCAGCAGCTTCGAGGCGACCGTCCGGTTGGGCGTCGAAAGGATCATCAGCCCGCCCGGCGCGAGCCGCGCGGCGAGTTCAGCGACGAAGGCGGCGGGATCGGCGACATGCTCGACGACCTCCATTGAGGTGACGAGGTCGAAGGTCGCGGGCGGCAGCGCCGCCAGCTCGCCCGCATGATAGGCGATCGCTAACCCCTGCCCCGCAGCATGATCCCGCGCTGCCGCGATATTCTCGGGCGCCGCATCGACCCCCGTCACCGCGGCGCCCAGCCGCGCCAAGGGCTCGGCGAGCAGTCCAGCGCCGCAGCCGACGTCGAGCGCGCGCCGCCCCGCGAGCGGGTACCGCTCGCGCGCGTCGACATGCCAGTGCGCGTCGATCTGGTCGCGAATATAGGACAGGCGCACGGGATTGAGCTTGTGGAGCATCGCCGACGAACCGTGCGGGTCCCACCAGTCGGCGGCGAGCGCGCCGAAATGGGCGGCTTCGTGCGGGTTGATCGTCGCGGCGTTCATGCGGCAGGATGTGGCACCGCCCGCCCGCCGGCGCAAGAAAATTGCCGCGGCGCGCCGTCCCGCGGTGTGGATCCGCGCCTTTCGTTGGGCGCGGGCAAGAAAATATATCGCAGCGGGGACATCATCGCCTTGCCATCGCCTCCCCCCTTCCGTAACAGCGGCGCGCCGCGGAAATCTTCGAAAAGTTGCGGCTGAAACCAGCACAGGAAAGCGGGGCGACATGGCGCGGATCGTGATGAAATTCGGGGGCACGTCGATGGCGGGCACCGAGCGGATTCGCACCGTCGCAAAACTCGTCGCGCGCGAGGTCGCGCAGGGCAACGAGGTCGCGGTCGTCGTCTCTGCGATGGCGGGCGAGACCGACCGGCTCGTCGGTTTCTGCCGCGAGGCGAACCCGCGCTACGACCCCGCCGAATATGATGTCGTCGTCGCGGCGGGCGAGCAGGTCACCTCGGGTCTCCTCGCGCTCACCCTGCAGGCGATGGGCACCCCGGCGCGCAGCTGGCTCGGCTGGCAGCTCCCCATCCGCACCGAGGAAGCGCACGCCCGCGCGCGCATCGCGAACATCGACACCGGCGCGCTCGGCGCGGCGATGGCCAAGGGCGAGGTCGCGGTGATCCCCGGCTTCCAGGGCCTGATGGACGACGGCCGCGTCGCGACGCTCGGCCGCGGCGGATCGGACACCAGCGCGGTCGCCGTGGCGGCGGCGCTGAAGGCCGATCGCTGCGACATCTACACCGATGTTGACGGCGTCTACACCACCGATCCCCGCATCGTCGCGCGCGCGCGCAAGCTCGACTATGTGACCTATGAGGAAATGCTCGAACTCGCCAGCGTCGGCGCCAAGGTGCTCCAGACGCGCTCGGTCGGGCTCGCGATGAAGGAAGGCGTGCGCGTGCAGGTGCTTTCGAGCTTCGTCGAGGGCGACGAAGCGCCGAAGCGGGGCACGATGATCGTCAGCGACGAGGAAATAGAGGAACATCAGATGGAACGGC
>Ga0182745_1000620_pt1 | contig 37914 bp, 51 predicted proteins | sample eDN3rd30CKraftBY_FD_128523 | JGI IMG/M metagenome (GOLD analysis project Ga0182745, IMG submission 128523) | Enriched backyard soil microbial communities from Emeryville, California, USA - eDNA 3rd pass 30_C Kraft BY (version 2) (version 2) | ecosystem: Environmental > Terrestrial > Soil >...
CTTCTCGTTCACCGAGAGGACAGCCCTGCGGCCGGCGCCCTTGGTCGAAACAGCAGCAACCTGACCTTGCAGCGACTTGATCAGCTCGCGGTCCTTGGCCTGCGCAGCGCGCATCGACTTGACCAGATCCAGCGTAGCGCCGAGAACCTGCCCAATTGCCTCGCGGTCATTGTCTTGCTGGTCAATCAGAGACTTGACCAACGCGGTGCCGTCCTCGGCCTCGATGACAGTGCCGTCCTCGAGAGTGAAGCGGAGCGACTTGGTGATGGGCTCGCCATCGCCATCATCGTCGCCATCATCACCGTCCTGATCCTTCAGATCGGGATCATCTTCGCCCTCGTCGGCGGCGGCTTGGATTTTTTCGTCCGTGCCTTCGTCCGACTGAGACTTTTTCAGTTCTTCAGCTTCGGCGTTCACCGAGGCCAACAGGTCTGCAAAGCTCATGACTTAACTCCTAAGTCCAGTTTTAAGATCGCGCAGAAAACGCGTTACCCATTCGGTCGCCGCGTCGGACGAAAGGCCGAATACTTCACCGCAATGCTTGATCAGCTCGGCCTTTGACTGGCCGACACCACCGGCCATTACCTGGCTGGAAATCGCATCGCGGAATTCGTGATAAGAGGCAGGCGCGCCATCCAACGACTGCACGCGCATGGCGGAACCGCCGGAGAGCTGCGCAACGTCGGAGCCGTAACCGGCCTCAAGAGATTTGCTGATAATCAGACCATCGGCGGTCCAGGATTTCGCCAGAGCGCCGAAGGGGACGGTCGAGATACCGCCTACATGCTGATTCACGGGCTGCTGGCTGATCGCCAGGTTCGTCCAGCGGACCTTAGAAACGACAGCGACACGGTCGCCGGTTTTCTTGTCTACGCGAATGGACTTCTCCATGACCGCACCGCCAACGCTGGGATACCAGCGCTTCGGCGGGTTCAGTTTGGTCATGCTGTCCCAAACCATATTGGCGCGAGCCGCGAGCGGCGTATCACCCGTGAACAGCTTGGCTTTGACGAACGTGACCCCGTCGCGGAACTTGACGTCTACGGGGACGCCTACCTCCCACATTTCGGGCTGATCGATGCCGTAGCGGCGAGCGACTGAAGGCATCGACTTGTGGTCGATATCCAGATTGCCGAATTTCAAGAAGTGATCGGCGCTGTCGCCCAAAGCCTTAGACAGAACGATTTCGTTCTGCTGGTCCTTCGCCTCGCGGGAGGCTTCCAGATATACGAACCGGTCCCCTGCTTCTTCGGCCGGTGTGGCCTTCAGCATGGACTCGATACATAGGAAGTCGGGGACTTGCCCGAGCAGTTGATCGTCGGATCGCATGCCACGATAGTGCCGTCACGACCACGCGAGCATAAAAAAAGAGCCGCTCGAAAGCGGCCCAAGGAGACATCCCAAGGTAGGGGAATTCTATTCGCCGAGCGCCTCGCGGGCCTTGGCAATAACTATGCTGACCTGCCCGAGTTCATCGGTCATGGCGAGATACCGGGCGGCGGCACCGTCCACGTCGAGAATGGCGTCTTTCTTCAGCTCGGCCATCTGCTTCTGCAGATCGTCGTGGCGCTTTTCAGCAGCGGCCAGAATCTTACGCTCGTCCGCATCGGTACGCGCCTGCAGCGCAGACAGATCGGCGAGCTGGGAACGGATACCATCAGCGTTCATTTGCGGACCTCTGCCAGACATTGAGAGCGCAGGCCGGAATCCATGATGGAATAGCACCGCCCCGGATCGCCATGCGCGCGAGCCAGGCAATAGGTGCGAGCGTCACCGTCGGCGATCACGTAGCAGGAGCCGGCATCAGCAGCCAGCGCCGGGCGCAGCCAGCCAATCAAGGCGGCAGCTACCAGGCAAAGCAATGCAACGAGAAGCATCCGTTTAAACGTGTCCATGTCGTTGATGATACTCAATTTTCCGAAACCTGTCCGCTTTCAGCCGCCTGACGCTGGCGCAAATACCATGCAAATCCGGTGTCATCGAGCCCCTCCAACGGCGAGGTCATCAGGTCGCGGATACCGTACTTTTTCTCCAGGCGATCGCGGGCCCGGAATTCCTCCCGGTGGTTCGCCACCATGTCGATCAGCTCAACGTCATTCTTCTGGCCGAGGCGGTCGATACGGGCATTGCGCTGGCCGTGGGTCTTGGCCGTATCCGGGATATCGTGCTGGATCAGGTAGCGCCCGGATTGCAGGTTCATGCCGACGGCGCCAGCGTCCGAGGCCAGCAGGATATCGGCCTGAGCCTCGCCCTTTTCAGGGTTGAACATCTTCTTTTTGCGATCCTTCTCCGCGGCGCTATCCGAGCCGGTAATCGTCACCACCCGTTTGCCGGCCGCTTCCAGCTTGGCTTTCAGCCCGGCGATATCGGCGCGCGCATGGGCGAACACCACGCCCTGGCGATCGGGACGAGCCGCGACCTCCTTCACGGTGGCGTCGTATTTCGCATTGTCAGGATGCGAATTAATCACCCGGCGCACGGCGGAGTTTTTCAGAATGCCGAGCGACTTCTGCAGCTTTTCCGCTACAGCCTTGTGCTGGTCAGCCGGAATGTCCTCAAACGAGCCCGGCGAAATCGCCTTCATGGCATCCACCGCAGCCTCGCCGCGCAACTTCGCCAAGCGTGCCGTCGAGAAGTGCCCATCCAGCTCCCGCAGGGCTTTTTTTTGCCCAGCGGACAGATCGACTTGCACCGTTTTGCGATCAGCGTTGACGCCCGAGCTGATCTTGTTCGGGAATACGTAGCGGGACATTTCCCGGCGCAGCGCGTCTTTCGACGACATGGTGTCCGCGCCGTACTTCCGCATGAACTCGCCCCGGTCGCCATACCGGCTGCGGTCGAGTTTTTGCAGGACGGAATGGATCTCCGACGCGTCGTTTTTGACCGGGTCGCCCGAGAAATATCCGTAGTACGGCGTGTGGTCGCCCAGCGCCTCGGTCACGTTCGACAGGCTGGAATCTTCCTTGCCTGCCCGGTTGACCGTTTCATGAGCCTCGTCGACGGCCGACATGTCGAACTGAATGCCTTCCTTCTCCATGACGCCCTGGATCCAGGCCTTGCGGTCCTCCGGCTTCATTCCGGCGAGCTGCTTGGTCATTGCGGCTTCGTCGGTGCCGGCGTGCTTGGCGCCCAGGTGGATCATGTCGTCGCGGAACGACTGGTGCGTCATGACGCAAAAGTGGTTAGACGGATCCTTGTAGGCCGCGATCCGTTCCTCGCGGCTGGCGCCAGGCTGGATGTGCCATTTGTACTTGTTCGGCTCCAGGTAGCGCAGCGCCTCACCGCCGAACTGGCCCTGCACGATCGAGGGCACCAGCATGATCGCGCGCTTGACCTGGCCCTTGGAGTGCAGATGGGAGAACCCGCCCAACATAATGGCCGTCTTGCCAGAACCCGCGCCGAGCGCACCGCCCAGGCGCTTATTCGCCTCCCACATTTTGATGGCGCGCTGCTGCGGGGCGTACTTCCCCGACATAGACGGGTTCCACAGCTTGACCGGGTCGCCGGGCTTGAAGTTCTGCCCGACCATACCAGCCATCTGCGCGAGCTGGCGCTCGGCCGCGTGCCCAAGGGTGTGGCGCTCGTCGGCAGCCAGCCCCTTGTCCTTAGCCGCGGCGGGAGCGTCCTCGGACGAGAAGAACCCGAGCTGCGACTGTTCGAAGGCGGCCTGCTGCTCGCGGGCAGCGTCCAGCTTGCCGGTAATCGAACCGCCGGCATACTTGCCGCCGACACGCTCGCGCAGGGAGTCGCGCAACGCGGCCTCCTTCGCCTGCCGAGCCGCACGGGCGTCCGGGTCGACCGTGTCGAGGTGGGTCAGGTTGTTGCGGATTGAGGCCCGGCCAACCTTCAGCGGCGTGTCCGGGCTCAGGGTGTTGTAGTGCTCCGCGAACTTTTCCGCCACGCTCGAGCGGATCAGGTCTTGCATCGCCTCGTAGGCGCGCGCCGTTCCCCGGTGGGCCTTGACGTATTTGTCCCAGGTGAGCGAGGCGGCGTTGTGCTTGGCCGCGGCTTCGTCCCGCTCCGTTTTCCATTGCGACCAGGCCGGGTTTTCCGACACGTCGCCGAACATGTCCGTGGCGGTGCGCTCCGGCTCGTTCGCGTCCAATTCTTCGACGCGCGCGCGTAGCGTGGATTCCTCGGGCGACTCGTGCGCTACGTTCTTGGCGAAGTGCTCGCGCAAAACCCGCTGATCCTGCGGCGTCAGCTCCCCGATCGGTTTGTACGCCGAGACACCCTCGGGATGGTCAGACAGCGCCCGGTGCATGGCCTCGGCCGACATCTTGTCCATGGCGAAGGTTTGCCGGTTCAAGGTCGACCGCTTGCCGCCGTAGGCCTTCTCGACGAAGGCATCGGCATACTTGTCGAACATCGGCGCCAGGGCGTCGGCGGTCTGCATTTTGCCGTTGGCGCCCTTGAGCGGCGCGACGGCGTCCAGGGCGGCGCGGTAGGCCTCGCTGTCGCCCGCCTTCTGGAACATTTCGGCAGACTGGACGTCGGCCAGGATATCGGCCGGCAGATCGCCATCGGCCATCCGGCCACCGATGTAATCCCGGAGGGACTCGTGCAGATCGCCGCCCGACGGATCGAACGGCAGCGCAACCCGCTGCGCCACGCCAGGCGAGACGGCAGGCGCGGCCAGATCGGGACGGGAAGCGAAGCCGAGCGGCAACCAGCCATCCTCGTCCATGTCGCCGCGGATAATGGCCTGGCTACGTTTGAGCTGGGCCAAGTCCTCACGGTCGACAGGATTTGCCAAGCGATCCATGCCATCGCCCGATACCGTCATGACCAGCTCGCCGCCGGCACGTTCCAGCGTGTAGTCGCCCTTTTGCAACCCGAGCGCGGCGGCCTGCTTGGTAGCAGCGTCCTCGCGCATCTTGCCCATGGGGATCTCTAGCTTGTCCTGGTTCGGCGCCTGCAGGGCAGCGACCAGGGCAGCATTCGCCTCGGTTTCGCCCAGCACCGTGCCCAGCACCCGCTTTGCTTCACCGACGGCGTTACGGCGCTGCTCGTTCAGATCCTGCGCGAGCTGCATGTCCTCGCCGGTGGCGATCGTATCCGGCATTTCGATGCCTTCGGCGATCTTCTGCCAGCCCTTCGCCTGTTTCACCGATTCCTCGGTGGCCTTGGCGTAGGTATCCGCATGGAAGTCACCCAGCGCATCGGACACCTGCTGGAACTCGGCAGGCGACAACGACGAGCGCAGCCGGCGGGCCAGCACCTGGGCAGCACCTGCCACGCCGAGCACGTCGACCACGGAGCGGTCAATCATCCCTTGACCAGCGACGGTCAGGGCCAGGGAATTCATGGAATTGTAAGCGCCGACGCCGATATGCTTACCGAGGACACCGCGATCGTGCTGGTCGATTTCAGACAGGAACGAGCGAGCCGCGGCAGTGCGCAGGTCGTTCTCGATATCGGCCCGCACCGATTCCTCCAGGGCGGTATCGTCATCCGTCACGTCCAGGCGGTAGGCCTTGGGCAACGTATCGGCGTCGTCGATTTCCTTTCCAGCGGCAGCGGCTTGCTGGGACAGGAGCTGCAATTTTTTCCGAGCTTTCAGGATTTCGAGCGACGCCTTCATATCGGCCTGGCGATCGGCCCCTTTCGGGTCGAACAGCGGCGTGTCGCGGACGGCGTCCAGCTCTTGGGCGAGCTGCTCCTTGGCTTGGCCGCGCGCGAGCACCGCCTGCCGTTCCTCGGGCATCATGGCCGCCAGTTTCGCATCACGGGCCTGCGCCACTGCCGCAGCGGCATCCGCGGGGCCGACACCAGCCTCGGCGGCGCGCTTGCCGTAGTCAGCCGCAAAGCCCAGCCCGGAGCCCGCCGGCTTCACCGGGTCGATATCGGCCACCGACAAAACATCGGGGTCATCCGATTGCAGCGGGATTTCGCCCACCGACGACTCGCGGGCATCGTGATCAATACGGGCTTGGTCGCCAGCCTCACGAGCAGCCGCATGGGCAGCTTTCAGGGTTTCACGATGGTGCCGGGCCTCCAACGACTTGACCGCCTGAGGCGATAGGTCGGCAAATTTGCTCGGGTCGAATTCCAGATCAGACGGTTTCCAACCCTTGGCCTTCGCCACGGCCGCGATGAATTCCTGCTCGGCGGCCTTCTTCTGTTCCTTCAGATCCTTGCGGGCCGATTTCTTGGCCTCGTAGAGCCCGGATTCCTTGTCCTGGGCTACGCGGTCGGCCTTTGCCTTTTTACGGGCTTCCTGGCGGCGCTGTGCGGCCTGTGTGGCGCTTTCGCCAGCCTTGGAGGGGGTGATTCGCAGTCCGGTCAGTTTCCCGCCAGCGCCGCCGATGATGTGGGCGGAACCGTCGGGGTTCTCACGGATAAGGACAGGGCTACCTTTTTCATGGCCTGGAGGACGTACGGTAATCCAGCGTTCTCCCGGCCCGAGCTGGGCGGCAGCTTTGATCAGATCGGCAATGGCAGGATGGCGGCGCATCCTCCCATGGTGCGGTCACGACGCCGCAACATAGGAACGACCCGGTAAAGAGGCAGCATAACCACGTAACTCCGGGGCTGGATCGCGGTTACGGCATCGGTTACGCAATTTTGTGCCGAAAAATCAACGTCTTATATATATATATAACCATGTAACCATGATTATTATTATATATATACATACATGCAGGTGCGCGCCCGCGCCCACATACGCGCGCACATGCATGCGATATGGCTATCTTTTTTTTGAAAATCAGGTTACGCGGTTACGATCAACAAAATTGATATATCTATCAATAAGTTAGGCCGTAACTGGCAACCTAACCATAGCGGTTTTTTCGGTCAGGACATAACTTTGTGGCAAGGCGGGATTCGCGCCGACATCCCAAACCCAACCGGAGAGCCCCTAGGGCCCCCATTAGAACGGGGGAAGTGCATGCATAGACTATTACGCGCAGCGACCTACGCAGCCACACACGCTGGCGAAGATATCCACGTTGCCGACATGGCACGAGAAGCCGGGCTAAGCTCCCGGCATTTCATCCGCAGGTTCAAACGGGTGATGGGAATCACGCCAGCACGATACCTAACCGTGGCGAGGCTCGAGAAGGCGCAGATGCTACTGTCGACCACGCTCTTGCCGATCGTCCACATAGCGGCCGAGTGCGGGTTTTCCAGCCAAAGCAGCCTGACGACCTCGTTCAAGGAAGAATTCAACATGACACCGGCTCGCTACCGGCGTGAGAATTCTACAGATCCCGAGGAAATAAGGTTTTGCGACATATGCCCGTTCAGAGGGCTGTTTCAGCCGGTGTTCAATTAGGCTTCTTTGAGAACAGCTCTTGCAGCCAGGCGGCGAACTCAGGATCGTCGCCGGCAGCGGCTTCCAACACCTGGACCCAGCGCCCGCGGCAATTAGGGTGCATCAGGCCAGCAGGAACCCACCAAAGCTCTTCGGGGGAACGAGGCACGAGCTGATCGCCTACGCGCTTACGTGGGGCCGACGAGCGCCCGTAATTGTCCTTGCCGACCCAAATCTCTGTATCGGGGTCTTTGTTCGGCTTGTCGGGCGGCACCACGGTCATGACACGGCCATCTATACGACGGCAGTGAATGCAGGCGCTTGCATACTGCTCAACCCGCTTGACCTTCGTGCCCGGCTTCAGGCCAGCAATGAGCCCGACCAAGGCGTTGTTGCCGGCCTCGGTAACGGCGATGCGACGCCAGTCCCGGTTAAGCGTGGCGAAGGCGTCTGCCAGCTCGGTCTGTAGAGCCCGGCCAGGGATGCCCTTGACCTTCAGCATCTGGCGTTCGGCATGACGACGGATGATCCCACGCATCTGGCGCCGAGCATCATCGGAAAAGTTGGTGACGTACTCGGCAGCCTTGGTGGCCGCGATATCGAGCACCGATCGCTCGATGCGCGAGAGGGCGAACTGTTCGACCGCCGAGGCAACCGTGTTCGGCAGCGCCGCCAGGATGACGTCGGCCTGAGAGAACGAAGGCGGCTTGTCCAGATTGGCCTGCACCTTGCCCATGAGCGTCGAGCGGGTCGCCATCCATTCGGATTCGGCTACCAGGGCGTCCGAGGGCAAGTACCGCTGGAACACGTAGTCGACCATCATCATGTGATCCTGCAGCGTCCACTCGGACGGCGGCAGCGCCCGCAGGTAAATGCGCACCAGGTCAGCCTCGGCCGGCGTCCATCGCTGCATCATGCCGGGCGGCGGCGGGGGGACTTCCCCGGCCTTGTGATATTTCCCCGTCGACCACTTCAGGAGTTCGGCCTGCACCACGTCCAGGTACGCCAGGCCGCGCTGATGGAACAGCTCGATCAGGCGACGCACGAACGGCGACTCATGGGGAGTATCCCCGTCATCGTGATCGTGGACGGACTTATAGATGTATTCCAAGCCGGCGTTGGTAGCGCGCTCGGAAAGATTGATGAGGTCGAGGAACAGGCCCATGGATGCAGGATCGCATCACGACGCCCCGCCGAGGATCACCACGGCGGGGCACCGGCCGGCCCCTATAGGGAGGAACGCGCCCGAAGGCTACCACATGACCGGCTGCGGCCCTTTTGCCCGAGTAAACCGCTTGCGGGGGCACACACACCAAGGAGGACAGCCTGCATTCTGTGATCACGACGCAACGAAAAACCCGCCGGGGTTAGCGGCGGGTTTCTCGGCAGGTTTTGAGAGTCTCGGCAGGACTCATCACGGGGAGGTGTTCGCGGACACCAGGGAGGGAATTTGGTTGCGGAGAGAGGACTCGAACCTCCAACCTCCGGGTTATGAGCCCGGCGCGCTGCCAGTTTGCGCTACTCCACGGCCAAATAATACCACGGGTGCGCATATTTGCGCTTAGGGATTACCCTTGTTCCGGCTCGGATGTTGCGACATAGCGACGGCGACCCTTGGCGTCCGCGACCACCAGGCCATCCTCGCCTTCGTCGACAACCGTGTAATCCTGCGCCGAGCGCTTCTTGTGCCCGAGCACGTTGTCCCATTTGACCTTGTGGCGCTGCTTGCCGCATTCGAGCGTGCAGCCGTGCTCGCCGTGGGCAAGCACCTTGCCGGAGACAGCGCCCAGGCGCGGATGGCGATAATACAGGTCATCGCCAGCATGCACGCCAGCGCGACGCGGATGCGGCTCGTTGGGCTTATCGGCCGGCTTCATACCTCGATCCTTAGAACCGGCAGTCCGAACGATTTCTGGATCGGTTCGTCGCCTTCATCATCGGCGCCGCCTTCGTCCGCGGCTCCTTCATCCTGGCCGCCGTCTGGCGAATCGTCCTGGCCGTCATCACCGCCGCCACCAAAGTCCGGATCTTCATCGGGGTCACCATAGTCCTCGCTGTTTGCTTGGTTTTCGGCCTGCCACAGTTGCTGCAGCGACGGATTAAGCGGGGCGTTGCCCCAGGCTTCCGTAATCTCGTCCTGGCCGCGAGCTTTGCGGGCCTCGTTCACCGTGGAAAGGGTTGTTTCCTCGGTCCAAAGTTGCTGCGCATCTTTTTCGTCCAGGCCCGTCCACCGGAACACGTACTTGTCGCCGAACTCCGCGACGATGTAGTCCGAAAAGGTATCTTCCCAATGGGTGAGCAGCGGGCGCAGGCCCTTGTCCTTCGAGGAAATTAGCCGTTCCTCGGTATCATTGCCGGACAAACCACCGGAGCGCGTCGAGAAGCTGTCGAAGTTGATTTCTTCCGGCGACATGCCGTAGACCGCGCAAATAATGGCGGTCAGGAGCGTCATCCAGCGCTCGAACAGGACGTCGCTCACGTCGACGTTGAAATTCTCGAAAGCGGCTTTCGACTCCTGATTTTTCGACACCATGACCGGCAGGGTCCAGGCATTGTTGATGCCTTTGACCATGTTGTTCCACATGCGTCTAAACGCGGCGATATCCTCCTGAGAGTAATCACCGGTCAGGTGCAGTAGCCCCTTCGGAATGGCGTTGGAGTCAAAATACTTGGTGTTGTAGGTGAAGGCGTTCAGGAACCCCGTCACCACACGGATTAGCAGCTCTGTTTCGGACTGGCCGTAGCCGCCCGCCAGAACCTCGGTCGTCGGGTTGCGCGGGACGTAGATCAGGTCGTTGTAGGTGTAGACCGCACGAACGCGACCCTCGACCACCTGCAGAGAGAAGATTTCATCGTCTCCGCGATAGCCTTCATCGGTACATAGCCGGATCGTGGCACCGTCGACCGCATACAGGCCGTCTATACCGAGCGCGCGGTTGCGCTTGTACTCGGTTTCGATCGGCGCCGAGTCGAGCACCAGGCTATCTTGCACGAGCTTCGCCATGAAGCCCGAGAAATTATCCCGCTTCAGGCGCGCTCGCATGCGCGGGTTGCGCTCCCAGCCGCAGTTTGTGAAGAACGAATTCAGGAGATCGGTCGACTCTTTGTCGGCCTTGCCAGCCTTGGCGCTGGGATCCTTCAGGCGCACCTGAAAGCCCGGCCCCTTGCCATCTTCGGACACTCGACAGAACCGCTGCACCTGGCGCACGCGGGTGCGGATCACCGACGCCAGGACCGGCGTCTGCGCCACCATGGTGCGCATGACGTCAAAACTGAAGGCAGACGGCCGCTCGTACCAGTCGCCCATGACGTGGATGCGCTGATCGTCCAGGTAGACCGACTGCATCCCGCGATTTTTCTGCTCGACGTTGCGCGAGGGGAAAGGGATCACCTTCGCCCGCTCGAGCGACTTTTCAAACTGCTGCTCGCGGTACTCGTTGGCAACGTATTTGACCAGTTCGGTCATGTCCGGCACGGACGACGGCATGGCCGCCTGCTGCATTTCAGCATTGGCGTCATACCGCTCGTCAGCAGGTGCGGCGGGGTCGAGGGCAATTTCGCGGGCAGTGTCGCTCATACAGCAAGGGTAAGATCACGACAGCCGATCAGGATTCGACTGCAATAAACTGGAAGCATCCGGGATCTTTCGGGCGAACGATCATCCCACGCTCAAGGCACCGGCCTTCTTGGAACGCAGTACACCGGCCGCAAACATCGCCAGAGAGCTGGTGGCGCAGGACTTCCTCGGCAGCCGCAGGCATGTGCTGCACCACGGCAGCGCCGCCGCCGCGCACAATCTGCACCGTCTTTTCCTCGACCGGATCCGGCATCAGGAACGTGGACGTGCCATGCGCGCGAGCCCAGGCCACGTCGCACAGCATGTTCGCGTAGCTGGTGTGCGGGTCGATACCGACCTTAATGACCTTGCGCTTGAATTTCTTTTCGTCCTCATCTTCCTCGACCACGAGCGCGGTCTTGGTAAAGTGGTGAAACGCGACCTTGCGGCAAACCTCGAGCTGCTGGCGGATGCCCTTCTCGACGTACTCCTGCACCAGGGCATCAGGATCCGGAAACAGGCACATCTTTTTGACGAAGCGCGCCATGGACACCTGCATGCATTTGTACTGGTCCAGGCGCACGGTGTAGCGGTCCAGGGCGTCCTCGTCGGTGCGCCGATCGGAGGCGTTCGCCGTGGGAGTGTCGCCCCAAATCAGCATTTCGCCTTCCATGTTGCCATAGCCGGCGAGGAACACGCGCCCCGGATGGCGCTGGGCAAAGCGCTTTGCGTCGTTGTAGTTCGGCAGGGTTTCGACGACGCAGGCCTGCACGCCGTAAAGGCTCATCAGGTCCGAGCACCGCGCGAACGGGTCGTCGCTGAAAATGTACTCCAGATGCACATAGGCCTGGCGCCCATCTGGCAAGCGCTCCTTGATGGTCACCACGTTGAACTGGCCCATCTGGTCGATGCCCATAAACGTGTTGCGAGCGGTCTTTTTCCACTGCAGGCCGATAGCCATGCCGGCGTCGGCGCACTCCTGCAGAATTTGCAGGTTGACCGGGATCGCAGACGGATCGGCCCACGGCTTACCGAGCTTCCGATTGTAGAAGTTCTTGAGGCTGACGGCCGTATTGTAGGCGGTGATGATTTCACCGGCCGAGATCGTCGGCGAGAGGAACTGCGGAAAGTGGATCGACCGGATCCGCGGCGGCCGATCCTTCAGCGGGATACGGGGATCGCCAGGCGCGTCCAGCTCCGGATGTTCGGGGATCCATTCGCCGCGCTGCGTGTCCTCGATCCAGCCGCCGCAGGAGAAGCAAACGTAACGGTAGATGCCCAGCTCATTATCGAATTTGATGCAATTCGGGAAATAGTCGTCGAGCGGCTTTTTAGCCAGGCAGTGCGGGCACTCCGTGTGGAACTTGTACTGGCTGCCCTTCTTGTACCAGGCGTCGATATCGGAATCCGGCCAGTTGGCCGTCGAGCCCATCAGCGTGAAGCGAACCGGTGAAGCCGAAAGACGCTCGCGGGTCTTTTCCATTTGGTCGAGCGACATTTCCTGCACTTCGTCGAACGACAGGACGTCCATCGGCATGGATTCCGTCGACGATCGGCCCGTGGTCCAGGAGAATAGGAACAGCGCCTCGCCAATGCGCCGGGTGCGTACGTTACCCTCGCCACTCTTACGGCCACTGCCGTCGGCGGCGTCCATCGTCATCAGGCGGTGCACGTCCGGCACCGAGCGCACCACCGGCATGAAACGCTCGGACGATTTCTTGCCGGCCAGATCCACGTCGGGCAGGAACATGCCGACCGTGGCGGGCCCGAACCGAAGCCCGAGATAGATAGAGGCCAGCATTTCCATGACGGTGAAGCCAACCTGCGCGCACTTCATCAGCACGAGCACGTAGTTGTACGCGTCCTCGTGCGTGTACGGGATCTGGTCGTAGATCCAGGCCATCGCCGGCCGGTCATCCAGCTTGAAATCCTTGCCGTCCACCTTCAGGCCGTCGGTTGCCAGGCGCTCGCACCAAATGCGGAACGTCTCGCCCGGCTTAATCACGCGCTGGCCCGAGTTCAGAACGAAGGCGACGTCCAGGAATTCGGCCTCGAACCGCTGCTGGCGTTCGACCTCGGTAGCGGCCTCCAGGGCCTCCCGCGTTTCGTCAGGCAAATACGGGTTCGAGTCAGACGGGAATTGCCAGCACGAGAAATCCGGATCAGCGGACCCCAGCCGCCACAGCTTGTAAAACGCGTTTTTCTTGCCGAAGGCATGTGAAAGAACCCAGGCCGTCCCCTGGTGCTGGCGTAGCGACGGCAGGAAAACGTCCTCCCACAGATCTAGCAGGCGATCGCATTTCGCCGCGTCGTCCACGACGATAGTGGCGTACTGCTCGACGGCATCGAGCCGCTTGTCGTCCAGGGAATAGAAGTCGATCGTGCCGCCGGTCACTAGCTCAACACGCCGACGGCTGGGGCGAGCGGTAATCAGGGCGTCCACGGCGCGCAGGACACGCCTACGGGCGTCGGTCAGGTCGGTGTCGGTAGCAGAGAACCAGGCGACCGGATGGCCGCGCAGAGCGCCCTTGTCGCCAGCGAGCAACGCCTCGATGCCGAGGGTGGTCTTTCCACCATCCTCGCCCATCGCGACAATGTTAAAGCGCTCGGCACGTGCGAGCGCTTTCTTTTGCGCCGGGTGAGGTTCCGGCAGCCTGACCTTGATCTGCTGTGCCATGACAGCAGGATCGCATCACGACAAAACTACTTCTCGCCGACCGGCCAGTGCTTGTTCGCGTACCGAGATTCCTTGGACGCAAACTGCGAGGTCATCTTTGCGTCTTCGTGGCCGGATTCGTGGTGTTCGGCCGCTTTAGCATGCACTTCCGCAGCCGCTTCATGAGCCTTTCGACCATGGGTGTTTTCGTCGCCAGACAGATTCCGAGCTGCAGCAGCGTGGAACTCAGCCTGTTTCCGGTGGTCAGCAGCCTTCTTTTTGTTGGCGATGTTCTTCGGCGCATGCGACTGATCGTGCATATGCATCATGAGCGCGTTGCCCGCGTCTTGAACCTTCTTCCGTTTCGCCAAGGTGCTCTCAGCACTCGATGCTTGCTTGGCGCTATCGTCGTGCCCCTTCAAGTGGGCGCGGAAATCATCGCTCCCATCCACAACCTGCCGCGCATGGTATGCCGCGCGTGCGTGAGAGGTAGCAGCGTCACGGTGGATCTTGTATTCTGGATGATCTTCGCCCTTCTCTGCTGCCAGCTTTCGATGCTTTTCCGCTGCAGCATCATGCTTGTCAGCGGCAACCGAAAGCGGATGGGCACCTGCTTTACCCTTCGGGGCGACCGGCTTCGGCGCAGCCGCCTGTCGGCTATCGTCATGAGCCTGCACCACCGAGCCATCGCTGCGGGTGTAGGTATCGACGTGGGCCTTCGTCAGCTCGGCGAGCGCGCCGGGCTTGCCGAACAGTAGGATGGGTTTTTGCATGGCGGTGTTCCAATACGAGCAAAGGAATGGATGCTGCCATTCTGTGGTCACGACGCCCGAAGCGCCCGACCAGCGCCCGAAGGCGCCGGACAGTGACCGTTAGCCCAACGTTTCAAGGCCCGGCGTGGCTGGCGTGCCAGACTTGCAGTCTAGTTCGATGCCCAAATGCAGCTTCGTGGCCTCCTTGAAGCCGATCCACTCGCCATGCCGGCCGAGGCCGCGAGCAGCCAGCTCACACCGGACAGCGAGCATCAGATCGAGGTCGCCACGGACGAACGCCGCCAGCACCTCGGTGGGGAAGGTCTGGACGTGGGCAGCCGCAGCGCTTTCGAGAGATTGGATCTGCTGCGGCATCATGCGCCTCCGAATAGATCACGGCTGGCACCACGACGACGCCCGCCCGAGTACGGCGCGGTCGGCTGCAGGTTCGCCATGATGCCCCACACACGAGCGAAGGCATCGTGCAGCGGCTTGTTCCTGACGCTTGCCTTAAAATTAGAATATGAGACCCCAAATACCTCGTCCGCCATGGCGCGAGCAACTTCCTCGCGGTTGATCAGCGCCCGAAACAGATAGTCGCGGTGCGGTGTACGCTCGACCTTCGCTCCCGGGAAAACGGACTCGATATCACCCTTTCGACGAGCCCTGACGAGCAGCATTTTGCTGTCAGGCTGGTTTGCCGCCGGAGTAACAATAGACAAAAACGCACGATTGAGACTTACCCACATGATGATCTTTCCTTTTTTAGATGTGTTTCCAATTTTTCCGGGTTTTGATGCTGGATATCGTCCCCGGACAAACCCCGTATCCCTTCGCCAGCGACCTACCGGTCTCGCCAGCATCCAATCGGGCCCGGATGTCCAACACCTGCTGCGTTGTAAGAATGGCCGTTCTTGCTAGTTCGCCTTTTGCGCTCCCGAACTTCATCCTGTTCTTGCTGTTGGCGTCCTGCAGGTTTTCCAGCTGCGAACCAGCGAGCAGATGATGCGGGTTAACACACGGGCGATTGTCGCAACTATGCATGACGACGCCACCATGACCGCCTGGACGATCGGGGATATCTCCCTTGTGGGCTTCATAGCTGGCGCGATGCGTGGTGTATGGCGTGCCACGAAACGAAAATGCCCCGTATCCGTGCGACCCAATCGGGCCCTGCCACTCCCAGCAATCGTCCTGTCCGGCGACGGCCGTCCTAGATAGAACGGCGCATTTTAGCGAGCAGACCTTTTCGCTGCGGTGTTTTGTGAATTCAGAGCCGCAATGCGAGCATATAGCGCATGCCATAAACCTCCCGAACTATTGAAAGAACGGGTGCATCGTAGCTCAAATTTGAGGATAGGTGTCTGTTTTTGCTCTATTTTTTCAGAGATCGAACAGGCTGCCAGAGTGACCTTTTGATGTCGGCACGAACTTCTGCGCAGGCGGCGGCGGCTTCACACCGGCACCGAGCGCCTCGGCGATATCGTGGTCGGTGTGCATGTTGAGCGCGTCGTACAGCTTGGCGACCGGGCAGAGGCTGACGGCCTGCGACTCCCAGCCTGCCGCGGCTGGCGTCCCGCCGACACGCTCGGCCAGGTAGATCCGGGCGACGGACGTCGTGCGGTGGAAATCGCCGAGGAACCCGACAATCCGAACCTTCAGCCCGGTTTCTTCGAAAGTCTCCCGGACTGCCGTGGCCTGCAGCGACATACCTTCCTCGGCGGTCCCCTTGGGGAACGTGCATTTATAGCCGCCGAAGGCGTTTGTCGGATGCGTCAGCCATACCCGGCCATCCGGCTCGCGGATGATTACGCCGGCACTGGCGTGCTTACCCTTCGGAGCATGGAACGGCGGCTCGTCGAGGGTATCATCCACCTCGGGCAGGTATTCCCAGCCCTCGTCGGTATGCGGGTGATCGGACCAAGGCGCGAGCGCCACGCCGTTCAACTCAGCCGGCATCGCCCCGCCAGGCACAACCGTCGCAACGGCGTCCGGGTCGGTCCACGTTTCCAGCGCTGTGGGCGTCGACGGCTCTTTGATGGTCACAGTCTCGCCGTGGTGGTCTTTCTGTGGATGTTTTGCAACGTTTTTTGGCCGATCCTTGCGGAAATATCCCTTAACGGGGCGCTCGTTGCGCAAATGTGGGGGAACGTAGGCCTTTAGGAACAGGATTTTCCCCATTACCGAACCCCGACGATCAGGTTGGCAATGCTACTGATCGCGGCCTCGATGTGGCCCTGCGCTTCGCCATCCTTCATATCGCCGTCCTCATGCGCGACCGCCACGTCGAGCAGCGAACGAGCAAGCGCCAGGAACAGGGCCTTACCAGGATCGGGATCCTCGTTGGCTTCCGGCAGGCGCTTATGGATATTCGCGCCGAGCTGCTCGGGAGAGTTCCAGGGCAATGCCTCGTAAGCCGGGTCGCGGCCCATAGCGATATCGCCATACTGGCCGGACAGCTTGTCGATCGCCGCCAGGGCGCCGTCGTGGGTCAGCTCGTCGAGGTTGTAGCGCTTGCGAACGTCGACCACGGCCGCGCCGAAGGCCCGGACCAGACCGATAACGACGTCGGGATTGCCTAGTGACGGACGATCACCGGCAGGCCAGCCTAGATCCTCGGCCCGACCACGATCTGCCGCCCGCTCGGGCGATCCCTCAATTTCGCGTTTGTCCATGCTCATATTCTATCACTCCCAGGCTAAATGCCGAGGTCCGGCGGCAACATAAGCAGCTCCAGCTCCAAACGCTGGTGACCACCGGAACCAGGCACCATTGCGCGCGACAGCACCACGAACCGGCTGTTCGGCAGCGTGGTGACTTCTTTCTCGCCCTTGTATCCGCCGGACCCGAACGACTCGACGGCCTTTGCCCCCTCCGCGTACCGGATAGTCACGCGGTGCTTGCCGAAGTGCTGCGTCGCCGTCGGGTCGTACGACGTACACATGGGGCCCGTGGCCTGGATGACCGTGCCGACGGGAGATTTCAGCACCTGCTGCACCATGGCGTCGGTCATGTTCTGCCAGCGGTAGACAGACGTGCCCTCGGGCTGGCTGGTCGCGTGCTCGAGCGCAGCCTTTGCTACGTCCTTCAGCAGATGGCCGGAGTGGTCCTTTTCCTTCCCGTCGCGGAACAGGGTGTTGTACGAGCCCGACGCCTGCACGGACGTGATGAAGTGGCGCGCCAGGCTGGAGCCCTGCTTGAATTTCACCTTCGCCGCGGCGATCGCATTTGCCGTGAAGTGCGAAACCTTCTTAGGCTTGAATTTCTCGACCGACGACACCTGGCCGAGCGCGACCCAAAAGCCGAGCTTCTCGTTGGATTTGACCTTGCCAACGGTGGTGCCGAACTTCTTGGGCGGGAACGCTGCAGCGATACCAGCCACCGAGCCCGCCTCGGTCGCTCGGAACAGCTTCAACGGCTCCGGCGGATTGGCGATTTCGTCGAGCAACGTCACCAAATCCTGGTGGAGCTGCACGACGTGCTTAGACGGGTGCTCCGAGATCGGATGGGCGGCGCCGGTGGCTTGGCCGGACTCCTTGTTCAGCGACTTGAACGAGAACGCACGCAACGTCGGCAGATCGCCCTTTTTGGCGATTGCGAGCATTTCCTGCTCGACGGCAGCGTTCGCCGCGTTGACGTGGGCCTTGGACGACAGGCCTTTTCCGGGCCCGTTCCAGTTGGCGTAATCGTGCGCCTTCGGCAGCCGGGCGGGATCCACCGGCAAACGCTTGGGATCGAGCTTCTTCTTCACGGCCTTTACGGCGGCCGGGTATTGCTTGAGCAAGTCGGCCTTGCGCGCGATCAGGGTGTCGGCCAGCTTCTTCTTTTCGGTCCCTGTACCAGGCCCGTGCAGCATGACCGCGGACAGAATATCGTGGTCGTCGATCGCCGCGATCTTCGCCACGCCAGCGGCAATGTCGGCCGGCGTGATACCGGCGAACATGGACGACGACTGCGCGTTGATGGCCGGATCTAGCAGCGTCTTGGTTTCGGTGACCTTCGGCCCGAATGCCTTCTTCGCACCCTGGGCCCGGAACTCCATGGACGCGCCGACGTCGATGCGCACGGCCTGACCTGACGGCTTTACCATGACGTTATCGAAGCCTAGGCCGGCGACGTCGTAGTTCGCCAGCCAGGCGTCGGCCGCAAAGCCAGCCTTGACGCTGTGCACCTTGCCCGAGGACAGCGCCGGCACGTCGTGTTTCAGCGTCGGGTCCATCAGCGAGGCAATGCCAACCTTGCCGTTTTGGACGGCCATGCGCGAGATCGGCGCGGTGATGCCAGCCAGCTCGTACAGCTTGGCCGCGAGCACTTCGGATTTTGCGTGGTCTGGATTCTTGGGGAATTTTACGTAGTAGCGCGTTCCGTCCGGGGCCTCGAACACGCCGCCAGGGTTCGAGCCGGCCTGCGGGCCTACCTGCTTCCAGCCCGAGATATCGAGCGGAGCGGCGTCGTCGGACTGAGCCGGAGCCGCGGCAGCGGGCTCGCCCTGGTCGACCTTCACCCAGCGCCCGTGTTTGAGCACGAGCATGCCGTCGGCGCCCTGTTTGGTGTCGCCTTCCTTCGGGCCGGACTGTGTGACGCTGGCGACTTTGGGAGCGGGAGCATCCGCCAGCGATGCCGGCAGGCCACCATCGTATTTGAAATAGCCCTTCTTCTGCTTCGACAGCGCAAGGGCGTGCCCGTGATCCAGCGCTTTGTCGTGGCTATGATAGTCCGTCGTGGTGGAAAGACCGTCGGTGCCGATCTTGCCCCAATGCTTGGTGACCTTCGAACCATCGACGGTCACCTTGTAGAATTTGTTGTGACCGTCGCTGGTGTGGTGCAGCGTGATGGAATGCGAGGCGGGCTCAGGCGGCGACGCTGATGCCGTCACCTTGGCGACGCGCGGCGGCTTGGGAGCGGCAGGTTTGGCCGCGGCTGCAGCCTTTTCCTTGACGTACGCCTTCTGGTCTGGCGTGAGCTTTTTCCAGAGGTTCGACCAGGAATCGGGGTGCTTGCTCGTCGGGCTGCCGGCGGCAAACCACTTCATCAATCCCGCTTCCTGCGACGGCGTGATCTCCGGCGGCGCAGCGGGAGCGACGGGAGCCGGAGAGGTCGCCTCGACCTTCGCCACCTTCGGCGCGGGAGCGGCCTCGGGAGCCGGAGCGCCGAGCGCGGCCAAGATCTTCGCCTGAGCGGCAGAGAGCTTTTTCCCGTAGGTATTGACGCCGAACTTCAGCGCCGCGACCTTCTCGGCGTCGCCGGTAGCGGCAGCATCCTTCAGCGCGGCCAGCTTCTTGTTCACCGTGCCTGCGTTGACGTTCGTGTCGGGCAGCGTCATGCCGGCCCAATCCACGGCCGCTAGGGCGAGCGTCGCGGGATCCGGCTTCGGCGGCTCCGGTGCAACCGGTTTGGCCTCGTCCGGCGGCGACAAGTGCGACCACTGCGCGCCGGTAGCCTGGCCGATCTGGCCGAGCAGCTCCGACTGCTTGTCCTTCGGCAGCGCGTAGAAGGCCTTCCACTGAGCCGGCGTCGGGTTCTTGCCCTCGCTGGCCGTCTTCTTCCACATCGACACCGCAGCCGACTGCGACGCGGCAGCCTGCAGCTCGGCGGCCAAACCCTTGACCTTGGCAGATTGCTCGTGCGGCGCCAGGCCGTGCAGCTTGCCGTCGGCCTGCAGCTTTTTGACCGCGGCGACGTGATAGTGGGAGACGGCAACATGGTGCGCGTCGGCAGGAGCCTGTTTGTCCCCGCCGACCTTGTGCCAGCGCGGCGGGTTGCCATAGAGGGCATAGCCCGTCTGGTTCTTCAGGGCTTTGACGAACAGGATCGGGAAGGTGGAGACAGAGGGCGTCGACATACCCGACAGGGTAAGATCACGACGCTCGCGCCCGATAAGCGCCCTGCGAGAAGGGCCGGCGCGACTTGTGGAGCTATGTCAGACGGTTATGGTTGCCGGTCGTCAGACTGAGCATCAGGTGCAGGCCGACGACCGATTTCGTGCCAGCGGTAGGCTGTCCGGTCAATGTCGCCACCGCAACGGAGGCATCGATATTTCTGGCGAGTAGGGTTCGAGGCGTCCGGCAACGGCGCAAACTCGTGCCAGGCGCATGAATCCAGCTTCTGAATGTTCGCCCTGACCTGTTCGGCCAGGGTGACCATTTCCGTTCGCGGTAGGCCGGTGACCTTCGCTAGAGCGTCGAGAAGGTCAGGCATTAGCCGAGGTTGAAAGGCTCAAGAATGCTCTTGATCTTGTCGACAACACCGTCGACCAGGCCAGCGCGCTGAGCATAGATGCCGGCGGCCGCACCAGCGATGAAGGCCACAACGTAGAACATGATCGACTCCGGTCGTTCGAGGGGGGACTAGCAGTAGAGCCCCCATAGTGCGGTCACGACCGGAGCAAGGCCTACTGTATGCCGCCGATCGGCCGCACGTCGGCGAGCTGGGCGGCACGGGACAGCTTGAAATTGAAGTCCAGCACCCAGCGGGCCGACACGCCCGTCTGGTCCGCCTGAGACAGCAGCTCGCAGTGCTTGCACATGGCGGACATGAGCGTGAACATCTGCAGCGACATCGGCGTGTGGTCCAATGCGTTGCTGAGCAGGCCAATGATCATGCTCACCATGCCGACCGCGTTGTCGCCACGGATGAACAGGCCCGGCCAGTCGTCGCCGATGGCGAGCGGGCCGGTTTCGACGCGCGCGAGTTCTGGAGGAACGGGAATCGTACGGACCTCGGTCATGTCATCGCCCCCACAACGCAGGCGATGATGAGCAGCACGATGCCGGTCCAGAACCAATAACGCCAGTCGGCGAGACGCTTCTCGGTCGTGGGATCGGGCAGAGATTCGCGGTGGTCCTTCAGGAAGGCGTCGACGTCCAGCTCGAGAGGGGCACCCGGCGTCGCGAGCTCTGCCGGAGCGTCGGTTGTCGAGGCCTCGGCGCCGGAGTGGAAGTGCGGCAAAAAGTCGATCCGAGTGGCATAATCAGCGGTCACCTGTTCAAGCGTTGTAATCCGGTCGAATGCCGGCCTCACCGCCAGGCCGCGCCAGTAGTACACGCCGGTCTCGGTCCACACCAAGTCATCCGGCCACGTTGCGAAGAAGGTGTCCCAAGTATAGCGACCGGTGGCCTCGTCCCGTCCTCGGAGCCAAACCTCGTATGTGCCCGGATGAACAGGCTTAACCTTCGGCCCGAGATAGAAAGGCCCCAACGGAAACTCGCGCCCGTCCGGCGCGGTCCATGTCTCTTTTTTCACATTTGCTCCAACATGCGCCCGATAAGCGCCCGAGCGCGGGGCGATGCTGCCAACCCCGCAGGTTTATCAACGGCCTACACAGGCCGAGCGTCAGACAAACAATCAGTTTTGAGGCCCAGCCGCGCCTCGTCGTATTTCGGCAACGGCGCCCAGCCGAGCCAATAATCGCTCTTGCCGTCCCACTTCCCATAAACGGCCACCCGGCCGGCGTTCAAAAGCTGCACCTTCGTGTTCAGCGGGCACGTCGACATCGGCTGCCAGAAAAATCCGTGGTCGACGGCCACGCCCTGCGCGTTGATTTTGGTCGTCATCACGCACGCTCCCGAGCCGGACGGACGTCGGCCACCATGGCGAAGCTGCCCATTGCCAGCGGCTTGATCGGTTCGAGGTCGATGCGGACCACCACACCATGATCCAGCGCATCAAGAATTAAGCGATGGGCAGCGCGGCTGATCCAGGCAACAGCTTCGTCGGCGTTGTTGTAGGACGGCGCAGGACGATCAATCAGATCCCGCATCACATCCGCCCGATGCCATCCGAGATACTTGACGGGCAGCTTGCCGGACTGAACCCAATCCTGAATGAAATTGGTCTTTTCCAGCCATTCGTCGAACGCGAACTTTACGGCTTCCTGATTGGCCGGAGGCTTCTGCGCGGCCAGGGCGGCGCGGGCTTGCCGAGCAGCCTTAATGACATGCCCATTATCGTCAACGAACAACGACGGCAGGCAGTTCAATTCCTTTGCTACCTGCCAGAACAGGTCAATCCATGCCTTCACATCCCCGCCGCGCTGCTGGCGGTCGGCTACCCATTTTTTTGTCGCCTCATCGCCAAGGACATGCGCGAGCTGATCGAACGAAATCGGCGCTATGGAGCCGCGCAGCATGTTGATGTGAACTGCCGCCGGGTCTTTCAGCAGGTTGGTCTGCAGTTTGGCAGTTTTATCGCGTTCGGCCTTCACGAACGCCTCGACGGCGCATTGCTCCCAAGGATCAAGCCGTTCGACCAGATGCGGCGGCAGCGCGGCATATCCAAGGGTCAATTTATATTCGTGCTCGGTGCGCGGCTCTGGTTCCACAGCAACCTTTGCGGCAGGAGCGATGCTTTCGCCACGCTGGTGCAACATCATCGAGAGATTGCCGACGTCTAGAGGGTCGCCTTTCTCAACGAGATCGCGCAGCAGCGCCGACAGGAACCCCGCGCTGCAAATTTCCTCGCGGTCCCAGCCGCCACGACCCTCGGCGCGCTTCTTGGTGAGCTTGGCCTTCATCGCTGCGGCGAAGCGATCGACGGCAACGTCGTCCGGGTGTTGCTCGGCGCTGGCCTGGGGCGCGGCGTAGCGGGACAGCAGCTCGCGGCTCGCCGCGACGATCTGGTCACCGGTGTAAGTCATGGTTCCGGCGTCGTCGTTCGGACGACCGAACTCGACCATGACATCCTGAATAGCGTCGTCGCTCGGCTCACCCGCCCCGCGCAGCTTTTCCTCTGCCTCAAGCGCCCGTTTCTTCCAGATTTCCAGATCCTCGCGCGCGCCGGCATAGGCGTCGGCCATGCCGCGGCGCTTCAGGACTTCTGCCTCGATCTCGGTTAGCATTTTGACCGTGACCTCGGTGCTGTACCGGCGAGCCAGCCAGAGGCCCCACGGGAGGTTCAGCAGGCGAGCGGTTTCTATTGGGTTGCTCACGGCTGCACCCCCGCCGCGCCCAACCCGACCTCGGCGCGCGTGAGCGTGATGCGCTCGACGGGCACGTCGTTGCCGGAGGCGAATTTTTCGCGGATAAGGTCCGCAATAGCCAAGCGAGTAGCGGCTTCCTCGCCAACGCTTACGACGACCTGAGTGCCGCTGTTGATTGTTTCGGCCAGGCGCTGGAGGTTCGCCAGCAAGCCGTCGTTCACCACATCGCGCCGCAGTTTCAGGAACACGACCTCGTGCTGCTCGTCCGGCACGCAGCCGTTGCGCTCGACCGACGCGCCGAGATCGGCGTGGCGCAGCATGTCCTCGGTAACGATGCGGCGCTTGATGAAACCCCACAGAGCGCGCCAGCGGTCGAAGGCGATATCGGCCTTGATCTTGTGGAAGTAGTCCTCATACGCCTGAGCGCAGAGGCCGTCGTCGGTGACCGGCTTAGGCTTGATCTGGTTCGGCATTTCCTGAATGCCACTCGACGCGATTCTCTCCAAACCTTCGATGGTTTCAGGTGACGCCACGCCGGGCTCGTAAATGCCCGTGCCTTTTTCGGGATCGCCGAGCATCTCGCGCATGGCGTCTTGGTTGTTTTTAGTGTCCATTCCTTTCCTTGGTTGCCGGGCACTGCGCCCGATGAGCGCCCATTATGACTCAGAATTGAGTATTAGTGTGCGAATCCAAGGGGTTATTGCATCCGCACAACAGACTAAGGGTCAGGTGGCGGGCGCCATTGCTGCAGCGACGCGGACAACAGCACGGCGAGTGGCGTCACGATCGTCACCGTTCTCGCGCCGCATGGAGTTGGCGGTTCCAGAACCCGCCACGACGAAGTCTGGCGCATGCGATATGTCGATCCGCAGCTTAACCGCCAGCCGGAACACCTGGCCGTCGTTGTCCAGCGGGTTCCAAAGCTCCCGCCCGGTTTCCGGGTCGTCGTAGTAGAAGCACTGGCTGCCGTTGCGCCAAGTCAGCCCGGCGCATTCATACGCTCGGGCCGAGCGCTCGAGCAGGATGCGATCTTCCTCGTCCATCACTCCCCCTTGCGCCGACGGGCGCCTGGATACTCGGGCTGGACCTTGTAGGCTGGCGGCTCGATGGTGTTGAGGATCAGCTCGCGCCAGTTGTCGCCCGTGTTCGGCACGGCAAGCAACACGGCAACCGGCATTTGCAGCGTGATGCCGTCGAAGTCGCGGGGATTACCAGGCCGAGCCATCGCGTCGACGATATCGACCGGCACGGCGATGTTCGAGCAGCCGCTGTTGTAGTAGCCCAGGTGCGACATGACACGCGCCTCGGCGTACTTCCCGGCTGAGATCGTCCGGTAGCAATATCCGCAGTCGTCGGGCCTCCAGAGAGTAATGTAGCGGTGCTCGCGCAGCGTGTGCGCCACGCTAATGACGTAGTATTCTTTCACGAGCGCCTCCACACCCGGTGGCCGGCCTGCTCCTCGCCCGTGGTGGTGATCGAGAACGTCGCTCCGGTAGCTCGGCTGAACGCCTTCGTTTGTTTGAAAATCGTCGCCTGGGTGGCAATCACGTTGGCCGGAATGAATATGGAATCCCCCACCTCCATCTTTTCCAGTGGGATTTGAGGGGCCTTCTTTTTCCCGCGAAACGGGAGGTTTTTGTCAATTTTGAATTCGTAGCTCATACCCTTCCTTGGTTGGACCCGCCGAGCTGCAGCGGAATATCGTCGGCCGGCACGGCCTCGCCGGTACGCAGATTGACGCCACCCTTGCCCTGACACAGCGCACAGCGGTCGCCGTGATAGCGACCGTTGCCACCGCAGTCCGGGCACAGGACCGGCTCGTCGAGCATGCCGGACTTGGCTAGGACTTCGGGGTCGTTAAGCATCGGCCGGCTCAGAGTTGAGGAACATCTGAATGTCTGCCAGCAGGACGCTGTCGATCCCGTCCACGCAGCGCAGGGGCTCGTAAGCGCGCTCGAGCAGGCGGGTGGGCAGAGCGAGCTGTTCCGCCTTGCGCGCAGCCAGAATCTGCACCGTCTTTGCCGGATTCAGCCACACGTCGCTCACGATGTTGCCGATACGGTAGACCTGCGCATCATCCTGCTCGGCGCGCACAGCCTTGCCGACCAGCTTGTCCCACGAATCCACGCCGACGACGGTCAGCAGGTCGGACAGGAACACGTCCGCCAGCTCGCCATTCAACGGAAAGCCGCCGAAGTTTTGCTCCTGATCGCCGTAGTTAAGGCGGACCAAAGCGATCAGGGCGCCACCCTGTTTAACGAGCGACGCCTCTTTGATGATTGCATTGCGAACTTGCATAATTTCCTCGGTAGAGTGGGGCCAAAGCCCCGTTATTGAGTCACGACGTCAGGCGGTCACGCGCTCGGCGTCATCCGCACGAAGCGATAGAACCCACGGCCTTTTTTGTAGGTCATGGTGATCTGGCCGCGCTTGACCAGCAGTCTCGCGCCCGTGGCGACAGCGCGAGAATCGATGCCGTCGCCCATCTTCTCTGCAATGCCGGCGGCGGTAATGGAGAGGCGGTGCGCCTTGAGGGCTAGCAGGAGGCGATCGCCGAAGGTCTGCTTTTTGGTGGTATCAGCCATCAGAAGAACCCTCCCGCGCGAAGGATCCAAAGCTGGATAACGAGAGCGATGATCTGAACCAGAACGTTGTGTTTTCCGGTTTTCGGCGTCCCGTGATCCCGCGCCTCGGTCACAATATTGAAAATGAAAAGTCCGATCATGACCCACTGCGGCCAGCCGTAGGAGGCGAAGTCGATAGTCATGATCAGAACGCCTTACCGCCAGCCTTGGCGCGGTTTTCCAGCTTGTGGTCGGCGCGGCCAGCGTTGAACAGCAGCTTGGCGACGAACATCTCGCCGGAATTGAAGTCCAAGCCACCGGCCATGTCCCAGGCACGAATAATGCCGTCCTGCAGCTCGACCCCGAGCATGGGGAATTGAGGCAGCTTGTCGTCCGGCAAGTCCTTGCGCAGACCCTCCAGACCTTCACTGGCCTCGGAATGGATCAGCGCAATCTTGGTGCCGAGCCACCAACCGAAAATCTCCGAATCCAAGCTGCGAACATCGGCGCCATGCTTGGTTTTCCACCAACCCGCCTCGGCAGCCAGGCCATGGCATAGCGCCTGCAGGCTATTGACCATATCGGCGTATTGATCGGCGCTTTCAGCTAGGTGCTGAGCCCACGTTTTATCGATAGGTTTTAGCAGTTCCATCCTTTCCCTTTGCGCCCCGGAGGGCAAAAACGCCGGTGACCGACCGGCTGCGGATAACCAGATTTGAGTATAGCGCACCACGCAGAAATAGTGTCAAATTAGGTATTGAAAACTGTACCGAATACGATACATATCGCCGGGCAATAAGGAGTAACCCGAATGCAGCGAGTAGAAGCCGAGGTCGCGGTCAGCGTGTCAGACCTCAAGAAAAGCCCCAGCGCGGTGATCGAGAACGCCAACGGCGCACCGGTCGCGGTGCTGAACCACAACCGCGTCATGGCGTACATGGTGCCCGCCGACGTCTACGAGGCGATGCTGGACCGGCTCGACGACATGGCGCTTGTCGAGATCATAAAACAGCGCCAAGCCGCTGGGGAGAAGCCGATCCCGGTCGCCCTCGATGACCTATAAGCTGCAGATCCTGCCCAGCGCGCAGAAGGAATGGAAAAAGCTGGGAGCCACCCTGCAGCAGCAGTTCAAAAAGAAACTGGCCGAGCGCCTCAAGCATCCTCGCGTGCAGGCAGACGCCCTGCACGGCATGCCCGACCACTACAAGATCAAGCTGCGCGCCGCAGGCTACCGGCTGGTCTACCGCGTCGACGACGACACGATCACGCTACTGGTGGTCGCGGTCGGCAAGCGGGAGCGGTCAGAGGTCTACAAGGACGCGGAAAAGCGGCAATAGTGCCCGACTAGCGCCCGGCGGCAGGACCGCCCAAGCAAAAGCCCCGGAATGCTAAGCGCTCCGGGGCTTCGTCGTCAGACTATAAGTCAGGTTCGCTGCTCGACAACCAGGCCGCAGCCGCCTCAAGCACGTGACCGTGGCAGGCCTTCGGAGCGCAGCAACAGCATAGATCCCGGCCGTGCAGCGCGCGCACCTTGTCGGCGTAGCCGGGCTTATGCTGGATCAGCCGGAACAGGTGCCGCCGGTACTTGGCGATCACCTCGGCGCGATCGCCGTCGCGGCCGATCACGAACGGATTCCCGTGCTCGGTCCCGCGCATGATGTCGACCGCGCCGTCGGGCACCTTGCCGCCGTGGTGGTACTTGTTCAGGACGGTCACGGCATCCCTCCGCGCTCCAGCCGCTCGCGCAACTCGGCGATTTCAATCAGCGCTGCCTTGTGGCGGCCGGACAGCGAGTGATAAGCGGCGGCCGCGGCGATCCTGCCCAAGTCCGGGTCTGTGACCTGCTGCGCCTCGTCTAGGCGCTCTACCTGCTGCTCCAGCTCGTCGACATATTGCAGCACCACACCGAGGTCGTGGTGAGCATTACGCCAGGCCGGGTTGGCGGCCGTCGGCTTGGCAGAGGCGTGCGCGCGCCGGATCTGCAGCACGCGATCTTGCAACGAGAGCGCGCTCATATCCGACGCCCCCGAGCCCGGCGCAGCTCGTGCAGGCCGGACTTGTACGGCACGACGGGAATAGGACCGACAAGCCCATCCTCAGAGTGAAAAGCCACGTGCACGCTCGCAATATCCTCGTTCGAGTAGAGTTTGATGAACGCTTCGGACACCGCCCTGGTATTCGTCCCGGCGCCGCGCGGCAGCTTGCCGGAAAGCATGTTGTCAATGATAAACCCGACCATTCCGACCGCGACGCCATTACCGGCATGCTGCCCGACTGGTGCGATGGTTCCGTCGTCATAAACAAACTGGAACGGCACCCACCGCTGGCGATCATCGGCGCGCACAGCGGCGGGCTTCTGGTTGCGCCGGGCCTTTTCCAGCGTCCACTCCTGTGGCGTAACACCAGCCGGGCGGCTCGGATCGTGGTCGAGGATCGGCGCCGTCGCCTTGCCGGCCAGCGGGCGATAGACTCGGCCGTACCGCTGGAGCCACCAAGCCGGCAGCCGCGGGCCAATGAAATCGGGGTGGTTTTCGTTCATGATTGATCCTTGGGCAGAACCAGCTTGTAACGGGGCTTCGCGGGCATCTGGTCGACCGGCGGAGGAATGGCCCAGCCTTTGCGTTTGAAATTGTACGCGCGGCGCCGCAGGTAGCAGGTATCGACGCTGTAGGACTTCTGCAGCCCCTTGCACGGCTCGCCAATAGCAGACCGGCAGTTAGGGCAGCTTACCTCAACCACGCAACGGTCGGTCAGCATGTAGCGGCCCCGTTCATCGGGCACCTTGACGAACACCCGACGGCCGTCGCGGGACTCGTAGGCAACGAGGGAGATTTGCGGGGTGACGCTCATAGCGGTATCCCAAAGTCTTCATTGGACGCCAAGATCACGCGGCCATCCTTCACCGAGATCACCGAGGCCGTCGGGTTTTCGTCCATGTACGCGTTCGCCGCGTCGACACCGTCCGGCGTAAAGCGGAACTCGGCGACGATGGCGAAGGCGCGCCCGTGGAGACGGAGCATCGGCTGCACGTCCGTGATCCCATTTATTGAATACGACGGGCCAGCCGAACCGAGCGGCTTTGCCCGCCCCGCTTCGACCTTCTCCCATATCGTTCCGTCATCTTGGAAAATGCCGCCGAGCGGCAGGTCAGCGAATTTCATGTCCACCTCAGAACGGGATGATCGCGCCGCACTTGCAGCATTCTTCGCCGATCGTGCCGTCTTTGAACGGAACCCAATCGCAACCGTCCTTGCATCCCCACGGGGCGGGCCTCTCGGCCGGTGGCTTCTCTGGCGCAGGAGCAGGAGCTGGCGCAGGCTCATCAGCGAACTGATCAGGCGTCCCAGCGATCGCAGCGTCGAGGGCCTCGAGCATTCCGGCGCCGTGGAAATACTTCACGTAAGGCGACGCTGCAGGGCCGACGCGCACGAGAAAACTGCGCGTGGCGTCGTCTTGGAGAAATGCCACCACAGTATCGCTGCCGTTTTCCACGTACCCGCACAGGCGGCGAAGGCCGTCGATGCGTACCGACGACAGGGGATTGTCCCGGCGCTCGACGGCGGCATTGGCCTTGTCTAGATCCGACGGGCCATAGACGTCCATGCAGGTCTGCTGTCCAAGCCACGCGCGCAGAGTCGCCTCCTGCTTGGCGGGCATCAGCTCGCCGTTGAACTTCACGGCCGCGACCCAATGGCCGTTGTTGGTGATGAAATATTCGTTCGGCTCGCCCTGGGCGAAGGCCAGCAGGCCCTCGGTGGGCTCCACCGCCAGGCGGCGCAGGAGCGCGGCGGTTGCGGCACGCTCCGGCGAATATTGCAGGTAATTGACGATCTCGTCGGCCGCAGCCTCCAGCAGCGCGCGGTCTTGGTCGGTAATCAGAGGTGTGGGCATATCCTTCCTTGGTTAAGCAAAACGACGTTCGACAGTCATAAAGGTACGGCCAGATTTCGAGCAGAAATCAGCGGCAAATCTACGGGCAGCATCATCGCTATCGGCCTCAAATTTCTTATCGCGAACTTGGCCCGAGGCGGTCACGTAGTAGGTGATGTACTTGTTCATGTCGTCTCCCTGCTGAAAAATATTTGATGAACGAAGTATAACCGTGACTTTGCGTGAATGGTCGTGAAGGCGCGTAAAAGTGTGTAACTGCGCCCGGTGCGCGCCCTGAAAACAACACCGGCCCGGAATGCCGAGCAAATCCGGGCCGTTGCGAGGGTGAGCGTCAGACTGACGATCAGATCAATCGCGGTGCATCAGCTCGTGCAGCATGCAATCGGGATTGATCATCATCCCGTTGGTGTATTCCGGGTCGTCATCCTCGGCCAAAACCGACAGCAGGAGCGGCGGAACCGGCGTGGACCCGTCGATCATCGTCAGGATCGAGAACGCCACGCCGTCGCAGCGATCAGCGACAGACATCTCGCCGGGCAGCTCCGACCAGTATTTGACCATGAGGCGGACATGCTCCAGCACCTCTGCGCGGACTTCTTCGACGGTTTTCTTTGCCATGATTTTCTCCCTTTGCAGGCCGGTCTAGCGTCCGTCGGACAGTCGTTGCAACTCGGCAGTAATCCGCCGGCCGATCCAGTGCATGACGTTGGTAGCCATTGAGTTCCCCAGCGCCTTGTAACGAGGCCCGTCTGCAGCCATCAGCCACCAGGCGCCGTCGATAAGCTCCCACTGATCCTCGGGGCGAGCCTTGGTAACGGTTTTCTTCGCGTACCGGCGGATGGGGATGCGCGTCCAGCCGTCGGGGAAGCCCTGCAGGCGCTCGCATTCGATGGGGAGCAGGCGGCGCACGGCGGTGCCGACCAAGACGTTGCGCTCTTGGGCTCGGCCACCACCGGCTGGGGCCGTGAGGGCATAGGCAACATCGCCGCCAATCTCCAAGGACCGGCCATCGGCACGGCCACGCTCCTGAAACGCGCACGCAACGATGGGCTGCCCGCGACCAGTACCGTCCTCGCTGGCGTCGAACCCCTCGGCTTTCAGGGCATGGGTGATGTCGCCAGTGATGCACACCGCGTGCGCAGTGGCCACGCACGGCGCTGCATCGCCCTTGCCAGTCTCGCCAGCCGTGGCCGTAAGTGCGTTGACAACATCGCCCATGTCGCCGCGACCGTTGCGACCGATACGGGGCTGGAAAGCGTAGCAAACCGCAGGCCCCTGCGTCGCATCCAAGGTATGCGTTACTTCTTCCTGCACGCCCCAGCCATTGCTAGAGGTGTTGGCGGTGCGGACGCTATATGCGGCAATCGGCGCTTCATGGTTGCAGGTCAGCGTCGGGCAGCGGTCCTCGGAGATCTCCGCGCCGCCTTGCCCGTGGGCCATGACCGTTACGCGGCTTGGCTGCAATCCTCCGGCGCATTCGAAATCTGTCCCGAGGCCGCCACCGCCATCAGTGCGTGCGCTAAGAGTTCCGGTAACTTCTTCCCCCGCGCCTCGGCTCGGCGGAGAATCCCGGCGCACGCCTTCGAACTCAAGAAGTACCGAGACGGGATCGAACCCCGGATCAGCACTTGCGACAACGAACACACGGCGGCGTCGTTGGGCCAGCTCGAAATATTGGGCATCGAGGACGCGCCACGCGACTGTCCTTTGGGGTCCAAACACACAACCAGCGTCCGCCCATTTTCCCCCTGGCGGTTTGAGTTCGCTGCTTTCACCGGCAAGGCCTGCCAGAAAGCATCCGAACGCATTGTCTTTGGAGGATAGGACTCCGGGGACGTTCTCCCACCAGATGACGGCGGGTCGATCTCCGCGAGCAAGTCGAGTTGTGTCGATGGCATTTGCAAGTTCCACGTAGGCGAGAGAGAGCTGGCCGCGAGCGTCGGAAAGACCGCCTCGCAGACCAGCGACGGAAAAGGCTTGGCAGGGCGTGCCGCCGATAAGGGCGTCGGGCGCTTCGATCTCGCCAGCGAGCACGCGGTCAGCAATAGCGGTCATGTCGCCGAGGTTCGGCACGTCGGGGAAACGATACGCCAGCACCGCCGAGGGGAACGGCTCGATTTCAGCCAGCCACGCCGCCGACCAGCCGAGCGGATGCAGCGCGACAGACGCGGCCTCGATCCCGGAGCACACGCTGCCGAAGCGAAAAGATTCAGTTTTCATAGATTGGATTGGACAGTCACGCCGAGCTGCGCTCGCCCCGACAAAGCGGGTGAAGGCGTGACTATCCGGGGTAGTTAATCAGATTTGATTATAGGCTGCGTTCAGTTCGAAACGCAGGTCTCGCCGTCCCAAACCCGGCCATTGTAGGAAATACGCAACTTGCGGCCATCGCCAGTGAGACGGCCCTCGGGGAACGTGCTCGCGCCTTCGCACGACTCGTCGCGGGCTTGGCGGTAGGCGCGCTGGGCATCCTCGATGCTGGCGACGGTAGCGGTAAGGCGGCGGCCGATTTTCAGGGTGAACATACTTTCTCCTAACCCGTTGGTTTTTCAATGGAAACGAGTATACGCGTGACTTTCCGAGAAGTGTCGGGATGCGCATGATCTTTTTTGTAACTGCTTGCGCCCGATAAGCGCCCGACGTTGCGAGCGGACAACAAAAAGCCCCGAGTTACCGGGGCTTGTGAAGGGTCGTCGTCAGACTTGGGATCAGGTGGCAGTCTCGAATCCCGCCATATGCGCGAGGAACGCCTGCAGTTTCGCGGCCTCGACCGGATCCAGCGTGATCATCTGCCCAGCCTTGTGCAGGGTAACGACGCCGCTGCTGGACCAGCCAAACGACAACCCCGTCGGCTCGGCCTCGGGGTAGACCTTGCGCGGCACGACCAGCTTTACCGGCTTGGCCTTGGCCCCAGGCTTCGGCCCCGGCTTGGCCTTGGGCTTGGGCTTGGGCGCCCGGTCCATGTCGACACCAGGCGCAGGCACGGCGACAGCAGGCTTCTCAAGCGACGCATTGTGCCGAGCGATGATCGCAGCCAAATCGTCGCCCTTGATCACCGGGTTCAGCAGAGCATCGGCATCGTCCAGTTGCGCATCAGCCACCGGCACACCGTTACCAAGGCTCCAGTGCCACAGGCCCATGATGCGCTGCCGCTTCACAAGCCCGGCATTCACGGCCGCGCCCATCGAGTTGTTCAGCGTCGACGCGTCCGAGCCGATAGCCTCGGCCAACGGCGCACTGGCGATCTGCGTTCCCGGCCGCTGCGTATTCAGGTGCTCGATGACCTTGTACGCGACCGTCGCGGGATGAGGGTAGTAGGGCTCACCCATTGCGCGCCTACCGGTAGCCGGCGACCAGGGCCGAGACGAGGTCTGTCACGCTGCCGTGAAGGTACAGGGCAGGCAGATCGGCTCTGGTGCTGCCGGGATCCATCCTGCGATATTCGTGGCGCACGGTTTCGACCTTGGCGTCATCGTTGATCGACGCATCGCGCAAAGAGGCGACATAGTCCGGCAGCGTCTCGATGTAGTAGTAAGGCGGCGCGCAATCCAGGATGCAGCGCACGCCGTCCTGCGGCCCGCCGATGAATAGGGCGCGGATGCTCATGCCAGCTCCTTCAAACGCGCCATCGCGACGGGCAGAGCTACGTCGGCCATGGATGCATACATTTCCATGCGATCGGCGACCGACTCGCCATGCCTCATGACGGTATGTGCCCCGCAGCCCACGGCGGCAGTGAATACCGACATCCAGACGGTTTGCTGGAGGTTCAGGGAGGATAAAGATTGCTCAGCGAACGGCACAGGCGTCGGCATTGGCGGCATCTGCGGGATTCTAGCTGGTGGTAGCCTCATTTCATTCCTTGGAAGCGGAAGACCCGAACGCCAGCAGCGAGGCGAACGGGTTGTTGCGACGGCGCTCCGCGAGCTTGTCAGTACGGCGCTGGGCAGCCGCGGTGGCCGCCTTCTGGCGCTCGTAGCGATTGGGCGGCTTCGGCGCGTCTGCCTTGCGACCGCCGACCTCGAACACGCGCACGAGCGTGATGGAATCGGGCAGCTTGCGCCATTCGCAGATGCGGACCAGGCGAGCGGCGTGGAGTTTACCTAGAGCGCGGTTCACGGCGCAGATCGACAGGCCGGTGTCCCCGGTTAACTCCTTCGCGGACGCCGGGCCCGAAATCAGCGCGGTCAGCACGATATCGGGCCGGGTCATCACAGCTCGAGGCGGCGCAGCAGTTCGTCGAAACCGGCATTCACCGTAGCGATGCGCTCGACCACGACACCCAGCTGTTCGGCAAGCGGAGCCTTTGCCGGCCTAAGCGCGCTGGCCTTGTCTTCGCGTGCGGAATCGCCGTCAGGCGCCATCACGGGCTTCAAGCGATCGCCTAAGACGTTGCGGATTTCCTCCAGCCGAGCAACGGCAATACTCAAATGCTCGACCGCAGCCGGCACGTCAGGTGGCCGGCAGCCGATATCGTTAGGATCCGGGCGGCCGATTTCGACGCCCAAAGTACCATAATGTGCCATACGTTTCCCCACGCCCCGAAGGGCAGAATAGGCGGCCGGGATGGCCGACCTTCAAGGATGGCGACTGGCGGGGTTTTATAGGAATCGCGCTTTGTCGCTATCCGACCCGTATCCCCAACCGCCATGCGTGAAGGTGCCCGTACGCAGGGCCAGCGGCCGAGTAGCCATCGGCGTAGGTTGTGGCGGCCGGCGCCACTCGTCCCGATGATACACGGGGTTCCCAGCCGAGCCGCCACTAACGGGCTCTCCACCCGCTTGCCGGATTGCGTACCGGGGCTTTCCTCTTTGATGGCGTCGGGAATCGAACCCGAACACGCGCCTTGGCAGGCATTGCCTGCTAGGTGGCCCTGTCCAACGCGCCATCATGGCGGGGCCCTGCCGCGGCTCGGGGATAGACAAGTCCCTCCGCACTACTGCGCCAAGCGCCCCATCATGATGGGCCTGTCTTTCCAGGCTGCCACGCGTCACGGTCAAGCCGCTACGTTCCTCAACAGAAAGCCGCGTTCGCTACTCTGCATAGCCCGGTGAACCGGGCGAACTCGTTGACAGCGGCGGGAGTTGAACCCGCGAGGTTCCAGTTGCTCACCCGGAACCATACCCAACCTGACGCCAGCGTCCCGGCGGCATTCGCCATCATCGAAGCGGGCCGGGCTTGATACCGGCTGGAGCCGCGAGGATCACCCCGTCTCCGCATGGGCCTCGCGTGTCCTTCCACGCCGCCGCTTCGATGATAGCCCTGGGGCTTTCACCCAGGCCACGCTTGTCCCGAAGTTACGCGCTGGCGATGGCTTACAGTTTGACAGTACCTGCCGGACCTTGCGACGCCGAGCGTCGGGGACCGGTCTCATGTTTCAGTGATGTCGGGCTGCTGCCATCATCAGGACAGACCATTCAGCGGAATGCTTGCCGCCTGGACCATGCGCGTGCAGACGGTTGATCTGCCCTGATGATGGCCCCGCCGAAGCGGGACAAAACTACCGAATTGCTACCTCGTACGTTCCGCCGTTGACGAAACCGAACACGAAATTGTTGCCGTCGCGCGTGGATAGCCAGTTCGTCGCGTTGATGCTGGAGTTGTATGTCGGCGCGAGCATCGGTTTTGCTACCCCGTTCACGTACGGGGTCTTCCCAGCAAGCCAAGCCGTCACATCGCCAGGGAATCGGATGATGCAATTGCCGTTAGACGAGTTCGAGCGATCGTCGGCGAAAACCGTGGGCTGTACCGGCACACCAGACAGAGGCTCCATGGTGCCGCCATCGCCCTGCTGCACCCTTGAATATCCGACGTAGAAAACGAACTGCGCCAACGCGATCTGCCCCGCGACCAACGTGGAGCTGGCAGATTTGCCGCGCAAGTTCGACATGGCGACCGAGCCCGAGGGGCGGCCAGCAAGACCACGCAGGTCTGCGTTGTTCATGTTCAGCGCCTGAGTTGCGGGCCTACCGAGTTCGGTATTCACCTGCGACAGCTTGAGCGTGCCAGTTGCTGGCAAAGCCATGGATTTCTCCGGTAAGTGGTCAGCGACCCGATGTGCAAATACTACCGCAAATTTGAGTATCGGTGCGCCCGACTAGCGCCCGAAAGTGTAACAGCCGCCGGAATGCGTAATCATTCCAAGCGGCTGTCGGGATAAAACAACAGACTAGGAATCAGCTTGCAGGCGCGTCCGGGAATTGCTCGCCGGTTTCAGCGTGCACAGCACGGCGCCCGGTGTAGTTCTGCCAGCGGCGAATGATGACATCGCAAAAGTGAGGATCCAGCTCCATCAGCCGCGCCGACATGCCCAGGCGATCGGCAGCAACTAGAGTGGTGCCCGAGCCACCGAACGCGTCGACAACGATATCGCCACCGCGCGCCGAGGACTTGAGCATGCGCTCGACCAGGGCCACGGGCTTCATGGTCGGGTGCAAGTCGGACTTCTGCGGCTTCGGCTCGTAGATCACCGAGCCCGGCGATTGCTCGAGCTTTGCCTCGCCATCCACGACCAGGACGTCGTCGCCGATCTTGATAGCCCAGCGGCCGTCGGCCAGTTTGGTCACGGGCCCGCCTTCGCCATGCTCGACAACGGTCGTCTGCTTACGGCCACCATACCAGCGGTGCGCGCTACCAGGTTTCCAGCCGTACAGGATCGGCTCGTGCTTCGGTTGATAGTCGTGGCGGCCGAGCACGAAGTTGTTCTTGTTCCAGATAAGGCAGTTTTGCAGCTTGAACCCGGCATCCTGGAACGCCTTGCGGAAGTTCGTGCCTTCCATATCCGCGTGCGCGACATAGATCGGCGCGCCCGACTTCATGACCGTGAACACGGCCGCGTACATGTCGAGCAGGAACTGGTAGAAATCCCCGTCGCCCATTTTGTCGTTCATGATGGCGCCGGTCTTGCCGCGGTTGCCCTTGTCGGCCTTGTCCAGCATTTTGTTCTTGGCGCCGATATCGACGTTGTAAGGCGGATCGGTCCAGACCACGTCGGCAAGCTCGCCGTTCATGAGCTTGTCCCAATCGCCGATTTCCAGCGACGAGCCACAACGCAGGCGATGCGCCCCGAGCACCCAGGTATCACCAGGGACGGTGATCGCGTCTGGTGCCAGGGCCGGCGCGTCGTCGGGATCCTTGTCGTTGGCGGCCAGCTCGGCATCACCGAACAGGTCCGCCAGCTCGTCATCGGAGAACCCGAGCAGCTCGACCTCAAAGCCGGCGTCGCGCAGGTCGCCGATTTCCAGGCGCAGGAGTTCCTCGTCCCAGCCAGCGTTAAGCGCCAGCTTGTTGTCGGCAATGATGTACGCCCGGCGCTGGTTCTCCGTCCAGCCGTCGCACGGCATGACCGGCACCATGCCCTCGGGGATACTCGCGCCGTTCATCCAGCGCAGGCGCCCGCCGTTGGCGTAAATCTGGATAGCTGCAGCAACACGACCATGGCCCGCCACGATGCCCTGGGCGTCGGCGAGGATCGCGTTCGTAAAGCCAAACTCGTCCATGCTATCGACGATCTGGCGAACTTGATCAGGCGAGTGAGTGCGCGAGTTCCGCGCGTAGACCATCAACGATTCAATTGGCCGATACTCCCACTTGGGAGGTTCGACCATAGGCACGACTTTCACGGATTATCCTCCAGAGCTGTTACGCTCGATGACGACGACGGGGGCCTGCTTCTCGGGGTCGAGCGCGTCGAGGCCCCAGGCACGCCGCTCGCCGTCCTGCACGATCTTGATGGTTTCGCTGGTGATCTTCGCCAGCTTGGCGCGTTCGAAGTCCCGGCCCTTGATGGCCTCGCCAGATAGACCGCGGACAACGGCCCACTCGCGTCGGTGGCGAGCGATAACCTCGGCGCGCTGGTTGACCGGCGTGTCCGCGTCAGGAATTGGCGAGGCGTCAGACACGTCAGGCGTCGCGTCAGCTTTTTTACTGACGGCCGAGTCAGTTTCGGCCTTTCCCGCGGGCGCCTCCGCGTTTGTCGTGCGCGCTTGCCTGTCCGCGATCCGCTGAGCGCGAGCCGCGATATCGGCCATTGCCTGCTGCTTTTCCCAGGGATCGCCTGCTGCAGCGTCTTTCTTCATGCGGGCGTGCACCGATTGCTTGGCTATCCCAAGCACTTCGGCGAGCCGACCCATGGTCATGCTCGGGTCAGATTCCCACGCAAGACGCGCGGCGGTCCATTCGTCAGAAGATAGTCGCTTTGCCATGACGTCAGTTTACCGTCCCGACTGGTCCGTCTGACGAGCCACGATCTCGAACGGGTTCTCAGGGCAGACGGCGTCATTGACGACACAGCGCACGCCCATGTCCTTCTGGCCGTGGA
>Ga0182745_1000621_pt1 | contig 37893 bp, 36 predicted proteins | sample eDN3rd30CKraftBY_FD_128523 | JGI IMG/M metagenome (GOLD analysis project Ga0182745, IMG submission 128523) | Enriched backyard soil microbial communities from Emeryville, California, USA - eDNA 3rd pass 30_C Kraft BY (version 2) (version 2) | ecosystem: Environmental > Terrestrial > Soil >...
CGGCCGCGACTATCACTGGGAACGCACTCATCCGCGCTGGGAGCAGCGCCTGGCGTCGGCCGGCCGCGCCGACTCCTGCATGGAGGTTCGGATCGTCGACGAGGCGGGGCGTCCGCTTCCCGTTGGCGAGGTGGGCGAGATCATCTGCAAAGGCGATCCCGTAATGGCGGGCTACTGGAACAATCCCGAGGCGACGGCTCGATCGCTGCGCGACGGCTGGCTGTGGACCGGCGATGTCGGCGCCTTCGACGAGGAGGGGCTGCTGACGCTCAAGGACCGCTCAAAGGACATGATCATCTCGGGCGGCTCCAACATCTATCCGCGCGAGATCGAGGACGTGCTGAACCTGCATGCCGGCGTCGCCGAATGTTCCGTTGTCGGCCGCCCGCATCCCGAATGGGGCGAGGAGGTCGTGGCCTTCGTCGTCGCCCGTACCGGCGAGAGCCTTTCGCCCGCCGAGCTCGACAAGCTCTGTCTCGACAACATCGCCCGCTTCAAGCGCCCCAAGGACTACCGGTTCATCGAGGCGCTGCCCAAGAACAACTACGGCAAGATCCTGAAGACGGAGCTGCGGAAGCTACTCTAGCGATTTCCCTCATCCTGAGGAGCATTGCGCAGCGATGCGTCTCGAAGGATAGGCGACAGGCACGATGCGCGATCCCACCCTTCGAGACGCACGCCTCCGGCGTGCTCCTCAGGGTGAGGTCGGTGTAGAGTTCAGGACACATCAAGGAGGACAATCACATGGGCAGTCTGATCGACTTCAATCGTCCCGACGGATCGACCTGCAAGGGCTACCTGGCCGAGGCCGGGAAGGGCCGGCCGGGGATCGTCGTGATCCAGGAATGGTGGGGACTCAACGACCAGATCTGCGGCGTCGCCGACCGGTTTGCGCGGCAGGGCTACAATGCGCTGGCGCCTGACCTCTACAAGGGCCGCGTCACCCAGAAGCCGGACGAGGCCAACCACATGATGAGCGGCCTCGACTTCGTCGGCGCCTCCGACCAGGACATTGCCGGCGCGGTCAAACACCTGGCCGGAATGGGTGGGAAAGTCGGCGTGATGGGCTTCTGCATGGGCGGCGCGCTCACCATTGCGGCCTGCGCCCGCCTCGAAGGCATCGCTTGCGGCGTGCCCTTCTATGGCATTCCGCCGGGCCAGCTCGCCGATCCGGCGAAGATCACGGTGCCGCTGCAAGGTCACTTCGCCAACAAGGACGACTGGTGCACGCCGGCCGCCGTTGACGCGCTCGAGAAGACCATGAAGGGCGCGGGCCGGAGCCCCGAGATATTCCGCTACGATGCCGCGCACGCCTTCGCCAGCGAGCGCAGCGAGGCCTACGACGTGAAGTCGGCCAACGCGGCCTGGGAGAGGATGCTCGAATTCCTGAAGAAGCACCTCTGAGGAGGCTGCGGAGATGAGGCCGGCCTTCGGCCTCGCGATCGTCGGGTTGGGCGCGTCGCTGGCGCCGCTCGACATCGCCGTCAACGTGGCGCTGCCGGCGATCACGAGCCATTTCAAGGTCGCCTTGGGCGACGTCCAGTGGCTCGTGATCTGCTACGTGCTGGTCTACGGCTCGCTGATGCTGGTCTGCGGCAAGCTCGGAGATCTGTTCGGGCACCGGCTGATTTTCCGCATCGGCCTCGCGATTTCGGCGATCGGCTGCGCGGCCTGTGCGGCGGCGCCGGACTGGCCGTTGTTCCTGTGGGCGCGCGGGGTCCAAGGCGTCGGCACGGCCCTGGCGCTGTCCTGCACGCCCGCCCTCGCGACCTCGCTGTTTCCCGAGAGCGACCGGACCAAGGCGCTGGCGGGCTTCGCCAGCACCATGGCCATTGCGGCCGCCGTCGGCCCATTCCTCGGGGGCGCGCTGGTCGAATTCTGGGGCTGGCCCGCCGTCTATTGGGTGCGCGTGCCGCTGGCTCTCGCGACGCTCGCTCTGTCCGGCTTGCTGCCTTCTCCCAAGCCCGATTCCCGCCCGTTCGATGCGCCGGGCGCGGCGCTGCTGGCAGCCTGTATGAGCACGCTGCTCCTGGCGCTCACCTTCTCGCAGCGCAAGGAAATCCCGGGCCCGTGGGCGTTGGCAATGGCCATCGTCGCGCTGGTCCTGATCGTGGCCTATGTCCGCCGCGCCAACCGGGTGCCGGAACCGATCATCCGGCCGTCGCTCTTCGCCGATCCGCGCTTCGCGATGCCCAATGTTCTCAATGCGCTCGCCAACCTCGCGGGCTTCGCGATCCTGCTGCTGACGCCCTATTACCTGGTGAACGTGCTGAAGCTGACGCCGCTGGGCGTCGGCATCGTGCTGGCGATGGCCTATGGCGGCAGCCTGACCGGAGCGCCGCTCTCGGCCTTCCTCGTGAGCCGTATCGGCCAGCGGCCCACGGTTTTTGCGGGCGTTGCCTGCGTCGGCCTCGGCCTGCTGCCCCTGGGCTTCACCGGCATCGATACGCCGGTTCTCGCCGTGGCGGCGCTGCTGGTCCTCGAAGGCGTCGGGCAGGGCCTGCTGACGGTCGCCTACACCGACATCGTCACGGCCACCCTGCCGGCGCGCGACCGTGGCGTCGCGGGAAGCCTGTCGCTGCTCACACGCACCATCGGCATTGTCGCCGGCGCCTCGGTGCTGACGGCGCTGCAGGCCCACGGCGCGCAGGGCTTCATGAACATGGCGGGTTTCCTCGCCGGCTACCGCTTCGCCTTCGTGGCGGCAGGCGGCGGCCTTCTGGCCGTGCTGCTGCTGTCGCTCCTCTGGCCGGGCGTCTGGTCGTCGCAGTCCCGTCCCCGGCGCAGATCGTGATGGGGTGAAGGTCTCCGTTCCTCAGGGCAGCTTGATATCGCCCTTCTTGATGATCGCACCGAACATCGTGCTCTCGGTGCCGATGTGCTTCCTGAAATCCGAGGGATTGAGATAGGTGACGCGCATCCCGCCCGCGTGCACCTTGGCGACGATGTCGGGTGCGCGCAGGGCGTCGGCGATCGCCTTGTCGAGACGCGTGACCGCCTCGGGCGAGGTGCCCGCGGGGGCGAGGATGCCGAACCAGGAATCGCCTCCCTCCCTGCCATAGCCGGTCTCCTGCAGGGTCGGGACATCCGGGAAATCCGGATGCCGCACCTCGGCCAGCATCGCGAGGGCCCGCAGCCTGCCCGCCTTGATGTGAGGCAGCGTCGTCTGGTCGAATTGCGCCTGGATCTCACCCGCGAGCAGCGCGTTGGTTGCGGGCGCACTGCCGCGATAGGGGACGTGGGTCATCCGGATGCCGGCTTCGAGGCAGAGCATCTCGCCGAACAGGTGGGTGATCGTGGCGAGGCCGGCCGACCCGTAGTTCAGCTTGCCCGGATTTGCCTTCGCATAGGCCACGAACTCCGCGACCGTGTTGGCCGGCACCGAGGGATGGACGGCGAAGGCGCCCCACGAGGTCGACATGCGCGAGACCGGCACGATGTCACGATCGGGATCGAAGGGGATCGGCTGCAGGTGCCGCGTGATGCAGACCATCGCCGTCGTCGTCGTGAGGAAGGTGTGATGGTCCACCGGCTGGTTCTTCACGAACTCGGCCCCGATCATGCCCGAGGCGCCGGCCTTGTTGTCGAACAGCACGCTCTGGCCGAGGAACTGCGCGGCACGCTCCATGACGATGCGGCTCGATACGTCCGACGGCCCGCCGGGCGGATAGGGGATGACGAGGCGGAGCGGCTTGGTAGGCCATTGCGGCTGGGCGATCGCGGGAGACGCGAGCGCGGTTGCAAAGGCCGAGGCGGTGAACGCACGACGACGCATGGACGCTCCTCCGGTTCATTCCTGTTTGACGGCAGCCTCCCACGCAGGCGCCGGTTCCGCCAGTCCCGCTCCCTTGGCGTCGTGTTAGGCTTGGCCCATGAAACGGTTCGGAGATCCCAGGGTGGCGGCGGCCTTCAAGGCCTATGGGCCCGACGTGCGCGACCGGTTGATGGTGCTGCGCGAGACCATCTTCGAGGTGGCCGCCGCGACCGATGGCGTCGGCGTGCTGACAGAGACACTGAAATGGGGCCAGCCCAGCTATCTCACCGAACAGACCGGCAGTGGCACCACCGTACGCATCGACCGGCTGAAGGGCGACAGCGGCGGTTATGCTCTCTATTTCCATTGTCAGAGCGGGCTGGTCGGCCAGTTCCGCGACCTCTATCCCGAGACCTTCAGCTACGAGGGTGAGCGTGCGATCCACTTCGGTGCGAAGGAGCGCGTTCCGGTCAGAGAATTGCGGCATTGCATTGCGCTGGCCCTGACCCATCATTTGCGGAAGAAGAGAAAGAAGTGACGTAAGGGGGCGAAGCGGCATGACCGGCAAGCTGAAGGACAGGGTGGCGATCGTCGTCGGGGCGGGCTCGAGCGGGCCAGGTTGGGGCAACGGCAAGTGCACCGCGATCACCTTTGCGCGTGAAGGCGCCAAGGTGTTCTGCGTCGACGTCAAGCGTGCCGCCGCCGAGGAGACGGTGGGTCTGATCGAGAAGGAGGTCGGTCCCGGCTTTGCGATCGCCCACGAGGCCAATGCGTCGAGCAACGCCGACGTCAAGGTCATGGTCGATGCCTGCATCGCGAAGTGGGGCCAGGTCGACATTCTCGACAACAATGTCGGCATCGGCTCGCAAGGCGGGCCGGTCGAACTCAGCGAGGACGAGTGGCATCGCGTGTTCGACGTCAACGTGAAGAGCTTCTTCCTCACCGCCAAACACGTGCTGCCGATCATGGAGAAGCAGGGCAAGGGCGCGATCGTGAACGTGAGCTCGATCGCCTCGATCCGCAGCCCCAAGGGGATTTCCTATCTCGCCTACAATGCCAGCAAGGGCGCGGTGAACTCGCTCACCATGGCGATCGCGTCGCAATATGCGGAGAAGGGTATCCGCTGCAACGCGATCCTGCCCGGCCTGATGCATACGCCGATGATCGACTTCCTGGCCGAGCAGTATGCCAGGAGCGAGAAGGACCATAACCAGGCTTACGAGAAGATGATCGCCATCCGCGACCACGCCTCGCCGACGGGCAAGATGGGCACCGGCTGGGACACGGCCAACGCGGCGCTGTTCCTCGCATCTGACCAGTCTGCCTATGTAAACGGCCACCTGCTGGTGGTCGACGGCGGGATCACAGTGCGGGCGTAGAGCGTTGGGATTTGGCGGGGCGCGAAGGCGAATATTCGAAATAAACGAAATAATCGAAACCAACGAAATGACTCGGGCGATCCGCCGGACAGGTACCTGGGTACCGCGAGGACAGGCGTGGCCTCTGGCACAGCACAGGGTGAGGCCGTCCGGGCTCCCGCCGAGGAGGCCGGTCAGCGGCGCGCGCGTCTCAGGATCGTGCGGAAGACGATCGGTCCGGTGATGATGATCAGGAACAGCCGGAACAGATGGTGGGTCGCCACCATCGCGATCTCGATGCCGAGAGCGAGGCCGATCAGGCTCATTTCAGCGAAGCCGCCGGGGGCGTAGCTCAGGACCGTGGCATCGAGGTTGAGACCCGTCAGCGCGTGGGTGATCTCGGCGAATCCCACCGCGCAGGCGATGAGGATGAAGGCGGCACCGATCGAGGCCGCCATCTCCTTGTGCAGTCTGTCGAAGTTGGCGCCGACGAAGCGACAGCCGATGCCGGTGCCGACCACCACCTGGGCGGCCGCGACCAGAAAGCCCGGTGGCTGGGAACTCGTGAGGCCGCCGAGATGGGCGATGGCGCTCACGATCATCGGTCCCATCATGAAGCTGGCGGGCAGACGCAGCAGGCGGCCGGCGACCGCGCCGATGACGCCGCAGGCGATCAGGACGGCATAGTCCTTCCAGTCGTTGCCGGTGGGGCCGTGGACCATGGTGAGAACGCTGGTCTGCGCGCCGTTCACCAGCCGGTACCAGATCGGAATGGTCAGCACGACCGTCAGGATACGCAGCGCATGGGCGAGCGCGATCGAGCGCTCGTCGCCGCCCATGGCGCCGCCCATGATGGTCATGTCGTTCAACCCGCCCGGCATGGCGGCGAAGTAGCAGGTAACCTTGTCCCAGTCGGTGACGCGGCGCAGCCAGGCATAGCAGAGGGTGGCGCCGGTCATGGTCATGCCGGTGAGCACGCACAGGCTGACGGCCCATTCGCCCAGCCGCTGCAGCAGTTCGGGGGTGAAGCCCGAGCCCAGCAGGACGCCCAGGATGATGATCATGCCCTGCCGCAGCCGCACCCGCATGCCGACCCGCAGGCCGAGGAAGGCGGCGACGGTCGAGAACACGCAGGCGCCCAGCATCCAGGCGAGTGGCATGCGCAGCCAGTTGAAGACGAAGCCGCCCACCGTGCCGATGACGAGCGCCAGCGCGAGAGGCTGCCACCCCTCGTGGCCGATGATCCTCTTCTTCTCGGGCTTGAAGCGTATGTCCTTCTCACTCAAGGAGCGAACTGCTCCTTCAGGATGCGTTCCTCGAGATCGTGCTCTGGGTCGAACAGCAGGGTGAGTTTCGTGTCGCTGGCCTCGGTCACGGCGACATGGGCGACGTTGGCGATTTCCACCGAGTCGGCCGCCGCCGCGACGGGACGCTTCTTCGGATCGAGAATGGTGAATTCGACCTTGGAGGTGCGCGGCAGCAACGCGCCGCGCCAACGCCGCGGCCGGAAGGCGTTGATCGGCGTCAGCGCCAGCAGACCGGCGCCCAACGGCAGGATCGGTCCGTGGGCCGAAAGGTTGTAGGCGGTGGAGCCGGCGGGCGTCGCCACCAGCACGCCGTCGCAATGCAGCTCGGGCAGGCGCTTCTGGCCGTCGACCGCGACCTCGATGCGCGCGGTCTGGCGGCTCGAGCGCAGCAGCGACACCTCGTTGATGGCGAGGACTTCCGAGACCTTGCCGCGTGTATTGGTGGCCAGCATGCGCAGCGGCGTCAGCGTCACCTGGCGGGCCTTCTTCAGGCGCTTCAGCAGGTTGGTTTCCCTGTAGGTATTGAGCAGGAAGCCGACCGTGCCGAGGTTCATGCCGTAGATCGGCTTGAGCCGCCGCATATTGCGGTGGAGCGCCTGCAGCATCAGCCCGTCGCCGCCCAGCGCGACGATGATGTCGGCTTCGGCGGTGCTGGCCGCACCATAGATCTGCTCGAGGCGGCCCTTGGCCTCACGGGCCGCCAGCGTGCTGGCACAGACGAAAGCGAGGCGGGGAGCGGGCGGGGACTGGACGGCCATACGGGATACAGCAATGCCTCGGGTGCAGGAATCGTACTATAGCCGCCCGCCGCGCCGGTGCGATAAAATCCCGGTCACAAAAGAAACTGCGAGGAGGAAACCGATGGAACTGGTCCCGCTGGCCGATGGCTTCGGCGTCGAAGTGAAGGGCGTCTCGCTGCTCGACGTTGCAATCGATGCGCAGGCCTACAAGGAAGTCCGAGACGCTTTCGAGAAGCATTCACTCCTTGTGTTTCGCGACCAGCAGATCGCCGACGATATCCAGGTCGCCTACAGCCGCGCCTTCGGACCACTGGAGCTGACCAAGGCGGCTTCCGTAGGCGAGAACAGCTTCTATTCGCGCCTGACCAATGTCGGCCAGCAGGGTGAGATCGTGCCGCCGGATCATCGACAGGTGCTGGTCGCCAAGGCCAATGCGCTCTGGCACACGGATTCATCCTTCAAGAAGACGCCGGCGCTCGCCTCCGTGCTGACCGCGCGCGTGCTGCCCGGCGAGGGCGGCGAAACCGAATACACCTCGACGCGGCTCGCCTGGGAGCGGCTGCCGGCGGACATGCAGGAGCGGCTGAGGAACTCGGTAGCAACGCACTCCTACGCCAACAGCCGCGACCAGATTCATCCCGACCTCGCCAATGCCGAGGAGCGCAAGGCGCTGCCGCCGGTGCGCTGGCGGCTGAACTGGCGCAATCCGGCCAACGACCGTCGCGCACTCTACGTCGCGAGCCATGCCTATGCGATCGACGGGATGGACGACCGCGACGCACGCCAGCTGCTCTCGCAGCTCCTCGACGAGGCGACTCGGCCGGAATTCGTCTACAGCCATAAATGGCGCCAGGGCGATGCGGTGATGTGGGACAACCGCGCCATGCTTCATCGCGGCCGGCCGTGGGACTACACGCGCGAACGCTCGATGGTGCGCACGACCATTTCGGCGACGGAGGCCGACGGTCTCGGCGAAGTAACGCCGCCGCTCGTTCACTAGGAAAGGGAAGGGACTGGCGGCCCGGCGCAAAGGACGCGCCGCCAGGTTCCGGGCGCCGCTACTCCGCGGCGGCGAGGCGCTGCTGGTTCTGCTGGGCGGCGACCTTGGCACGGGCGAGGTCCTCGCCGCGGCGCTTGTTGACGGCCGCGCCGCCGCCCGCCGTTTCGGCGAACAGCGACAGCTTGTCCATGTCGTCGTCCATCACCGGCTGAAGCGCGAGATCCGTGTATTCGAGCCGATTCGGGTCGTTTCTGACCTTCCGGCCGATGCGACGACCCTCGAGGGTAAGGCGAATATAAATCTTCAGCTTGTGCCAGAAATTACGCGCCACCTTGAGGTGGAACACGCCAATCGGTTCGATCGGCATGCCGTGGCGGCGGTCGAGACGATACTTCATGCGCACGGCGCCGCCTTCCAGCGGATGCACGCCCTCGGCCTCGAACATGATCTTGAACATGGTCATGAAGTGCGCCGGCTCGGCTGGGTCGCGGCCAGGGATGGCGCCGTGACGGCGCGCCACCGTCTCGATGTGCTCGGGCGTGTAGTAGGATGCCCAGGCTTCCCGATAGACCTGCTCGAACTCTGCGTCGCTCATCTTCGGATGGTGCACGCAGCGATGATGGACGTCGTACTTGTTGAGGTCGGGATCCATCCAGACGCCCTGCTTCCACAGGGTCTGGTGATCCTCCGAGCCGGGGAGCGGCGTCAGCATGAACAGCTCGAGGATGTCGAGCGGCAGCTCCTTCTTGATGATCTCCATGTCGCGCAGGATCGATTCGCGCGTGTCGCCAGGGAAACCAAGAATGTAGCCGGCCCAGGTCGAGGCGCCGCTGGTGTGCCACGCCTGCAGCATCTTGCGGTATTCGGTGATCTTGTTCTGGCGCTTCTTGGCCGCCAGCAGATTGTCCGGGTTGACGTTCTCGAGGCCGATGAAGACGCGGTAGACGCCAGCCCAGCGCGCCTTGTTGATGAAGTTCGGGATGCGATGGCACTGCGTGTCGACCTGGATGATCAGCGACAACTGGATACCTTCATTCTCCTTCAGCTCGATGAGCCGGTCGAAGAAGTCTTCCCAGTGCTTGTTGCGGGCCATGTTGTCATCGGTGATGAAGAACCCGGTGATGCCCTGCTTGTAGTTCTCGCGGATGATCGCTTCGAGATCGTCGGCGGTACGGAAACGGCTCTTGCGGCCCTGCACGTTGATGATGGTGCAGAACGAGCACTGGAACGGACAGCCGCGGCCCAGGTCGAAGCTCGACATGCCGCCTTCGTTGCGCGACAGCGCCGACGGCGGCAGGCTGGGGGTCGGGGCGCCCTCGAGGCCCGGCAGGTCGTCCATGTAGTTATAGAGCGGCTTCATGGTGCCGTTCATGGCGTCGCGCAGCACGAGGTCGAAACGGCCTTCCTCGGCCTCGCCGGCGAACATGGAGACACCCATGTCCATGGCTTCCTGGATTTCCGGCGGGACCACGGGCAGCATGGACAGGCAGCCCGAGACGTGGAAGCCGCCGATCGCCACGGGGAAGCGGCCCTTCAGGAACTTGCGGGCGAGATCGACGGCATGCGGAAACTGGTTGGTCTGGACGCCCACCAGGCACACCAGCCCTTTGCCGCCGCTGCGCTCGATCTTGGCCATGAGTCGGTCGGGGCGGACGCGCGTATTGGTCTCGTCGATCGGGTGGATCACGATATCGACGTCGGAACCCAGCACTTCGCGCCGACGGCAATCCTCGCCCAGCCCATAGAGAGCAGCCAGGGTGTTCGACGGGATGTGTGACCGAAGCCAGGTGATCGGGTAGCCATCGTCATCGTAATGAGTAGGCTTGATCAGAATAAGATGAAACTTCGTACGCTTCACGGCACCGCTCATAGCGGACTTCTCCAGGACATTACCCGCACGCGGCTCCAGCCAATTACCGCTTGACGGCATTCGTTATCACAATGCTCTGAGCCGGCCCCCAACGCAACGGGGCGCGACTTATATTCTCAGCTTGGGTGCGTAATAGGGCCACTAGAATTAGGGTTTTCTAGGGCGAGCCCAGCCATTAGTGCGCATGCGCCATACCGAGCCGATTATTGCAGTCGAAGCCGTCAAAGCGCAGCCTCCAGCGGAACCCGAAGCGCCTCCGACGAAGGCGCAGGGCGAGGGAACGAACAGGAATTGAGCCTCATCGCACGTGCGCCCGCCCTGGCGCCTTTCCAGATCCGGAGCTTCCGGTTCCAGTGGCCGGCCGACCTTCTCGCCTCCTGGGCGTTCGAGATGGAAACCGTGATTTTGGGCTGGTTCGTACTCGTGTCGACCGGCTCGGTCCTGGCGCTGGCGGTTTTTGGCTCCCTCCAGTTCCTCGGCACGCTGATCTCTCCCCTGTTCGGCATGGCGGGAGACCGGATCGGCAACCGCAACGTCCTTCTCCTGATGCGGACGGCCTATCTCATCCTCGCCAGCTGCCTTGCGGTCCTCTTCTTGATCGGTCTTGCGGCGCCGGTGCCGGTATTCGTCCTGGCAACGATCATGGGGCTGGTACGCCCGTCAGACATCACGATGCGCAACCTGCTGGTCGGCGAGACCATGCCGGCCGACTATCTGATGCGCGCGATGGGCGTGTCGCGGACGACCGCAGACTCCGCGCGCATCGTGGGCGCCCTGTCGGGAGCCGCCCTGGTCGCGGCCCTCGGCTCGGGGCTGGCCTACGTCGCGGTCTGCGGCGTCTACGCGGTGTGCCTCGCCCTGACCCTGGGTGTTGGCCTACGTCGCGTGCGCATACTGGGGGAAGGCGAGGTGACGCCGTCGGCGCTTGGGGCGTTGAGGCAGGGCTTCGCCTATGTCTGGTCGACGCCGGTCGTGCGCGCCGTGATGCTGCTGGCGTTCCTCGTGAACTTCGCGGCCTACCCGTTGACCGGCTCGTTGCTCGCCTATGTCGCCAAAGACATCTACCGGATGGACCAGACCGGCTTGGGGTGGTTGATCGCCTGCTTTGCTGGCGGGGCGCTCACCGGCTCGATTCTCGTCTCTTTGTACGGCGCTCATATCCGGCCGGCGCGCACGATGATCGTCTGCGCACTGGTTTGGCTCTTGCTCAACCTTGTCTTTTCGTGGCTCACGACGCCCTTGCCGGGTGAGATCGTCCTGTTCGGCTCGGGCCTCTTCCAGAGCTTCTGCATGATCCCGATGTCGGTGATCCTTCTCCGGGTCACCAATCCCGCCCTGCGGGGCTGCGTGATGGGCGTGCGGATGCTTGCTGTCTACGGAATGCCGCTCGGTCTGCTCCTGTCGGGTCCCCTGGTCGAGTGGGGCGGATTCACTGCTACCGGTACGCTCTACAGCGTGGTTGGCGTCGTGTTCACGCTGGCAATCGCGTGGTGGTGGCGCGCCGATCTCTGGAACCGCTCAGCCCCCGTGAACGTTCGATAGCGGCAACCTGCAGACGAGCGATGCGTTCCAGCGTGAATGCAGCTTCCCCTCGCCGCGACCATCGCTCTGGCGATGGCAACCCTTTGCACCGCCATCGCTCCTGCGTCGGCACAGTCTTTCTCCGGCTCAAGCCGGCCGCCGCCGCCTTCGGCCACCGAGGACGAGCAGCGCAGCATCTACACGTTTCAGGTCGAGAACGACGTGTTCAATCGGTTCGGCCGGTCTGACCGCGACTATACGAGCGGGGTCAGGATAGGCTGGCTGTCGCCGGCCATTACCGAGATGCCGCACGGTCTCGTGGCGATGACCACCGTCCCGACTTTCCTGGGGGAGGCACCGGCGGATTCGGTCATTCGCCGGGTCGCCGTCTCTGTCGGCCAGAATATCTACACGCCCGAAGACACCTACGCGTCCTATCCGATCTACGATGACCGGCCTTATGCGGCCTGGCTCTATGCGAGCTTCGCGTTGCAGTACACCTACAAGCGTCATGATCACGCTACGGGTCGGGACGAGCCGACCCGTCTCGACACGCTACAGCTCGATCTTGGCGTCATAGGCCCAGCCGCGGGCGGTGAGTTCGTGCAGAACAACTTTCATAATCTCATCGGCGTCGAGCCGGCCTATGGCTGGGGCAACCAGCTTCACAACGAGCCGACGGTCGGTCTCACCTTCGAGCGGAGATGGCGGACAGGCCGCGCCGTGCTGATCGACAATCCCAAGCTGGAGGTCGATTTTATCCCACGCGCGGCGGTGGCGCTGGGAAACGTCGCGACCTACGGCAGCGTGGGCGGCACGGCGCGCATCGGCAAGAATCTTCGAGACGATTTCGGACCCACGCGTGCGCGTCCCGCCTTGCCCGGGTCGGACGCCTTCATCGGGGATGGCAGCTTCGGCTGGTATCTGTTTGCTGGTGTCGACGGACAGGCGGTCGCCCGCAATATCTTCCTGGACGGCAACACGGACGGTTTCAGCCAGCGCGTGTCGCATCGGCCGTTCGTCGGTGAGGTTCAGGCGGGGCTGGCGGTTCTATGGCGTGGAATGCGAATTTCATACACCCAGATCCTGCGCACGCCGGAGTTCTTCGAGCGGGATCGCATCACACAGTTTGGCTCGATCAATCTGACCTTCAGATACTGAACCGGCGTCCGGTCCAAATAAAAGGGGCGCCCGAAGGCGCCCCCTGGACCGTCGACGGACCGCTATATGCGTCCCATCAACAGCAACACGATGACAATGATGAGCACCAGTCCGATACCGCCGCTTGGGTAATATCCCCAGCCGCTGCTGTGCGGCCAGGTCGGCAGCGCCCCGATCAGGATGAGAATCAGGACGATCAGTAGAATGGTGCCCAACATTGATTGCTCCTTAGCCTAGGTTTGTCTCGGCGAACGACCAGTTCGCGAGCTTGTCGAGCCAGGCCTGGACGTGGTCCGGTCGGCGGTTCTGGAAATCGAGGTAGTAGGCGTGCTCCCACACGTCGGCGACGAGGAGCGGGGTGCCGCCATGGGCGATCGGGGTGTCGGCGTTGGCCGTCGTCTCGATCTTGAGCTTGCCGTCGGCGCCCTTCACGAGCCAGGCCCAGCCGCTGCCGAACTGGCCCACGGCAGCCGCCTTGAAGGCCGCCTTGAAGGCGTCGAGACCGCCGAAGCTGTCGTCGAGCGCGCTCTTGATCTTGCCGGTCGGCTCGCCGCCCTTGGGCGCCATGCTGTTCCAGTAGAAGGTGTGGTTCCAGATCTGGCCGGCGTTGTTGAAGATCGCCTTGCCCTTCTCGTCCTTGGCCGACTTCTTGATGATGTCCTCGAGCGACAGACCTTCGTACGGCGTGCTCGGGACGAGTTCGTTCAGCTTGTCGACATAGGCCTTGTGATGCTTGCCGTAGTGGAAGGAGATGGTGTTGGCCGAAATCACCGGCGCAAGCGCGTCATCGGCATAGGGGAGTTTCGGAAGAGTGAAATTGGACATAACGCTATCCTTAGCTGGCTGGCCCGGATCGTCCCGGGCGGGCGGCGTCCGACATGAACGCACCTCACCTTATGACGTTGCGCGTTGCGATGGCGCTACGTTTTTTCCTGTAAAATCGCAAAGCCCTGATTCGTCGTGTGGTTTCGTAAACAGAGCCTGCGGCACACACGGAAGCGCTCGAATCGGGCAAGTCGTTCTCACTCGCCGAATGCCGAAGGCCGTCGCGCAGATTTTTTAGCGAACGTTTCTCAGTCGCTCACTCTGTGGTTGCGTGCCCCGAATCGGTGAGTATTTGTGAGAACCGACTCATTCAAAGAGGAGGTTCGCCATGAAGGGCAACCCGCAGATCATCGCCGAACTCAATAAGCTCCTGAAAAACGAGCTGACGGCCATCAACCAGTATTTCCTCCACGCCCGCATGATGAAGCATTGGGGCTTCGATCGTCTCGGCAAGAAGATCTACGAAGAGTCGATCGGCGAGATGAAGCACGCCGACAAGCTCATCGAGCGCATCCTCATGCTCGACGGTTTGCCCAACCTTCAGGATATGGGCCGGCTCGCGATTGGCGAGAACGTCCCGGAAGCGCTCGAGGCCGACCTCAAGCTCGAAAGCGGCGCACGCACCGCGCTGGTCGAGGCGGTGACGGCTTGCGAGGCGGCGAAGGACTATGTCAGCCGCGAGATCGCGGTCAGCATCCTCGAGGACGCCGAGGAGCACATCGATTTTCTCGAGACCGAGATCGGCCTGATCGAGAAGGTCGGCGTGCAGAACTACCTGCAGAGCCAGATGGGCGAAGGGAAGGGGCCGAGCTGAGGCTCGGCATCCGAATCAGTCAGTCGGCCGCGAGGAGCGTCGGCTCCACGGCTCGCTCACGGGCGATCGCGTGCGCGATGCGATCGCGCATGTCGCAGGCACAGGTTCCGCACTGGGGGCTCTTGCCACAGGCTCGGAACACGTCGGCCGGGCGACGGGCTCCCGCCCGGACGGCGGCGTCGACCTCGCGCTCGCGAATGGCTTTGCAGATGCAGATATACATGCCCTGACGGCCGTTTCTTCCCGCTGTTGCGACTTACTCGCATGAGCAGGATAGAGGCGGAGCCGGCCGCCGGTCAAGCCCCCCCCGAATCCGCTCCGGGAAGGGGGGATACCTTGCGACCCGGCCTACCGGGGCGCGACCATGAACGGCCCGATGGCCGTGATGGCGCAGTCGGTGCCTCCGGCATCACGGCAGCCCTGGAGGGCCATGGATGCCGCGTCCTGCTCGCTGGGCCGGCCACTCGCGATGCCGATTCGCCCATTTGCCGCCAGCGCTACGGCGCGCCAGTCGTTGGCGATCAGATACTGTTCGAGCGCCCTGGTCTGGGCGTCGTCGAGGGAGGTGCCGATATCCTGCGGCGCGAAGATGTCGGTCACCTTCATCGTCTGGGGCGTGCGCACCAGGACTTCCTTGTTCACCGCGTAGACGACGCAGGGCCGTCCCGTGAGATGGCCGCAAATTTGCAGGTTACGGCGAATCACGTCCGTGTCGGTCTCGCTCGGCGTCCACCAGTCGAAGCGGTTGTGACCCAGCACCAGCGCCCGGGTATGCCGGCTGGTCATGTAGTACTTCGCCAGTCGTTCCCGGGCAGAGTCGCGAAGCAGGGGAGCGGTCGCCGGGTCGAAGACGATCGGTGGCACCGGCTTGGCAGACGGCACATAGGGGGCCGGCGGCATGGGCGGTGCCCGGAACGACCAGACCACGTCGTTCTCTACCGCGTAGAGCATGCAGCGGTCGTAGTCGCGGACGATCGGTACTTCCCGTTCTACCTTCCTGTTGCAGTCGTCCAGCGCCTCGCGGCGCGCGGCCGCCTCATCGACCCGGTCGGTCGCGGTCGCAAAGATGCCCCGCACGTTCAAGGCGAAGGCCTTGGCGCCGGATGCGTCCGCATAATTCTGTACGGCACGCCAGCGGAAGTCGGGGGTGAAGGGAACGTCCTTGGCCACGAAACGACGTGGCGCGGGCGAGGCCGGCGGCGCGGCGGGCGGAGTGGCCGCGGGCTGCGGTGCGGCAGGGGTGGCGGCTCCTTGCGCCGCAGGTCGATCCGTCGGCGGCGCGTCCGTGGGCTCGGCGGTCTGGAGGGAAGGCGGATGCGTGGGATGGCGAAGATAGAACGTCCCGGCGAGTGCTGCCAGGAGCAGGACCGTCCCGGCGCCGCCAGCCAGGAGGAGACGGGTGCGTGGCATCGACCGGGCCGCCGCGTGGGCAGGATGAGGAGCGGTGGCCGGCGGCGAGGTCGGCCGCGCGCCGTCGATGGTCAGGCGGTAGGCATGGATAGGGCGGGGGATGTTCTTGACGCGCTGTTCACCGAGATCCTCCGCACCCAGCATCAGCTTGCCGATGATGTGTTCGTAGACCGAAGACGAGATGCAGATGCCGCCGATCTCCGAGATCGCCTCGAGCCGCACCGCCACGTTCACGGCATCACCCATCAGATCGTCGCCGCTTTCCACGACGTCGCCCAGGTTGATGCCGATCCGCAGGGTGAGTTGGTCGTCGGCCTGCGCCGTTGCATTGGCCGAGCGCATCGCTTCCTGGATTTCGAGGGCGGCTCGGACGGCCTCGACCGGGCTCGCGAATTCCGCCAGCAATCCGTCGCCCGTCATCTTGAAGACGCGCCCGCGATGCTGGCGCACGAGCGCCCCGGCCGAGTCGAGCCGAGCGGCCAGCAGCGCCAGGGCACGCTCCTCGTCGCGCGCCGACATGGTGCTGAATGCCACCACGTCGAGGGCGAGGATCGTCGTGAGGCGTCGGACGAGATTTGTGTCGGTCATTGCGCGCTGGTTTCCGAGCCGAGGCTAGCATAGCCCACGCCGGAGGACATGCTTGCGTGATCGGCCATGCTCTGCGAAGACCGAATCATGCAATCCGAAGAGCCCCGCTACTGGGAAGACTACGAAGTCGGCAGGAAATACCCTCTCGGCTCGACCAGCTTCACGGCCGAGGAAATCATCGAGTTTGCCGAGAAGTTCGATCCACAGACCTTCCATGTCGATGCCGAAGCCGCCAAATCCTCGCTCTTCGGAGGGCTTTGCGCCTCCGGCTGGCATGTCGCGGCCAAGCTGATGAGGCTCTTCGTCGACAACTATGTCGACAAACGCACGGCGCTTGGCTCTCCCGGCCTCGACGAGCTGCGCTGGCTGAAGCCGGTACGGCCGGGCGATACGCTCACTGCCTGGGTCGAGTGCGCCGACAAGGTCCCGTCGAAGAGCCGCCCGACGCTGGGCGTCATCCACGAGCATTGGACGGCGATCAATCAGAACGGCGAGTTGGTCATGACCTCCAAGGGGGTCAACATGGTGCGTAGGAGGCCGGTATGAAGCGTGCGGTGAAGGGACTCGACCATGTGGTGGTCATGGTCGATGGCATCGACGCGGCCGAGGCTGCCTACAGGAGGCTCGGCTTCCAGGTCCAGCCGCGCGGCTTTCACAAGAAGCTCGGCACGGCCAACCACCTCATGATCTTCGACACCGACTATTTCGAGATCCTGGGCATCGTCGAGGACACCGAGTTCAACGCCGAGCGCCGCGAATGGCTGAAGGGTGGCGGCGGCCTCGCCAACGTGGCCCTGGCCACCGACGGCGCCGACGTGGCCTACGAAGCCTTCAAGGTGGCCGGCCTCAACCCCGATGCTCCGCTCTTCTTCGACCGTGCGGTCGAGGTCGCGGGAAAGACGGAACTCGCCAAGTTCCGCACGGTGCGCATCCCGAAGGACAATATGCCGGTCGTCGGCTTCTTCGTGTGCGAACACCAGACGCCGGAATTCGTCTACCGGCCGGAATGGGCCGCGCATCCCAACGGAGCGCGCGGCATCCTGGGTGTCACCGTCATTGCCGAACAGCCGGCCAAATGGATTCCCGAACTCGAGAAGTATTTCGGGCCGGGCTCGGTCAAGCGCGAGGGCGAGGGGCTGGTGGTCGACACCGGCACCCAGCCGATCCGCTACATGACTCCCAAGGACTATGCCGTCCGCTATCCCGGCATCACGCCGGTACGCGCGGGCGACCATCCGGCGCTGCTCACGATTCGCGTCGAGAACCTCGCAGCCTGCGAGGCCCTGCTGAAGAAAAACGGCGTCAAGTTCACGAAGCCCGATTCCGGGCGGCTGGTCATCCCGCCATCGGAAGCCGCGCATCTCACCCTGGAATTTTCGGAGCTCTAGTCTTCATGGCGTTCGATCTTGCCGACCGCGGCATCTACGGCTTCTCGACCACCGAAAACCTGCGCTTCGCGGACGTCGACGCCAACGGGCACATCAACAACGGGGCCTTTCTCGAACTGCTGGAGAATGTGCGCGTCGCGTTCCTTCGTCAGATCGTGCGTACGGGGCTGCCGCGCTTCCGCATGGTCGTCGGCCGCATCGAGGCCGACTTCAAGCGCCAGATGTTCTATCCCGGCACGGCCGTGGCCTGCTGCCGCCTGATCGAGGCCCACGACCGCAAGTGCATCGTCGGCCAGGGCCTGTTCGACGGCGAGGGCAACTGCACCGCCGTGCAGAAGGTGATCATGGTGTCGCTGAACGAGGAGACGCATCGCGCCACGCCGTTCGATCCCGTAGTGCGCGCCATGCTCGACCGGCTCGCGGCCTCGAAGGACGGGCTCGAACCATGACTGCCGTACCGGAAGGCTTCCGCAAGCTCGATGTCACCGACGACTTCGTCGGGCTCGTGGGACCGCTCTGGTTCAAGGCGGAAGAGGACGGTCTCAGGATCGGCCTGCCGCTGGAGAAGCGGCACGGCAATCCGATGGGCTGGGCCCATGGCGGTTTGCTGGTCACCGTAGCCGACATGGTGATGGGCGTGGGCTCGGGTTTCTCGACCGGCCTGTTCTGGCCGCATCCCACGATCTCGCTCACCAGCGAGTTTGTGCGCGGCGCGAAGCTCGGACAGTGGCTTGAGGGCAAGGCGCGCATCGCGCGGCGTACGATCAACTTCTGCTTTGCCAGTTGCGACCTCGTCTGCGGCGGCGAGATCGTCCTGGTGGCCTCGGGTGTCTTCAAGGTGCCCGACCCTGACAAGATTCCCGAAGCGGCACGCGCCGTTGCGCTGTCGCCGCCGTGGAAGAGGTGAGCAGTTCCTTGTCATCCTGAGCGCCGCGAAGAATCTCGTGCTGGCCACGCAGTGTTGGCCATTCCGATAGGTCCTTCGCGGCGCTCAGGACGACAGCTACGGCTACTTCTTCAGCTTCTTCCGCCGGTAGATCCGGTAGCGGTCGAAATCTATCAGGTGTTCGTAATTCTCGAACGCGTCGGCGAAGATTCGATTCTGCATGAAGTATTCGAGATAGTCGAATTCCTTGCCCTGGCAGCGCGGCACGCCGGCGATGCGGTCGACGATCAGCAGGTCGCGATGCTCGCGGGCGAAGTCCTCGCTCACCGTGTCGAACACGAACTTCTCGGAGTCGCCCATCGTGTCGGGCGGATTGTAGAGCGCGGGGAAGTCGTCGCAGGTCGCGTAGACTCCCTGAAGCACCCACATGGTCAGGAACCGCGTGGTCATGCGGCCGCCGATATAGTTCACCATCGGCCAGAACGGATAGATGCCCGGCGACAATACGAGGATGGTTCGGTTCGGTGCGTTCTGCTCGATGATGTGCTGCAGCCGGCCACCAATGGACGCCTCGAACTGGCGCTGCTTGTAGAAGGGGGGCGTGTAGAGGGCGGCCTGGAAGTAGAGCAGCACCATGAAGGTGGCACAGATCACCGCCACCGGCAGACGATGGGCGCTGCGACTGATCGGCAGGTAGCGGTCGACGGTCTGCGAGACCGTTAGGGCCGCGAGCAGAATGGCGGCCGAAAGTGCCGGCAGCACGTGGTAGGGCCAGCCCTTGGCCTGGCCGATGGCCGAGAGGGCCGCGCCCACGCCGAACACCACGAGCACCCGCGCCGCGATGGTCTTGGTGAAGACCACGGCGAGCAGGCCGAAAATCGCCAGCGCCAGCAGGGTGGGGCCCAGCACGTTGCTGGTCAGCACCTCCCGCCAGCCCGCCTCGCCGATCGGAGCATAGGCCTCGATCGCCAGCGGCAGGACGAAATGCCCGAACTCGGGGAAGACCAGATACATGATCGCCAGGTGAGCGACGGCCATCAATCCGATGGCCCACGGGATCGGGTCGGTGAAAGTCGGGCGTACGCCGCGCCGGAAGAGCAGGTAAAGTTCGACTGCCGCCGGGATGGCGAGGTAGTGCGGCTTCATAGCGAGTGCCACGCCGGCCACGAGGCCCACCAGGATCGAGGCGGAGCGTGACGGGTTCACGCCCTCGGCGCGTGCCATCGAGGCGATCAGGTAAGGCGCGCAGGCCACGAACATGATGTGCTCGCGCTGGCCGAAATGCTCGTTGGGCAGCACGGAGAACAGGAACAGGAGCACCGGCGGCAGCAGCGCCTCGGTGAGCGCGTGATCGGCCGAGGGAACCAGACGGATCAGCCGCCGGCAGGCCCAGAAAGAAGCGAAGATCCCGGCCACCACCCAGGCCGTGAACCAGAAGGCCACGGTGCCGGGCAGGAACCTGGCCGTCAGCACCGGCAGTCCATGCACGATGAAGGTCAGCGGCAGGTTCTCGTCCAGCACCTCGACATAGAGCTTCTCGCCGCCGACCCAGCGGGTCGACACGTCGAGGATGGCGGCGACGTCGTGGTTGATCGGCGGGAAGAAGTAGCCCGCCAGCCATAGGATCGGGAGAGCGAACAGCGGGACCAGAAGGAGCTGCTCGACGCGCGGCGGGATCGTGGGAGGTTTGGTGTGAACGGTTGGCAAGGCGAGGCGAAGATATCATAAGCGGACAGGAAGAGGAGACTTCCCGGGAGACGCCGCTTCGTGGAACGGGCAGAGTACGAGCATATGCATGCGGTCGAAGACCGCATGTGGTGGTATCGCGGCCTGCGCCGTCTGGTCGCGGACCAGCTCGCCCGGGCGCTGTCGCGATCGAGAGCCGATGGGCCGGTCCTCGATGCGGGATGCGGCACCGGCGGCATGCTGCGGGTCCTGGGCCCGGCCGTCGCCAGTCGCCCGACCATTGGCCTCGAATACGATCCCGTGGCCGCCGGCCTTGCAAAGGCCAAGGCGGATCGTCCCGTCGTCTCGGGCTCGGTCAACGAAATGCCGCTCGGCGACGGGACGCTCGGGGCCTATGTCTCCCTCGATGTGCTCTGTCATGCCAATGTCGACCCAGCGCGTGCCCTGGAAGAGGCGTATCGTTGCCTCGGCCCGGGCGCGATCGCGGTCTTCAATCTGCCGGCCTACTCCTGGATGCTGTCGGCCCACGACAGGCGTGTGCACAATGCCCGCCGCTTCACGCGGGGGGAGGCGCGCGGCCTGATCGCCGCGCCGGGCTTCCGTGTCCTTCGTGCGAGCTATTGGAACACACTCCTGTTTCCGTTGATGCTCATCCATCGGCTGGCCGAGCGCGGCGACGCGGAGAGCGACGTGCGCGACTATCCGCGCTGGCTCGACGCAATTTTCTCCACTGCGCTCGCCATCGAGCGCGCCGCCATCGGCGCCGGGCTCAGCCTGCCGTTCGGCGGTTCCCTCATGATCGTGGCGGTGCGTGATGCTTGAGAATCCAGACGAGGGTCCGGCCCTCTCCATCGTCGTGCCGGTCTATAATGGGGCGGCGACCGTTGGGGAGCTGGTGAAGGCGCTACGCGCCCTGGAGATCGAGGGCGGGCTGGAGATCGTCCTGGTGGTCGATGGCAGCCCCGACAACAGCCTCGACGTCTGCAAGCAACTCGCCGCCGAGCCCGGGGCACCGGTGACAGTCCTCAGTCTCAGCCGGAACTTCGGCGAGCACAATGCGGTCATGGCGGGCTTCGCGCGGGCGCGCGGGGCCTACACGATCACCATGGACGACGACCTGCAGAATCCGCCCGAGGAAGTGCGTCGCCTGTTCGAGCATGCGCGCGACGGCAACTACGATGCGGTCTACACCTACTACGAAGAGAAGAAGCACGCGGCCTGGCGCAATCTCGGCAGCCGCTTCACCAACTGGTGCGCCGACAAGCTGATCGACAAGCCGCAAGGGCTCTATCTCTCGAGCTTCCGCTGCGTTTCGCGCTTCCTGCGCGAGCGGGTCGTGTCGAGCTACGAGGGGCCGGCACCCTATGTCGACGGGTTGATCTTCCAGATCACCCAGAATGTGAGTCGCCTGCAGGTCAACCATCTGCCCCGGGCGGAAGGGCGCTCGAACTACACGCTGCGCCGTCTGCTGCGGCTGTGGCTGGCCATGTTCCTGAATTTCTCGGTGATGCCGCTCCGAATCGCCACGATCCTCGGGCTGGTCTTCGGTGCCCTGGGCGCCTTGGCTGCGGGCATCACGATCGTCGAGGCGATCATCTCGGACAGGGCGCCGCAGGGTTGGGCGTCGCTGATGGTGGCCGTGCTGGTCCTCGCGGGCGTGCAGCTGCTCGTGATCGGCATGATCGGCGAGTATCTCGGCAGCATGTTCCTCGCCGTGAATCGCAAGCCGCAATACCTCGTGCGCGAAGTGGTCAGGCGCGGAACGGGAAGCGACGCGACGGCGGCGCTCGACATCGAGCGCCCGAAGGTCGATACGCGGGCCGCAGGCCAGCCGCACCGCGAGCCTTCGCACGAGCTGCGCCGCAGGGAGAGCTGAAGTATGACGATCTACTATGTGGCGCTCGGGATCGGCGTCCTGGCCGGAATCGGCGGCCAGATCCTGCTCAAGACCGGGGCCGACGCGCCCGATTTCGTGAGCCAGCTCCTGCGTCCTTCGACCATCGCGGGCCTGGCGCTCTATGGCTCGGCGGCTTTCCTTTACATCATCGCTCTGCGAAAGATTCCGGTTTCAGTGGCTTTTCCCAGCGTGTCGCTCTCCTATGCGATCGTTGCAGTGGCCGGGCACTTCCTTTTCGGTGAGCCGTTCGGCATCAAGCAGATCGGCGGCATTGCTCTGATCGTGGGCGGTGTCGTCCTCATCAACCAGAGCTGAGGGGCGTTCCCGTGGACTACGAGCAGATCAAGTACGACACCAAGGACGGTATCCTCACCATCACGCTCAACCGTCCCGACAAGCTCAACGCCTTCACCGGCAAGATGCTGTCTGAGCTGCTCGACGCGATGGATCGCGCCGATCGTGACGATGACGTGCGCGCCGTCGTGTTCACCGGCGCGGGCCGCGGCTTCTGCGCCGGGGCCGACCTGTCGGGCGGTGCCAACACCTTCAATTCCGAGAATCGCGGGCCGGTCGATCCCGGCCTCGACGGCCATCGCGACGGCGGCGGCCTGTTCACGCTGCGCCTCTATGAATCGCTGAAGCCAACGATCGCTGCCTGCAATGGACCGGCGGTCGGCGTCGGCATCACGATGCAGCTGGCGATGGACATCCGCCTCGCCTCTGAGGCGGCGCGCTATGGTTTCGTGTTCACGCGCCGCGCCATCGTCATGGAAGCCTGCTCGAGCTGGTTCCTGCCGCGCCTCGTGGGCCCGCAGCAGGCGCTGGAATGGGTGATGACAGGCCGCGTCTTCTCCGCCGAGGAGGCGCTGAACGGCCGGCTCGTACGCTCCATCCACAAGCCCGACGATCTCCTGCCGGCCGCCTATGCGCTGGCCCGTGAGATCGCCGACAACACCGCGCCGGTCTCGGTCGCGCTCAATCGCCAGATGATCTGGAGGATGTTGGGCGCCGACCATCCGATGGAGGCGCACAAGGTCGATTCCAAGGGCATCTACTCGCGCGGCAAGTCGGAGGATGTGAAGGAGGGAGTCACCGCCTTCCTCGAGAAGCGCCCGGCGCGTTTCCCGATGAAGGTAAGCGACGGCATGCCGTCCTACTTCCCGTGGTGGCCGGAACGTAAGTTCAAGTAGCCGAGTCTTCTCCGCGACCGGCGGCGGTTGCCGTGGCGCGCACCTTGCGGCAAGGTGCGAAAAACAAGCCTGTTGCGGAGGAAACAATGACCAAGCTGCAGATGCGGCGCCGGACCTTGCTGGCGGCCGCCCCGATGGTACTGGCGGCCCCCCATGTCGCGCGAGCGCAGGCCAAGCCCGAGAAGAGCAAGGTCATTCTCGCCGTAGGCGGCAAGTCGGCGCTCTATTACCTTTCGCTGACCATTGCCGAGCGCAAGGGTTTCTTCAAGGAAGCCGGCATCGACGTCGAGATCAACGACTTCCAGGGCGGCGCCAAGTCGCTGCAGGCCCTGATGGGCGGCAGTGCCGACGTGGTTGCCGGCGCCTACGAGCACACGATCCGCATGCAGCAGCGCGGCCAGGACGTGACGGGTTTCGCCCTGATCGGTCGCGGCATGCAGATCTGCATCGCCCTGCGCAACGACGTGGCCGCCAGGGTAAAAGGCCCTGCCGATATCAAAGGCATGAAATTCGGTGTCACGGCGCCAGGCTCGTCGACCAACATGCTGCTGAACTTCTGGGCGGCCAAGGGCGGGCTGAAGGCCAGCGACGTGGTGGCGATCGGCGTCGGCGCCGGCGCTTCGGTCATTGCCGCGGTCGAGAAGGGCGAAGTCGACGGTGTCTCCCAGACCGATCCCGCGCTCACCATTCTGACCGACAAGAACCTGGTGAAGGTGGTCGTCGATACGCGAACGACCAAGGGCAATCAGGAAGTGTTCGGCGGCCCCTTTCCGGCGGCCAGCCTCTATTCGCAATCCGACTTCATCAAGGAGAACCCCGGCACCACGCAGGCGCTGGCCACCGGCATCGTGCGCGCCAATCAGTGGCTGCAGACGGCGTCGCCGGCCGATGTCGCCAATGCCGTGCCCGAGGGCTACCTGCTGGGTGATCGTGCAGTCTACGAGAAGTCGTTCGCGGGCGTTCGCGAGACGATCTCGCCGGACGGCACCATGCCCGCCGGTGCGATGGAGAATTGCCTGAAGTTCCTGGCGGAGAGCGATCCCGGCATCAAGGCCGGGACGGTGAAGCTCGCCGACACCTGGAACAACGAGTTTGCCCAGCGGGCCGCCAAGCGCAGCTAATTCGACGTGACCATGACGAATGAAGTGCCGGCGCTCGCGCTGGCCGACATCACCTGTCGCTTCGCCGCCCGCGACGATGCGAGCCAGGCCTACACCGCCGTGGCGAACGCCACGCTGAACGTCGCGCGCGGCGAGTTCGTGTCGGTGGTGGGCCCGACCGGCTGCGGCAAGTCCACCCTGCTCAACGTGGCGGCGGGGCTGCTGGAGCCGTCGTCCGGCACGGTCGAGGTGTTCGGCGAGAGGCTGCTGGCGGGCAATGGCGTGAACCGGCGGGCAGGCTACATGTTCCAGGCCGACGCGCTGATGCCGTGGCGTACGGGCATCGACAATGTGGTCGCCGGCCTCGAATTCCGCGGCGTCCCGCGGGCCGAGGCGGTCGGGCAGGGGGAGGCGTGGCTGCGCCGCGTCGGTCTGGCCGGGTTCGGCGACCGCTATCCGCACCAGATGTCGGGCGGCATGCGCAAGCGCCTCGCGCTGGCGCAGACGCTGATCCTCAGCCCCGACATCCTGCTGATGGACGAACCCTTCTCGGCGCTGGACGTACAGACGCGCCAGCTCATGGAGAACGAACTGCTGGCGCTGTGGGCCGAGGACCGCAAGTCGGTGCTGTTCATCACCCACGATCTCGAGGAGGCCATCGCACTCTCCGATCGCGTCGTCGTCCTGTCGGCCGGCCCGGCGACCCGGCCGATCGGCGATTTCAGGGTCGATCTCCCCAGGCCGCGCGACGTCTCAGAAATCCGCATGACGCCGGCCTTCCTCGACCTGCATCGCGAGATCTGGGCGGCGATGAAGGAAGAGGTGCTGAAGGCCTACGCACAGCAGAAGGCGATCTGAGATGCGGCTCAGGATTCTGCAACTGCTCCTTCTCGGCCTGTTGGTCGTGGCCTGGTACGTGATGACGGCGCCGGGGCTGGTCCCGCCCTTCTATTTCGACAAGGCCAACCGGGCCGCCTTCTTCTTCGGCGAGCCGCAAAAGGTCTTCTGGGTGATCGTCGACTGGTTCGCGAGCGGCGAGATCTTTCCCCATCTCGGCATCACTCTGCTCGAGACGGCACTGGGCTTCGTGATCGGCGCGGCCTCCGGTCTCGGCATCGGCTTGTGGCTGGCGCTGTCGCCCACCGCTTCGGCGATTACCGATCCCTACATCAAGGGCTTCAATTCCATGCCGCGCGTCGTGCTGGCGCCGATCTTCGCTGTCTGGTTCGGCCTCGGCATCTGGTCGAAGGTGGCGCTGGGTGTCACGCTCGTCTTCTTCGTCGTCTTCTTCAACGTCTATCAGGGCGTGCGTGAGGTCAGTCCCAACCTGATCGCCAATGCCCGCATGCTGGGGGCCTCGCAGCGCCAGCTCCTGCGCTCGATTTACCTGCCGAGCGCCATGAGCTGGGTGTTCGCGAGCCTGCATAACGCGGTGGGCCTGGCCTTCGTGGGCGCCGTAGTCGGCGAATATCTCGGCTCCTCGATGGGGGTAGGCTACCTGATCCTCCAGGCCGAGGGCACATTCGACATCAACACGGTGTTCGCCGGCATCCTGGTCCTGACCGCCTGCGCCCTCGTGCTCGACAGCCTCGTGGGCCTCGTCGAGCGCCGACTGATGACCTGGCAGCCCAAGGCGGGGCAAACGGAGAAGGTCTAGACTCCTAGCGGCCGGTAAATCGCGCCGCCCGCTTCTCGAGATAGTGGGCAACGCCTTCCTTGAAGTCCGAGGTCTGGAAGGAAAGCTCCATCTCGTGATTTGCCTGCACCGTGGCCTCGGTCAGGGTCTGGAACTGGGCTTCCCAGAGTTGCCGCTTCATCACCGCCACCGAGCGCGGCGAGACCGTGTTGGCCAGCAGGGTGGCATAGGCGCGGGCCTCGGCCAGCAGCTTGTCATCGGCAATGACCCGGTTGACGAGCCCCATGGCGAGCGCCTCTGGGGCGCGGAACTTGCGGGCCGAGCAGAGCAGGTCGAGCGCCGTCGGAAGGCCGACCAGTCGCGGCAGCAGCCAGCTCACCCCGTGCTCGGCGATCAGGCCGCGCTGCGCGAAGGCGGTCGTGAACACCGCCGATTCGCCCGCGAAACGCAGGTCGGCGTAGAGCGGTATCACCATGCCGAGCCCCGCCGCCGGCCCGTTGATCGCCGCGATGATGAACTTCGGGATCGCCGGGAAGTAGGAGTAGTTCATTCGGAACTCGGGCAAAGTGCTGCCGCCGGGAAGCCCCTCCTGGGCCTTGGTCGACCTGTCGGCCGAGGCCCCCGAGCCGATCGCCTGGAGCCCGCCCATGTCGGCCCCGGCACAGAAACCGCGGCCGGCACCCGTCAGGATGATCGCCCGAACCTCCGGATCGGCGCCGGCCGCGTGCATGGCGTCCTTGAGGTCGAGATGCATCTGCCGGGTCCAGGCATTGAGCCTCTCGGGGCGGTTGAGCGTGATCGTGCAGACGCGGTCGGCCACGTCATAGAGAACGGTCTCGTACGCCATATGGGGGACTCCTCCTGTGCATTCTTGTGAGTGGCATGATGAGCAAAACGCCGCGACGATACAAACGCGGAGGAGAGCGCCGGACCCGCCTCGTGCGCGTATGCGGCAATCTTGCAGTTGTAACGAAAATTAATGCAGCAGAGGCGTTAAATGGCAAAGCGAGAGTTCGCTCATCCCAGTGAGATGCAGAAGCACGTGGGAGAGGAAATCGGCGTGAGCGACTGGGTCGAGATTACGCAGGAGCGGATCAACCTCTTCGCCGATGCGACCGGCGACCATCAATGGATCCATGTCGACGTCGAGCGCGCCAAGAAGGACATGCCGGGCGGCAAGACCATCGCCCACGGCTTTCTCACGCTGTCGCTGATCCCGATGCTCAGCCATCAGATCTCGCACATCAACAACGTGCGCAACGGCATCAACTACGGCTGCAACAAGGTGCGTTTCACCAGCCCCGTGCCGGCGGGCTCGAAGGTGCGGGCGCGTGCCAAGCTGATCGCGGCGGATCCGATGGACAAGGGCGGCGTTCGCCTGACCAACCAGGTCACTATCGAGATCGATGGACAGGAGCGTCCGGCTTGCGTGGCCGAGACCATGTCCATCGTCTACGGCACCTGAGGCACCGCGTTTGCTGACCCGCGAGGACCTGACGTCGGAACGGATCGACCAGATCGTCGCCGACGCCCGAGCCGCCGGCTACGACTTCTTCCTGTCGTCGCCGGAGCGCGAAGCCAGCCTCAACGAGGCGCTGCTCGATCATCCGCCGGGTGAAGAGGTGTGGGTGTTCGCCTACGGCTCGCTGATGTGGAATCCCGCCCTCGAATATGCCGAGGTTCAGCCCTGCAAAGTAGACGGTTGGCGCCGCTCGTTCTGCTTCTGGCTGCCGATGGGCCGGGGCACGCCGGAACTGCCGGGGTTGATGCTGGCGCTGGCGGATGGCGGCGCATGCGAAGGGATGGCCTATCGTCTCTCGCCGGAACTGGTACGGCAGGAGCTCGGCCTTTTGTGGAACCGCGAGATGCTGGCGGGCCTCTACAAGCCGCGCTGGGTTCCGACCAGGCTGCGGGACGGGCGGACCGTCAGCGCCGTGACCTTCGTGGTCGAGACCGCGCATTGCCAGTATTGCGGTGACCTGCCGATCGAGCGGGCGGCCTACCACATCGCCTTCGCCGAGGGCCGTCGCGGCGCCTGCCGCGAGTACCTGATCAACACGGCGGAGCATGCGCGGTCGCTGGGTATCCACGATCCCTATCTCGAGGAACTGGTGGATCGCGTCGTCCGGTTGCGTGAGCATCAGGCGCCAGGCGCCGTCGCCTGACCCGGTAAAGCACCTCGCCTCTCGGAAGCGGCCACACCGTCGATGGTGCGGGGTCGCAGGGCCTGTGACATAGTCGCGGCGTGTCCGCTCTCGTCGCCCGCTGGCTCGCGCTGCCGCCGAATTTGCGCGGGATCCTCTGGGTCGCAATATCGGGCGTCCTGTTCGCGCTGCTCAACGTCTTCACGCTGATCCCGGCGCAGCATCTCAATCCCTATGTGATGGCCTTCCTGCGCTATTTCTTCGGCGCGCTGTTCCTCGTGCCGATCGTGATGCGGCTCGGCCTCTACCGCTCGCTCCACACCAGGCGCCTGCCGCTGCACATCTCGCGTGGCGCCATCCATACCGCGGGCATGATGCTGTGGTTCGTGGCGCTGCCGCTTACCACCCTGGCCGAGATTACCGCGCTGGGATTCACGGGGCCGATCTTCGTCACCATCGGCGCCGCGCTGTTCCTCGCCGAAAAAGTGCGCCTACGGCGCTGGATGGCCGTCATCGTCGGCTTCATCGGCGCCATGATCATCATCCGGCCGGGCTTCGGCGACATCCACCTCGGCGTCATCTGCGTCCTGATCTCGACACCGATCTTCTCGGCCTCGAACCTCATCTCCAAGGCGCTGGCCCGCACTGATTCCTCGACCACGATCGTGATCTGGCAGAACATCGTGATCGTCGCCTGTGCGCTGCCGTTCGCGCTGTGGTTCTGGCAGACGCCGCTATGGGGCGACATCGTCTGGTTCCTGCTGGCGGGACTGGCCGGCACGCTCGGCCATATATGCCAGCAACGCGGCTATCAGCTGGCCGACATCACGCTGCTGCAGCCGATCGGCTTCCTGTCGCTGATCTGGAACACGATGCTGGGCTATTTCCTGTTCTTCCAGAAGCCCGACGTCTGGACCTTCGTCGGCGCGGCCGTGATCTTCGCCAGCGCCCTCTACATCTCTCACCGCGAGGCGGTGCGGCGGGCGCAGATCAGGACGGCGGCCGCGAAGGCCAGTCCGGAGGCTTGAGCTCAGCCGCCGGTCACGCTCATGTGGCGGGGGACGGCGGGGCCGCTGTGGCGGCGGTCGATGATGAAATCGTGGCCCTTGGGCTTGCGGGCGATCGCGTCGGTGATGGCGCGGTCCAGCACTTCGTCGCTCTCGGAGGCGCGCAGCGGCGCGCGCAGGTCGGCCGCATCCTCCTGGCCCAGGCACATGTAGAGCGTGCCGGTGCAGGTGAGGCGGACGCGGTTGCAGCTTTCGCAGAAATTATGCGTAAGGGGCGTGATGAAGCCCAGCCGCCCCCCTGTCTCCTCGATCCGGAAGTAACGCGCGGGGCCGCCCGTGCGGTAGTCCGTCTCGGTCAGCGTGAAGTGCCGGGCGATCTCGGTGCGTGCGAGCGACAGCGGCAGATACTGGTCGAGCCGGGCTGCGTCGCCGATCTCGCCCATCGGCATGACCTCGATCAGGACCAGGTCCATGCCGCGGCCGTGGCTCCAGCGGATCATCTCCTCGAACTCGCCATCATTCACGCCGCGCAGCGCCACCGCATTGATCTTGATCGCGAGCCCGGCGCGCTGGGCGGCGTCGAGGCCCCGCATCACCTGGTCGAGATCGCCCCAGCGCGTGAGCTGGCGGAACTTGTCCGGATCGAGCGTGTCCATCGACACGTTCACCCGGCGCACGCCGATGTCGGCCAGTTCCTGGGCGTACTTCGCGAGCTGGCTGCCGTTGGTCGTGAGGGTGAGCTCTTCCAGGGCGCCGCTGTCGAGATGTTTCCCAAGCCCGCGGAACAGCGACATCACGTTCTTGCGCACCAGCGGCTCTCCGCCCGTGAGGCGCAGCTTCTTGACGCCGCGACGGACGAAGGCCGTGCACAGCCGCTCCAGCTCCTCGAGCGACAGGACTTCCGCCTTGGGCAGGAAGGTCATGTCCTCGGCCATGCAGTAAACGCAGCGGAAATCGCAGCGATCCGTCACGGAGACGCGGAGGTATGAGATGTGGCGGCCGAACGGGTCGATCATGGCTCTTCGGTTACGGTGACGCCCGGATAATGGGCATGCGACATACCCCCTGCAAGGGGCGATTCCGGCTTCGATTTCGTCAGCAGCCGCAGCAGATTGTCGACGGTGTCGGCCTCGCCGGCCGGTTTGTCGGTCCGGATGCGGTTGATGCGCGGGAAGCGCATGGCCACGCCGGATTTGTGGCGGGTCGAGCGGGCGATCCCGTCGAAGGCGATCTCCAGCACGAGTTTCTGCTCGACCTCGCGCACCGGGCCGTAGCGGTTGGTCGTATGGTCGCGGACCCATTTGTCCAGCCAGCGCAGCTCCTCGTCGGTGAATCCGAAATAGGCCTTGCCGACGGGCGACAGTTCGCGCCCGCCCGACGCGGTATCGCGCCAGCAGCCAAACGTGAAATCGGAGTAGAACGAGCTGCGCTTACCGTGGCCGCGCTGGGCATACATCATCACGCAGTCTGCGAGCATAGGGTCGCGCTTCCACTTGAACCACGGTCCCTTGGGGCGGCCGGACAGATAGGCGCTGTCGCCGCGCTTTAGCATCAATCCCTCGATGCCGTCGGCCCGCATCTCCTCACGCTTGGCGGCAAGCTCGTTCCAGTCGGCGAAGGTCACGAGCGGTGATAGGTCGAAGCGCGGACGTTCCTTCCGCCCGATCCAGGCTTCGAGACGGACGCGGCGCTCGTCGAAGGAGAGGCCGCGCAGATCCTCGCCGTCGAGCCACAGCACGTCGTAGAGGCGGACATGCGCCGGATGCTCCTTCAGCATCTTCGGGGTCACGGTCTTGCGGTTCAGCCGCTGCTGCAGGTCGTTGAAGGGCGCCACGGCCGACTCGCGGCGCACCAGCAGTTCGCCGTCGAACACGCCCTCGAAGTCGATCGCCTCGATGATGTCGGGAAAGGCGCCGGATACATCCTCGCCGGCGCGGCTGTAGAGCCGCTTCAACCCGCCCGAGGCCGCGACCTGGACGCGGATGCCATCCCATTTCCATTCGGCGCGAAAATGCGCGGGATCGAGCGCGTCGAGTTCGGTGCGGTCGATCGGGTTGGCCAGCATCGCGGGCAGGAAGGCCGCCCCCGCATTCGTACTGGGCCGCGGCGCCCCTTGCAGCAGCCAGTCGAACAGCGGCCGGTAGGGTGCGTCCAGCCCGTGCCAGACTTCCTCGACGGCATCCACCGGCTGGCCGCCGATGTTGGCGACGGCCTGCTTGGCCAGCCGTGCCGAGACGCCGACCCGCAGCGCGCCGGTCAGGAGTTTCAACAGGGCCCAGCGGCCGGTCGAATCGAGGGCATCGAGCCAGCGCTTCAGGATCGCCGGCGTCTGCGTGCGCGTGGCCCGCTGCAGCGTCTCGACGACTTCGGCGAGCGTCGGGGGTGGGCCGGCGGCGGGATTGGTTTCCCAGATCAGCGCCAGCGTCTCGGCCAGGTCGCCGACATAATCGTACGAGAGGGCAAACAAGTCCTCGCCGATCTTCTCCTGGCCGAAGCCGCGCAGCAGGGCGGGCTTGGCCGACGGGAAGTCGAGCCCGCCGGTCAGCGCCGCCAGCGCCCAGCCGCGATCGGGATCGGGCGTCTCACACAAGTACGTCTCGATCAGCCGCAGCTTGGCGTTTCGCGCCGGCTGGAAGGAGAGGGAGTCGAGAAGGCGGGCGAAGGCCTGCACGGATCAAGAGTCCTCTTCGTCGCGACCTGCCAGGTGCAACGCCTCGGCATCGATGCCGATCCCGCGCGCATAGTGCACCAGCGCTTCCTCACGACCGTGCGTCACCCACACTTTCGGCGCGCCGACATCCTTCAGGGTCTGCGTGAGTTCCGGCCAGTCGGCGTGATCGGAAATCACCAGCGGCAGTTCGGCTCCGCGTTGCCGCGCCCGGGCGCGCACGTTCATCCAGCCCGAGCACACGGCGGCGATCGGATCGGCAAAACGCCTCGACCAGCGGTCGGCGATCGCGGAGGGTGGGCAGAGCACGATGGCGCCCTTGAAGGTCTCGAGGATCGCCTCAGACACCGGCGCGACGTCGCCGAGATCGACGCCATGCTCCTGATAGAGCTTGCACAAGGACATCAGGCCGCCATGCAGCCAGATGCGCTTGTCGTAGCCCGACTCGCGCAGCAGGCGGATGACCCTCTGGCACTTGCCGAGCGCATAGACGCCCACCAGATGAGTGCGCTCGGGAAAGGTGGAGACAGAGCGCAGCAGCTTGCCGATCTCGCCGGCATCGGAGGGATGATGGAAGACCGGCAGCGCGAAGGTCGCCTCGGTGATGAAGACGTCGCACGGTACGGGTTCGAACGGCGGGCAGGTCGGATCCGGCCGGCGCTTGTAGTCGCCCGATACGACGATGCGCTGGCCCTTGTATGCAAGCACTGCCTGCGCCGATCCGAGGATGTGACCGGCCGGCGCGAAGCAGACCTCGACCTCGCCGATCCGCACGCTCTCGCCGTATTTCAGCGCCTGCTGGTCGGTGTCGGGCATGTCCTGGAAGCGCGTGCGCATGATCGCCAGCGTCTCGGGTGTCGCCAGCGCCTTGCGATGGCCCGGCCGCGCATGGTCGCCATGGCCATGCGTGATCACCGCGCGCGGCACGGCGAAGGCCGGATCGATATAGAAATCGCCCGGTTCGCAATAGAGGCCGCGCGGCGTCGGATAGAGCCACGTCCGGGGATTGAGGGTCTCGATTGCCGTCGTGATTGCCATGGCTCCTGATGCATCCTACCCCATGGATATGGGGCTTCCCGACCTGTTTGCACGCTGGTTCGAGAGTCGCGGCTGGGCGCCGCGGCCACACCAGCTTGCGCTGGTCGACCTGGCACGTCGGGGCAAGAGCGCGCTGCTGATCGCGCCGACGGGCGGCGGCAAGACGTTGGCGGGCTTCCTTCCGTCCCTGATCGAACTCACCGAGCGGCGGCAGGCCGGCGAGGACCTTGCGTACAAGAAGGGGCAGGGGGAGCTGCACACGCTCTACATCTCGCCTCTGAAAGCCTTGGCGACCGACATCCGCCGCAATCTCGAACAGCCGCTGGCCGAGATGCAGTTGCCGGTGCGCGCCGAGAGCCGGACCGGCGACACGCCGCAGAGCCGCCGGCTGCGTCAGCGCGAGCGGCCACCCGACCTGCTGATGACGACGCCGGAGTCGCTGGCGCTGCTTCTGTCCTATCTCGATGCGGCGAAGTTCTTCGCCACCCTCAAATGTGTGATCATCGACGAACTGCACGCCTTCGCCACCAGCAAGCGCGGCCATCACCTGGCGCTCTGCCTGTCGCGGCTGGCGACGCTCGCGCCGCAGGCGCGCTTCGTCGGCCTCTCGGCCACTGTCGCCGATCCGCCCGAACTCGCCGAGTTCCTGAATTTGCGCGACCAGCCGGTCGAGATCGTAATGGGTGAGCCGGGCGCGCCGCCGGTCGTGTCGATCATCGATGCGCACGAGCGGCTGCCGTGGGGTGGCCATATGGGGCGCCATGCGGTCCCGGAAATCTACAACATCATCCGGCAGCACAAGACGTCGATCATCTTCGTCAACACCCGAGCCCAGGCGGAGCTGGCCTTCGACGCGCTTTGGCGCATCAACGACGACAATCTGTCGATCGGCCTTCATCACGGGTCGCTCGCCGTCGAGCAGCGGCGCAAGGTCGAGGCGGCGATGGCGGCGGGCAAATTGCGCGCGGTGGTGGCGACCTCCTCGCTCGACCTCGGCATCGACTGGGGTGATGTCGACCTCGTCATCCAGATGGGCGCGCCCAAGGGCGTCAGCCGCCTGATGCAGCGGATCGGTCGCGCCAACCACCGGCTCGACGAGCCCAGCCGCGCCATGATCGCGCCGGCCAATCGCTTCGAGGTGCTGGAATCGCTGGCTGCACTCGAAGCCGTCGAGGCCCGTGAACTGGACGGCGATCCGCCGCGGCCGCCGTGTCTGGATGTACTGGCCCAGCATATCGTGGGCACTGCCTGCGCCCAGCCGATCGACCGCGAGGCTTTCTTCGCCGAGGTTCGCCGGGCGCAGCCCTATCGCGACCTGCCGCGCCAGGATTTCGACGACACGTTCGACTTCGTGGCGACCGGCGGCTATGCGCTGGCTGCCTACGATCGCTGGCACCGGCTGAAGCAGCTGCCCGACGGGCGCTGGATGCTGGCCTCGCCGCTGGTGGCCAAGCAGTTCCGCATGAATGTCGGCACCATCGTCGAGCTGCCCCTGATGAAGGTGCGGCTGCGGCGCGGCGCGGTGCTGGGCGAGGTCGAAGAGGGGTTCGTGCAGGGCCTGGTACCGGGCGATACGTTCGTGTTTGCCGGCCGTCTGCTGCGCTTCGAAGGCGTCAAGGAACTGGCGGCGATCTGTTCGCCGGCGACCGGCGGCGATCCCAAGGTGCCGGCCTATGGCGGCGGCCGGCTGCCGCTGTCGACGTTCCTCGCGGCAAGGGTGCGCGGCATCCTGCAGGATCCATTGAAGCACCCGAAGCTGCCGGCCGAGGTGCAGGAGTGGCTGCGCATCCAGGTCTTCCGTTCGATGCTGCCGCCGGCCGACAAATTGCTGGTCGAGGGCTTTCCGCGAGGCGGCAAGCAGTTCCTGGTCGCCTATTGCTTCGAAGGCCGCAACGCGCACCAGACGCTGGGCATGCTTCTGACGCGGCGCATGGAACGCATGGGGTTGCGGCCGCTGGGCTTCGTTGCCACCGACTATGTGCTGGGCCTCTGGGGCTTGCGGCCGGCCTCGCCGAAGCAGCTCGAGGAGCTGTTCGACGAGGACATGCTGGGTGACGATCTCGAGGCCTGGATGGACGAATCGAGTATGCTGCGGCGCTCGTTCCGCAACGTCGCGGTGATCGCCGGCCTGATCGAGCGGCGTTTTCCCGGCGAGGAGAAATCGCGCCGCCAGGTCACCTTCAGCTCCGACCTGATCTACGACACGCTGCGCCAGCACGAGCCCAACCACATCCTGCTGCGCGCCACCCGCCAGGATGCGGCCTGGCAGCTCGCGGACCTGAAGAGGCTGGGCGATCTGCTCAAGCGCGCGAAGGGTCGCATCGTCTATCGTCGGCTCGACCGCATCTCACCGCTCGCCGTGCCGGTGCTGCTGGAAATCGGCAAGGAACGCGTGCTCGACGGCACCGCCGAGGACGAGCTGCTGGACATCGCCGCCCAGGAACTGATCGACGAGGCGACGCGTCTCTGACGAACGGCAGAGCGGGATCAGTGGAAGTCCCGACTCTGGATGCGGATCTTCGGCCGATCGAGGACGATGCGATCCCGGTCGTAGTGGGGCTCGACAGCCGTCCTGGCTGGCGTGGAACGGCTGGACCGGTGACGCGTGGCATTGGCTTCCGCGACCTTGACCCGACGATCTCCCGGATCGCTAACCTCATCGCCGCGAGGGTGGGTCAGATGAAACAGGTCGAGCTCGGAGATCGAATCGAGTTCGGCCGAAAGGTCCCAGATCTCCTCGGCGACGAGGTGAATCACCTTGTACTGCTTCTCTCCCTCGCACTGGATGCGTCCCCGCACCCCCACCATGCGCGCGCCCATCACGACCCGGCGATACGCTTCGAACACCGCAGGCCAGACCACGAGATTGGCGACGCCGAACTCGTCTTCGAGGGTGACGAACACTACGCCGGAGGCGGTCCCCGGACGCTGGCGCACCAGCACCAGGCCGGCCAGAATCAGGACATCGCCGTTCTTTGCCGATGTCAGGGCGTCGGTGCTGGAGATTCCCCGCGGGGTGAAGGTCTGCCGCAGCAGCTGCATCGGATGGGAGCGCAGGGAGAGGGAGAAGCTGCTGTAATCGTCCACCACCTGCTCGCCCAAGGTAAGGCCGGGCAGGATGACGGCGGGTTCCAGGTCGCGCACCCGCGGTTGGGAATCGAGCAGGGGCAGCTGCCCATCGGCAAAGCCGCGCATGGACCACAACACGTCGCGGCGGGTGAGGTTTAGCGACGCGAAGGCATCGGCGCGGGCCAGGGCGATGATCTGCTTCTTGCTGAGACCGCTACGTCGCCACAGGTCGGTAGGATCGCTATAGGGGGTCTCGCCACGGCGTTCGACCATCCTGCCGGCCGCCTCCTTTGAGAGGCCTGTGACTTGGCACAAACCGAGACGCAGGGCGCAGCGATTGTCCTTCCCCGCCTCCAGCGTGCAATCCCGGGAACTGGCGTTGATGTCGGGCGGCAGCACCTGGACTTCATGGTCCCGTGCGTCCCGCACGAGCTGGGCGGGTGCATAGAAACCCATAGGCTGGGAATTGATCAGGGCCGCGGCGAAGACCTCGGGATAGTAGTGTTTCACGTAGGACGAGGCGTAGACCAGGATCGCGAAGCTCGCGGCGTGGCTTTCCGGAAAACCGTATTCGCCGAACCCTTCGATCTGCTTGAAGCAGCGTTCGGCAAAGTCGCGTTCGTAGCCCCGTTCCACCATGCCATCGATGAAGGGGGTCTTGAACTTGTAGATGGTGCCGTTGTGCCGGAACGTCGCCATGGCGCGACGCAGTTCGTCGGCCTTCTCCGGCGAGAAACCTGCTCCATCGATGGCGATCTGCATCGCCTGTTCCTGAAACAGAGGAACGCCCAATGTTCTCTTCAAGACGGCTTCGAGTTCCGGCTTCGGATAAACGACGGCGTCGGGGTTTGCACGGTTCTTCAGGTAAGGATGGACCATGCCGCCCTGGATGGGCCCCGGCCGCACGATCGCCACCTCGACGACCAGGTCGTAATACTCCCTGGGCTTCAGGCGCGGCAGCATCGACATCTGCGCCCGGCTCTCGACCTGGAAAACGCCGACCGAGTCGGCGCGGCACAGCATCTCGTAGACGCTTGGATCGTCCGGCCGCATGCTGAGATCCAGCTTCTTGCCGAAATGCTCCTCGATCATCGTGAAGCTCTTGCGCAAGGCCGTCAGCATGCCGAGCGCCAGCACGTCGACCTTGTAGATGCCCAGCACGTCGAGATCGTCCTTGTCCCACTCGACGACGGTGCGATCCTTCATCGCCGCATTCTGGATCGGCACCAGCTCGTCGAGCCGGCCTTCGGTCAGTACGAAGCCGCCGACATGCTGGGAGAGGTGACGCGGGAAGCTGCACAGCGCCGACGAAAGTTCGAGCGCCAGCATGATGCGTGGATCCGATGGATCGAGACCCGCCTCCTGCACATGGTCGATCCTCACGCCACTCGATCCCATGCCCCACACCGTGTCGGCCATCACGCCCACCGTGTCGGGCGAGAGACCCAGGACCTTGCCGACCTCGCGGATGGCACTACGGCTCCTGAAGGAAATCACCGTGGCCGCCAGGGCCGCGCGGTCGCGGCTCTTCGTGTCGTAGATCCACTGGATGATCTCCTCGCGACGCTCGTGCTCGAAATCGACATCGATGTCAGGTGGCTCGTTTCGAGAATTCGAGAGAAAGCGCTCGAAAAGAACTTTCGTCTCCTTTGGATTCACCGAGGTGATGCCAAGGCAGTAGCAGACCGCGGAATTGGCGGCCGAGCCGCGGCCCTGGCACAGGATTCCGCGCCTGCGCGACTCCATCACGATCTCATGCACCGTCAGGAAATAAGGTGCGATTTCCTTGAGCGCGATGAGCTCGAATTCTTTCCGGATCGTACTGGCCACGTCCTC
>Ga0182745_1000622_pt1 | contig 37733 bp, 30 predicted proteins | sample eDN3rd30CKraftBY_FD_128523 | JGI IMG/M metagenome (GOLD analysis project Ga0182745, IMG submission 128523) | Enriched backyard soil microbial communities from Emeryville, California, USA - eDNA 3rd pass 30_C Kraft BY (version 2) (version 2) | ecosystem: Environmental > Terrestrial > Soil >...
ACGACCGCGAGCACTGCGCCGGCGGAGCAGAAGTCCGGCAGGAAATACTTGGGGGAGCGCTGCGGTGCTGCCATGGAGTCGGAATGCGGCTGCCAGGGCCGGTCGGAGTGCTGCCGCGCGAGCGGCTACGCGCCGTCCGGCGGGCGCTTGGCCTCGGCGGCCGCGCTGGCGAACAGTGCATCCTTGAGGTGGAACAAGGTGGAGATGTCCTCATCGCCGTGGCCCTGGTCGATCAGTCGCCGGTAATGCACCAGGGTCATCTCGATGAGAGGCAGCTGCACGCCGTGTCGTGCGGCCATGGCGCGGCAGATTTTCAGGTCCTTCTCGTGCAGGCGGACCCGGAAGCCGGCGGGATAGCTGTCGCGCACGATGTTCGGCGCCCGATTGACGAAATACCAGCTCGAGCCGGCGCCCTTGCCCAGGGTCTCGATCAGCTTGTCGAGCGGCAGGTCCTCGGACTTGGCGAACGCCATGGCTTCAGCCACCGCCTGGATGACGCCCGCGCACATGATCTGGTTGGTGGCCTTGGCGGCCTGGCCGGAGCCGCTGGCACCGAAATGAGTCACGATGCGGCCCATGGCTTCGAGGACCGGCCGCGCCCGCTCGAACGCCGCGGCTTCGCCGCCGGCCATGACGGCCAGCGTGCCGTCGCGCGCACCTTCCACGCCGCCGCTGACGGGAGCGTCCAGGAAGGCTGCTCCGCGTTCACGCAGCCGATGGGCGGCTGCACGTGCGGTGTCGGAGCTCACGGTGGAGCAATCGATGACGATGGTGTCGTGGCGAATGGTGGGCAGCAGTGCGTCGACCACGTCGAGCACGTCCGCATCGGCGGATACGCACATCACGATGACGTCGCACAGGGGGGCCAGGTCCGCCAGCGATTCGGGTGCCGCGCAGCCCGTTTCCTGTGCGAGGGCACGGGCTTTGCTGCTGGTGCGATTCCAGACCGCGGCCAACAGGCCGCGCTGGTGCAGATTACGGGCCATGCCGACGCCCATGGCGCCCAGGCCCACGAACCCCACTCGGAGGGCCGCTTGGGGGGAGGCAACGGAACTATCGGTCATCGGCAACGCCTATTTGCAGAGTTCTTCCATTGAGGCTTTGGCTGCGGCGCGCGCCGCGGTCAACTCCTGATCGCTCAGGTAACGCCGCTGGCCATCCGCACCCATTTCATACAGACGCGGTGAGCTCATGTAAGTGTCATAGCGCGCCCGCGCTTTTGCGCAGTGGTCGGCTTTGTCCTTGGCATTGAGTTCGGCGCCGGCTCGTTGATCGGCTTGCTGTTTGGCGCTGGCGTGACGTGCGCTTTCGGCGTCCTGCCGACGCTTGGCATCGGCTTCCTGCTGCGCCTGGACCGCGGCCGGATCGGTGTCCCTGGATTCCAGGTTCAGACGCTCGGCCGGCAGGGTGGCCGGCTTGTCGGTGTACAGCACGTTGCCTTTGGCATCAGTGTACTTGTAGATATCGGAGCCGACCGCGGTGCCGCCGAGCAGCAGCAGGGCGAACACGGTGGCCAATGAATTGCGCAGCATGACTGACTCCCGACCGAAAGCCGGGCAAAGTGTAGCAGGACGGGGCCTGGGTGGGCTGTAAGGCAGCCCCCGTGACGCTGATGGAATGTGGATTACGTCACGATTGCACCGCAGCAGCTATAACGTATAGCCCCGCTCGCCGTGTTCCGCCGTATCCAACCCCTCGATTTCGGTTTCGTCGTTGACCCGCAGGCCGATGAGTCGGTCGATGAGCCGGTAGAGCACGAACGACACCACCGCCGACCAGACGACAGTGGTGCCCACACCCCATAGCTGCGCCGCGAGGGCGGCACCGGTACCCGGGTAGCTCCAGGTTCCAGCCAGGTAGTCGTAGACCCCGGTCCCTCCGAGAGCAGGGTCATTGAACACACCCGTCAGCAATGCCCCGAGAATGCCTCCGACGCAGTGCACCCCGAACACGTCCAGGGAGTCGTCGTAGCCGAGCGCGTGCTTGAGCCGGGTGACCGCGAACAAGCACACCAGGCCCGCGGCGAGTCCGATGATCATGGCCCCCATGGGCCCCACCCAGCCGCAGGCCGGTGTGATGGCCACCAGGCCGGCGACCGCTCCCGAGGCGGCGCCCAGCATGGTGGGGGTACCGCGAAAGGCCCACTCACCGAAGGTCCATGTGACCACCGCGGCGGCGGTGGCGATGAACGTGTTGATGAACACCTGGGCGGCGAAGGCATTCGCTTCCAGGTTCGAGCCCACGTTGAAGCCGAACCAGCCCACCCACAGCAGCGCCGCGCCGATCATGATGAAGGGCACGTTGTGCGGTGCCATGGCCACGGTGCCGAACCCCCGGCGCTTGCCCACCAGCACGCAGCCGATCAGGCCGGCGATGCCGGCATTGATGTGCACCACGGTGCCGCCCGCAAAATCCAGCGCCCCCTTCCGATAGATGAATCCCGCCTGCGCGGTGGCCGCGGCGGCCGCTTCGGGGCTGGTGTAGGCATCGGGCCCGGCCCAGAACCACACCATGTGCGCGATCGGCAGATAGGCGAACGTGAACCAGAGCACCATGAAGGCCAGCACGGCCGAGAATTTCATGCGTTCGGCGAACGCGCCGACGATCAGGCAGGGCGTGATGCAGGCGAACGTCATTTGAAAGGCCGCGTACAGATACTCCGGGAGGTACACGCCCTTGGTGAAGGTGGCGGCCGGCGTGAGATTGCCGGCGGCATCCAGCATGCCGCGGAGGAACAGGCGGTCGACACCGCCGATGAAGGCGTTGCCGGGGGTGAACGCCAGGCTGTAGCCGTACATGACGTACAGCACCGCCAGCAGGCTGAAAATGACGAACACCTGCATCGAAACCGACAAGATGTTCTTGGCGCGCACCATGCCGCCGTAGAACAGCGCCAGGCCCGGCAGCGCCATCAGGATGACCAGCAGGGTGCTGACCATCATCCAGGCGATGTCCCCTTTGTCGTAGGCCGGCGTCATCGGGGCCGACGGTGCGGCTGCCTGCGCCGAGGCGAGGCCGGGCAGTGTCAACAGCAGCGCGCAGGCGATGATGCTCCACCAGGGGAGCAGGCGCTCCGGTGACACCCATTTTCTCACTGTCGTCCTCCAGGAGCATCGCGCGTGCATTGGCGCGGTAGTCTGGATTGCACCTTTCGTGCCACGATAATGTTGGTGCTGGAAGTGCGATTGCTGGTGGGGAATGCACAGGGTTGGTGCGATGTTTTTGCGTGGTGCTTCATCACGGAGCAAGCACGCGCGGTCAGCCATGGCTGGACGGTGACCCGGGCATGTCTTGCCACTTCGAACGCGGCGCCGGTAGCACCACGAACGCGCGGTTTGCTGCACGCTTTGACGTTGCCACGGCCGACCCAAAAGGCCTTGCCATGCCCTGCCGCCGTCTCTACAGTGGCCGCCTCTATTGTGGTGGGCACTATGGACCCTAGATTCATCGATGACCTGGCCCGCCGCCTGTCCGCGGCGGTGCCGGAGAGCCTGACAGCGGTGCGCCGCGACCTGGAAGCGAACTTCAAGGCGGTGCTGCAATCGGGACTGGCCAAGCTGGACCTGGTGACCCGGCAGGAGTTCGACGTGCAGGCGGGCGTGCTGCGGCGTACGCGCGAGAAGCTGGAAGCGCTGGAGGCCCGGCTGTCCCAGTTGGAAGGCGGTGAAGGCGCCCAACCCCGACAGCCGCCCACGACGGTCAATTGAGAGTCGCAACCGAAGGATAGGAATATAAGTAAGGAGGGCCAGGGAATGGCGATGACGACGATTCTCAGCCGGGCGCAGCACGGCATGCAGGCGCCGCTGGTGCGGGTGGAGGTGGATGTTGGTTCGGGCCTGCCCACGTTCACCATCGTGGGATTGCCCGAGGCGGTGGTGAAGGAGAGCCGCGACCGTGTGCGCGCCGCGATCCTGAACAGCGGATTCAATGAGCCCGCGGGCCGGATCACCGTCAACCTGTCCCCCGCCGACCTCCCGAAGGAGGGGGGCTGTTTCGACCTCCCCATCGCCCTCGGCGTGCTGATCGCTTCGGACCAATTGAAGGGGAGCAAGCTGCAGGAGTGCGAACTCTACGGCGAGCTGTCCTTGAACGGCGAACTGCGTCCGATCAAGGGAGCCTTGCTGGCGGCCCTCAGCGCGTCGCTGGACGAGCATGCACTGATCGTCCCGTCGGAGAATGCCGCCGAAGCTCGGTTGGCCACTCGGTGTTCGGTGGCTGCGGCGGGGTGTTTGCTCGACGTGGTTCGGCACGTTCGGGGCACGGAGCCCTTGTCATTCATCCGCGGCGAGCCGGTCGCGCCTGGCTCCCTTGTCGTCGACGATTTGCGCGACGTGCGGGGTCAGCCGTTGGCGCGTCGTGCCCTCGAGATTTGCGCCGCCGGGCAACACAGCCTGCTGTTCATCGGCCCGCCGGGCACCGGTAAGAGCATGCTGGCCCAGCGGCTGCCGGGGCTGCTGCCGCCCATGACGGAGACCGAGGCGCTGGAAACCGCCGCCATCCATAGCGTCGCCGGTCGGCCGATCCGGTTGGGGCAGTGGCGGGTGCGGCCTTTTTGCTCCCCGCATCACACCGCCTCGGCCATTTCCCTGGTGGGTGGCGGACCACGGGCCCGTCCCGGCGAAATCTCGCTCGCGCACCACGGCGTGCTGTTTCTCGACGAACTGCCCGAGTTCGGTCGCCGCGTATTGGAGGTGCTGCGTGAGCCCCTGGAAAGCGCCACGGTGACCATCGCACGGGCGGCGAGACAGGCCGAGTTCCCGGCCGATTTTCAATTGATCGCCGCCATGAATCCCTGTCCCTGTGGCTACCTTGGAGATATCGGGGGTCGATGCCACTGCACGGCGGAAAGCGTCGAGCGTTATCGCGCGCGCATTTCAGGCCCCTTGTTGGATCGGTTGGATATGCACGTCGAGGTGCCGCGCGTGCCAGTGGAGGCGCTGTATTCGCCTGCGCTGTCCTGCGAGTCCACCGCCGAGGTGGCCAGGCGCGTGTGTCGGGCCCGCGACCTGCAATGCTCCCGCCAGGGCACCACCAATGCCCGTTTGAACAGTCGTGCCATCGAACAGCACTGCCGCCCTACGCGCGCGGGCGAGGCGTTGCTCCGACGAGCCGCGACGGTGCTCGGGCTGTCGGCTCGCGCCCACCACCGCATTTTGCGCGTAGCCCGTACCATCGCCGACCTGGCCACCGCCCCCGCCATCGAGGTGCAGCACCTGGGTGAGGCCATGGCTCTGCGCCAGCTGGACCGGCGCCCCGCGGGAGAGCAGGCCAACGATTCAAACAGCTGATCCAAAACACGCTAGCCAGCGGTCATGGGGCGGCGAAAGGGAGCAGGGTACGGTGACCCGCCTATGAGCGGGCGAGTGCCCGGGGGCGGTGGCAAACCAGCACCGTGCCGGTGCCGGTTGCAGGGTCTCTGGCGATTCCAGAGACCTGATTTACTTAAGGATTAGCGCCCGGGCGGCAGACCCCGGACGGCGCCGTCTATTTGCCGTGCGCCATCATGTAATCGACGGCGTTCATGACCGACTTGTCGGCCAGGTCGACCCGGCCACCCTTCGGCGGCATGAAACCCGTCTTGCCGTGGTAACCCTCCAGCGCATGCTTGTGGAGGGTATCGGCTCCTTCGGCGATGCGGGGCGCCCAGGCCGCCTTGTCGCCGAACTTCGGCGCGCCCGCGATGCCGGCACCGTGACAGGCCACGCAGGCCATGTTGTAGACCTCTTCGCCCGGCAATTCCTTGGCCGGTTCGGCCGCAGCCGGTTTGGCTACCGCCAGGGCGGAATTGTCCTTGCCGGCGACGGCCAGCTTGGCCACCGGCGCGATTCTCTCCGCCACCGCGGCCTTGATGGCCGGATCCTGTTGGACCTGCTGTACCTGGGTGTTGTCCCCCACGATCCGCGCCAACACGTAGATGGCCACCGCCAACAGCAGCAAAAAGCCTAAAACTATCGAGAAAATGTTGAAAAACTTCTTGTCGTGCGCGGCGCTCACGTCGGCTCCAAACTCGGCGACTCAAAATCAAGGCGCGCAAGTATAGCGGCCAACTGCAAGGCCTCAAAACAATAACCCGCAAAACAATGACTAAAGCGCCAAAGCTCGCCTGATTGGCCCGTTCTGGCGGCCGCAGGGCCATATCGCGGCCGGCTTTCGGGGGGTGATTTGAGCGCGTCGGCGTTTTGGCGTTTACCTTGGCCCGGCCGGCCCGTAATATCCGCCCCCCTGATATACGCGCCCGTAGCTCAGCTGGGTGAGCGCGGATGCCTTCCCGAAGACACTTAACGTGTCTTCGGGCCGCGCGAACGACGGTACATGGAAGTACCGGCTGGATAGGAGGGCAGGGAAGCTTTGATCTGTTAGGTTTGGCTTGTAATCACGCGCCCGTAGCTCAGCTGGATAGAGTACTGCCCTCCGAAGGCAGGGGTCAGAGGTTCGAATCCTCTCGGGCGCGCCAACACCAACAAAAATGCCCCTCCAGCGAGGGGCATTTTTGTTGGTGCTAGCCCCCGAGGATTTTGAGAACCTCTGACGTCAGAGGTTCGATAAAATCGTAAGGAACGATTTTAGACAGCGTAGCTGGCCCGAAGGGCGCCGGCCATGGATGGCAAAGGCGCAATCCTCTCGGGCGCGCCACTTCAAGCTTCGTGTGATATTACGGCGAAACTCGCAGGGCCCAGGCCGGGCTAGGCTTCCTGGCTGGCGAGTCTAAGCCTGACCCGCAGGAGATTCGCCAGCCATAGTAACGAATCTCTCGCCTCAACATAATCCACTTGGTCGGATCTCTTGTGGCGTCGACCGGCTGAATCTACAGCCCCAAAGCGGTCGTTCAAGAGGCTGTTGCCTTGCCTTGATCTACCCCAATTTCGCGTCGAGGTATTGAAATACTGTCTTCGCGGCATTGATTGTCAGCAAAGCATCGTCCTTATCCAACAGGTGCTCGTTTGGGTGCGCCATGCTCCCTCTGTTGCGAGCCGGGTTCAATGAATCAACGACATTAGCGAGTGATTGCAGGATCTTGGTCACTGTCTCGCTGTGATTACCCAATGCGCGAAGCCGAGGGTGACCTTGTCGAAGGATTTTGAATAGCTGTGTGATGGTTGCACCTTCTGGAGTGTCGAGGCTCTCACTTCGACAGACGGCCTTGAAGTAGGCATGTAGAGCGGTATGGATCCGATCGACCGCGCTGGTTGGGCCTCCTTCGGAGCTAATGAGGATGGCTGCATCCGAAAGGGCTCGTTGGAGCACATCGCTGGATAACTTCGGGTTGATGCCAGCAACGGCCTCGCTGCTGTCGCATCTCTTTGCTAGTTCAAGCAGTTTGCGATGGGATGCAGGTGTTCTCTGCATCTCGGAACCCGTCGGAAAACGAACAGCGATTCCACGGAGAATGGCTGCTTGATACCGTGGCTCGGCATCGCTCAGGACGGCCACGAACCGCTCACGTGTCGTTCCTGGGTAGGCCTCTGGATTAAGATTAAGATCACAGAATGCCGGGTAGAAGTCCCGATGAGATCTATAGGTGAAGTCTCCGAGGTAACCACCAGAAACGCCGATATAGGAGTTCACGACCCAGTGAATTTCACTGGTTTTCAAGCCGATCATGAGGCATCCCCATTTTCTGAGCCGACGCCAAGTTTGGTGCGTAGGCAGCAATGGGCGCAATATATATCTGTGGTCTGCATGGGGCAGGCTGTCTCAGCAGGGAGAGGGCGCAAGCCTGTCTGACGGGGGGGAGAAAAGATGAGTTCAGCAAGCGAGAGGGGTACCTCGCTCGATCGCGCTTCTGCGCTGCGGGGAACTGGGACTCTTGTCGACAAGGTTAATCGAGCTCGTTTGGAGCTTCTGGATCTATCGACCCGCAACCGCCTACTCAACACTCCCAGAAGCGGGCGTGTGCGTACGGTCGAGGTTGTGAATGAACTCGCGAAGGCGATGTATCAGACCTTGGTTGTCGATGCAAAGCGTTTCACATTCGCTCCCGGCCGGGTCGACGAAAACGAAGAAGCGCCTGAGGCTTTGATAAAAGCGGTCGAGGATGATGATTCGGGCGACGAGATCGCACTCGCTGAAGAGCCGGTTGATCATTCACTGATTGATCAACCTGACCTTGAACTCGATGAAAGTGGTCGAGTCATTCGTCATTGGGATTCCCATCTATCGACTCGGATGACATCCGCCGGCCTCCAGAAGAGGCTGCTGGATCTTTACATTGATGCGAGAACCCTCCAGGAGGAACAAGGTGTGAACATCCTGTTCCTGGCTATCGGATATCTGAAGTGGCGTCAGGTTTCAACGCCGGGGGTGGATCGTTGGGCACCTCTTATCCTGGTTCCAGTAATGCTAGAGAGAAGCAACGCTGGAGAGAAGTTCCACCTTCGATGGTCGGGAGATGAAATCCATGCCAATCTCTCTCTGCAACTGTTTCTCCACCGAGAGTTTGAGTTGAGGCTTCCCGATATCGAAGACTTCGAGAGCCTGGATGTCGAGAATTACCTCGCCAAGGTCGCCAGTATGGTTGAGGGAAAGCCAAATTGGGAAGTCCTTCCTGATGACGCGATCCTTGGCTTGTTCTCTTTCGCGAAATTTATGATGTATCGCGATCTGGATCCCACACAATGGGAAAGTGCTGGTGGGATGGAAGGGATCCCGACATTGCGGGGAGTCGTGGCTGACGGTTTCCCCGGGGCCAGCATTTCCCCAGATGACGGCAGCATCGATGAGATCATCACGCCAGCCGAAATGATCCATGTGGTGGACTGCGATAGTTCACAATCTCTAGTCGTCCATGATGTGCGCAATGGGAACAACATCCTGGTGCAAGGGCCACCTGGAACTGGAAAGTCTCAGACGATCGCGAACATCATCTCGTCAGCAGTAGCTGACGGGAAAAGAGTTCTATTTGTTGCAGAGAAAATGGCGGCGCTCGACGTTGTTAAGCGCCGACTAGATAACACGGAAATAGGCGTTGCATGCCTTGAGTTGCATAGTAACAAGGCGAACAAGAAATCCGTTCTGACGGAGTTACAGCGAACTTGGCAGTTGGGAAATCCCACGACGCAGCAGGGGCGGCTTGTCATTGAGCAACTAACTGAACGTCGTGACGCTCTGAACAGGCATGCGGAGCGTTTGCATCAAGTGCACCAACCATCGCACCTGAGTCCTTACCAGGTCTATGGGCAACTGATTCGCCTCCGTAGGCTGGGTTTCACCACGCAACGCGTGGCGCTGGAAGGGGCAACAGCGTGGCTTCCTCATGAGAGGGAAGATCGGCGCACGCTCGTACAAGATCTGGTACAGCGGGTTGAGGCAATGGGTGTGCCAATCCACCATCCTTGGTCAGGAGTGGGTAACGACGGCCTGCTTCCCAATGATCGTGATCGTCTGATCACAACGATCTCGGAGTTGTTGCGCCGCCTGGGTGTTTGGACTGAACGCTGCAGCACACTCCACGAGGAACTGAATCTGGATCCGCCGCGATTACTTGGGGACGTGTCCTTTACGGTCGAGCGAATTAAGTTCTTGGTTCAAGCGCCTGCAATCGGATCGGAGGCGTTTCTAGCAATCGAATGGGATGATCCGAAGCGTACTGCGAGTCTTGTTTCGGCTGTGGGCGATGCGCAGAAGGCATTTACGCAGGCTGAAGGCGTCGCGGCAACGGAAGCGATATCCCAGGACTGGACAGCAACGACTGAGTCACTCGCTGCGTTGGGTTCTGACTTCACGATTGGAGGAGATCTCAAAAGGCTGTCCGACGTGTATGAAAGATTGCAGCGTAGTCAACAGGATCTGACGCGCTTGGCACAACTGCTTTCGGAGACTCAACCGCTTACGCTTGAGGCAGCAACCCGTCTTACGGGGATCGCTGACCGGGCCGCTACCATCCCGGATATCGAACGTGGTGCGCTTGTCGCAAGCATCTGGGATCGTGGGGTGGATTCGGTCCAAGAGATTGTCGAGGCTGTTGAGCATGTCCAGGCAGCGAAGACATCGCTTTCCTCTGTATTCCGGGAAAGCGCATGGTCGAAGGATCTGGAAGATGCCAGAACGCACCTCGCCATGCGAGCGGGCAGCTGGCTGCGGTTCCTGAGCGGAGATTGGCGGAGATCCAATCGACTGGTCAGATCCCAGTTGGTGTCTCCAAAGCTACCGGCAGACCAGATGCTCGCGTCGTTGGATGTCCTGCTCGATGCCCAAGGAGCTCGGCAGAGGATTTCCGATCAAAAGGCTCAGGCGATCGAAGCGTTCGGAGCGAGCTGGCAAGGAGAACGATCGAGTGTTCCATTCCTGCGTGGCGTGGTGGTATGGATGCGGACACTCAGGCCTTTTGGGAGAGATGTTCGTGAGCGGCTGGCTGCCCTGCCGGATCGTGTGTTGGCTTCTGAGATTGCCAAACGCGTGCGGCCAGTACTTGAGGAAATCCAGGCCGATCTCGGCCCTATCCACAGTGCCCTGATCACTGCGCAGCGTGCGCCTTGGGGTGAGGAGACAATTCTGCAGCGTGTTCCGCTGGATACACTGCGAACTCATACTCATCCGTGGCATGCAGCGTTCGAGCAATGCCATAGCCTGAAAGATTCAGACAGTCTCTCGCTGGGTGACGCTTCGCGGTCAATCGAGATAATTCGCCACGCGCAGGCGGCTCAAGCAACGCTTGAGGAGATGGAGGTGCCGGGCAAGCGCGCATTTGGCCCTCTGTGGAAAGGCCGCAGATCCGATGTCGCGTTCCTCAATGCAGCGGTAGATTGGATCTCGCGTCACGCTGAGTTGCGTCAACTGGCTTCACGTATTACGACGCCACAGGCGCATCTAGCTCGCGCAGAAGGGGCGGTAATCGTTGCGAGGGAGCTGGAACGCAACCTCCAGGAACTGTTCACTACCCTGCAGTTCGAAGGGAGCCAGAATGTGGAGCGTGAGCCTGCGGCATGTCCCGTGAAGTCCCTGGCCAATCTCTTGGCCCGATGGGAGAAAGATCCAGAGGGGCTTCCCCAGTGGGTTGCCTATGTCGCGCGAGCCAAGCAGACGAAGGGCAAAGGGCTGCTTGCGTTGGTTGAAGGGCTGGCAGCCGGAACCCTCAGCACGGTTGAGGCGATCGGTACCTTCGAACTGACCTACTACGAGACGGTGCTGGCTGAGATGGTTCGTCGAGACCCGTCACTCTCGACATTCGACGGACAGCAGCAGACCCAACTCGTTGAGAGTTTCGCCAATCTCGATCGAGAACGCATGAGGCTTGCTCGTATCGAAGCGATCAGGACCCATCACAGCAGAATCCCACAGCGAGGCGGAGCTGCGGGGCCTACCGCCATTCTTGCCAGAGAGATGGAGCGTAGACGCGGTCACATGGCCATCAGGCAGCTCATGCAGAGATGCGGGCCGGCGATTCAAGCACTCAAGCCCGTTTTTATGATGAGCCCTCTCTCGGTAGCGCAGTTCCTACCTCCCGACGCGCTGTCGTTCGATATGCTGGTTATCGACGAGGCAAGTCAGGTGCAGCCTGTGGACGCCCTTGGGGCCATCGCACGTGCTAAGCAACTAGTAATCGTGGGTGATGAACGGCAGCTGCCACCCACTCGCTTCTTTTCTAGGATGCTGGGGGATGTTGCGGGCGATGACGATGGCGCACAAGCCGCCGACGTTGAGAGCATTCTCGGTCTGTGTCGAGCCCAGGGTCTGCCGGAGCGTATGCTCCGCTGGCACTATCGAAGCCGACATCAATCCCTTATCGCGGTTTCCAATAGCCAGTTCTACGAGAACAAGCTGTTCATTGTTCCCAGTCCATACACCAGTGAAGCAGGCGTTGGTTTGGTGTTCCATCACCTCCCGGAAGCTGTTTACGATCGGGGCAAGACCGCCAGTAATCCGAAGGAAGCCAGGGCGGTTGCTCTGGCGGTGATCGAACACGCCAAGAGCACACCGAATCAATCTCTGGGTGTGGCGACTTTCTCCACGCAACAGCGGCGGGCGATCGTTGATGAACTGGAAGTGCTTCGGCGCCAGCATCCGGAGACCGAAGGTTTTTTCTCAGGGCGTCCTGACGAACCATTCTTCGTGAAAAGTTTGGAGAACATCCAAGGTGACGAGCGGGATGTCGTCCTCATCTCTGTGGGGTATGGTAGAGATATTAATGGGCAGGTCACAATGAACTTCGGGCCTGTGAGCAGAGAGGGTGGCGAGCGTCGTCTCAATGTTCTGATTAGCCGAGCCAAATCGAGATGTGAGATATTCTCTTCGATCACCGATGAAGATATCGACCTAGAGCGTGGCCGAGGCAAGGGAACAGCCGCACTTAAGCTTTTCCTTCGTTATGCGAGGACGGGTCAGCTTCATATTGCGGAGTCAAATCGCTCGAGAGCCAAGGGGATTTTCATGGAAGAAGTAGCAGCAGCCTTAAAAGCCCGCGGTTACAGTCTTCATACGGATGTTGGAATTGCTGGATTCTTCGTCGACATTGCGGTTGCCGATCCAGAGAAGCCGGGGCGCTACATCTTAGGTATCGAATGCGATGGTGAGTCCTATCGCGATGCGCGCAGCGCGCGTGATCGCGATCGATTGCGTGAGAGTGCCCTGCGCGATAAGGGTTGGCAGGTCTATCACATCTGGAGCACAGACTGGTTCAGGCGGCCGCAGGCACAACTAGACAAGCTGATAGCTACGATTGAAGCCGCAAAGTTGGAGCCGAATCCGCTAGCAGGTGAAAAAACTGCACGTCGCCGTGCGGTGCCCGTCGACTTCGAGACATTTGATCGGGGCGAGTTTGTGGAAGTGGGATTGATCAGTGTCGAGGATGCCGACTCAGCCGAACCGTATGAGGAGGCAAGCTTTCAAGTTCCAAAATCTCAGTACGAACTGCATCTGCTGCCAGTTGGGCGGATGACCTCTATTGTGCACCAGGTGGTAGAGGTCGAGGGGCCAATCCATCGCGCCGAGGTGGTGGCGCGTGTCAGATCTATGTGGGGGTTACAGCGAACTGGCAGGCGGATCCAAGACGCAGTTGAAGCAGGGATTGAAGCGGCTATCGTGCAGGCGACTATCGCAGCCGTCGATGGCGACTTTGTATCTATCCCGGGGAGGAAAGCAAAGGTTCGCGATCGAAGCAATGTCACGTCATTAACGCTGAGGAGGCCAGAGTATCTTCCTCCCAGTGAGATTGACCAAGCGCTTATCGATGTTGTCACCGAGAATCTGGGTGCTACCAATGATGAGCTTGTGCTGCTCGTGTCGAGGCGTTTGGGCTATCGGAGTACCAGTGCACAGTTGCGGACTAGTATTGAAGATCGGGTTACCGTTTTGGCTGGTTCTGAAAGATTAGTGTCCAATGGAAACATGATCATGCTGTGCTAGTTGAGCCGATGCGTCCTGTCAGGGATTCGTGACTTAGTGGCTACCGGATTTAGCGTCAAAGCTATTGCTGGCTGATATGAGGCAGCCCTCCGGAAGCTTCTTCGTCATGCTTCGCCCGCTTCTCTTTTTCCCGGCAGCAGAGCTTTGCGTCGTGCCAACTGTTCGCGCGCACTTTCTAACAGGGCATGGATTTTCCGCTCGAACACAGGGCGCTCAGGAAGCACCACCCAGTATTCGGCGACCATGATGTTGTCCTGATCCAGTTGCAGTAGTTCAATCTGCTCGCGGCTCTTCTCGGCGCAAAGAATCAAACCGATAGGTGCGTGTTCGCCATCTTGCCGCTCGTAGCGGTCGAGCCACCCGAGGTAAAGCTCCATCTGACCTTTGTGTCCGGCCTCGAATTTTCCGATCTTTAATTCCACCGCCACCAGCCGCTTCAGTCTGCGGTGGAAGAAAAGCAGATCGAGGTGAAAATCATCGCCACCGATGATCATGCGCTTCTGACGTGCGACGAAGGTGAAACCGCCGCCTAACTCCAAAATGAAGCTTTCCCCGCAGTACGGCAGCTTCCAGGTCGGCTTCCAGAAAGCCGTCGTGGAGCCCGAGCACGTCCAACAGATAGGGGTCTTTGAATGTGTCGAGCGGAATAGCGGAGGTCTCGGTCAGTTGCGCGTTGGCGACTTCCTTGCGCTCAAAGACTTTCCGGTTGATCATCCGACGCAGTTCCCGTGTGGCAAGCTGTCGGTTTGCAGCTTCGGCCAGGTAGAACAAGCGCGTCTCGGCGGTTTTCAGCGGTAGCACCTCGGCAACGTGTGCCCAGCTCAATTGTGTAGTCAGTGCCGACACAATCCCGAAATCGGGGAATTGTTCAGAAAACTGCATCATGCGGCGCAGATTGCGCGCCTCGAAGCTGCGCCCATAGCTCGCGACCAATTGTGTCGCCAGCGTCGACACAATCTGCTGCCCATACTCCGCGCGCTGGTGGTGCAGAATCTCGCTGTTGGCCTGGCGTGCGAGCAATTCTCGAACTCACACGGCACAAGGTAATTTCGCCACGAGTACCGCGAGGGAATCCAGAGCGGCGAGGCTCGCTGCGGAGTAGGCTCATGACCGCGCTTCAGCGCATCGGGGATCGAGACTTTTCCGCGCCCTCTCGGGCGCGCCAACACCAAGACACGGGGCATCCCTTCGATCAATTGAACTTGCCGAATACGCGGCTGCAGTGCGTAAAGGCATCGTTGGTATTCCGGGTGCCCTTGGCGACATAGTCGACGATCACGCCGTCACGGAACTCGAAGCTGACGGTGCATTGATAGGACACTTCCCAGCTGACGGGGCCGGACATCGGCGCGCACATGAGCGGCTTATCCATACCATTTACTGGTTGCATGGTCTGACCCGGCGGGCAGCCCTGCGTAGGGGCGTACACCGTTTCCACGATCTGCTTGTAATAGTCGATGATGCGCTTGTCGCTGTGATCTTCGGAACGGGTGGGCGTGCCCCAGACCCGTAGCAGTTCCGCTTCCGGTTGCCCGATCCAGGGTTCCAGTGCACGGCGTATCTCGCTCGGCTCGCGTTTGCGGCGCGCGTTTGCCCGGACGATCGGCTCCTGCGATTTGATGGTCCGCTCGTGCTCGGCCTTGTCCTCCTTGACCGTTTGTTCCGCGATCGCGTTGGCGGTGGCGAGTGCCTTTTGTCGACGCGCATCCAGGCTCGCCATTTCGCGTGCCAGCTCCTCGTCCGAACGCGGCGTGCTATCGGGACGCGTGCCATCCGTCCACATCGTGTTCCAGGCCATATCTCCGACCTCACTGGTCGTGAGAGGCCCCATGAAGAGCCAGCCTTGCTTGCTCTTGTCGGCCTTGCGCGCTTTGATCCGCTGGGCGTTGTCCTTGGGTCCCATCTCGCACGCAAAATCGATCAGCGCCTGCCCGACGGCATTTTTCGGCGGCTGTGCGGGTTGGTCGGGAGCGGCGGTGAGTGCCCCGCCGCGTGGCGAGACCTGGATCAGCTTCTCCTCCAGCGTCTGTCGTGCGCAATCGATGATCATGTTGGATGACACCCAATCGGGCGCTTTCGCATTCTCCAGGATGGTGATGGTTTCCAGTTTGTAGGTCTTTTCGGCGAACGGCACTGCATCGAGATAGGTCTCGTCGACCACCACGAAGATGCGGCTGGGCTTTTCGCCACCGGTATAGACGAGCCACCGATCGCCCGCGAAGGCGGGGGAGGCCATGATCGTGGCCAGCGCGGCAGGGACGAGGACGAATAGTTCCTTCAAAGCATGCTCCTTCCAGCCATGTGCGTTTTTTCTCGCTTGGCTTGGTATTGAACTCTGATGATGCAGCTTGGGTTTGAAGAGCAACCCGCTGCATGGGGATGATTATATCCCGACGCCATGCTGACTTGATGTCCGACAAGAAGCCTACGTTCGCGTCTACGAAGCCACGAGTACCGCGAGGGAATCCAGAGCGGCGAGCTCGCCGCGGAGTAGGTTCATGACTGCCATCCATGGCCAGCGCCCTTCGGGCAATCCTCTCGGACGCGCCTCCACGCATCTTCGATGCGCTTCGTGCCGCGCCCTCGCGGATTCTCACAGCACTCGGACCCCGCTGGGTCGGCCAGATCGCAAGCGATCCGGCGCTCGGTCGTCGGCGCAGCAACTCTATTCCGCCGGATGCGGCACTCGAGCAACCTAATGAGACGTGCCAGCTCCCGGTTTCCGCCAGTCAGCTGAAAATATAGATTCTGATGCGCCACCTCACGCTGCGGCGGGCCTAGAATCGGCTGTATGGGGCGGCCTCGTGCGCCCCGGGTCGGTTCGTTCTCGCCGAATTGGGGGCCGCATTCTTGATATCGCGCGATCTCGACAGGTGGCTCGCAAAGGAAATTCTGATTCATGAGCGGTCGCTGCGTGTATACATCGCGCGCTTCTTCAGCGAGCCGTCGGATGTCGAAGACATAGTTCAGGAAACCTACGCACGGGTTATATCGCTCAGTGACACGGCGCGCGCCGCGGTTCGTCAATGGCAGGCATTTCTCTTTACGACGGCTCGCAACGTTGCTCTCGATCGTTTGCGCAAGGCTCGCGTGGTTTCACTCGATGCGGTGGCGGAGATCGGCGCTCTCGAGCTCGCAGATGAGCAGCTCTCGGCCTACGAGGAACTGAGCGCCCGGCAGGAACTCGCGATGCTTGCGGGAGCCATTGCGGCTTTGCCGGAGCGCTGTCGGCAGGTCCTGACGCTGCGCAAGCTCGACGGGCTGTCACAAAAGGAGATAGCGCGTCGACTGGAGATCTCGGAGAGCACCGTCGAGAAACACGTTGCCAATGGTGTGCGGCTATGTGCTGCATGGATACTTGTGCTGCAGGAAGGCGGCGAGCGAAATTCAGGGACTGCGGTACGCGGTAATCGGAAGGGCGGCTTCGATGTCCAGTAAGAGCATAGAGATCACGGCTTCCGAGTGGCTGGCGCGGTTTGACGCAAGCGAAGTCACAGCGGAAGAACGTGCCGCATTCGAGGTGTGGTGCAACGCCGATCCTCGTCACCTGGCGGCCTACACTCGCCTCAGCGCGATCTGGCTGCAGCTTGACCGGGTTCAGGCATTGCGAGGTGCGCCATCGACAGCGATCGATCCGGACTTTCTGCTCACTCAGCCTGCGATACACGATGCGATTGCGCCACCGTCGACAAACAGTACTGCGACACGGATCGTGACCGCGCACAGGCTTGCACCTGTCGCGGCCGTTGTTCTGGTCGCCATCGCCTGGTTTGCAATGAACCCGTTCGGCGCCACCGTCTACGCGACTAGCAAGGGGGGGTTCGAGCGGGTCGTGCTGCAGGATCGTTCCGTGGTCGAGCTTAATACCGACAGCAAGGTTCAGGTCAGTCTGAGGGCCGCTCAACGCGAAGTCGAGTTGATCCACGGTGAGGCGAGCTTTGACGTGGCGCACGATGCGATGCGACCGTTCATCGTCTTTGCGGGCCGCACCGCCGTTCGAGCAGTCGGCACGAAGTTCAACGTTCGTCGCTTGGGGCAGTCGGTCGAAGTCGTGGTGAGCGAGGGCAAGGTGCTGGTAGGCACTCGCGAAGAGTTCGCCCGTCAGCGCGATGCCGAATCCATACCGCTGCCCGTTGTCTCGGCCGGGCAGGCTGCGCTCTCCGGCGCGATGCGAGTCGAGGTGCACGAGATCGCACCGGCCGCCACGGCCCGCAAGCTAGCCTGGCAGGAACGCATGCTGGTGTTTGAAGGTGAGTCCCTCAGCGATGTGGTCGCCGAGTTCAATCGCTACAACAGCCGCCGCCTGATCATTGCCGATCCGCAACTGGCCACGTTGAGGATCGGCGGCTACTTTCGTCCCACCAATCTCGACACGTTCGTCAGTATCCTCGAAAGCAAGTTTGGCGTGCAGGCCACTGCGGAACGCGACGCTGTGATCCTGACGCGCACTGGCGCCGAGCCACACGAGGATAATTGGCACGCTCCATAGTGGAAACCAATTTCCCGGACGTCTACTTGCTAACCAATGGCCATAGAGCCGATGTCCGGGGGAAATCGAGTGACGTTACCAGCAGCTCCTACGACGAGACTCTCTACATGTTTGCCGGTGCGCGCAGCGGCCGTGCTGACACTGCTTCTTGGCTCGGTGTCGCCGGCGGCACTGGCTGAGCCGCGCACATTCAGCATCGAGCCCCAGGACGCCTCGAGCGCGCTGATGGCGTTCGCTCGTCAGGCCGGCCAGCAGATTCTCTTTGACTACGAGCGTGTCAAAGGTCTCAAGTCCAACGCTTTGCACGGCGATTACGAACCCATCGAAGCCGCTCGGCGGTTGGTTGAAGGTACCGGCCTGCAGGTAACCGAACAGGCAGATGGGGTGCTAGTGGTCGAGCTTGCCACGACCGGACGCAGCGCATCCGGTTCCGACGAGACGCTGCTCGTGGAGCGATTGGAAGAAGTGGTGGTGACTGCGAGCAAGCGCGAGGAGCGCCTGATAGACGTTCCGATCGCGATCTCCGCGTTCAGCAGCACGGCAATGGACACTGCCGGCGCGGCGCAACTCAGCGACTTCCTGGCCAGCGCGCCCGGAGTGAGTATCGTGGACGGTGGCAACGGCGGTCAGGAAATCGCCATTCGCGGTATCAGCTCGACATTCGGCGATGCACCTGTGGGTTTTTATCTCGACGAGCTGCCGTTCTCTTTCATCGGCAATACCGCCGTCCCTGACGTCCGCACCTATGATCTGGAGCGGGTCGAGGTCCTGCGCGGGCCGCAAGGGACGCTTTACGGCGATGGTTCGTTGGGCGGAACGGTACGAGTGCTGACCAAGGACCCCGATCTGCGGCGCCTCCAGGCGGGCGTCGATGCCGGCATTTTCGGTACGCAGGACGGTGAGGAGAGTTATTCTGCCAAGGCGATGCTCAATCTGCCGCTCAGCCAGGATGCGGCAGCATTGCGGCTGGTAGCCTCCCAGGAGGACTTCGGCGGCTGGATCGATGATGCCGTGACAGGAGAGAAAGACCGCAACGATCGTACGGTCGACAACTATCGCGCCAAGCTGAGGTTTGCGCCTTTGGAGAAGCTCGATCTGGTGCTGTCTGCATGGCACACCCGTGAGGACGCGGACGACTCGCAGCGCTCGTTGCAGAATCGAACTTCGAGCATTCCGCCGACCAGCAGTTTCCTGGAGTACGATCTTTACAGCGTCACGATGCGCTACCGGTTCGATGCTGTCGATGTCGTCAGCGCCACGTCACTGATGGATTTTCGCGCGGGAGATGCCAGCATTACGGCGGGTATGCCCGTGGTTTTCGATCAGGGCCAGGATGTGGTATCCGAGGAACTGCGCGCGACTTCGCGCGGCGAAGGGCCGTTGCGTTGGACTGGAGGCGTATTCTACCGGAAAATCGAGCGCGACTTGACCGGGCAAGTCGGTCCGCTCGTTTATGATCAATTCTCCGATACCAGGTCTTTCGCGATCTTCGGGGAGGCAACCCGCGAATTCTTCGGCGGCAAGCTCGACGCGACGCTCGGCGTGCGCTACTTCAAGGACGACCGCTCACGTGCCGATGGCGTAAGCCCCGAAATCATCGCCCTGGTCCAGACCATCGATCCCACCTTCACCGGAGAGGTGGAATCCAGCTTCGAGACCGTCAATCCGAAGTTCAATATTGCATTCCATCCCCATGAAGGCTGGATGCTATATACGAATGTTGCCAAGGGATTCCGCAGCGGCCAGGTCCAACCGATCGTCTCGCTGATCACGGCCGTGGTGCAGGGCCGCGATATCCCGATCGGGATCAATGAAGAATCGTTGTGGAGCTACGAAATCGGCGCCAAGGGCCAGCTTGCAGGCGGCCGTCTCGTGCTCGAGGCTGCTGCCTACTACAACGATTGGCAAGACCTGCAACTCGCCGTCGTCGTAGATCCGGTTACCAATCTGCAGGCGCTCGCGAACGGCGGGGCCGCCGGCGTCAAGGGTTTGGAGGTCAGTGGCACGTTTCGCCCGATCAACGGCTTGAACCTACGCTTGGCGGGTAGCTATGTCGATGCGCGCTATCGCGAGAACGTGCCCGGCTCGAACGTTCGTAAGGGGGATCGCGTCAGCGGTGTGCCGGATCTCACCGTGTCGACTTCCGCCGAGTATCGCTGGCCTTTGACGGACCGTTTCAATGGATTTCTCTACAGCAGTGCGCAGTACACCTCCGAGCGCGTCGATGTCGTCAATTTCGCCCGACCTTCGGACAACACGCTTGAGGTTGACATGCGTGTCGGCTTGGAAGGCACGGCGTGGGGGCTCTATCTGGTCGGGAACAACCTGACGGATGAAGATGGCGCGGTCAGTCCGCGCTCGCCGTTTTCACTCGGCCACTTCTCGCGACTGCGGCCTCGCTCCTACGGTCTGAACGTTCGCTACAACTTCAACTGACGCAGGGGAGGCCGTGATGAACCAAGAATCGGCGCGATCCGCGCTGCGCTGCGCCGTGCCGGTCGTGTTCTGCACGCTGTTCTCGATTGCCGCCCGCGGCGATACCTCGAATGAATCGATCGATGTCGTCGTCCGCAGCGAGGTCGTCATCGAGAAGCCTGCAGCGTCGGTGTGGCCCCGGCTGCTCGATTTTCGATCATGGAAGGCGATCCGCAATCTCGAGCGCGTTGCCGGGGAACCGAACGAGGAGGGGGATCTGCGTGTGGTGACGCCCTGCGGGACCGGCGGGAGCGGTTCGTACCTGATGCGAATTATCGAGATCGTGCCGAACGAACGATTGGTACTGAAGCTGATGGCGCAGGATGGCAAGTCCTATCTGGGTTACGCCGCGTTCGACTTGCGAGAGGTGAACGGTGCCACACGCCTGGTCTACGACATCTATGTCGAGTATCGCGCGCCAGGCCTTCCCGCGGAGAGGCTCAGCAGTACTGCACGTATGTTCCGCGAAGCCACCAAATCCAAGATAGACCAGGAGCATCTGCTGCTCAAGGGGTTGGTCGAGGGTACGCAACATACAGGAACTGATCGATGCGACTGATGACAGGACGATGGATTCGACAGCTCGCCATGCCGGTGTGCGCGGTCATATTGACGAGCGGGTATCTGCATACGGCGAACGCAGCGGCTCCGGATGTTGCGCGGCGAGCGGTATTCGAGCGCTATCTGGACTTCGCATCGCTCGTTCAAGTTCGCCCCCGGCAACGTGGCTGGATGCCGGACGGATCGAGCCTGTGGTACGCGGACGGAAATCCAACGGACCTGGCCATCCGTCGCGTCGACCCGATCGCGAACACTGAGATGCCGTTGTTCGATGTCGCGCGCCTGCGCGGCGAATTGTCGAAACAGCTTGGCTACGAGCTGCCGGGGCAGGGTGTGCCGTTCTCCCGATTCGGCTTCTCCGGCCCGCAGACGATTCAGTTCTCTTACTCCGGGACGGAATATGCCTTGGATCTGCAGGATTATCGCCTGCGGGTGCTGGAGACACCGGCGCCGTCGGTGGGTGCCTGGATGGTCGGCGAGCGCGAGCGGATGACTCCGCGGATGTTCCGCAAGGAATCCTTTCTGCTGGTCGGCGAGGTCGACTATCCGGAGAGCCGTTCGCCCGACGGCAAGTGGTTCGCCTCGGTCAAAGGCATGGACCTGTCGCTGCGCTCGACCTATGACGGCCGAGAGCTGCCGCTCACCGAGGACGGAGTGTCCACGCTACGCTGGGACGTGGAGACGGTCAGGTCGCAACCGTGGTCGCCGGACAGTACCTATCTGGCAGCGTTCCGGATCGACAGCAAGGGTGTGGACAGCGTGCCGCAGGTTCATTGGCTGAATCCGCGCAGCGACGTCGTCCAAGTGCCGATTACTCGCGCCGGCGGCGTTCTGCCCAAATACGAGCTCTACATCATCGACGTGTTGTCGCGCACGCCGCGCAAGGTCGAGCTGGGCGATACCACGAATCAATACCTCACGCTGCTGGGCTGGTGCCCACAGGGCACGGAATTGCTGGTCGCCCGCTGGGATCGCGACTTCAAGAAAGTTGAAGTGGTCGCGGCGAATCCGCGCACCGGCGCCGCGCGAACCGTCTTCAGCGAGACGTCACAGACGTTCGTGCGGCTGCAGCACGAAGTGCTATACATGGGCAAGAGCGGATTCACGCTGCTCCCGGACGGCAAGCGCTTCATCTGGGAGTCCACGCGCAGCGGTTGGAACCAGCTGTACCTCTACAGCATTGATGGCAAGCTCATCCGGCCACTGACACGCGGCGAATTCCCGGTGCTGCAGGTGCAGACCATCGACGCTGAACAAGGCTGGGTCTATTTCACCGCTCATGCCGAGTCACGTCTCTACGATACCCATCTCTATCGGGTGCGCCTGAACGGCGATGATTTCAGCCGGCTGACGCAGGGCGACGGGCAGCACCAGGTGGAATTCGCCCCGTCCAAGCGCTTCTTCATCGACACACATTCATCGGTGGACCGCGCGCCGACGGTGGAACTGCGCTCGGCTGAAGGCCGGCTGGTGCGTCGAATCGGTGAGGCCAATGTCGAGGAGTTGCAGCAGGTTGGCTGGACCGAGCCAGAGGAGTTCGTCGTCAAGGCGGCCGATGGTCAGACGGATCTCTACGGCGTTCTGTACAAGCCGTACGATTTCGATCCGCACAAGAAGTATCCGGTAGTGGAGTACATCTATGGGGGTCCTCAAGCGACGGTCACCCGGCGTGATTTTTCGGTCGACAACTCGAAGCTCTCGAATCTGCCGCGCGCGCTCGCACAGCTCGGCTACCTAACCGTGATGCTCGATGCGCGTGGCACGCCGGGAAGATCGAAGGCATTCCAGGACGTCGTCTACCGGAACTGGGGGCGCAACGAAATCCTGGATCACGCTGCGGCCCTCAAGCAGCTGGCGGCCGCCCGGCCGTACGTCGATCTGCAGCGGGTCGGCATCTACGGCGCTTCGTGGGGCGGCTACTTCACGTTCAGAGCGCTGACGCAGGCCCCGGAGATCTACAAAGCCGGCATCAGCATGATGCCGGGCTTCGATCCTTACGAGTCGATTCTTTACGAGCCCTACCTGGGGCTGCCCGCCGACGGCCGTGCGGCGTACGACTATGCGGTTCCGTTCAAATGGGCCGAACTGCTCCAGGGCAATCTGCTGCTGGTCGCCAGCACGTCGGATCATGGCACTTTCGGCGACGCCATACGTATGGCGGAAGCTCTGATCCGGGCGGGCAAGCAGCACGAATTCCTGGTTCTGCCGAACCAGCCGCATGGCGCGCTCGGCAAAAGCGAGGATTTCCTGATCGAGGCCATCGTGGATTTCTTTGCAAGACACCTGCAGCGCGCACCGCACGAGGAGTGATTCATGCCGACACGTCGCGACATCCTTTGCAAAGGGGGCGTGCTGCTCGGGTTCCCGGCGCTCGCGGGCCGGTTCTCCCAATCGCACGCAGGGCAGCCGCAAGCTGCAGCCGGGGCCGGAGCAGCTCTTCAGAACACGACGGCTCCGGTGAACGCACTGGCCGATGATCTGCTGGCACACCTCAAGCAAACAAGTACCTACGTGCAGCTCAAGTCAGGCATGCGTGTCACCGATCTCGATGACCTGAGCTTCGATGCCGCACGGCGCGAGGCAGCCTTCAACCGCGAAATGTTGGCGCGCGTAGATCGTATCCTGCAATCCCGTCTGTCGCACGACCAATGGCTTCTCGCGAAGATTTTGAGGCAACGATTCGTGAGTCGCGCACGAGCCGAGGATGACTACTGGTTCGAATTCCTCGTCACGCCGTACTCGGGCGGCACCACGATGTCGGGCATCCATCAATTGCTTGCATCCCTGCCGCTGCGGACGATGGAGGATCTGGACAACTATGTGCACCTTCTCGAAATATACGTTCACAGGATCGACGAGATAGGGGCGAAATTGCGTGCACAGGCGGCGCGAGGCATACGCTTGCCCAAGCCGGCCATCGGCGGTGCGCTCGCGACTCTCAAAGGGTTGAAAGCTTCCGCCGCGGCAATGCTGGTGGTTAATGCGACGCGGCTCGAGGGATTGCCGTCAGGCAAAGCAAGCGCTTTCAGCAGGGCCGTGGACGGGCTCATCACCGGTGAAATAGCTCGTGGGTACGAGGGGGTCAGTGAGCTGATCGACAGTGCCTATCAGTCGGCCGCTCCTGAGGGTGTCGGATTGAGTCAATATCCCGGCGGCGAAGAGTGCTATGCGCGCTTGATTACTGCCTACACCGGGCTGATGCTTACCCCACAACAGATCCATGCTCGCGGTCTGGCTGCGGTCCAGGAGCTCGAGCAGCGGATGCAGGCAATCCGTGCCAAGCTGGGTTTCAGGGGCACTCGCGAGGAGTTCCACGACCTACTGCGCAAGGACCCACGTTTTCTTGCCAAGACTCCGCAGGAAGTCGAGGAACGGTACCTCGGGCATCTGCGGCGCGTCGAGCCGCACATCCCGCGATATTTCTCCGCGCTTCCCAAAGCGCCTTATGGGGTGAAGCGCCTGGACCCGGGGGCGGAAGCAGGCATGACGTATGGTTACTATCAGGCCCCCACGCCGCTGCAGCCGACCGGATACTATCGTTACAACGCTTCGGATCTGGCGAATCGCTCGCTGGTGAGCGCCGCGCATCTGATCTACCACGAGCTAGTGCCCGGGCATCACTTTCACGTCGCGCTGGAAGCTGAGAACACGCAGGTGCATCCGGTCCGCCAGTTCCTGTCCAGCGGTGCGTTCAATGAGGGCTGGGCCGAGTACGCAGCCAACCTCGCGATCGAGATGGGGGCGCTCGACGATCCCTACGATCGCTACGGACACCTGCTGATGCAGGGCTTCATTGGGGCGCGCCTGGTCGTCGACACCGGAATGAACTGCTTCGGCTGGCCGCTCGGCAAGGCGAGGGAATACCTGAAAGATCATTCGTTCGAGTCGGATACCCAGATCGCGTCCGAAAGCCTGCGCTATTCGACCGACATACCGGCGCAGGCCCTTTCCTATCGGTTAGGTTACGAGAAGTTCGCCGAGCTACGCGAGCTTGCGCAGCGTACGCTCGGGGCACGCTTCGATATTCGCGCCTTCCATGCGGCGATCGTCGGTCATGGCGCGATGCCGATGGACGTGCTCGATGAGCACATCCGGCGCTTCGTATCGCAAGGAGCTTGAGCACGCCCTCTCGGGCGCGCCACTTTCGCGCATCTTCGATGCGCTTCGTGCCGCGCCCTCGCGGATTCTCACAGCGCTCTGACCCCGTTGGGGGCGCCGGTTCGCCCGCTGGGGCCGGCCATGGTCATGCTCAAGCGATCAGGTTCCGCAATAGGTGACGAATTTGCCGAAATCCGGCGGCGCCGGTTCGGCGAAGGCTTCGGCCCCATCCTGCACGGTGAAAGGCGCGGCCAGCACCGCCGACAGCCTGTCGAACGGCGCCATGTCGCCCGTGGCGGCGGCCGTCAGCGCGGCATCGACCAGGTGATTGCGCGGAATATAGATCGGGTTGACCCGGTCCATCGCATCAGTTCTGTGCGTGGCGGCGATGTCCTCGGCCATCATCCGGCGCCTGTATTTCCTGGCCCACGTATCAAATTGTTGAGAGTCGGCAAAGAGGGTGCGCGCGGACGCCGTATCGTCGCGAACAAAACCTGCAAGCGAGCGGAACAGCTTGGTGTAGTCGACGCTCTGTCCCTCAGCCGCCACCAGTAAATCATTGGCGAGATCGAGATCGTCGGGGAGTTCCTTGAGCAGCCCGAGTTTCGCGCGCATACCCTTCAGCCAAAGCTGCTGGTAGTGAGCGGGAAATGCCATGACCTCATTGGTCAACAGGCGAATGGCCTCGTCCCTATCATCCGGGCTCACAAGGTCGATCAGCGTTTCGGCGAATCGCGCCAGATTCCACTGCATGATCGAGGGTTGGTTGCCGTAAGCGTAGCGCCCGAATTGATCGATCGAACTGAACACGGCTTTCGGGTCATAATTGTCGATGAAGGCGCAAGGGCCATAGTCGATGGTTTCGCCGGAAATCGTGGTGTTGTCGGTGTTCATCACCCCGTGAACGAAGCCGACCAGCATCCATTGCGCGACCAAGGACGCTTGCGCGTCGCGCACGCGGCAGAAAAACTCCAGATAGCGGTCGGGCGCCGTCCCGACATCGGGATAGTGGCGCTGGATCGCGTAATCGGCGAGCCGGCGCACCTTGTCGGCCTCGCCGCGCGCGGCGAAAAGCTGAAAAGTTCCGACGCGCAGATGCGACGCGGCCACGCGCGCCAGAACCGCGCCCTTTTCATAGCCGTTCTGGCGGATCACCTGTTCGCCGGTCAGCGTGGCGGCAAGCGCCCGCGTGGTCGGAATACCGAGCGCATGCATCGCCTCGCCGAGCAGATATTCGCGCAGCACAGGACCGAGCACGGCCTTGCCGTCGCCGCCACGCGAAAAGGGCGTGCGGCCCGATCCTTTCAGATGGATGTCGCGGCGACTGCCTGCATGGTTGATCACCTCGCCCAGCAATAGCGCGCGCCCGTCGCCGAGTTGGGCCGAAAACCCGCCGAATTGATGCCCGGCATAGGCCATAGCCAATGTCGTGGCTCCTTCGGGCGCTGCAGCTCCGCTCAGAATGGCGGCCCCGCCCGGTCCCGACAGTGCCGCCGGATCCAGGCCCAATTCCTGCGCCAGTGGCGCGTTCAGCCGCAGCACCTCAGGCGCGGGCACCTCGGCGCCTTTCCACGGCACATAGAATCCTTCCAGATCGCGGGCATAGCTGTCGTCAAAGCGGATGGCGGGTAGGGCTGGCATGGATACTCCGGCAATGGCGGGAACGAGACACGCCCCGCACGGGATCAAGATTGGCTGAGATCAGCGGACTCGGCCCCGAGCACCTGCAGGAAGCGCCCGGCGTCCAGCCGGAGACCGGCGAAGAAGACGTGGCCCTCGGGATTGATGATCGTAAACCAGGACGTGCCGCCGGATTGATAGTCCTCCATGAAAGGGGGGGAGCGTTCGCCCTTGAGCGGGGCAAATCCTGGTCAAAGGGAATGGCCAGCGCGTAACGCTCCTGGTTCAGCCGCTGCGGCTTGGCCTATTCGGCCGCCTGACGCCTGGGCAGAACCCAGTTCGCGCGCGGGAAGTGGCAGGTGTAGCCGTTCGGATGCCGCTCAAGGTAATCCTGGTGCTCCGGTTCGGCCTGCCAGAAATCTCCGTTAGGCTTCACTTCGGTCTTGACCGTTCCGGGCCAGATGCCCGACGCCTCAATGTCGAGAATGGTGTCCTCGGCCGTCTTCTTCTGCTCGTCGGACGTGTAGTAGATGCCCGAACGATAGGACGAGCCGCGGTCATTGCCTTGCCGGTTCAGCGTGGTCGGATCGTGAATCTGGAAGAAATATTCCAGAATCTGCCGGTAGCTGATCTTTGCGGGATCGAAGATCACCTCGATTCCCTCGGCATGGGTTCCATGGTTGCGATAGGTGGCGTTTTTCAGATCGCCGCCGGTATAGCCGACACGGGTCGAAATCACGCCGGGCAGCTTGCGGATCAGATCCTGCATGCCCCAGAAGCACCCGCCCGCCAGCACGGCACGTTCAGTCATCACTTATCCTCCACCTGATTGAGATAGCCGCCATAGCCGCCCGCCGCCATGTCCGCCTTTGGGACAAAGCGCAGCGAAGCCGAGTTGATACAGTAGCGCAAGCCGCCCATGTCGCGCGGCCCGTCATTGAAGACATGACCAAGATGGCTGTCGCCATGCTTGGAGCGAACCTCGATCCGCCGCATCCCGTAGGTCGTGTCATGATGCTCGGTCACATTGGCCTTGTCGATCGGCTTCGAGAACGCCGGCCAGCCGCAGCCCGAATTGAACTTGTCGGAGGAGGCGAACAGCGGCTCACCCGACACCACATCCACATAGATGCCGGGCTCGAAATGATGATCGTACTCACCGGTGAACGGCCGCTCGGTGCCGCTTTCCTGTGTGACACGGAACTGCTCAGGTGTCAGCTTGGCGACGGCCTCTGGGGACTTTTGGTAGATCATTCGAAATCTCCTGGTTTCGACATGACCAGAAGATGGCTCCGCGCCGCGCGAATTGCCAATAGCCGCCGGGCATAGTTTCGATGTGTGGCGGCGGCTACCAGTCGTACTTTGCCGCCATCGTCAGTATCTGGCGCACCTCCCTAGGATTGCCCGAGCCCGACACGGCCACCAGCGTCACCTCCCGCGACAGGTCAAGTCCTTCGATTGGACGCAATACGAGGCCGTTGACGATCGCCGAGCGTTCGGGAAGTGAGCACACTCCTGCCCCGGCAGCGACCAACTGCTGAATCCAATCCTCGCGATCGGACAGGATGCGCGGACGCATGACGATGTCGCGGTCCATGAAGTAATCGATCAACTGCGACCGGAATTCGCAATGCAGTCGGTCTAGGTAGGGATGCTCGGCCATCTGCTCCCTGCCGATCTCCGCCTGTCCCGACATTGGATGGTTCGTCGCCATCGCCAGTTGCAGATGTTCGCGGTAGAGCGGCACGCTCGTCAGTTTGGCATGGGTTTTCGGCGGGTCGGCCAGCAGGCATAGATCATACTTGCCTGACAGAACCTCGGTCTCGTCTTCGCCCTGAAGCAACGGCATGAACTGTAGTTCCACCATGGGAAGCTGGTTCAGGACATATTGCCAGAAGGCAGCCGTCGCAGCAGGCGCGATCGTCGTCACCACGCCGACCGATAGCCGACGACGACGGCCGATCACGGAGTTTTCGGCAAGGTCGGTCACCGCCTTGAGGCTTGATTGCACCCGCATGAACTCAATCTGGACATCGCGACCCAAAGCGGTCAGGCGCGTATCTTTGCCGTCGCGATAGAGCAGCGGGCCGCCCAATTCCCTCTCCAGCCGCTGGATTGCTCGCGTCAGACTCGGCTGCGAGACGTCGCTGAGGCGTGCGGCCTCGGTGAAATTCAACGTCTGAGCCAGGTTCAGGAAGTATCCAATCTGGTTGATGTCCATATGAATGCGCCGCTTCGCCCGCAATTGCCGTGATGACGTCGGCCGGGCTGCCCCCTCTTGCCGATCCGTCCAGGACCCGCAATGTTATGATAAAACCGTAATAGGTTAGCGATTGTCCAACGCGGCCGCGCGCGCTGCTGGCTGGCGTACTGGCCGCAGCCTAAGCGGCCCCGGCGACAGTAACGTCGTCGAACAGACGTAGGAAGTTTCCGCCGAGCACTTTAGCGGCGTCGTTCTCGCTCATGCCGCGCGCGAGCAGCGCAGCGGCCAGAATGGGGAAATCTGTGTATTCGGTCAGTACTGGCTTGTAGTTCGCATCCATGTCGGTGCCGACGGCGACATGGTCGATGCCGACCGCATCGACCAGCGTGAATATCTGCGTGACGAAATCCGCAAGAGATTTGCTGCCAATGCCCGCTGGCCAGGCGCCGATGATGCCACCGGCGTCGGTGACTAGCCGCGCGTGCTCCGTCGAGATCAGACGTGGCGAGGGCGCCGGGCCGGTCTGAAGATTGCTGTGCGACAGCATCACCGGCACGCGCGACTCGGCCACTACATCAGCGCAGGTCGCCTGCGTCGCATGCGCGACGTCGATGATCATGCCGAGTCGGTTCATTTCCCGCACCACCGCGCCGCCGAGCGGCGTCAGGCCGTTGTGCACCGGTGCGACAGTCTGAACGTCGCCGAGCTGGTTGACATGATAGTGCACCAGGGTGACTGACCGAAGACCTGCCGCATGCGCCGCTGCCAGCCGTTCGAGGCGATCCTCGATGAAGTCACCGCCTTCGCTGCATAACACTGCGACGCACTCACCGGCGCGATGTGCCGCACGGATGTCACCTGGCGTCAGCCCGGGGCGGATCAGGCCATCGTCGATCAGGCTCCGAAGCCTGGCGAACTGCCGTTCGAAATCGCGATAGGCCTCGTCGTTCGCAAATTCCCGCATGGCGCGCAGCCCGCCTTTCTCGATGCCGAGCAGCGGAAAGTCAGCGACGAGGGCGAACAGGCTCGCGGTCACATGCGCTTCGCGCATGTCGGCGATGCGACTGGCTTCGAAGCCATCACGCATCAGGCGGATCATCAGGCTGTCGGGCTTCGCGCCAACCAGAAAGGAGCGTCCCGGATGGCTGTGCACGTCGACGCTCGGGTATTCCGCGAGCAGCGCGGCGCCGCGTCGCAGGAAGCTTTCCGGGATTTCCATGCCCAGCGGCGGTTTGCGGGTTCGCATCCACCACAGACCTCCGGTCGTGGCGATCGCAACGCCACCAGCGACACCGCCCGCGATCAGGCTCCGGCGTGTCAGTTTATGCATCTAATATTGACGACGTCAGCAACGGTGGTATTAGCGCACTGTATCATGCCATTTCGTAAAACGAGCCGTCCGTAGCGGTAGTAGCAATATCAACAAATGATGAAAGAAATTTTCCAACGGAGCGTTACGAGAAAATTTTCTGGTTGGCCTGTTTCTGTGGGGTTTCATGCGCTTTATACGTTCATCCTCAGTACAATTACTACCTCGACAAGCGCTGCCATTTTTACGACAAGTAAATCTCTAAGGCGTGGGGTCGGGAACGGGTGTCGCCTGATTTTGCCCTGATATTGACGTCTTGTCGGCTGGATATACGGTTTTTGCCGTACTAATGAACGATGGGGGAACGGCAATGATTCGTGAGAACTCGAACGATCAGGATCCGCGCTCAGATATCACTGCCGCAGTCTGCCTCCTGCCATCGGGTGGTGCCGCTGTCATGGCGGCCGCTCTACTGATGGTACCTCTGGGAGCGAACGCGCAGCAGGAGGGCTTCGCGATCGAAGAGGTCGTCGTGACTGCCCAGAAGCGTACCGAGCGCCTGGTCGACGTGCCGGTCGCTATTTCGGTGTTCAGCGCCAACTCGATCGAACAGACGGGCGTGCGCGAGCTGAGGGAAATCTCCGGCTATATGCCAAACGTGCAAATTTCGTCCGGCAACGATTTCCGCTCGACCGTGACGATACGTGGCGTCGGTGCAACGAGCCGCAACATTGGCTTCGATTCGCGCGTCGGTGTCTACGTCGACGGCGTGTACGTCGGCCAGTCACCCGCGATCAACCAGGAACTGCTGAATCTCGAACGCGTCGAGGTGCTGCGCGGGCCGCAGGGCACGTTGTTCGGCAAGAACACGGTGGCGGGCGCGATCAACCTGGTCACGAAAAAGCCTGATGACGACTTGCATGGCCGCGCGAGCATCGACATCGGCAATCTCAACTATCGCAAGATCACGGGCTTCATGAACCTGCCGGTCAGCGACACCGTCAGCAGCTCGTTTTCGGTGTCGAAGACCGACCGCGACGGCTACGTACGCAATATCATCACCGGCCACGACCTGAACGAGCGCGACGTGCTCGCCTATCGCGCCCAGCTCAGGATCCGCCCGACCGACCGGTTCGAGATCAATGCTTCATTCGACGGGCTCAACAGCGACGGGCGTGTCCTGGTCGGCGATCCGATCACCGACATGCTTGGAATGCAGCCGGTGCAGATCGCCCCGAAGATGGGCGAGGTCGCGTTCAGCTTCGATCCGAACGACAAACGCGACGTGTATGGCGGCAGTCTGGATCTCGCGTACGAGCTGAACGGCGGGAACACGATCAAGAGCATCACCGGCTATCGCACCACCGATGCCGTCTACAGCAACGCGACCGACTACTCACCGGTCGACATCGTCTCGATCCAATACGCCGACAAGTACGACGTACTGTCGCAGGAGTTTCAGTTCATCTCCTCGACGGATCGCGCCTTCAGCTACACCGCTGGCCTCTACTATTATTACCAGAAGGCTAAGACCAACCGTGACGTGATCCTTGGCAGCGATTTCGTCGATTACTTCGTCGGGCCACTGTACGCATCGGGCGCGCTGAGTCCGCCGTTGCCGCCCGCGCCCGCGCTGCCGAATGCCGTGGTCTCACAGTTGATCGGCTTCGGCCCGCCGCTGTCGAAGGTGTTCAACCGCGGCGACGTGACGACGAAGAGCTATGCCGCCTATTTCAACGGCAACTGGCAGATGACCGATCGCTGGAAGCTCGGTTTCGGCCTGCGCTGGTCCACCGAGAAGAAGGATGTCAACTGGCTGCTCGACGGGCGCAACTCCGGTATTTTCTTCATCGGCTCGACCGGCGCAGACCCGTTGAATCCCTCACCGCTGGTCAACGACCGTACCGACAACTTCTTGGCACCGGCTGTCAGCCTGACTTACGCGTTGAGCGACTCTTCGAACCTTTACGCGCGTTATGCCGCGGGTTACAAGAGCGGCGGTTTCAACCTCGACTACATCAATGCGAACGAGCTTGCGGCGAATCAGGGGCTCGAATTCAACAAGGAAACCGTCGACAGCTTCGAGCTGGGTTTGAAGGGCGTGTATCTGGACGGACGGCTCTCGCTGAATCTCGCCGCATTCATCGCGAACTATGACGACTACCAGGTCAACCAGTTCGTCGATCTGGGCGGCGGACGCACGTCGATTCGCATCAACAATGCGGCGAAGGTCGAGACTCGTGGTTTCGAGGCGGAGACGATCTTCCGCATTACCGAGAGCTTCACACTACAGGCCTCCCTCGGCCTGCTGGATGCGAAATTCGACAGCTTCCCAGCGGGCGGTACGGCTGGAGCGGACGTTTCGGGCAATGAGCTGCCGAATGCGCCGGAACTCACATACACGGCCGGTGCGATCTGGACTCACCCGCTGCCGGCGTTGAGTTCGTCACTGTTGGTGCGCGGCGATGTGACGCATGTCAGTGATTACTACACTACGGCCGACAACGCGACGACCACGCCATACAACAGCGCGTATCCCGGTGTGATTCCGTTCGGCAAGCTGAATGCGCGCACTGAACTCAACGCGCGCATCGGACTGATGTCGGACAGCGAGACGTGGGAGATCTACGCCTGGGGCCACAATCTTACCGACGAGACCGACCCGACGGACGAACTGCGTGATTTCTTCGGTACGATTGCCAAGCTACCGGGCATGCCGCGTACCTATGGCGTCAACTTGATCTGGAACTTCCACTGAACGGAAGGACGGCGTCGATTGCTAAACGCAGCCATGGCATGGACCCACCGTCCCTGGGTTCGTCGAGTCGTCCTGGCCATCGTTGCGATGGTCGCAATCGGTGCGGCAGCCGGGCTGCTTGCCCCTTATCTCTACGCGGAATATGCATTCGACCTGCACGGCGGGACGCCTACCGTATTGCCGGAGCCCGCGGTGGATGTGCAGGGCCGGTGGTTCGATGACTACTTCGTCGTGGAGGAGCTGGCCCCGGATACTTTCGCCATTGGCGAGCCTCGCTATTACCAGGGGAACTACAGCTACCTGATACTCGGCGAGCGCCGGGCCATCTTGTTCGATGCCGGCAGTGGACTTGAGGATATCGTGCCCGTCGTGCGTTCATTGACGAGTCTGCCGGTCACGGTGATCGCCTCGCATCTGCATTTCGATCATGTCGGAGCGCTGGGGCGCTTGGACAAGACCGCGGTACTCGACGATCCTTCGTTACGCGTCCGGGTGCGTGACTCACAGTTGCGTCTCGACCGATACGAATTCCTGGGGTTCGCCGATCGCCTCGCCACCCCGACGTTCCGGGTGGACGAATGGTGGGCACCTGACTCGATAGTGGACCTGGGCGGTCGTCACGTGCGCGTCCTCGCCACGCCTGGGCATACGCCGACCTCGGTATCGCTCCATGACAGCGACCGCAATGAGCTTTTCGTCGGTGACTTCCTCTACCCGGGTGAACTGTATGCGTTTCTGCCCGGTGCCAGTCGCGGCGCTTATCTGCGGACGACGAGAATGTTGCTGTCGATCACCGGCCCGGCCACCCGGATCTTTACCGCCCATATGCAAGCCCCACCCGCTCCGGTTCGCGCTCCGGTGCTCGCAGTCGAGGATCTGGCGGCGTTGGAGCGGGCGCTGGTCTCGATGGAGCAGGGGCGGTTGACTGCCACGGGCTTTTATCCGCGGCGCTTTCCAGTGCGTGGCGTCGTGCAGTTCGCGACCGGCTGGCAGTGGAATAATCGTTGATAGAGTGTCGGGCAGGGCGGTTCGGGTGGGTCTTCCCGCGGCCATCCCGTCTCTCAAACTTAAATAATAATTTAAAATTGGGGCCTGAAGTCCAGCCACCCCAGGCCCCGATTCGGCCCCCGATCCACTGACGCTTTGTGGCGACAGGGCGCTTGCGAATGTTGCAAGGTATCGTTTTACCTCGCTTCAGGCGAAATGCATCGCGTTGCTGTAAGGCAACCGCCATCGGTAAACCTCGCTTGCGAGGAGCGGTGTTTCAATGCTATTTAACATATCAGCGGCGGATTGCCGCCCAAGGAATAGAAGGATCGAGTTGCAGTGGCAACCATCGCCTCGTGACTGGCACCAGGACTGACGATACAAAATGAGACCTCCTTATTGTTATGTTTGTGGGAACCCCGCCTATCACACCGAGGGTGGGGAGCTGGTTCGATTCTCGGATCGGCCGACCCAGGAGGGCCCCGGTGGACCTCCCCGGGGAGTGCAGTGGGTCTGCAAGGCGCACCTGGCTGAGGCCAGGAAGCTGCAAGGCAGGACAGCCGGCGAGGGGGTCTCCGTCATGGGGTCCAAGCTTGGAACCGCTAGCGGTCAGTAATTACCCCGCGAACATGACCGAAGTGTCGATTGGCAGCAGCGCCCTTACCGAGGGCGCCGCGGTGCCGATGACGATCATGATGGGGATCAGCGCCCATAACAGTTCGATACCGCGGCGCTGACGGAACGCGCTGGGTGTGCTGCCGACCGGGGCGTGGAAGGCGGCGATGGAATAGAGCATGACGCCGAACACGATGCCGGCGACGCTGGCGCAGGCCCCAAGGACGATCAGCTGCATGACACGCTCCTCCTGAAAACTACGTTGCATCAGTGCGTGAATGAGGCCAGCCGGGTCAGGAAGGTGTAGTCGCCTTCGACCGCCATCAGGCCGATCAGGATCAACAGCGCCAGTGGCGGGACCAGCACCACCAGTTTCAACGCCAGGCGTTCCCAGGCCAGGTGCATGAAGATGGCCACGATGAACCCGGCCTTGATCAGCATGAACAGGATGATCAGGGTCCAGCGCAGGTGTCCCTGCAGCCGGAAATAATCCACCAGGTAGGACATGGCGCTGAACACGAACAGCAAGCCCCAGATCAAGAGGTAGATGCGGATCGGATGCTGACTGGCATCGTGCGTGGCATTGGTGCCATGCGAGTTGTGGGTGTCGGCGTCACCGGCGGTGGGCTGACGAACGGCCTGGTCCATGAGCGGCTCCTACCAGAGATAAAAGAACGCGAAGATGAATACCCACACCAGGTCGACGAAGTGCCAGTACAAGCCGGCGACTTCGACGGTCTCGTAGCTGCCCTTGCGGTCGTAGAACCCGGTTCGCACACGGTTGGCGACTACCAGCAGATAGATCACGCCGCAACTCACATGCAGGCCATGGAAACCGGTGATCGTGAAGAACGCGGCGCCGAACTGGGCCGCCCCCAGCGGGTTGCCCCACGGGCGCACGCCTTCATCGAGGATGAGCTTGCTCCATTCGAAGGCCTGCATGCCGAGGAAGCACAAGCCCAGCGCCGCGGTGGCCAGCATCAGCCGTGCGGTCTTGGCACGGTCGCGGCGATAGCCGAAATTTACCGCCATGGCCATGGTGCCGCTGCTGGTGATGAGGATCATGGTCATGAGGGCGATCAGAAACAGCGGGATGTCATGACCGGCCACCATGAGTCCGAATACTTCACTGGTGTTCGGCCACGGCGCGGTGGTGGAGATGCGAACGTTCATGTAGGAAGTCAGGAAGCAGCTGAAAATGAACGTGTCGCTGAGCAGGAAAATCCACATCATGGCCTTGCCCCAGGGCACGGGGAACGCCTGCTTGTCGGCCGCCCAGTCGGCGCCGACGCCCTTCAGTCCTTCCGGAGGGAGGTTGGTGGCAGTTGCCGTTGCCGTGGCCGCGGCCATGCCGGTGGGATGCGTGCTCATCAGCACAACCTCTCGAAGAACAGTTGATTGTCGATGGCGTGGGTCAGCAGCAGCGCGAACAGCGCTATCCAGACCAGCAGCAGGTAATGCCAGTAGGTGGTGCACAGCTCCACGGTGAGGCGGATGTCGATCAGTTCGAGCCCCCCTCTTCTCACGCGCGCGAAAGTCCGGCCCCAGACGTACAGGCCGCCCAGCAGGTGCAGGCCGTGGACCAGCGTCAACAGATAAAAGAACGCGACCGCCGGATTGCGCGGCTGGAAGTAACCGGAGATCACCAGCAAACGCCACGCCAATAGCTGGCCGACCAGAAACAGCAGCGAGAACGCTCCACCCAGCAGCAAGGCCCGCCTCGCATCATCGGCGCTGCCGCGCGACACCGATACGCGGGCCCATTGCATTGCGAGACTGCTCAGCAGCAGCAGCGCGGTATTGATCCATAGAATCATTGGCTCAGGGAACGGTTTCCAGTCGGCGACCGGCGACGAGTGGCCCATGCGCATGAAGAACGCGGCGATGAACAAGCCGAACAGCGAGGTGATGACGGCCAGGAACACCCACAGCCCGACGCGGGCAGCGGGAATGCGGTCGTCTTCCAGCGTCGCGGGATCGGGTACGCCGGCGGCCTGGAGCTGCCAGGGCTTGGCCGAGAATTTCCAGGCCAGCAGCAGCCACACCGCGATGCCGGTGCACAGCGCGGTGTAGGCGACGGCGAGGCTCATGACTTGTGCTCCAGCGAGCCGCCGTCAGGCGTATCGGCCGTGGCAGGAACGTTCTGAGGAATGAAGTCCTGCGGCGCACCCGGCACGCTGTAGTCATAGGCCCAGCGGTATACCACCGGCAACTGCTTGCCCCAATTGCCGTGCCTGGCCGGATTGTCGGGGGTTTGCCATTCCAGGGTGGTTGAGCGCCATGGGTTGCCGCCCGAGGGCTTGCCGTGGAAGTAGGACCAGATCAGGTTGAACAGGAACACCAGCTGCACCGCCGCCACGAACAGGGCGGCCACCGAAATCCACTGGTTGGCTTCGTGGACCGTCGGGCCGATGAAATCGATGCTGTCGCTGTAGGCGTAGTAGCGGCGCGGCACACCCAGGATGCCCAGGTAGTGCATGGGCAGGAAGATGGCATACGTGCCCAGGAACGTGAGCCAGAAATGAATCTTGCCCAACACATCGTTCAGCATCCGGCCGGTGATCTTGGGATACCAGTGATAGATGGCGCCGAACACCACCATTATGGGTGATACGCCCATCACCATATGGAAATGGGCCACCACGAAGTAGGTGCCCGATAGCGGGACGTCGACGGTGACGTTGCCGAGAAACAGCCCGGTCAGGCCGCCGTTGATGAAAGTGAAAATGAAACCGATGGCGAACAGCATCGGGACCGTGAGATGCACGTCGCCGCGCCAGATGGTCAGCACCCAGTTGTAGACCTTGATGGCGGTGGGCACGGCGATGATCAGCGTGGTGGTGGCGAAGAAGAAGCCGAAGTACGGATTCATGCCGCTCACGTACATATGGTGCGCCCAGACCACGAAACTCAGGCAGCCGATGGCCAGCAGCGCCCACACCATCATGCGGTAGCCGAAAATGTTGCGCCGGGCGTGCGTGCTCAGCAGATCCGAGACGATGCCGAACGCCGGCAGTGCCACGATGTACACCTCGGGGTGGCCGAAGAACCAGAACAGATGCTGGAACAGCAGCGGGCTGCCGCCGCTGTGCACCTGCGAGGTCTGGCCCATCGAGTTGATGGCGGGCATGAAGAAGCTGGTGCCGAGCACGCTGTCCAGCAGCAGCATGATGGCGGAGACGAACAAGGCCGGGAACGCCAGCAGGCCGAGCACCGAGGCCATGAAAATGCCCCACACCGACAGCGGCAGACGCATCATGGTCATGCCGCGGCAGCG
>Ga0182745_1000623_pt1 | contig 37725 bp, 33 predicted proteins | sample eDN3rd30CKraftBY_FD_128523 | JGI IMG/M metagenome (GOLD analysis project Ga0182745, IMG submission 128523) | Enriched backyard soil microbial communities from Emeryville, California, USA - eDNA 3rd pass 30_C Kraft BY (version 2) (version 2) | ecosystem: Environmental > Terrestrial > Soil >...
CGTCTCGTCCTCGCCATAGGCGAAGCCGTCGACCTCGGTCGCCATTTCCAGGAAGCGGCGGTAGTTTTTATTCGCGAGCACCACACCTTTCGGCCGCCCGGTGGTGCCGCTGGTGTAGAGCTGAAGCACATCGTCGCCAAGTTGCGGCTCGTCGGCGGGCGGCGTCGCAGGGGCATCGCCCAACCACGCATCGAGGCTCTCGAAGGCCGGATGTCCGCCGTAGAGCGCGATCAGCCGCGGCGGATTGTCGAGTTCCGCGACCGCTGCGAGCGCGGTGTCGAAGAAATCCTCGCCGACGAACAGCAGCTTCGGCGCCGCATCGCCGAGAATGAAGGCTATCTCACCCGCCGCGAGGCGGCAGTTGACCGGCGCGAGGCAGGCGCGCGCCCGTGCGGTTCCGAAAAAGAGCGGATACCATCCGTCGTGATTCTTGCTGAGCACAGAGACGCGATCCCCCGGAACCACGCCCGAAGCGATCAGCGCGTTCGCGACGCGGTTCGACCGCGCATCGAGTTCGGCGAAGCTCGTCTCGCGTGTCCCGAACTTCACCGCGATCGCATCGCCGCGCGCGCGCGCCTGCGCGGCCGGAATATCGGCCAGCGTCCTTATCGCATCCAGATCGATCATTTCGCTCTCCCACCGTCACTTTGACCTTGAATTAGATAGAATACTAAGCAAATGTTTGACCAGCCCAAAAATCGAGAGGAATGGCCTTGTTCGACCACCCCATCCTGCCCACGACGATCGTCGGAAGCTACCCCCAACCCGACTGGCTGATCGATCGCGAGCGGCTGAAGGCCAGCCTGCCGCCGCGCGTGCGTGCCGAGACGCTATGGCGCATTCCCGAACCCTGGCTTGCGGACGCGCAGGAGGCGGCGACGCTGATGGCGATCCGCGACCAGGAAGAGATCGGCATCGACATCGTGGGCGACGGCGAAATGCGCCGCGAAAGCTATTCGAACCGGCTCGCGACCGCGCTGTCGGGGATCGATCGAGAAAAGCACGGGACCGCGATCGACCGCACCGGCAACACCAACCCCGTACCGCTCGTCTCCGGCCCGATCCGCCGCGTCGCGCCGATCGAGGCGCAGGACGCGGCCTTCCTGCGGCGCCATTCGACCAAACCGGTCAAGCTCACTCTCCCCGGCCCCTTCACCATGACCCAGCAGGCGGAGAATGGCTATTATCCCGACGCCCGCGCGCTCGCGATGGACTATGCCGACGCGGTGAATGCCGAGGTGAAGGACCTGTTCGCGGCAGGGGTCGACGTCGTCCAGCTCGACGAGCCCTATTTACAGGCGCGTGCCGACGCCGCGGGCGCTTATGCGATCGAGGCGATCAACCGCGCGCTCGACGGGGTCGACGGCACGACCGCGCTCCACATCTGCTTCGGCTATGCGATGGTGCATCACGGCGCGGGCGCGACGGGACCGAAGCCCAAGGCCTATGATTTCCTCGCCGAGCTCGAAGCCTCGAATATCGACGTTATCTCGATCGAAGCCGCGCAGCCGGGGCTCGACCCCGCCATCCTCGCCGAACTGCCGACCAAGACGATCATGTACGGCGTGCTCGACCTGTCGATTCCCGAGGTCGAAACCCCCGAGGTGGTCGCGGGCCGCATCCGCGAAGCGCTACGCTATGTCGATGCCGAACGGCTGTGGATCGCGCCCGATTGCGGGATGAAATACCACAGCCGCGAACATTCGCAGGCGAAGCTGAAGGCGATGGTCGACGGCGCCGCGCTAGTGCGGGCGGAGTTGAAATAACCTAGCTCGTCATTGCGAGGAGCGTAGCGACGAAGCAATCTCCAGATACCAGCCTTCAGTTACCAGCCTTGCGCAAGGCCGATAGCTGGAGATTGCTTCGCTTCGCTCGCAATGACGAAGATTATCGATCGATGAAATCCGTCAGCAACGGCACCACCACCTCGGGCGCCTCGACGGTCGGCAGATGCCCGACGCCCTCGATCACCTCCAGCCGCGCCCCCGGAATCGCCTCCGCGATCTCGTCGTGATGCGCGCGGCTGGTGATGCCGTCCTGCTCGCCCCAGAGCAGCAAGGTCGGCACCGCAATCTCGCCGAGCCGCGGGCGACTGTCGATGCGCGCCATGATCGCGCGCTGCTGGGCGAGGAAGGTGTCGGCGCCGGTGTCGGCCGCCATCTGCCGCGCGATGCCGAGCAGGCGCTCGTCGCCGCGCTTCTCCTCGGGAAACAGGATCGGGATGCGCTCTTCGACAACCTGGTCGAAATTGCCGCTTTCGACGAGGTCGATATAGCCCTGCCGCCGCGCCGTCTGTGCCGGGCCGTCGGCCGAAGCGAGCGTCGAGATCAAGGCAAGCTTCGCGACACGCTCGGGCGCCCGGCGCATCACCTCGAACGCGACAAAGCCGCCCATGGCGTGCGCGACCAGCACGAACTTCGGCGGGGCATTGTCGAGCAATCGCTGCGCAAAGCCTCCGATCGTGTCGTCACCGCGATTGTCGGCGACGATCACCTCGCGGTCGGCCCACGCATCGAGCAAGGGCTGCCACACCGCATCAGTCAAAAGCTGGCCGGTTATGAGGATGATAGGAAGCGACATTAGACCACCTGATGAAGAAGCGCCTCGCCCGCGGCGAGGCGGCGGCAATTTTCCTGCGCAACCGACAGGCTGCGGACGAGCGTTTCGGGCGTCAGCCACGCGATATGCGGCGCCAGCACCGCATTGGGCAGGCCGAGCAGCGGATTGCCGCGCGGCAGCGGCTCTTCGGCGAAGACATCGAGTCCCGCTCCGCGCAAATGACCCGATGTCAGCGCCTTGACCAGCCGAGCCTCGTCGACCAGTTCGCCACGCGCCGTATTCACCAGCACCGCGCCTTTCTTCATGGCAAAGGGATCGATCGATGCGCGCGTCTCGTCGGTCAGGGGGATATGCAGCGACACGATGTCGCTTTCCGCCAGCAACCGGTCGAGCGGCCAATAATCGTAGGGCACATCGCGCGCGCTCCGTGCGGTATAGACAACCCGCGCGCCCAGCGCCGCTAGCACCGGCGCGAGCAGCTGGGCCGAATGGCCGAAGCCGACCAGCCCGACGGTGCGCCCCGCGATCTCTCCCACCCTGTCGAGTTCGGACGGATCTGCGGTCCACCCCTCACCCGCGCGGGTGCGCGCGTCGAAGAAGCAGGTGCGCCGCAGCACCGCCATCATCAGCGACAGCGCCATTTCGGCGACCGCCCGGCTGTTGGTGCCAGGCATGTTGCACACCGCCACGCCATGATCGCGCGCGGCATCGAGCGCGATCGTGTTCACTCCGACGCCGAGCTTCTGAATCAGCTTCAGCTTCGGCGCCGAGGCGATGAAGTCCGGCGTGACCGGGGTCAGCACGTGGAGCAACACGGTGATATCGGGCGCCACTTCATCGAGCGGTGCCGCCTCGTCGACATGGACAACGACGCCGGGGCCGAAGATCGCATCGACCGCTTCGCGAAAACCGGGGCTGGGGCGCGCGTGGAGGACGATCATGCCGCCACCCGCCCGATCGACCCGGCTAAGGCCGAGAAACCGGCGAATTCGGCGTCGCCGCCCATCGCCTCCTCGATCCGCAGCATTTCGTTCCACTTCGCCATGCGTTCGGAACGCGTGAAGCTGCCAACCTTCAATTGCCCGGCGTCCCAGCCGGTCGCGAGGTGCGCGATGGTGACGTCCTCGCTCTCGCCCGAGCGCGCCGAGACGATCGCGCCCCAGCCGCGCGCCACCGCCGCGTCGAGTGCCGCCTTCGCCTCGGTCACGGTGCCGACCTGGTTGACCTTGATCAACGCCGCGTTGCACACCGCCGCCTCTCCCGCGCGCGCGACGCGCGCCGCATTGGTCACGAGCACATCGTCGCCGATGATCTGCACCCGCTCGCCGATCGCCGCAGTCACCGCCGCCATCGCCGTCCAGTCGTCCTGTCCCGCCGGATCCTCGATCGACAGGATCGGATAGGCCTTCGCCCATTCGACGATCCGAGCCGCCATCTCCTCGCTCGTCAGGCGGCCGTCATCGAGCGCGAGGCTATAGCCCGATGCGTCGCCGAGTTCGTTCGCGGCGATGTCGAGTGAGATGAACACCTCCTCGCCCGCGCGGTGGCCGCTCGCCTCGATCGCCTTCGTCAGCGTGTCGAGCGCATCCTCGTTGGAATCGAAATTCGGCCACCAGCCGCCCTCGTCGGCGACGCCCGACAGCGGGCCCTTCGCCTCCATCAGCTTGCCGGCGGCGCGATAGACATCATCGGTGATCTCGAGCGCGCGGCGGAAGCTGCCCGCCTTCGGACACATAACCATGAAATCCTGCACATCCGTCCGCCGCCCGGCATGCGCACCGCCGCCGAAAATCTGGATTTCGGGAAGTGGCACACGCACCTTGCGCCCGTCCGCCAGATAGCGCCACAGCGGCTCGCGCGCATCGGCCGCGGCGGCGTGGAGCACCGCCATCGACACCGCGACGACGGCATTGGCGCCGAGCCGCGCCTTGTTCGGCGTGCCGTCGAGGTCGCACAGCACGCGATCGACTCCGGCCTGATCGCGCGCATCCATGCCCGCGATCGCGCCCGCAATCTCGGCGCCGATCCCCGCGACCGCGCCGTTCACGCCAAAGCCGCCGTATGCTTCGCCGCCGTCGCGCAGATCGATCGCTTCATGCGCGCCGCGCGAGGCGCCGGCGGGAGCAATGGCGCGGCCGACCGCGCCCGATTCGAGCACGACCTCGGCCTCGACGGTGGGCCGGCCCCGTGAATCCCAGAGCTGGCGGCCGGTGACGGAGGCGATACGCGAAGTCATGGGAGAGTCCTTTTCCAGTGGGCGACGAGTTCGCCGAGCGGCGACGGCGCCCGGATCAGCGCTCGCGCCTGATCGCGCACGATGCGCTTGTGGTCGGGGTCGGTAAGATAGGGCGCCGGCGACTTGCCCTCGACCCGCGCCAGAAGCAGCGCGGCGGTCAGCTTGCCTGCGCGCAGCAGCACATCCTCGGCATCTTCCCAGTCGATCCCCGTGCGATAGGCGGCAACCAGCGCGGCGGCCGCTTCGCTCAGCCGCGCGTCGCCCGACCACACCGCCTTCAGCAGCAGGTGCGTCGTACAAAAGGCGAGATCGAACGCCGGGTCGCCATAGACCGCGCATTCGGCATCGAGAAACACCGGGCCGTCGGCGCTGACGAGAATGTTCTTGGGACTGACGTCGCCATGGACCAGCGCGATCTTGCGCCCCGAAAGATCGTCGGCGAGCGCAGTGAGCGCGGGCGCGAGTTCGACGTCATGCTGCGCAACATAGAGCAGAAACGGATCGACGCGCAGCGCACGGAACATCTCATCGTTCGGAAAGTCGGCGCGATCACCTTCGTTATGCGCGGTGGCGGCATGGACAGCGGCGATGCCCCGCCCCACTTCTCCTGCGAAGGGGACGTCGACACGCCCCGCCATCAGTTCGTCTTTCCACACCGGGCAGCCGGGCAGAAAGCGCATCGCGAACGCATGCCCCGTCGGTAGTTCGGCGAGCACCTCGGGCGCGATGCTCGGCTTCACGCCGCGCGCGCGCCGCAGCCAGCGGACCTCGCTCGTCCCGCGCTCGATCGGCGCGAGCCATTCGGCGGCGACGCGCAGCTGCGGCAGCGGGCGCTTGACAACGATCGGGCCGGTCGGTGTCTCGACCTTCCACACGTCGCACGACACGCCGCCGGTCAGCGGCTCGAGGATGACTTCGCCCTCGCCCGTCAGACCGGCGCCCTGCAATCCGGCAATGATTTCGGCCTCCGCCGTCACGTCACAGCTTCTCCCGGATCCATGCACCGACCAGGTCGGCGGCGTTCCGGCGCTCTTCGATCGAGTCTTCGAAATAATGCGCGCCGGGGATGAGTTCGAGCTTCTTGTCCTTCGAGCCCAGGAAATCGAAGATCTTGCGCGCATCGCTGGGGAAGACGCCGGTGTCGGCGCTTCCCTGCACGACGAGCGCAGGGGTGTCGTGCTTGGCGAGATGCGGCTGGCCCTGGCACGGCGAGGTTTCGAGGCTCCACATGTTGAGCCACGTCTTGATGGTGTTTGCGCGGCCGATGCTCGGCGTGCGGTTGGCGATCGCCGGATCACCGCGATAGCACCAGTTGGGCTTGCGATCCGACGGGTCGATCGCGGGATCGACGCAGCGGATGTCGCCCCAGCAGCGGAACATCGGGAAGATGCGGTCGGGAATTCCCGCATCGTTGAGGCGCTTCAGTTCCGCCTTCGCCCAGTCGGTGATCCGCTGGTTGCGCGCACGCTGCGCGGCGCGATATTTGGCGATGAACGCGTCCGAATAGGGCGGGCCGTTGTCGGGGTTGAACGGGTCGAGTTCGGGGTCGGTCAAGGTCGGATCATTCTCGTCGATCACCGACGCGTCCATCCAGTCGGTCAGCACTTCGGGCCGCCCCTGGTGTGCGTTGAAACTGATGTAGAGATCGCCCTTCACGAGGTTCGCCAGCGCGTCCTGTCCGACCGAGGGCAGTCTGTCGGTCAAGGTGGGCGCGATCGCCTCAGCCTGATAGGCACCCATCAAGGAGCCGCCGCCCGAATTGCCGAGGATGACGATCTGCTCGACCCCCGCCTCTTCCTTCAGCCATTTCATGCCGACGCCGATGTCGAGCACCGCATGTTCGAGCAGGAACTGGTCCTCGACGCCGCGATAACGCGTGTTCCAGCCGAGGAAGCCGAAGCCCTGACGGGCAAAATAGGGCGCGATATAATGTTCGGAGAAGTCGACATTGTAATGGGTAGCGATGATCGCGACCTTCGGGCGCTTGCCCGCCTCGGTCCAATAGATGCCCTGGCAGGGATGACCGCCCGCCTGAATGCGCGGCGCGGTCGGCGACACGCGGCCGATGAATTGCGCGTCCAGTCCTTCGATCCCGTTCGGGTCCACCATCATCGTCTCTCCTGATTATCTGCTTGGGTCAGCGGGTCACGTCGAAAGGCAGCGTGTAACCCTCCAGCCCCGCGCGGATCGCCTTCTTGTCGATCTTTCCGGTGGGGCCGAGCGGAATGCCGTCGACGAACAGCACGTCGTCGGGCATCCACCAGCGCGCGATCTTGCCGTCGAGAAAGGCCTTGAGGTCGTCCGCCGAGGCCGTCATGCCCGGCTTGAGCTCGCACAGCAGGATCGGGCGTTCGTCCCATTTGGGATGCGCGACGCCGACGACGGCAGCATTGGCGACCGCCTCATGCCCCATGGCGATGTTCTCGATCTCGATCGAGCTGATCCACTCGCCACCCGATTTGACCACGTCCTTGGCGCGGTCGGTGATCTGCATATATCCTTCGGCATCGATCGTGCTGACGTCGCCGGTGTCGAAGAATCCCTCTTCGTCGAGCAGGTCGCCGCCCTCGCCGCCGAAATAGCCCGCCGCGATCGTCGGCCCCTTGATCATCAGCCGGCCCGGGGTCTTGCCGTCGTGCGGCAGGCGGTTTCCGGCATCGTCGACCAACTTCATCTCGAGCCCGCAGAGTAGCCGGCCCTGCTTGAGCTTGTAGGCCATCTGCTCGTCGTCGGACTTCACCGCGACCGACGCGCTCGGCACCGACACCGTGCCGAGCGGCGAGGTTTCGGTCATGCCCCAGCCCTGGATGACATCGACGCCATAATCGTCGCGGAAGGTGCGGATGATCGATTCGGGGCACGCCGAGCCGCCGATCGTCACGCGCTGCAGCGTCGTGAAGCGCTTGCCATTCTCCTGCATATACTGGAGCAGCATCTGCCACACGGTCGGCACCGCGGCCGAGTATGTGACGCCCTCCTGCTCGATCAGATTATAGATCGACTCGCCGTCCATCCGCTGCCCCGGCAGGACGAGCTTCGCCCCGACCGCGGGCGCCGAATAGACGACGCCCCACGCATTGGCGTGATACATCGGCACGACGAGTAGCACCGTGTCGCGCGCCGACAGCGCGAGCGCGTCGCGCTGCAAGGTCATCAGCGCGTGGATATAGTTGGAGCGGTGCGAATAGAGCACGCCCTTGGGATTGCCGGTCGTGCCGCTGGTATAGCAGAGGCCGCAAGCGGCGTTCTCGTCGAACCCGCCCCAGCCATGGTCGGTCGGCTGCCCCGCGATCCAGTCGTCGAAGGCGATCGCATCGAAGCTGGTCTTCGGCATCGACGCCGCGTCGCAGAAGAAGATCACCTTCTCAATCGACGGCACCTGCGGCAGCAGTTCCTCGACCAGATCGGCGGTCGCCGGATCGGCGATCAGCAGCCGGTCGCCGGCGTGGTTCGCGATATAGGCGATCTGCTCGAGGAAGAGCCGCGGATTGAGTGTGTGGAGTACCGCCCCCATCCCCGCCGCGCCATACCAGGCGGCGAGATGCCGCGCGCCGTTCCATGCCATTGTCGCGACGCGATCGCCGGGCTTGATGCCTTCGGCGGCCAGCGCATTCGACACGCGCTTCGCATCGGCATGAACGTCGGCATAGGTCGACCGGGTGACGCGTCCCTCGGCATCGCGCGACACGATCTCGCGGCCGCCGTGCCAGTTCGCCGCATGGTCGAGGATCCGGTCGACCGTCAGCGGCACATTCTGCATCAACCCGTCCATGTCAGCCCGCTTCTCCCAATCGTGGCTATCGTTGTGCCCATTGTCCTACCCCATCGCAGAAAGATAGTATACTAAGTATTTTACCTTTGCAATGCCGCTCCGCCTTGCCTCGCCCCGGCCCTTCTTCTAGCGTGACACAGTTGGCGCTTGGCCGGCAAACGGGGACTATCGCGGCTCTTCATGCGCACCAATCAGCTTATCATCGCCCTTTTCCAACGCTTCTGCTGGCTCGACGAGGGGCTGCAGGCGCGCCTCCACGATCATGGCTGGCCCGACGTCAACCGGCCGCAGTCGATGGTGATGACCAACATCGTCAGCGGCATCGTGCGCCCGTCGGACATCGCGCGCAACCTCGGCATTTCGCGCCAGGCGATCCACAGCACGATCGGCCAGATGGTCAAGCTCGGCATCGTCCAGCTCGAGGTCGATCCGAGCGACCGACGCCACATGATCGTCTCGTTGACCGACCTCGGCGCCCGGATGCGCGAGGACGCGCAGCGCTCGATGGACGCGCTGTCGGCGCAGATCGCCGCGCGGCTCGGCCAGGACCGGTTCGACGCGCTGCTCGCCGCGCTCGAAGCCGACTGGGGCGAAAATATCGAGCGATAGCGGCCTGCGGCGGCAGAGCGCCTAGGCGGCGAGCGCCGCCGCGACCCTGACGAGCCGCGCCGCGGTCATGTCGACCAGCGAGGCCGGGAGCGGCTCCTTGAGCTGGCCGTCTTCCCCGAAACCCGTGTGCGCCAGCGGCACCAGCACCTGCTCGGGGATCACGACCATCTGGATCGTGTTCAAGATCTGCCGCAGATGCGTCAGCCCGCGCAGCCCGCCGAAGGGGCTGACGGATGCCGACATGATGGCAGCCACCTTCCCGCGGAAGGCGGTCAGCGCCACCGGGCCCTCGTCGCCGGTCGGCCGCGACGCCCAGTCGATCGCGTTCTTGAGCAGCGCGGGGATCGAGCCGTTATATTCGGGCGAGACGAAGAGAATCCCGTCCTGCGCGGCGAGCAGCTGCTTGAGCGCGAGCGCATCGGGCGGAAAGGCGCCCTTTTCGAGCGCGTCCGAATAGATGGGCAGGTCGAGCGTCGCGAGATCGAGCGCCGTCACCTCGGCGCCATGCGCCGCAAGCCGCGCGGCGGCGAGCCGCGCCAGCGCCCGGTTATAGGACCCGTCGCGCGTGCTGCCGACGATTACCGCAATCTTTGTCATCATTCCTCCCGAACCATATTCATTAGAATACTAACTGATGATTCGGGCGAAACGCAACTCCCGCTTCGCGCTCAGGCCTTCACGTCCGAAAGCACCGACAATTTGCGCGTCTCGTCCGCCAGATTGTCGATCACCCGGCGCATCAGCGCCTGCAGCGTCTCGACCTCGTCGTCGGTCATGCCGCGCGTCGCGATCTCGTGGATCTCGGCGTTCATCGGGGCGAGGACGAGCTCGAGCTTCTTCGCGTGCGGGGTCAGGAAGATGAAGGTCTTGCGCCGGTCGTCCTCGGTCTTCTTGCGCGTGATGAAGCCGGCCTTCTCCAGACCCTTCAGCGCCACGACCGTGGTCGGCTCGCGCATCCCGACGCGTTCGCTGAGCTCGCGCTGGGTGATGCCGTCCTCGCGCCACAATTGGCGCAGGAAGCGCCATTGGCCCGCCGAGACGTCATAGGCGAGCGTACGCCGCTCGAGCAGCCGTGAAAAGGAGCGGAAGACGACGCGCGCCAGATAGCCGATGCTGTTTTCCGGGTTGGTGTAGAATTCGGCCGGGTGCCGATAACTTTTTGTTTTCTTGGCCAATTTCCATTCCCCTTCGGCCATTCTCGGTGGCGGGCCCGCAGCCCGCCTCTGCGCGAACCTTAGAGGCCGAAGATTCGCCCGGCAAGGCGCTTCGTCGCCGGAACGGCGCCACAAGCCCGCGATAGCATTGGACAAAGCCCGAAGATACGATATACTTAGAATACTAAGTTATAGGAGTCCCCCCCTTGGAAAAATTCGTGCGGGTGACGGCGGTGGCCGCCCCTCTGCCGCTCGCCAATGTCGACACCGACATGATCATTCCGGCGCGCTTCATGAAGGCGCTCACCCGGGACGGGCTCGGCAAGCATCTGTTCCAGGAACTCCGCTATGCCGGCGACGGCGGCGAGCGCGCGGACTTCATCCTCAACCGCCCCGCGTGCCGCCGCGCCGGAATCCTCGTCGCCGACCGCAATTTCGCCTGCGGCTCGTCGCGCGAGCACGCGGCGTGGGCGCTCACCGATTTCGGAATCCGCTGCGTGGTCGCGCCGAGCTTCGGCGACATCTTCGCGAGCAACGCGCGCAAGAACGGCCTGCTGCTGATCCGCCTGCCCGATGCCGTCTGCGAACGGCTGCGGAGCGAGATCGAATTGTCGCAATATGCTCCGGTCGAAGTCGATCTCGAAGCGCAGACGATCCGGCTCGCATCGGGCGAGACGATCGCGTTCGCGGTCGATCCCGACGACCGCCGCGTTCTGCTCGAAGGGCTCGACGACATCGGCCGCACGCTGCGCCACGCGGGTGCGATCACGCGTTTCGAGGAGGCGGGGTAGGCTCGGAGCCTGAATCGAGCCGCATCCGCGAGGGAAATTTGGCTGGAATGACCGGAAACGAGCGGAAGCCGTCGCTTCCCCTCTTTCGTCGGCCCGGGCCCTCTTTCGTCATCCTGGACTTGATCCGGGATCGATGACGACGGTGCAGCTATGGATCCCGGATCAAGTCCGAGATGACGAATGTCTAAATCCGACCGGTTGGGGATGTTTCATTCTTCGTCACCCTGAACTTGTTTCAGGGTCCATGGCCTGCCCTTGAATTGGGCGCGGCGCAGAAGGGTGACATTGGGCCATGGATGCTGAAACAAGTTCAGCATGACGAGGTTGGGTGGCAGCTCCCCACCCCAAAACCGCCTCTGGCGGGTTGCGGGCGATGCCCCTCCCCTTGTTTGGCGCTCTACGCCAAGCTCTCCGGCGAGGCGATCGTCCCCGCGATCGCGCTTGCCGCCGCGAGCGCGGGGCTCATCAGGTGGGTGCGGCCGCCGCGGCCCTGGCGGTTCTCGAAATTGCGGTTCGAAGTCGCGGCGCAGCGTTCGCCCGGGTTCAGCCGGTCGGGGTTCATCCCGACGCACAGCGAGCAGCCGGGCTCGCGCCAGTCGAAACCCGCCGCGCGCAGCACATCGGCGATCCCCTCCTCCTCCGCCTGCCGCTTCACGAGGCCGGACCCCGGCACGACCATCGCGCGGACATGCGGCGCGGCACGGCGGCCGCGCACGATGGCGGCGGCGACACGCAGATCCTCGATCCGGCTGTTGGTGCAACTGCCGATGAACACGCGGTCGAGCCGGATATCGGCGACCGGCGTTCCGGGCGTCAGATCCATATATTTGAGCGCACGCTCGGCCCCGGCGCGCAACTCGGCATTGACCAGCATCGTCGGGTCGGGAATCCGGCCGTCGACCGGCACCACCTGCGACGGATTGGTGCCCCAGCTGACCATCGGCCGCACCGTGGCGGCATCGATCCGCACCTCGCGATCGAAGCGGGCATCGGCGTCGCTCGACAGCAGGCGCCAGCGTGCGCGCGCCGCGTCCCACGCCGCGTCCAGGGGTGCCGCCGGACGCCCCTCCAGATAGGCGAAGGTCGTGTCGTCGGGCGCGACGAGCCCGGCGCGCGCGCCCATCTCTATGCTGAGGTTGCACAGCGTCATCCGCGCTTCCATCGACAGCGCGCGGATCGCCGGCCCCGCATATTCGATCACATGCCCGCCCGCGCCGTCGACCCCGATGGCGCCGAGGATATGGAGCGCCAGATCCTTGGCGAAGACATGCGGCGCCAGCATGCCGTCGACGGCGATCCGCATGTTGCGCGACCGGCGCTGGCGGATGGTCTGCGTCGCGAGCACATGTTCGACCTCGCTGGTGCCGATCCCGAAGGCGAGCGCGCCGAAGGCGCCGTGGGTCGAGGTGTGGCTGTCGCCGCACACGATCGTCATGCCCGGCTGCGAGCGCCCCTGCTCGGGCCCGACGACATGGACGATGCCGCCGCGCGGATCGCCCATCGCGAAACGCTCGATCCCGAAATGGTCGGCGTTGGCGGCGAGCGCCTCGAGCTGCGCGCGCGCCTGGTCGTCGGCGACGCCCGCCGGGCCCGCCGCCTGCCCTTCGGTCGGGACATTATGGTCGGACAGCGCGAGCGCACGCGAAGGCTGCCGCACCCGTCGCCCGGCCGCGGCAAGCGCGGCAAAGGCCTGCGGCGACGTCACCTCGTGGAGCAGGTGGAGGTCGATATAGAGCAGGGTCTCGCCCTCGTCCTCGGCGACCGCGTGGGCATCCCAGATCTTGTCGTAGAGCGTCCGCGCGCCGGTCATCGCATTCCCCGTCGTTCCGTTATCGTCAGCCGCTCCGCCGCCATCGAATCGCCTTCATCATTTACTTAGTATACTAACTTATATGCGGACGACACGGACCTTCGCAAGCGGCAACCGCCGGAAAAGCGTCAGCCCTGGAAAATAATACTTAGCACTTGAAGTATTTTTGTCATCTGCTAGAGCGACGATGGGAACGGGGATCATCCGTCCGCACGATGGCGAGCGCGAAGGCGACAGATCTTCCCCGCCACCCGGACCACGCGGCAGCCGTCGGGATCGGCCCGCTTCCCTCGAGACAGAAAAGGCCGGATGCGCGAGCCGCATATCCGCCGCGGTGGCGCGTGCGGAAAGCGGAACCGCGCGGCCAGTTTGGAGGACAGCATGACGACCCGCTATCTATTGCTTTCGACCGCGATGGCTGCCCTGGCGGCGACCCCGGTTCACGCCCAGTCGACCGACGCCGCCGCAGCGAGCGACGACAGTGCCGCCGCGGCGCCCGCCGACGACAGCTATGGCGGCGACATCGTCGTCACCGCGCAGCGCCGTTCCGAAAGCGTGCAGGACGTGCCGATCGCGATCTCGGCCTTCAACAGCGAGATGGTCGAGGCGAGCGGCAGCACCAACATCACCAGCCTGAACGGCCTCGCGCCCAACGTCGTGCTCCAGACGCAGGGCCTGGTCGCCAACGTCCCGATGATCTCGATCCGCGGCATGAGCACCGCCGACCCCGACCCCAATGCCGACCCCAAGGTCAGCACGATCATCGACGGCGTCTATATTCCCTTCGTGTCGAGCACGATGCTCGACCTGTTCGACGTCGAGCGCATCGAGGTACTGAAGGGCCCGCAGGGGGTGCTGTTCGGCAAGAACAACCTTGCCGGCACGATCAACGTCATCACCGCGCGGCCGACCGACGATTTCGGCGGCGAAGTGCGGCTGACCGCGGGCTCGTTCGGGCTCAAGCAGTTTCGCGGCAAGATCAACACCGGGCGTTTCGCGGGCGACGCGCTCGCCGCCAAGGTCTCGGTCAATTTCCGCGACTATGACGGCTACAGCCGCAACGTCATCACCGGCAACCGGCTTAACGGCGCCAACGTCAAATCGGTGCGCGGCGCGCTCAATTTCGACCAGGGCGGCGCCTTCGATTCGACCGTCGTGGTCGACTGGCTGAAGCAGAAGACGACCGGCCCCGCACCGCACGTCCTCGACAATGGCGATGCCAACTGGGACCTGCTGCCCGACGAGGTGAAGACCGACGTGCGCAAGGCAGCGGTGCCCTTCGACCCCTATGCCAATACCGAAAGCTATGGCGGGTCGTGGACCTCGAACCTCGACGTCGGCTACGGCACGGTCACCGCAGTGCTCGGCTATCGCCATCTCGACTATGTGACGCGCGGCGATTTCGACGGGCTGATCACCCCCGCGCCGCAGCTCGACGTGACGCGCGATTTCTCGGGCAATTCGAAGAGCGCCGAGTTGCGCTACGTCTCGCCCGCCGAAGAGCCGGTCGATTTCGTCGTCGGCGCCTATTATCAAGCGGACAAATGGCGCCAGTTCAACACCGTGCTCGCCAATCCGACCACCACGACGCTCGCGCAGCTTCACCAGGACACCGAAAGCTACGCGCTGTTCGCGCTGGTCAACGCGCACCCCACCGACAGCCTGACGCTGTCGATCGGCGGCCGCTACAGCCACGATCGCAAGAAGTACGACATCGCCTCGCAGGTGCTGGTGAACAATGTCCAGCGATCCTCGTTCCAGAGCAGCCTCGAGGCGAGCTGGGCCGAGTTCACCCCGCGCCTGACGGTCGAGTACAAGATCGGCCCGTCGGCGATGCTCTACGCCAATTATTCGCAAGGCTATAAGGCCGGCGGCTATAATTCGCGCGGCACGATCCCCGAGAATGTCGGCCCCTATGATCCCGAGCGCGTCAACGCGTTCGAGATCGGCGCCAAGACCGACCTGTTCGACCGCCTGCTCCGCCTGAACGTCGCGGGCTTCGTCAACAATTACCGCGACCTGCAAAGCTCGGTGACCAAGATGGGCTCGGTGCGGCCGGAGAATATCACGACCAATGTCGCGGCCGCGAAAATCTATGGCTTCGAGGTCGAGACGCTGCTGCGCCCGTCGCACAATTTCACGCTGGGCGCGAACATCGCCTATCTGCACGCGCGCTACACCGACTTCTGCGCGGACACCGACGGCGTGTTCACGAACGGCGCGCCCGAGCCCGGCCAGTGCGGCCCCGCGGTGCCGATCCTGCTCAACGGGGTTCCCAACGGCACCTTCGCCGTCCCGACCGATTCGACGGGGCTCGAACTCGCCAACGCACCCAAGTGGAGCGGCAGCGTCTCGGCCGACTATGTGATCCCGATGTCGTTCGGCGAGATCAAGCTGCACAGCGACGCGCGCTATTCGAGCCGCTTCAACACCTGGGGCCGCGACAACGACCCGGGCTATTACCGCAGGGAGGTCGTGCTGCTGAACGCCAGCGTCGCGGTCGCGGGCGAGGACGACAAGTGGAAGGTCACGCTTTACGGGTCGAACCTCACCGACCAGAAGGTGATTTCGGGCGCGATCTCGGCCGGCGCGACGCCGATCCAGCAATTCTACCAGCCGCCGCGCGAATTCGGCGTCGACGTGGCGTTCAAATTCTGAGCGTTCGGCCCGCGGCGCAGCCGGTCTGCGCCGCGGGCGAAGCCGACAAGACAATGGGAGACGGGTTATGGGTTGGGATGTGAATCGCCGGACGTTCGTCGGCGGCATGGGCGCGCTGGCGGCCGCGGGACTGGCGATGCCCGCCTATGCCAAGAACGGCAAGAAGCTCAACGTCCTGATGATCGTCACCGACCAGGAACAGAGCATCGCGAGCTATCCCAAGGGATTGCTCGAAAAGCTGCCGGCGCACCGCGAACTGCTCGAACGCGGGCTGCTGGTCGAGAATTATCACGTCCACACCACCCCCTGCACGCCGTCGCGCTCGACGATCTTTCAGGGGCACCATACCCAGCAGACGGGGCTTTTCCTCAACAGCGACAACGCCCCCTATCCGGTCGCGGCCGAGGACATGCCGACGCTCGGCCACATGATGCAGGCCGCGGGCTATTACACCTGCTACAAGGGCAAGTGGCACCTCAGCCGCATCAACAACGATCGCAACTGGACGCGCATCCCCGGCGGCATCTATCCGACCACCGAAGATGCGATGGAGAAATACGGCTTTCACGATTACGGCTTCGACGGCGAGGAAGTCGGGCTGACGTGGGACGGCTACAAGGCCGACATGTTCGTCGCGGGCGACGCGGCGCGCGCGATCTTCGACTATGCGCGGCGCGACAAGGCGGGCGGGAAGCCGTGGTTCCAGGTCGTGGGGCTGGTCAATCCGCACGACATCATGTTCTATGACGCGACGGGCAAACAGGCCGAAAGCCGCCCCGATCCGAACATCCTGGGGCCGCTGCGCCGCGAGCCCGGCGACCCGCTCTACGAGGTCGACAACAAGTTCGACCTGCCCGAGAGCTTCTACAAGGACGACCTCAGCACCAAACCCGAGGCGCATCGCGCGATCGTCCGCCTCAACGACCTCTTCTACGGCACCATGCGCCACGACGACGAGGAAAGCTGGCACCGCTTCATCAACTATTATTACAACTGCCTGCGCGACGTCGACCGGCGGCTCGGGCAATTGCTCTGGGCGCTCAAGGAGAGCGGGCAGATCGACAATACGATCATCATCTACACCAGCGACCATGGCGAGCGCGCCGGCGCGCACGGGATGCGCCAAAAGGGCGCGACCATGTACCGCGAAGAGGTGAATATCCCGATGATCATCGCCCACCCCGACGTCGCGGGCGGGCGCACGACCAAGGGGCTGATGGGCGCGATCGACCTCGCGCCGACGCTGATGAGCCTCGCGGGCCTGTCCGCCGACGAGCAGGCGAACCGCTTCCCCGGCCTGCCCGGGCTCGACGTGTCGGGGCTGCTGACTGCGCCGACGGCGCGAACCGAGCGCGACCGGCAGGGGCATCTGTTCAACTATGCCGTCGTCCATTATTGGGAACCGACCAAGGACCGCACCGCGGTGCTGCCGTCGGGCGAGCCCGACTATTCCAAACGCTTCGATCTGACCAAGCGGCGCCTGCACCGCGGCGTCCACGACGGGCGCTACAAGTTCGCGCGCTATTTCGCGCCGGCGCACCACAATATGCCGGCCGACTGGAAGACGTTGACGGCGATGAACGACCTCGAACTTTACGACACCCACGCCGACCCGGGCGAGATCGTCAATCTGGCGAACGACCCGAAGCACAGGAAGGATGTCCTGCGCCTCAACAAGATGGCGAACGCGCTGATCAGGCGCGAAGTGGGCATCGACGACGGCCGCGAATATCCGGGGCCGACCGAGATGTACAACCAGCCGGCCTAGCGGCTCCAGCGCGCGAAGATGGCGGTGGGGAGGAGCAGCCCGCGCGTCTCTTCGCGCACCGCGAGTTCGCCGCATTCGACCGTGCCGGGCAGGTCGGCGAAGCTCTGCGCGAGCAGCTCGCCGATCGCCAGCGCCGACATGCGCACGGCATAGACGGTCAGGAACAGCGCGCGGCTGTCGGCGTCGAGCAGCTGGCGGCAGTCGGCGAGCAGCGGCGCCAGCCCCTCCTCGATCTGCCAGCGCTCATTGTTGGGGCCGCGGCCGAATTTCGGGGGGTCGAGCAGGATCGCGTCGTAGCGCCGCCCGCGCCGCACTTCGCGCCCGGTGAATTTCCCCGCATCGTCGACGATCCAGCGGATCGGCCGATCGGCCATTCCCGCGAGCGCGGCATTGTCGCGCGCCTGCGCGACCGATTTCTTCGACGCATCGACATGGGTCACCGTCGCGCCCGTCGCAGCGAGCGCCTGGCTGCCGACCCCGGTGTAGCCGAAGAGGTTGAGGAAGGCCGGGTCGGCCTTGTCGGCGGTGCGCTCGCGCAACCAGTCCCACACCGGCGCCATGTCGGGAAAGAAGCCCAGATGTCGGAACGGCGTGCAGCTCGCGGTGAAGCGCGTCTCGCGCCAACCGAGCGGCCAGCCCTCGGCGGGAACGGGCCGATGAAAATACCAGCGCCCGCCGCCATCCTCGTCCGACGCCGGGACGAACTCGCCATCGGCCTCCTCCCACGCGCTCGCGGGGAGCGCCGGCGCCCACATCGCCTGGGGCTCGGGGCGGATGAAGCGATAGCGGCCATAGCGTTCGAGCTTGCGCCCGCCGCCGCTGTCGATCAGCCCATAATCCTCCCACGCTCCGCCGATGAGCGTGCGCAAGGGAAGCAGGTCAACCACGGGCCGCTTCGGCGAGGATATGGGCCTTCACCGCGTCATAATCGCTGGGGAGCTTCTCGTAGCGCTCCTCGCGGTCGAACAGATTGCCGAGCCGCGCCGGCAGCGGCGGGCGCACGCCGGTCGCGCGCTCGACCGCATCGCGGAACTTCGCCGGATGCGCGGTCGCCAACGTCACCACCGGCACCGCAGGGTCGATGTCGAGATCGCGCGCGGCCGCCAGCCCGACCGCGCTGTGCGGGTCGATGATCTGCCCGCCATGCTCCTGCGCCCAGCGCAGCGCGAGCGCCATCGCGTCGCCGTCGATCCGTGCGCTGGAGAACAGCCCGCTCGCCCCGCGCAGCATGTCGGCGGGGATCGTCATCGCGCGGCTTTTGTCGAACTCGCCCATCATGGCCGAGATCGCCGCGCCGTCGCGGCCCGAAAGATCGAAGAGCAACCGCTCGAAATTGCTGCTGACCTGGATGTCCATGCTCGGCGTCGCGGTCGGCGTCACCATGCCGGCGCTGTAATCGCCGCTGGTCAGCGCGCGGTGGAGAATGTCGTTGACGTTGGTCGCGACGACCAGCCTTGCCACGGGAAGCCCCATCTGCGCCGCGACATAGCCCGCGAAGATGTCGCCGAAATTACCGGTCGGCACGCTGAACGCGATTGCGCGGTCGGGCGCGCCGAGGCGGACGGCGGCGTAGAAATAATAGACGATCTGCGCCATCAACCGCGCCCAGTTGATGCTGTTCACCGCCGACAGCGTGACCCGGCTCCGCGCTTCCGCGTCGCCGAACAGCCGCTTCACCATCGCCTGCGCATCGTCGAAGCTGCCGTCGATCGCGATATTGTGGACGTTCGGCGCGAGCACCGTCGTCATCTGCCGCCGCTGCACGTCGCTGACCCGGCCCTCGGGGTGGAGCATGAAGATGCGGATATGCTCGCGCCCCGCCACCGCCTCGATCGCCGCCGATCCGGTATCGCCCGAGGTCGCGCCGACGATCGTGATGTCGGTGTCGCCTCCCGCGAGGAAGGTTTCGAAAAGCTGGCCGAGCAATTGCAGCGCGACGTCCTTGAACGCCAGCGTCGGCCCGTGGAACAATTCGAGCAGCCAGTGGCGATGGTCGAGCTGAACGAGCGGGGTCACCGCGTCGTGGCCGAAACGGCCATAGGCGGCGGTGCACAGCCGCCGCAGTTCGTCCTCCGCGAGCACCCCGGCGACGAAGGGCGCCATGATCCGCACCGCGGTTTCGACATAATCGAGGCCCGCGAGGGCGCGAATCTCGTCGGCGCTCAACCGCGGCCATTGCGCCGGCACATAGAGCCCGCCGTCGCCGGCGAGGCCGGCGAGCGTGGCGGCACGAAAATCGAGGGTCGGCGCAGAGCCGCGCGTGCTGATATAATCCATGGCGGGAATGCGCCTAAAGCGATTCCGCGCTAAAGGGAACATCCGCCGATGCGTGGAAGGCGACAAAAGCGAAAAGCCGTCCCCTATCCCTCGTCATGCTGAACTTGTTTCAGCATCCATGACCTGCCTTTTCGTCAGGCGCCGTGCCCGCTTCGCGGCCGGAACAACCTCTTCGCGTCTTCGCGTCTTCGCGTCTTTGCGTCTTTGCGTCTTCGCGCGAAACAAACTAGCGCCACCCTGCCAAACGAGCGCCGGGTCATGGATGCTGAAACAAGTTCAGCATGACGAAGATGGAAGGCAGCCTTGGCTCAGCGCTGCAAGCGGCGGCGAACCGCCAATATGTAGATCACCACCGCCGCAAGGGCGAAAAGGAACCATTGCACCGCATAGGCGAGATGATTGTTGGGCAGGTCGGCGCCGTTCGGCACCGCGCTGGCGCGCAGGCCCGCGACTGGCGCATCGGCGACGAGCATCGCGCGCGCGGGCACCGCCTTGCCAGTCAGCCGCGCGATCAGGCTCGGCTGCTCGGGGCCGGGCACGATCGTTCCCGCCACGCTCCCGCCACTCCATTTCGGCGGCGTGAAATCGTCGGCGATGCCGACATCGACGAGCACGCCGGGACCCTCGGCGCCGGTGCGGCAGTCGGCGACCATGCGGATGCCCGATTTTCCGGCACGGTCGGTGCCGCTACGCGGATCCCAGCGCACCGGTTCGAGGCAGGTCACGCTGCTCTTGCGAAAGAGCAGCGCGTCGGGGACCGGCGGCAGTTCGGGATAGGCGACCGTCGCCGACATCGCGCGGTTCCGATCGTAGAGCGCGATCAGCGCCTCCTTCTCGCCCTTGCGCTGAAGCTGCCACACACCGAGCGCGACCATGACCGCGGCAGCGGCGATGACCAGCAGCGTCGGGATCAGCGGCCAGCGGCGCGCAGGAGCGGCGGGATCAGTCATGCGGTTCCTCCTCCACGCGGCGGCCTTCGGCAGCCTGGCGCTGGTGCTCGCTCGCAAGCAGCGCCGCCTTGCCGACGCGCAGGCCGTAGACCACGGCAAGCGCGGTCAGCGGTATCCACAGGATGACATGAACCCACAGCGGCGGGTGCAGCAGCGCGTCGAGCGTCAGCGCGAGCGCGATCAGCAGCGCGCCGACGATCAGGGTCAGAAAGGCCGCGGGCCCGTCGCCGACATTGTAGCGGCCATAGTCGAGCCCGCAGGCGTCGCACTTCGCGCGGAACTTCACCGGCCCGTCGAACAGGGTCGGCGCACCGCATTCGGGGCAGAGACCAAAAAGGGCAGCGCGCGCAATCGGCGGCTGCCCTTTTGGATTGGAATCGCTGTCCGGCAATTTAGTGCGCGGCGACCGGCGCGCCCCAGCCGCCCCAGACATAGACGATGATGAAGAGGAACAGCCACACCACGTCGACGAAGTGCCAGTACCAGGCCGCGGCTTCGAACCCGAAGTGCTGCTGCGGGGTGAAATGGCCCTTGTAGGTGCGGACGAGGCAGACGATCAGGAAGATCGTGCCGACGAGCACGTGGAAGCCGTGGAAGCCGGTCGCCATGAAGAAGGCCGAGGTATAGTTGATCGTGCCGAAGGGGAACGGCGCCTCGGCATATTCATAGGCCTGGATCGAGCTGAAGGTCAGACCGAGGATGATCGTCAGCCACAGCCCCTTCTTCAGCCCTTCGCGGTCGCCGTGGATCAGCGCGTGGTGCGCCCAGGTGATCGTGGTGCCCGAGCAGAGCAGGATCAGCGTGTTGAGCAGCGGCAGCGAGAAGGCGTCGATGACGTGGATGCCCTTCGGCGGCCACTGGGTGATCGCCGCAGCGCCGTCCTGGCCGAACAGCGAGGACACCGCGCCGTCGACGATCTCGACCGGCACCGGGAACAGCGAGAAATCGAACCACGCCCAGAACCAGCCGACGAAGAACATGACTTCCGACGCGATGAACAGGATCATGCCGTAGCGCAGGTGAAGCTGCACGACCGGCGTATGGTCGCCGGCGTGCGCCTCGTTGATGACGTCGGCCCACCATTGGAAGAAGGTCAGGATCACGCCCGCGACGCCCAGACCGAACACCCATTTGCCCGCGCCGCCGAAATAGTCGGCGTGCATCCACATCACGCCGCCGAAGAACATGACGAGCGCCGCGATCGAGCCGATCATCGGCCAGACGCTGGGGTTTACGAGGTGATAGTCATGATGTTTGGCACCGGCCATGTCATTATTCCCGTTTAGCTGCCCCAGCATGGCGATTCCCCATCGCACGCCGGTCCTTGAAGACTCTCGATCGCGGCCTTAGCTCGCCTTTTTGCCCTCGTCCACAGGGTAGAAGGTGTAGCTCAGCGTGATTTCCTGAATGTCGCGCGCATCGAGGTCGTCCTTGATCTTCGGATCGACGAAGAAGAGCACCGGCATGCGAATCTGCTCGCCCGGCTGCAGGGTTTGCTGGGTGAAGCAGAAGCACTGGATCTTGGTGAAATATTTGCCCGCCTGATCGGGCGTGACGTTGAAGGTCGCGGTGCCGGTGATCGGGTGCGGCGAATTATTCTGGGCGATGAAGATCGCCATGTCGCGCGCCCCGATGCTCACCGTGTCGGTCGGATGCTCGGGATAGAATTTCCAGGGCAGCTTGGGCGAGACGTTGGCGTCGAAACGCACCGAGATGGTGTCGCTGAGTATCTTGGGCTGCTCCGCGGCGGCGACGGGGTCGTAGCGCTGGGTCGTCCCGCCGAAGCCGGTGACCTTGCAGAACAGATTGTAGAGCGGCACCGCGGCGAAGCCGAGCCCGACCATCGCCGCCGCGAGCAATCCCGCCAGCCCGGCGGTCCGGAGATTTCTCGAACGGATCGCGTCGCCGCTCATCAGTGCACCATCCGCGCCATGGTGATGAAGAAGAAGAGCAGCGCCAGCGCGCCGAGAATCCACGCCATCAGATTGGCGCGGCTCCGCTGGCGGCGGCGATATTCGGCTTCGTCGAAGGGTTCGGGGGTCGGGTCCTGGGTCATAGCGGCCATATATGGTCGGCGACAACGGCGCCGAACAGGATGAAGAGATAGGCGATCGAATAGGCGAACAGCCGCTTTTCGGGGCGCATCGCATCGCTCGCGCCCGTCTGCCGCACCCCGACCTGCACCGACAGCGCCACGAAGAGCGCGGACAGCAGGATCGCGGTCCAGCCATAGAGCGCGCCGGTGTAACCGAGCGGCCAGGGCGCGATCGCCGCCGCCGCCATGATCAGCGCATAGAAGAGAATCTGGCGACGCGTCGAGCGCTCGCCCGCCACCACCGGCATCATCGGGATTCCCGCCGCGGCATAATCCGAGCGCACGAACAGCGCGAGCGCCCAGAAGTGCGGCGGCGTCCACAGGAAGATGAGGAGGAAGAGCATCACCGGCAGCGGCGCGACCGATCCGGTCGCCGCGACCCAGCCGATCAGCGGCGGAAAGGCGCCCGCCGCGCCGCCGATCACGATATTCTGCGGCGTCCGGGGCTTGAGCCACATGGTGTAGACAAGGACGTAGAAGAGGATCGAGACGGTCAGCAGCGCCGCGGCCTGCCAGTTGGCGGCGAACAGCATCAGGAAGACCGAAAAGGCGGCGAGCCCGACCCCGAAATGGAGCGCGGTCTGCGGGTCGAGCCGGCCCGCCGGAAGCGGCCGGTTCGCGGTGCGCTTCATCTTCGCGTCGAGCCCCGCCTCATACCATTGGTTGAGCGCCCCCGACGCGCCCGCACCGAGCGCGATCGCGAGGATCGAGGAGAAGGCGAGCACCGGATGGACATGTCCCGGTGCCGCGAGCAGCCCGCACAGCGCCGTGAAGACGACGAGCGACATCACGCGCGGTTTTGTCAGCGCGAACAGGTCGCGCCAATCCGCGGGCAGCGTCATTTCGCCGTGTGTCAGGCTCTGCGCCAATTCATCCTCCGGCCGGATGGGCAGCCCCCTGCCGATGTAGCAGGGGGTCATACCGATCAGGCGATACGCGGCAGTTCGTTGAACTGGTGGAACGGCGGCGGGCTCGACAGCGTCCATTCGAGCGTCGTCGCGCCCTCGCCCCACGGATTGTCCGCCGCCTTCTTGCCCGCGACGAACGCATAGACGAGGTTCAGGAAGAAGAAGAACATGCCGACGGCCATGATCGCATAGCCGATCGACGAGATATGGTGCCAGTAGGTGAAGGCTTCCGCATAGTCGGGATAGCGGCGCGGCATGCCCTGCTGGCCCAGGAAGTGCTGGGGGAAGAACAGGATGTTGACGCCGATGAAGAATATCCAGAAGTGGAGCTGGCCCAGGACCTCGCTGTACATCCGGCCCGACATCTTCGGGAACCAGTAATAGAAGCCCGAGAACAGCGAGAAGACCGCGCCGAGCGAGAGCACATAGTGGAAGTGCGCGACGACATAGTACGTGTCGTGCAGGTTGGTGTCGACGCCGCCGTTGGCGAGCACGACGCCGGTCACGCCGCCGACCGTGAACATGAAGATGAAGCCGAGCGCCCAGACCATCGGCGTCTTGAAGCTGAGCGAGCCGCCCCACATGGTGGCGATCCAGCTGAAGATCTTGATGCCGGTCGGGACCGCGATGACCATCGTCGCGGCGGTGAAGTACATCTTCAGGTTCACGCTCATGCCGACGGTGAACATGTGGTGCGCCCACACGATGAAGCCGACGACGCCGATCGCGACCATCGCATAGGCCATGCCGAGATAGCCGAACACCGGCTTGCGGCTGAAGGTCGAGATGACCTGGCTGACGATGCCGAAGCCCGGCAGGATCATGATGTAGACTTCGGGGTGGCCGAAGAACCAGAAGAGATGCTGGTAGAGCACCGGATCGCCGCCGCCCGTCGCATCATAGAAGGTGGTGCCGAAGTTGCGGTCGGTCAGCAGCATGGTGATCGCGGCGGCGAGAACGGGCAGCGCGAGCAGCAGCAGGAAGGCGGTGACCAGCACCGACCACACGAACAGCGGCATCTTGTGCAGGGTCATGCCCGGCGCGCGCATGTTGAAGATGGTGGTGATGAAGTTGATCGCGCCGAGAATCGACGCCGCGCCCGCGAGGTGGACCGAGAAGATCGCCATGTCGACCGCGGGGCCGACCGATCCGCTGGTCGACAGCGGCGCGTAAAGCGTCCAGCCAGTGCCCGCGCCGAGGCCGCTGCCGCCGGGGAAGAACATCGAGGCGACGAGCATGACGAACGCGACGGTGGTCAGCCAGTAGCTGATGTTGTTCATGCGCGGAAAGGCCATGTCGGGCGCGCCGATCATCAGCGGCACGAACCAGTTGCCGAAGCCGCCGATCATCGCCGGCATGACCATGAAGAAGATCATGATCAGCCCGTGCGCGGTGATCAGCACGTTCCAGAAATGCTTCGCCTGCGTGTCGCCGGCGGCGGGGTCGAAGAATTGCGCCCAGCCGTGCAGATACTGGATGCCCGGCTCGGCGAGTTCGAGGCGCATCATGCCCGACATGACACCGCCGACGATGCCGGCGATGATCGCGAAGATCAGGTAGAGCGTGCCGATGTCCTTGTGGTTGGTCGACATGAACCAACGGACGAAGAAGCCGGGCTTGTGATCATGATCGTCGTGCGCATGATCGTGGCCGTGGGCGGGTGCAGTCGCTGCGATATCGGTCATCTGTCGGACCCCTTGTCTTTAATTCTTGGCGGCCGGGGCGGCGGCGGAAGCCGCAGCCGGCGCGGGTTCGGTCGTGGCGGCGGGGGTCACGGTCGCGGCTGGCACCGGACCGGACGGCGCGGGCGCCGCGGCGGCGGGCGCTGCCGCCTGCGGGTCGGGATTGCCGCCCTTCGAGCGGACCCACGCCTTCCATTTGTCCATCGGCAGCGCCTCGACCGCGATGGGCATATAGCCATGGTCGACGCCGCACAGTTCGGAGCACTGGCCGTAATAGACGCCCGGCTTGTCGACGGTGAAGGTGGTTTCGTTGGCGCGGCCGGGAACCGCGTCCATCTTGGTCCACAGCGCGGGAACCGCGAAGCTGTGGATCACGTCGGCGCCGGTGATGATCAGCTTCACCTGCTTGCCGACCGGCACGACCATGCGGTTGTCGACGGCGAGGTGATAGGGCTCGCCGGCGGTCTCGGCCTGGTCCTCGGTCAGCATCTTCGACACATATTCGCCGATGCCCTGGTCGGGATAGGCATAGCCCCAATACCATTGATAGCCGGTGACCTTGATCGTCAGCGCGTCCTTCTTCGGCGGCTCATACTGCTGCGCGAGCAAGCGGATCGACGGCACCGCGATCACCGCGAGGATCAGGACGGGGATCGCGGTCCAGATGACCTCGATGAAGGTGTTGTGCGTCGTCTTCGACGGCACCGGGTTCGCGGCGGCGCGGTAGCGGACGACGACCCAGAGCAACAGGCCGAGGACGAGGAGCGAGATGACCGTGATCACCGGCAGCAGGATGATATGGTTGAACCAATAGGCCTGTTCGCCGACCGGGCTGACCTGCGGCTGGAAATTGATGCCGCCATCGACCGGCTGGCCGACGCCGGGGGTCGGCTTCATCGGCACATAGGTCGCGTCGCCGGCGGGCACGGCGGCGGTCGTCGTGGCCGGAGCCGGCGTCGTCGCGGCCGCATCGGGGGCGGCCGGCGCCGGAGTCGCCGCCGTGGTCGCAGCCGGGGCCGCGGCGGGCGTCGCCGCCGGGGCCTGCGCATGCCCAGCGCCCATCGCTCCAAGCGACAAGGCTGCCGCAATACCAAGGGTTTTCAAGCTCTTCATAAGGATAGTGCCGCCCGTTGCCTGTTGTGTTCTCGATCCTCCAGCCTATCCGAACCGGCCGCCGGACACGGGTCGCGACGGCCGAAGGACAGGCTGAATCTCGCGGGCGCTATAGACCCGCTTGCCGCTTGCCTCAAGCATCTCTAACACTATTTTGCGGCTGGCAAATCCGCGCCGCCAAAACCCGGTCGCCCGCGCGGGCGACGATAGGAAAAAGACCGATCTCCCGATGACCGACGACGAAATCCTGGCCGAGTTCCGCGCCGCCGACGCCCTGCTGCACGGACACTTCCTCCTCTCCTCGGGCCGCCACAGCGAATATTATCTGCAGTGCGCGCGCGTGCTGATGGACACCGACCGCGCCGGCCGCCTCGCCTCCGCGCTCGCCGCGAAGCTGCCGCGCGAGCTCAAGCAGGCGATCGATCTCGTGGTCTCGCCGGCGATGGGCGGCGTGATCATCGGGCACGAAATGGGCCGCGCCCTCGGCAAGCCCGCGATCTTCGTCGAGCGCCCCACCGGCACCTTCGAGCTGCGCCGCGGCTTCGCGATCGACCGGGGCGCGAAAGTGCTGATGGTCGAGGATGTCGTCACCACCGGCCTCTCGTCGCGCGAGGCGATGGAGGCGGTGCGCGCCGCGGGCGGCGAGGTGGTCGCCGAGGCGGCGCTCGTCGACCGCTCGGCGGGCAGCGTCGATCTGGGCGTGCCCTTCTATCCGCTCGTCGCGATCAACTTCCCGACCTACGCCGAGGACGAGCTTCCCGAGCATCTCGCGGCGTCGCCCGCGGTCAAGCCGGGGAGTCGGGCGGCGGCATGAGCGCCCCCCTCCCCTCCGGCGCGCGGCTGCGGCTCGGCGTCAACATCGACCATGTCGCGACGATCCGCAACGCGCGCGGCGGCGACCATCCCGACCCGGTGCGTGCCGCCGAGATCGTCGCGGCGGTCGGCGGCGACGGCATCACCGCGCACCTGCGCGAGGACCGGCGCCACATCCGCGACGACGACCTCGCGCGCATCCAGGCCGCGACCGACCTGCCGCTGAACCTCGAAATGGCGGCGACCGACGAGATGCTCGCCATCGCGCTGCGCCACGCGCCGCACGCCGCCTGCATCGTTCCCGAGAAGCGCGAGGAGCGCACGACCGAAGGCGGGCTCGACGCCGCGGGCCAGCACAACCACCTCGCGCCCATCGTGTCGCGCCTGTCCGACGCCGGCATCCGCGTCAGCCTGTTCATCGAGCCCGACCCGCGCCAGATCGAGGCGGCGATGCGGCTGAAGGCGCCGGTGGTCGAATTCCACACCGGCCGCTACGCCCATTGCGAGGGCGAGGAACGCGCCGCCGAACTCCGCCGCCTCGCCGACGCCGCCGCGCTCGCGTGGAAGAACGGCATCGAACCGCACGCGGGGCACGGGCTGACTTACGAGAATGTCGTGCCGGTCGCCGCCATCCCGCAGCTCGCCGAGCTCAACATCGGCCATTATCTGATCGGCGAGGCGATCTTCACCGGGCTGGAAAGCGCCGTGCGCCGGATGCGCGAGCTGATGGACGAGGCAAGAGGGTGAAGAATTTCGTCATTGCGAGGAGCCGAAGGCGACGCGGCAATCTCCAGCTATCGGCCCAGCTCGCGGCCGATGGCTGGAGATTGCTTCGCTTCGCTCGCAATGACGGCATTGGGTTGATGGCATGATCATCGGCCTCGGCTCCGACCTCTGCAATATCGAGCGCATCCAGGCGTCGCTCGACCGTTTCGGCGAGCGGTTCGAGCAGCGCGTCTTCACCGAGGTCGAGCGCGCCAAGGCGGCGCGGCGGCCGTTCACGCGCGCGGGCACCTATGCCAAGCGCTTCGCCGCCAAGGAGGCCTTCTCCAAGGCGGTCGGGACCGGCTTCAAGCGCGGCGTGTTCATGAAGGACATCGGGGTCGTCAACGCGCCTTCGGGCGCGCCGACGCTCGCGCTCACCGGCGGCGCCGCCGAACGGCTCGCGCAGATGGTCCCGGCGGGGCATCGCGCGCATATCCACCTGACATTGACCGACGACCACCCCTGGGCGCAGGCCTTCGTCATCATCGAAGCGATCAAGGACGAATAATGGCGAGGAAGAAAAAGGCCGACGACGAGGGAAGCTGGGGCAAGCTGATCCGCGATATCGTGGTGATCCTGCTGCTCGTGCTCGGCATCCACAGCTGCGTCGCCAAACCCTTCTATATCCCGTCGGATTCGATGATGCCGACCCTGCGCAACGGCGACCGGCTGATCGTCAGCAAATATCCCTATGGCTGGTCCTATGCCTCGGTGAGTTTCCACCTCGCGCCCAAGGTCGAGGGCCGGCTGTTCGGAACGCTGCCGCAGCGCGGCGACATCGTCGTGCTCGAACATCCGGTAACCCGCATCGACTATATCAAGCGCGTCATTGGCCTGCCCGGCGACACGATCGAGCTCAAGGGCGGCGCGCTGATCATCAACGGCAAGCCGATCAGGCGCGAGGTTCAGCCGATGCTGACGATCCCCGCCGATCCCAATCTGCCCGGCCCCGACAGCAGCCTGTTCCGCTTCGTCACCCGCGACGCGAAGGGACGCGAGGTGCTCGAACTGCCGATCGTGCGCGAGACGCTGCCCGGCGGCGCGACCTTCGACACGATCGACATGGGACCCGGCTATGCGACCGACGATTACGGGCCGGTCAAGGTGCCCGCGAACCATCTGTTCCTGATGGGCGACAACCGCGACGGCAGCGCCGACAGCCGCGTCTCGGTCGACCGCAAGGGGCTGGGCGGACCCGTCCTCTTCGACGCGATCGCCGGGCGCGCCGAGATCATCAGCTTTTCGACCGACGGCACCACCGAATGGTATAATCCGCTGAGCTGGTTCGAGGGGCTGCGATCGGGCCGCGCCGGAACCGATCTCAGGCCCGGGCGTGAGAGCAGCGGCAACAGGGAGTGACGCGATGGCGGAGAGGAAAGAGCGCGCCGCGGCGCAAGCCAAGGCGAGCGCCGAGGCCCCCGGCCCCACCGAGATCCGCAGCCAGCTCGTCCGCACCGAACTGTTGAAGGCGGGCGTCTGGTTCGGCCTCGCGCTGCTGATCGGCGCGTGCATCATCCTGATCCAGCCGATCCTGCTGATCTTCGCGGGCATCGTCATGGCGTCGATGCTCGACGGCGGCACCCGCCTGCTCGGCCGGGTGCTGCCGATCGCACGCGGCTGGCGCCTGCTGATCGTCTGCCTGTCGCTTGTCGCCTTCCTGACCTGGACGATCCTGTTCGCGGGTTCGCAGATCGCCGACCAGGCCGCGACCCTGCAAAAGGTGGTGATGGGACAGGTCGAACGCATCGCGGCGTGGGCCAGCGATCATGGCATGGGCAATCTCCAGCTCGACACCAAGACGATCACCGACAATCTCGCCGGCACGGTCGGGCGCGTGACCGCCGCCGTCGGCACCGTGCTCGGCGCGCTGACCAGCCTCGTCATGATCCTGGTGCTCGGCATCTTCCTCGCGATCGAGCCGCGCCTCTACGAGCGCGGCGTCGCGTGGATGCTGCCGATGAAATCGCGCGAGAATTTCTACATCACCACCGCGCGCATGGGCTTTACCTTGCGGCGGCTGATGGCGGGGCGGCTGCTCGGCATGCTCGTCGAGGGCGTCGGCACCTGGCTCGCCTGCCTCGCGGTCGGCATTCCGATGGCGGCGCTGATGGGCCTCTTGACCGGCCTGCTCGCCTTCATTCCCAACATCGGCGCGATCGTCTCGGGCGTGCTGCTCGTCCTCGTGGGCTTCTCGGCGGGGACCGACACCGGCCTTTACGCGATCATCATCTATTTCGTCGTCCAGACGGTCGACGGCTATCTGATCGTCCCGATGGTCGCGAAGCAGACGGTCGACCTTGCCCCCGCGCTCGTTCTCGCCGCGCAGATATTGTTCGGCGCGCTGCTCGGCATCATGGGGCTGTTCCTCGCCGACCCGATCGTCGCGATGATCAAGGTCGCGCTGGAGCGCGAGGCCGAACGTAATGCCGGGGCGCAGGGCACGGCCAGCAGCCCTTAGAGCAGAAGACATTATTTGGAATCGTCATTGCGAGCGAAGCGAAGCAATCCAGGGCGGTTTACGCGTGCTCTGGATTGCTTCGCTTCGCTCGCAATGACGAAGTGGGCCAATCAAAAGTCGGCACGCTCTAGCCCAGCGTCGCCCCCACGAAGGCGGGGGTTGCGACCGGGATAGCGCAAGGCTGCGGACGGCCCCCGCCTTCGCGGGGGCGACGCCTCAATTGCCGATTATTGCGGCATGCCCGGCGGCGGGCCGCCGGGTCCACCGGGGCCGCCCTGCTGCATCATCTGTTGCTGCTGCATCATCATCTGCTGCATCGCGCGGACTTCGGCTTCGCTCCGGAAATCGAGGAGCTCGACGTCGAAATGGAGGGTGCTGTTCGCCGGGATGGGGCCCTTCGCTTCACTGCCATAGCCCTCTTCGGGCGGGATCACGATCTTGTACTGGCCGCCGCGCTGCATCTGCTTCAGCGCCTTGCTGAATCCCTTGACCACGCCCGCCACCGGCATCGGCGCCTGTTCCTGCTGATCGAAGACGGTGCCATTGTCCAGGCTGCCCTTATATTTGATCAGGACGATGTCCGCGTCGGTCGGGCTTGGCCCCTCGCCCGCCTTGACGACCTCGACCTTCGTGGTCTGCACGATCGTCTGATACCAGGCGGTGCCCGCCGCCACCGCGACCAGCGCCGCCAGCCCGATCCACAGCAGCCACAACCCGCCCTTGCCCACCGGGCGCAATGGAACCGTCGTCACACTCATCGTCGCTGATCCTTCGCTGGCGCCCGCAGGCGCGAATGTCGGGCCCGCCTATAGGCGGAGGGGGCGCGAGCGGTCCAGTGGCAATCGCGAGGCCCGCGGGGATCGACAGACCGGCATTTCCCCTTGTAAGCGCATGGGACCGCCGGCCCGCGGAAGCGTGCTTGCGGGTACAGATCGAATGGTGATATATAAATTCTACTTATTGATATATGACACCGCTTCCCATTGAAGCCAAGCCAGCCCGACAAGGCAAGGATGCCCCGCCGCCCATGACCGCGAATACCGCCATTTTCATCGACCCCCGCGATTCGGTCGCCACCGCGTTGCGCGACCTCGAGGCCGGCGAGCGGCTCACCGTCGCGGGCGGGGTCGCGTTGACCGAACCCGTGGCACGCGGGCACAAGATCGCCGTCGTCGACATCGCCGCCGGCGCACCGGTCATCAAGTTCGGCTTCCCGATCGGCACGGCGAAGGCGGCGATCGCGCGCGGCGCGCATGTCCACAGCCACAATATGGCGACCGCGCTGAGCGCGGAGGGCGGCCATGATTATCGCCCGGCGGCCGATCCGGCGACGCCGCTTTCCGACCCGCCGACCTTCCTGGGCTATCTGCGCGCCGACGGACGCGCGGCGACGCGCAACGAGATCTGGGTGCTGCCGACCGTCGGCTGCGTCGCGCGCACCGCGGCCAAGATCGCCGAGGCGGCCGACCGGCGGCATCGCGGCCGGGTCGACGGGGTGCACGCCTTCACCCATCCTTTCGGCTGCTCGCAGCTCGGCGACGATCTCGACGGCACGCGCGCGATCCTCGCGGCGCTGGCGTCGCATCCCAATGCCGGCGGGGTGCTGCTCGTCGGGCTCGGCTGTGAATCGAACCAGATCGACCGGCTGATCGAGGCGATCCCGCCCGAGGCGCGCGGCCGCGTGCGGAGCCTGCGCGCGCAGAGCGCGGGCGACGAGGTCGACGAAGGTCTGGCGCTGATCGACGAGCTCGTCGAAGCGGCCGCAACGGCAAAGCGCGAACCGCTGCCGCTCGGCAAACTGGTCATAGGGGTCAAGTGCGGCGGGTCGGACGGGCTCAGCGGGCTGACCGCCAACCCGCTCGTCGGGCGGATGAGCGACGCGGTCACCGGGGCCGGCGGCCAGGCGATCCTGACCGAGATCCCGGAGATTTTCGGCGCCGAGCATCTGCTGATGGCGCGCGCCGCCGATCGCGAGACCTTCGAGGCGATCGGACGGCTGGTCGACGGCTTCAAGACCTACTTCACCGCGCATGGCGAGCCGGTTTCGGAAAATCCGTCGCCGGGCAATATCGCGGGCGGGCTGACGACGCTCGAGGAAAAATCGCTCGGCGCGGTGCAGAAGGCGGGGCGCGCGGTGGTCACCGATGTGCTCGGCTATGGCGCGCGCGCGTCGAAGCCGGGGCTGACCCTGCTCGAGGCGCCGGGGAACGACGCCGTCTCCTCGACCGCGCTGTCGGCGGCGGGCGCGACGGTGATCCTGTTCACGACCGGGCGCGGGACGCCGCTCGGCTTTCCGGTGCCGACAATCAAGGTCGCATCGAACCACGAGCTCGCCGCGCGCAAGCCCGGCTGGATCGACTTCGACGGCGGGCAGGTGCTCGACGACGGGATGGACGCGGGCGCCGCCGCGCTGCTCGGGCTGATCGCCGAGGTCGCGTCGGGGCGCGAGACGGCGGCCGAGCGCAACGGCGAACGCGAGATCGCGATCTGGAAGCGCGGCGTGACGCTGTAACCCGCCCATTGCGCGCCACGCTCGCGGCGCCTCCCGTTCCCGTCGCCGCGGAACACCGATGCCCGCTTCGCGGGCGCGGGGCCGGCCGAAAATATAATAATACTAACGACTAAGGCGCGGACGACCGGCGACGCTTGTCCGTGGCGCCGCGTGCGCCAGGCTTTTCCGACCCGATCGCTCGCCTTTTTCGACGCCCGGTGTCGAAAAATCTGTTGCCATTGCCATGTCAATTACTGTATCTGAAATATCAGATAAGGGCGGTGCGATTTCTGACGACACTGCCATTTCCCTGTGGAGGAGGTTTTCATGTCTGTTTTCAAGCGCATCCTGGCCGGCGGCATTGCCGCGTCGGCCCTGAGTGTCGGCCTGTCCACGGCCGCCCTGGCCCAGACCGAGTCGGCCGATGCGCCGCAGTCGGCCGCCGAAGAACAGGGCGACGCGATCGTCGTCACCGGCATCCGCGCCAGCCAGCGCGCCTCCATCGACCTCAAGCGCGAGAATATCGCGGTCGTCGATTCGATCGTCGCCGAGGATCTCGGCAAGCTGCCCGACCAGAATGTCGCCGAATCGCTTCAGCGCATCGCGGGCGTGACGATCGAGCGCAACCGCGGCGAAGGGCGCTTCGTGACCGTCCGCGGCTTCGGGCCGAAGTTCAACGCGGTGACCGTCAACGGCCGCACCCTCGCCACCGACAACAACGGCCGCGAATTCTCGTTCGACGTCCTGCCGTCCGAAGTGATTTCGGGCGCCGACGTCTATAAATCGCCGCAGGCCAACATCAACGGCGCGTCGATCGGCGCGACGGTCGACATCCGCACGATGCGGCCGCTCGACCAGCCCGCGGGGTTCAAGTTCGCCGGATCGGGCACGCTGCAATGGTCCGAGCTGTCGGACAAATATAACCCCGAGGTCGCCGCGGTCGGCAGCTGGCGCAACGACGCCGGCAGCTTCGGCGTTTCGCTGTCGGCGGTCTGGGCGAAGCAGAAGAACCGCGACGACGAATTCACGATCGGCGCGGGCCACGTCCGCCGGTCGAGCACCGATTCCTACTATACCGCGGGCGGTGTCGCCGGCGCCCGCATCGGGCCCGATGTCGAGCCGTTCGCCAATGTCTCGATGCCCTCGAACCTCTCGCCCTTCTTCTTCGAGCGCGACCTGAAGCGCTGGGGCCTGAGCGGCGCGATCCAGCTTCGTCCGTCGGATCGCTTCACGGTGACGATCGACGGCCTCTACACCAAGTCGCGCTTCGTCGAGCAGCAGACCGGCCTCGCCTACGACTTTTCGGGCGGCACGCTGGTCGAGCAGGTGGTCGAGGGCGGCAGCGTCGTCAACGGCATCCAGACCGGCGGCGAAGCGGTGTATCAGCGCTATGTCGGCGGTTTCGTCGACGAGATCATCCAGTATGACGACCGCGACGTCACGACGGACCAGCTCGGCGTCAACGTCGACTGGCAGGCGACCGACGATCTGAAGGTCCGGCTCGACATGTCCCTGTCGAACGCGCGCAAGCGCGGGGGCGAGAATAATCTGTTCACGACGATCCGCCGCAAGAACATCGACCATTGGTTCGACCGCCGCTCGGGCAGCCCGATCTACGACTATGGCTTCGACAGCCCCAATTACGCCAATGCGGCGACCAATCCGCAGGGACTGACCGCGCACTATTATATCTGGGGCGGCGGCGCGGAGGCCGACGACGAGATCCAGGAGTATCGCGGCGACCTCGAATGGAATCCGGGCGGCGGCGACCTGACGCTGGCCGGCGGCTTCATGGCCTCGTCGCGGATCAAGACGATCAACGGCTTCGAAATGCCCTTCGGCCAGCAATGCGCCTATTGCGGCTCCGACCGCGCGTTGCCCGAATCGCTGTTCCAGTCGACCAACCGCGATTTCTTCAGCGGCTATGACGGCAATATCCTGCACGACTGGATCATCTACGATCCGCGCGAACTGGTGAATGTCGTCGACGGATATGCCGCGGAAGACGGGATCACGTTCGATCCCGCGGTACGCTCGGCTTCGGCCTCGTCGGTCATCAACGAAAGCGTTCGCGCAGCCTATCTGATGGCGTCGCTCGACACCGAGCTTGGCGGCATGCGGCTCGCGGTCAACGCCGGCGTGCGCTTCGAGGACACCGACTATACCTCGTCGGGAGCGTCGCGCACCGTGCTGAGCGCCAAGCCGCGCGTCGACCAGAACGGCAATCCGACGGGGCAGAACGACATCGTCGTGTCGGACATCATCCCGGTCAGCTTCCGCGGCAAATATCAGGACTGGCTGCCGTCGCTGAACGTGCGGCTCGACGTCACCGACAATCTGGTGCTGCGCTTCGCGGGGTCGAAGGTGATGACCCGTCCGACCCTGACCGACCTGTCGCCACGCCAGTCGATCCAGACCAATCCGGGCAACGAGACGATCCGTCGCGGCAACCCCGACCTGCAGCCCTTCCGCGCGTGGCAGGCCGAGGCTGGCGTGGAATGGTATTTCGCGCCCGAATCGCTGCTCAACGCGGCCGTCTTCTACAAGAAGATCGACAGCTTCGTGACGCTGATCACGACCCCGCAGACGGTCGACCAGATCACCTTCCAGGTCACCGTGCCGGGCAATGGCGACGGGGCGACGGTGAAGGGCTTCGAGCTCGGCTATCGCCAGTCCTTCGCCAACTGGCTGCCGGCGCCGTTCGACGGCTTTGGCGTCCAGACCAGCTTCAACTACACCAAGTCGAACGCCAATTATCCGAGCGTGGTGGCGGGGGCGACCTACAGCCTCGAGGGCCTTTCCAAATATTCCTACAGCCTCGTCGGTTATTATGAGAAATACGGGATCCAGGCACGCGTCGCCTACACCTATCGCGACGACTTCCTGCAGACCGCAGTGGGCCGCAACAGCGAACAGGAGTATTTCAACGGTTACGGCCAGCTCGACGCGAGCCTGTCCTATGACCTGACCGACAATTTCACGATCTTCGCCGACGGGCTCAACCTGACGAATTCGAAGGAATTCCTCTATTCGATGACGCCCGACCGCACCAAGGAATATCGCATGACCGGCCGGCGGCTGTCGTTCGGGGTGCGCGCGAAATTCTGACCCGATCCTCCCGGCGGCCACCCTCATGGCCGCCCCCTAGCACCGAGGGGTCTTCCGCATGTCGGAAGGCCCCTCTTTTTTTGCGACCATGTGTTTTGCGAGAACCCCTTGCGCCGGCTTTCGCCGGTGGCGGATATATCCCGCATGTGCCCCGGCGGAAAGCCGGGGCCCAGAGGGTAGTCACGCGACGCCGGCTTTCTACCGCCCTGGGCCCCCGCTTTCGCGGGGGTGCACAATGGGATGGCAACACCCGCTCTCTCCCCCAAAAGGAGACGTCCTCGCGTGCGTTTTGGCAGGCGAGCGATGCCGCGCAACCAGCCGTCAGCGGTCGAGGGCGTGAAAGTCGAGGTGGTCGGTCAGGCGATAGATGCGCTCCATCGTCATCCAGCTTCCATCGGGACCCGCGGCCGGGATCGGCTGCTGGAAGCGCTGCATCAGTGCGATCCATTTCTGCACATGCGGGTTGGCGGCGTCGGCGCTGGCCTTCGCTTCGTCCGAATAGCGATCCTCAGCGTCGATGATCATGAACAGGCGATTGCCCGCCCGATAGATTTCCATATTGGCGATCCCCGCCTCGCGGATCGAGCGCACGATCTCGACCGGCGCTTCGCCGGGGCGGTGCCAGCGTTCATAGTCGGCGATCAGTTCGGCATCGTCGACGAGATCGAGCGCGAGGCAGATGCGGCGGGTCATTCGCGTTCCCCTTCGGGTTTCAGGCAGGGGTGGGAGCATCGGCGCGGATCAAGCCCGCGGCGCGCAGGTCCGCCCAGAAGGCCGCGGGAATTTTCCGCTCGGTCAGCGCGACCGCCTCGGCAACGCGCGCGGCGCTGTTCATGCCGGGGATCACCGAGGCGACCTGCGGATGAGCGAGCGGGAATTGCAACGCGGCGGCGGCGAGCGGCACGCCATGCGTGTCGCACAGCGCCTCGATCGCCGCGACACGCGCGACGATTTCGGGTGAGGCGGGCTGATATTCGTAGTGGAACGGCCCCGACCCCTTCACGCCATGCGCAAGGATGCCGCTGTTGTAGGGGCCGCCGATAACCAGCCGGACACCGCGCGCCGCGCACAGCGGCAGGAAGCTGTCGAGCGCCCCCTGTTCGAGCAGCGTATACCGGCCGGCGAGCAGCATCATGTCGAACTCGCCGGCGGCGAGCGCTTCCTCACACACCTGCCATTCGTTGACGCCAAGCCCGATCGCGCCGACCGCGCCACCGTCGCGCAGCTCGCGCAGCGCGCGGTAGCCGCCGTCCATCAGCTCGCGGAACAGGCGCGGGTGCGCGTCGCCATGCGCGTAGCGGCCGATGTCATGGACATAGAGGATGTCGATGCGCTCGCGACGCAGCCGCCGCCGGCTGTCCTCCCACGAGCGCATGACCGCGTCGTAGCTATAATCGAACACGCTTTCATAGGGCTCGGGCGAGACGAAGGCCTGACGCACCGCCGACAGGTCGGTGCCGGGCGCGACCGCGTCGAGCCGGCGCCCAACCTTGGTCGAGATGATGGTGCTTTCCTGGGGATCCGCCTCGGCGAGCGCGGCGCCGAGCCGTTTTTCGGCGAGTCCGAAACCATAATGCGGCGCGACGTCGAAATAGCGGATTCCCGCATCGAGCGCGGCACGCACGGTCGCCGCCGCCGCCGCGTCGCTCATCGGCCGATAGAGATTGCCGAGCGTGGAGGCGCCGAAGCCGAGACGGCCGAGCGTCGC